>RCUR01000054.1_pt1 | contig 33893 bp, 29 predicted proteins | sample 2166151 | NCBI WGS metagenome assembly RCUR01 (sample SAMN09932785, study PRJNA488358) | compost metagenome | isolation source: compost soil in an enriched community | place: Germany: Experimental Botanical Garden
GTACAAGCCATGAACCAGATGGTGGAAAAGCTCAAGGCGTTGTTCCAGGAGCAGGCCGATCGTAGTGAGAAGTTGCGGGTCGAGTCTTTCCAGGATGCCCTGACCGGCCTGGCCAACCGGCGCTATTTCGAAATGCAGCTCAACGCCCAGGTCAGCAACCTCGAAGAGGCGCGCCCAGGCTACCTGCTGCTGTTGCGAGTCAACGACCTGGCCGGCCTGAACGCGCGCATGGGCGGGCAACGCACCGACCAGTTGCTGCAGGCAGTCGGGGAGCACCTGCGGCGCGCCTGCGGCCAATACCCGCAGACCCATAACCTGATTACCCGCAATCGTGGTGGCGAGTTCGCCGTGCTGGCGCCGGGCATGGTGCGTGAAGATGCCCTGCAATTGGCCCAGGCGCTGGAAAGCAGCCTGGCCAGCCTGCAATCGACCGGGGCTTCTGACGTGAAGCCGGTGGCTCACATGGGCCTGACCCCCTACAGCCCGGGTGACGCGCCGCAGGTGGTGCTGACGTTGGCTGATGAGGCCCTGGCGCAAGCGCATAACCAGGGCGGGCGAAGCTGGATGTGCCTGGATGCAAGCCAGCCTGCGAATGTCGGCGACGATCACCACGCCTGGCATACCCTGCTGGATCAGGCGCTCGAACAGGGCTTTTTCGAGCTGTTTTTCCAGCCGGTGGTGGCGAGCGACGACCTGCAGCGCGTGCTGCACTACAAAGTCCTCTCGCGCCTGCTCGACACCGATGGCCGGACCCTTCCCGCCGGGCGCTTCCTGCCCTGGCTGGAACGCTTTGGCTGGATGGCGCGGCTGGACCTGCAGATGCTCGAACAAGTGATCCAACAGATGCAGGGGCATGATCGTGCCTTGGCGTTGAACCTGTCCTCGGCCACCCTGGAGAACACGGCGGCATTGCAACGGGTTTACGAATTACTGGGCCAGCACACGGCGCTCGGCCCACGGCTGACCCTGGAGATCGGTGAAGAACAACTGCCCGAACAGGCGGCACTGGAGCAACTCACCCGGCGCTTGCGCGAACTCGGCTTTGGCTTGAGCCTGCAACGCTTTGGTGGGCGTTTCAGCATGATCGGCAACTTGGCGAACCTGGGGCTGGCCTACTTGAAAATCGATGGCAGCTACATCCGCGCCATCGACCAGGAAAACCATAAGCGCCTGTTTATCGAGGCCGTCCAGCGCGCGGCGCATAGCATCGATCTGCCGTTGATTGCCGAACGCGTGGAAACCGAAGGCGAGCTGCGGGTCATCCGTGAAATGGGCATCCTGGGTGTGCAGGGCCGGCTGGTGGGTGAGCCGGCGCCCTGGGAGTGATCAGATCAACCCGGTCTCGTCGTCCTGGACCAACTGGCTCAGGCCACCGAGCTCTTCCCGGGCCTGGGAGCGGTCCCTCAGCTTGGCCTGGGCCGCCAGCGGCAAGTCGGTAACGCTGATGATGCCCTTGGCCCGCAGTACCTGAATCAAGTCATCCAGTACCCGGATCATCTCCAGGTCACTCTGCTTGAGCTGGCGCAGGGAGTTTTCGACCCTGGCATTGAACTGCCACGCTTGTATTTCGGCATGGTCCGACGCCAGGGTTTCGCTGAAGCCCTCGTACGCTGTGGTTTCCACACGAACCAATTGGCCTTGTGCATCGCGTTTCACGTAGAACATCGGGCATCCCTCTCGAGTGTGAAGCGGGCGTTGTGCTCAGAGCATAGGCCAACCTGTCTTGGTGCACATGCAAGTCAATAAAATGACGCCATCTGATTATTTTTTATCCGGTTATGGCAATCACTTGGGAAATACTTCAAAATATTGACGGTATTGTATTGATATCAAATCTGTATTCCGTTGAGTTGAAAGAGTGGTTGGGTAATCCCCAAGATGTCCCTGTCTCGCCTGTCCAGCCTTGATTGAAGCCAAGGTCGATTGTTCGCGAACCCTCCCAGATTACCGATGTGAAGTGGATTTTCAGGTAGGGGTTTTGCGTTGAGTCACGTCACCTTGGCCATCCGCCATTTGCGGGATGAGCAGTCGTTGTTGCGTACAGGCGGCTTGTACTGGCTGTCCATCGATCGTGCCGGTGACGCCGAGATACTCGGCCGCCAGTTTCTTGCCGCCCTGGTCCAGGAAAAAATGGCGGCCCTGGTCTGCTGTGGCCAGGCTCCCGAGCAAATCGCGGGCAAGCTCGACGACCACGCCGGCCCTGCTGAATTGAAACTGTTCGAAATAGCCGAACGGGACATCCTGCTATCGCTCAAGGTGCTGCCTGCCGATCTGGACCGTGCGGGGGTGGCCAACGGTGGGCAAGTGGTCCTCATGTTGCCGGCCAGCAGTTGGCAGGCGTTCGACGCGCGGCTGTTGCAGCGCTGGTGCGAAACCATGGCGCCGTGGCTGCGCAAGCGGGCATGCCGGCTATTGGTACTGTGCCATGGGCAAGCGCCGAATCTGCATGGTGAATTGATTCGCCTCAATGAGCATGTCTCGGGGCTTGGGCAACTGTACCGGCGCGACGGTGGTATCCACTATCAGCTGCACTACTGGCGCAATGAGCTGGGTGTCGCCAGTGCACAGGATTTCGAGTTCGAGGTGCAGCCGGAAGGCTTCGCCCTGACCCCGGCAGAATGCGCCAACCCCCAGGCGACTCATAACGATGACCAGCGCATTTACCTGACGCAGCGAGCGGTGCTCGAAGGCACTCCAGCGTTGTCGGAGCAGTGGCGATTGTTTGAAAGTCGCGATGACTTGCTCCAGCAAGCCGTGAGTGCCCGTGCAGCGAGCGTGATCGTCGCCATCGAAAGCAACAAGCATGTGGAGCAACTGGCACGCCAATTGTATGACCTGCGCGAACGGTGCGGGGTGGCACTGAAGATCATTGTCCGGGAAATCGAACCCTGCCTGCGCTATCGCGACGAGCGTCTGTTGGTGTCTTGCGGCGCCAATATCGTGGTGCCGTTTGGGGCGCAACTGGCGCACTTCTTCAGCGTGATCGACAGCGTGCAGGGGCAAGTATGGCGACGTAGCCGGGCAAACGACATTGCTGCCCTGTTCGAGCGCTTGCGCCCGCCAGATGAGCGAGGCCTGCTGTCGCCGCAAGCCTTTCTGGCCATCCTCGATCAGATTTTTGCCAGCGCCAGCGGGGAAGTCAGCCATCAGCTGTTGAGGCTGCAACCTCGCAAGGGCTTGAACATCGAGCAGTGTTTGAACCAGATCAGCCTGCGCCGTTTTGGTGATATCGCCTGTGTGCTGGACGGGGACTTCTACCTGTTTCTGTTCGCGTGTCGCAGCGATGGCCTGGAGTCGGCGCTCGGGAACGTCTGCCGCCTGCCCTGGCGCGATCTTTTCAAGGACATTCGGTTTTTTGCCGGTGTGGAAGATCTGCCACGCAAGGCCTTCATCGCGGCCGCAGCGCAACCGGCCGCGTATCAATTGGCGGCGACCCATTCCGATAGTGAATCTGCGCCTAGTCGCAGTGCCTACATGCCGCAACGCATCAGCCTGCCGATCACGGACAACTGTGCATGAATTTTACCGAATTACTCCAGGTCGTCGCAGTGAGCAGTTTTCTGACACTGGCGTTGGTTCTCCTGTTGTGCAGCCTCTGGCGCCGGATGAAAGCCGGTTCGCGTCGTTTGCTGCCGCCTCGCTATCTGCAATCCAAAGGCGTGCGTAGACGCTCTGCTGCACCTGCAGGGGCGAACATTTCATGAGCCAGGTTGAACGTTTGCCCTCGCAAACCCTGCAGGCGGTTCAAGGGCTGGGCCGGTGGAACCTGTACTTCTTGTTGAAGTTCGCCCTGCTGTGGATGGGCTATCTCAATTTCCAGGTGCTGCCCAACCTGGTGTTTGCCGCGGTATTGCTGTTGCCAATACGCAATCGCTACCTGGCCATCGCGCGCACGCTCGTCGCCGTGCCGGTTGCCGTGGGCCTGTTCTACCAGGACACCTGGCTGCCGCCGTTCAGCCGTTTGCTGGACCAGCCTGGCGTCTTGAATTTCACCACTGACTACCTGCTGGAGTTGGCCGCTCGCTTCATCGACTGGACCGTGGTGGGTTGGTTGGTGGTGCTGGCCGCCGTGTACCGTTTGGCCAGCCCTTGGCTGCGCATGACGACCCTGACCTTGGCCGGTCTCGCCTGGCTGGGCAGCGCCAACCTGCTCGCGTTGCAAGCGGTCCCACAGGTTGCCGACGCGCAACCTGTGCAGGGTGCTGGCGCGGTGACCAGCATTGCCGAACCCGATACGGCAACACTCAATACATATCTGCAGAAGTTCTACGCGACCGAGGCGGGCCGGCGGGTCGAGTTCAAGCCATCGACGTCCGCGGCGCAGCCGTTCGATCTGTTGCTGATCAACATTTGCTCTATGGCGTGGGACGACCTGGATGCTGTGGGCCTTCGGGAAAACCCCCTGTTCCAGCAAATGGACGTGGTGTTCGACCACTTCAACTCCGCGACGTCCTACAGCGGGCCCGCGGCCATCCGCTTGCTGCGTGCCAGTTGCGGCCAGCTACCCCACACCAAGTTGTACGGCGCCGTGCCCGAGCAATGTTTTCTGTTCGATGACTTGAGCAAGCTGGGCTTCGCCAGCGAAGTCATGCTCAACCACACCGGCCAATTCGAAGGCTTTATCGATGAGGTGCGCAGTCAGGGGGCGTTGCCAGCGCCTGCGGTCAATACCAATACCCTGCAACGGGCGCTGGTCGGTTTCGATGGCTCGCCCATCTGGCGCGATCGCGAGGTCCTGGAGAAATGGTGGCGGCACCGCGAAGGGCAGGCCGATTCCCGGGTAGCGCTGTTCTACAACACCACCACCCTGCATGACGGCAACCGCATGCTCACGGCGGATGGCGGCACCAAGAGCGCGGACTACAAACCCCGTGCGCAAGCGTTACTGGATGACCTCAATGCATTTATCCAGGCCATGGAGCACAGCGGCAGGCGCGTGGCCGTAGTGATCGTGCCGGAGCACGGCGCGGCGCTGCATGGCGACCGCATGCAGATCTCCGGGATGCGTGAAATTCCCAGCCCATCCATCACCCATGTACCGGTGGGCATCAAGTTGGTGGGGATGGGCGCCAAGCCACGTGCCGAGCCGTTGCATGTGAGCGAGCCGAGCAGCTACCTGGCGCTGTCGGAAATCATCAGCCGACTGTATGCCGCGCCGCCGCAGGCAGACGGGCAGGGGCCGGACTGGAACGCATTGCTCAGCGGTTTGCCGCAAACACCGGCGGTGTCCGAGAACGCCGGCACCGTGGTGCTGGACTATGCCGGCAAATCTTATGTACGGATCAAGGAGAAAGGCACATGGCTGCCCTACCCACAACGGTTCAAGTGAATGCCAGGGCGTTGTCGCGCGCCGCTTCGGTCGATGATATCGCCCGGCTCAAGGCCGAGTTGAAACTGCCGGAGCTGGCGTACGTCGATGTGAGCGCGCAACTCGAATTGAAACAGGCGATGCGTCGCTGGCCGTTGCTGGCCGAATTCGAACAGGCCAAAACGCAAGCCGAACAGGTGGTGGCGTGAAATCCTTGTGCCTGCAAGGCGTGCGCGGCGGCGTGGGCAACAGCGCGTTGCTGGCGGCCATCGGCCATGCCTTGCACTGCCTGGGGCAACGCGTGCTGCTGGTCGACATGTGCCCCGAAAACCTCTTGGGCATGCACTTCAACCTGCCAGTAGCGGAGCGTGGTGGTTGGGCGCGCGCCATGCTCGATGGCCAGGGCTGGCACAGTCAGGCCTGGGGTCTGCTGCCAGGGCTGTGTGTGTTGCCCTATGGGCGTCTGCAGCGACCGGAGCAGGAGCAGATCGAGCAACGCCTGTGCAATGAACCCCAGCTCTGGGCTCGGCGCGAGCGGAGCCTGGCCGAGCATTTCGACTGGGTACTGTTTGACTTGCCACAACGTTTGCCCGGGCACGCCGGAATCGGTGTCGAGGCATTGCAGATCCAGGTGCTCGAAGCCGATGCCGCGTGCCATGCACTGCTGCAACAACAGGACGTGAAGCGTTACTTGCTGGTCAACCGTTTCGACCCGGCCAGCCAGCTGCAAAACGACCTGTTGCTGGTATGGCGCAATCGCTACGGCGCGCGCCTGTTACCGGTGACCGTGCATGATGACGAAGCCATGCGTGAAGCACTGGCGTGCAAGGCGCCGGTGGGCAGGTATGCCGAAAGCAGCCTGGTGGCCCAGGATGTCATGAGTCTCGCTACCTGGTGCCTGGCCCATAGCCGAGGCGAGCTATGATCGCCCGTTGGTTCCCTTACGCTCGACTGCGTCGCCAGTACGACTGCCACCCGCTGACCGGGTTGTTGCTCAGTGTGATGAGCCTGCTGGCCTGGTCGTTGTTGCGCCTGGAATCGCCAGCCTGGCGCAAGTATCTGGACCGGCAGCAATACTGGTACCCGCAACTGGCCGACAAGCCACCCAGCCTGGGCGACCCCCTGCGCTATACATTGCAAAGCATTTGGCTGGTGCTGATACGCCCCGCGACGCCAGGCGTTCGTTCCACGCCGGCGCGCTGGTTGCTCAATGGTGCGCGTGCATGCCGAAACGCATGGCGGCACCTGACTCACCTGCTCGCACATTTGCCGGAGCGTACGCAAAAGAGTTCGCAACTGCTGCAGGGCAAACAGTGGTGGGATGGATTGCAACGTAGCAGCCAGCGCATGTTGAACATAATCATCGGTGTTTTGGTGACGATACTGACGCTGATCTGTATTACCGAACCCTTCGGTTACCTTTCGCAATTGGTGTTCGTGCTGCTGCTCTGGGGCGTCGCCATGGTGGTGCGGCACATTCCTGGGCGCTTCCCGACGCTGTTGATGGTGGTGCTGTCGGTCATTATTTCCTGCCGCTACTTGTGGTGGCGCTACACCGCAACACTGAACTGGAGCCACCCTCTGGACCTGGTGTGCGGTTTGCTGCTGCTGGCTGCCGAAACCTACTCATGGGTGGTGTTGATCCTCGGCTACGTCCAGACGTGCTGGCCGCTTGACCGCAAGCCCATGCAGCTGCCTGCCAACACGGCACTGTGGCCGACGGTCGATTTGTTGATCCCGACGTACAACGAAGACCTGGCGGTGGTGCGCGGTACGGTTTACGCCGCCCTGGGGATCGACTGGCCACAGGACAAATTGCGTATCTATATCCTCGACGATGGCAAGCGCGATGAATTTCGCCAGTTTGCCAACGAGGTGGGTGTCGGCTACATCGTGCGCAGCAACAACAACCATGCCAAGGCCGGTAACCTCAACCATGCACTGGGCTTGACCGACGGCGAACTGGTCGCGATTTTCGACTGCGATCACGTGCCGGTGCGTTCCTTCCTGCAGCTCACGGTAGGCTGGTTCCTGCGTGATCCGAAGCTGGCGCTGGTGCAGACCCCGCACCACTTCCTGTCGCCGGACCCCTTCGAGCGCAACCTCAACATGTTCCGCCGTCGTCCCAACGAAGGCGAGCTGTTCTACGGCCTGGTGCAGGACGGCAACGACATGTGGAATGCCGCCTTCTTCTGTGGCTCTTGTGCCGTGTTGCGGCGCACCGCAGTGGACTCGATTGGAGGCTTCGCCGTGGAAACCGTGACCGAGGATGCCCACACGGCGTTGCGATTGCATCGCAAGGGCTGGAATTCGGCTTACTTGCGCATACCCCAGGCAGCAGGCCTGGCCACCGAAAGCCTGTCGGCGCATATCGGCCAGCGTATCCGCTGGGCGCGCGGCATGGCGCAGATTTTTCGCACCGACAATCCACTGTTGGGCAAAGGCCTGACGGTGTTCCAGCGCATCTGTTATGCCAACGCCATGATGCATTTCCTGGTGGGCTTGCCGCGCCTGATTTTCCTGACGGCGCCCTTGGCCTTCCTGTTGTTCCACGCCTACATCATCTATGCCCCGGCACTGATGATCCTGCTGTATGTGTTGCCGCACATGGTCCATGCCAGCCTCACCGGCTCGCGCATGCAGGGAGCCTATCGCCATACCTTCTGGGGCGAAGTCTATGAGACGGTCCTGGCCTGGTACATTGCGCGGCCCACCACGGTGGCGTTGTTCAACCCGAAGAAGGGCAAGTTCAACGTGACCGCCAAGGGTGGCTTGATGGAGCACGACCAGTTCGACTGGAAAATTGCCCAGCCCTATCTCTACCTGGCCCTGGCCAATGTCCTGGGCCTGGGCTTTGCCGCTTGGCGCCTGGCGTGCGGCCCGGCCGTCGAAATCGGCACAGTGATCGTGAGCAGCCTGTGGGTGATCTACAACTTGCTGATCATCGGTGCTGCCGTGGCGGTTGCCGCGGAAGTGCGGCAGGTGCGCCAGACCCACCGGGTCCAGTCGCAATTGCCGGCGGCCATACGCCTGGAAAACGGTCATTTCTACCCCGGCACCCTGGTGGACTACTCCGACGGCGGCGTCGGCATGAAGATCGACGTCGCCTTGTCGCTGCCGGTGGGTACGCGGGTATCGCTGTTGATGCAGCGCGGGGCACGCGAGTTCCTGTTCCCCGGCATCATTTGCCGCAGCCACAAGGACATCGTCGGGGTCGGTTTTACGCAACTGTCGTTGCAGCAGCGAATCGACTTCGTTCAGTGCACGTTCGCCCGGGCCGATGCCTGGCTGCGCTCGGGCGAAAACTTTGTCCAGGACCGCCCTCTGCACAGCTTCATCGAGATCCTGAAACTCGGCGGCAAGGGTTATATGCGCCTGTATGAATACTTGCCCGGCTGGATCCGCCACCTGGTGCGCCCACCATTGCGCCTGCTCGGCTGGATGGTCAGCTTCCTGCCGCGTATGCCGGCCACCCCTTCTTCTCTTTCAACCAGACTTGTGAGCGCACCATGAGCCGCAACTTTTGCAAATCCCTGTTTGCCAGCCTTGTGCTCATGGCCATCGGCTGCGTCCAGGCCCAGACTCAGACGCCAGCGGCCCCGCAACGTCCGGCTGAGGTGCCTGCGCCGGTCAGCAGTGTGCCGACCTGGAGCAGTACCCGCAGTTTCGAGCAACTCGGCCATTCGACCGATTCCCTGTTGCTTGGCGTGCACAACAGCGAGCAGATCGAATTCACCTTGCGCCGTGATCGAATCGCCAGTGATGCCCAACTGTTGCTGGACTACACACCCTCGCCAGCCTTGATTCCGATGCTGTCGCATATACGCGTGTACCTGAACGACATGTTGATGAGCGTGGTGCCCATCGAGAAGGACCAGCTGGGGCGTAAAACCACGCAGAAGCTGGAACTGGACCCGCGCCTGATCAGCGACTTCAACCGGGTTCGCCTGGAATTCGTCGGGCATTACGCGGAAATCTGCGAAGACCCGGCCAACAGCGCACTCTGGCTGAACGTCAGCCGCGCCAGCCATATCGTGGTGCAGGAGCAAGCCCTGGCGCTGACCAATGACCTGGCTTTTTTTCCGGCGCCGTTCTTCGATGCCCGCGGGCATGAGCCCGCTGAAGTGACCATGGTCTTCGCCCAGGCGCCGACATTGGGTGAACAGCGCGCGGCGGGTATCCTGGCCTCTTACTTCGGCAGCCTGGCCGGTTGGCGCGGGACGCGTTTTCCTGTCCTGCTCGACCGCCTGCCGGGCAATGCCAACGACAGGAAGGTCTCATCCTCCATCGTCTTTGCAACCAATGAGCGCCGTCCAGCCTTTTTGGCCGACCTGGAAAAGTACCCGTTGGTGCAGGCCCCCGTCGTTCAATTGATCGACAACCCACAAGACCCCTACAGCAAAGTGCTGCTGGTCCAGGGGCGCAACGAAGAAGACCTGGCCACCGCGGCCCGCGCGCTTGCCCTGGGAGGGGAGTTGTTCCGCGGTTCGCGGGTAACGGTGCAGAGCGTCCAGCAACTGCAGCCACGCCAACCCTATGACGCGCCGAACTGGATGCGGACTGATCGCAAGGTGCGCTTCGCGGAGTTGATCAAGTACCCCGAGCAGTTGCAGGCCACGGGTTTGCGCCCACGCCCGATCACCCTTGAGGTCAATTTGCCGCCGGACCTGTTCGTCTGGCGCAACCAGGGCATCCCGCTGCAAACGAAATACCGTTACACACCCCCTGCGGCCAACGACGAATCGCGCCTCAACATCAGTTTGAACAACCAGTTCATCACCAGCCTGCCCCTGCGCAGCAACAGCAGCAATCGCCTGGAAGAGCTGCGCCTGGCGGTGCTTTCCGACGATCCGACGGGCATGAACGACAAGCTGCTGGTACCGGCGCTGAAGATCGGCGACCGCAACACCATCCGCTTTGATTTCAGTTTTGCCAGCACCGTCGGCAGCGCGCAACGCGACCGTTGCCAGACGGCATTGCCAGTCGACAACCAGGCGCTGATCGACGAGGAGTCGACCATCGATTTATCGGGTTACTACCATTACATCGCGATGCCGGACCTCAAGGCATTCGCCCGCAGCGGTTTTCCCTACAGCCGCATGGCCGACCTGTCGGAAACTCTGGTCATGGTGCCGCAACAGAGCAGCCCGGCACAGATCAGTACGTTGCTTGAAGCCCTGGCAATGATTTCGGCGCGTTCCGGTTTGCCAGCCATGGCCTTGCAGTTGTCCTCGGACTGGGCCGCGGCGAGTAAGGTCGATGCCGACTTGTTGGTGCTCGGCTCGATTGCCCCCGACTTGCATGAGACTTCAGACTTCAACCTGCTGCTCGACCATTCGCGTGACTGGTTGCTGCAGCCGTCCAGTGCGCAATTGGCCAGGACATCGGCGCGCGCGGGGCAGATCAATGACCAGCGCGCCCTCGGCGCCAGCCGTGTCGAAGTGTCCGCCAGCTCGCCGATGGCGGCGATCGTTGGCCTGAAGTCGCCCTTCCATGAGCAGCGCAGCATCGTCGCGCTGTTGGCGAGTGACGATGCCGATTACCAGTTGATACGCGACACCTTGAGCGACAGCGGGAAAATGGAAGCCGTCGTCGGTTCCGTGGCATTGATCCGCAGCAGCGGCGTCAACAGCCAGATGGTTGGCGAACAGTACTTCGTCGGTCACCTGCCTTGGTGGTTGTTACTCTGGTATCAGCTCTCGGAGCATCCGGTGCTGCTGGCCGCCATGGCAACCATCAGCGTGCTGCTCGGGGCGTTCCTGCTTTGGCGAGCACTGCGCTGGGCGGCGCGTCGGCGGATGCCAGGCGAGGAATGACACGCATGAAGGCTGTCATCCTGCCAGCGCTGGCCTTGTTCTTGAGTGCGCAGGCGCATGCCGCCGCGTGCACCTGGCCTGCCTGGGAAAGCTACAAGCAGGCCATGGTGAGCAAGGACGGGCGCGTTATCGACCGCTCCAGTGCGCAACTGATCACGACCTCTGAAGGCCAGAGCTACGGGATGTTTTTTGCCTTGCTGGCCAATGATCGGGAAAGCTTTGCCCGGTTGCTGCAGTGGACCCGGAACAACCTGGCTGGCGGCGATCTCAGTCGCGAGCTGCCAGCCTGGCAGTGGGGCAAGGCCAAGAGTGGCCGTTGGCAAGTGCTCGACAGTAACAACGCCAGCGATGCCGACCTCTGGATTGCCTATAACCTGCTGGAAGCCGGCCGCCTGTGGCAGCAACCGGACTATGAAACCCTGGGGCGCAATATCCTGTGGCGCAGTGCCGCACAGAGCGTGCGCAAACTACCCGGCCTGGGCCTGATGCTATTGCCGGGCGACGCAGGCTTTGAGAGCCCCGCGGGCTGGCGCTTGAACCCCAGTTACCTGCCGCCGCAATTGCTCGCCCGGTTTGCCCGGGAAGGGGCGATCTGGAGTGAACTTGCCGAGAACACCCAGCGCTTGTTGCTGCAGGGCTCGGCCAAGGGTTTTGCTCCCGACTGGCTTCTGTGGCAGACAGGGCAAGGGTGGGCACCTGACGCCAACAAGGGTTCGACCGGCAGCTACGATGCCATCCGGGTCTACCTGTGGGTCGGCATGCTGGACAAAAACACCCCTGGCCGTGCGGTTCTACTCAAGCACTTTGCGCCCATGGCCCAGGAAACGGCTCAGTTGGGCCATCCCCCCGAGGCCGTCGACACGCTCAGCGGCGTGGCCAGCGGTGCCGGCCCGGCGGGGTTTTCCGCCGCACTGCTGCCGCTGCTGGCAAGTGACCGGCGCTATGCGAATGGTCTCGAGGCGCAGCGCGAACGCTTGCGGCAAAATCCCCCTCTGGCCGATGCCTACTACAACCAGTCGCTGATGCTGTTTGGCCAAGGTTGGGATGAGCAGCGCTACCGCTTCGAAAAGGATGGGCGGCTGGTGCCGGGTTGGGTTGACGCATGCACAGAATGACGCGATGGGGGCTGCTGCTCAGTGCTGTTTGCGGTGCGGCACTGGGGCAGCCACTCAACCAGGCTGACCAGCAGCAATGGCTGCTGGAGCAAATGCGAATCGGTGAGGCGCTGTACCGTGAAGAGTTGGTGCGCGACTCCCTGGCGCGCCTTGAACTGATCGCACCCGGGCATCCAGAGGTGTTGCTGGCCGAGTATCGCCATGCGCTGCAGGTCAACGACCAGGCACAAGCCGAGCGGCGGTTGGCCCAACTGCGCACTCAAGCCTATGGCTCGCAGGCGCAACGCCAGGCCGAGGCATTGCTCAAGATGCAAAAACCGGAAGGGCAGAAGCTCTTGCAGGAAGCGCGTTTGCGAGCGGCGGCAGGGCGTTTCGATGAGTCCATCGTCCTGTACGAACAGCTGTTCGGCAATACGCCTCCGGACTTTGCCAGCGCATTCGAATACTGGGGTGTGCGCAGTCGCATCACCGAACAGCGCCCGCAGGTCATCGAGCAGTTGCGCGCCCTCGACCAACGCTACCCGGGCAACCCGGAATTGCGGCAAATGCTCGCAAGACTACTGTTTGCGCAGCAGCGTGATGGCGAAGCCTTGGCGGTCCTGCATCAATTGGCCAATGACCCGCAGGCCAGCAATGCGGCGGCGGAACGGGAGTTCAACTACCTCGCCAGCCGGCCGGTTTCCGCTGATACGGCACGCGCCTGGCAAGTCTTCCTCGACCATTACCCTAATTCGCCTCTCCAGGGCGAAGCCGGCAAGCGCCTGCAAGGCCAACAGCAATTGCTGGGCGATCCGGCCTGGCAGGCTGGCATCAAGGGGCAGCAGTTGTTGGAGCAGGGCAACAATGCTGCCGCTGAGGCCAAGTTACGCCAGGCACTGCGACGCTACCCGGACGAAGCCGGCTTCTACGGTGCGTTGGGCACTGCCTTGATGCGCCAGAGCAAGTATGAAGCAGCCTACGCTGCGTTCAGTACCGCCGTGGCCAAGGAACAAGACACCGACTTCATCAGCAAGTGGCAGGACCTGAAGGCAGCCAACGGCCAGTGGATGCTGTTGCAAAAGGGCGATCAAGCCTTGCAGCGCAACGATCTGGCCGCTGCGAAAAACGCCTACCGGCAGGCCAGCAAAGCGCAACCCGATGATGCCGACGCACTGATCGGGCTGGCCAATGTGGCCCTTGCCGAAGGGGATCAGAGCGAGGCGCAAGCGCTGTTACTCAAGGTGCGCAAGATCGAGCCGGACAACGGTAGTGCAGTGCGGGCATTGGTGCGGCTGTACAAGGCCCAGTCTCCTGACAAGGCCGAAGCGTTCCTGGAGACCTTGCCCCCGGCCCAGCAGCGTGAGTTTGTCGCGCTGCGACGAAGCATTGAACTGGACCGTTTGAATGCCCAGGCCGATGCCGCGATGTTGCGTGGCGACTGGGCGCAAGCCGCCGCACTGTTGGGCAAGGCCCGCGCGTTATCCCCCGACGAGCCTTGGCTGACCTATCGGTTGGCCAACAGCTTGTATGCCTCGAATCAGCCGCAAGCGGCCGATGACAGTTTCACGCCGCTGCTGCAGCGCCAGGGCCTGAACCCCGAGGCGCGCTATGCCCATGCCCTTTACCTGGCAAGCCATGCCCGCGATAACGAAGCGCTGGCGTCGATGCAGCACATAGCAACCACCGCCTGGAACCAGAACATGCATGACCTGGCCACGCGCCTGCAGCGCCGCCAGATGCTGGCGCAGGCCACCGCGTTGCGCGATAGCGGGCAGGAAGCGCAGGCCGTGGCGCTGCTGTTGCGTGATCCGAATGCCGATGACTGGGTTACTGTAGCCGACTGGGCCCTGCTGCGCGGGGACACCGGCCAGGCACAAAGCTACTACCGCAAGGCCCTTGCGCAAGCTCCGCAAAACAGTGAAGCGCAGTTGGGTTTGATCGAGGCGTTGATTGCCGGCGGCGAAACCGAGGCGGCGCGCCGCCAGTTGAGCGCACTGACGCCAATCCCACAGGCCAACTATCAGCGTCGGGTGGCCAACGCCTGGGCCGGCGTGGGCGAGACGGGCAAGGCCAGTGAGCTGTTCGCGCAATTGCTGGAAACACCGCAAAGCGATCCGTTGGTGTACCGCGACGCGGCACGGCTGATGGCCAGGCAGCAACCTCAACAGGCGCTGGATAATCACGCCCGGGCCATGGCCGCGGCGGGTTTGTTGACCCCGGCCCAGGCGGAGCCGCGCGATAACCGCGCATTGACGTTGGCCAGCCGGGAAAAGGACAGCGACGACTGGATGCTGCGCAGTCTGCGCAGTGACGTCGACGAGCTCTACCAGCAGCAGACCCCCACGGTAAACCTCTACCATGACTTTGCCTGGCGTACCGACAACAGTTCGGCGGGTGTCTCGGACCTGGCCACGCATACCACCATACTGCGGGTGGACTTGCCCATTGCCCAGGGCCAGGGGTTTGTCCAGGCTGAGAACATCGATCTCGATGTGAAGGCGTTCGACAGTGATGATCAGTTCGGCACGTGCGCTGTGGTGATCGATGGCTGCCGCCCGGACGCGCAAAGCGTCAGGGGCACCATGCTCGGGATCGGCTGGAGCGATGCCCGCTGGGCAATCGACCTGGGCCATACGCCCCAGGAGTTCACGGTTTCCAATTGGGTCGGTGGCGTCACCTTCAGTTCAGACTGGCGCGACATCGGCTATCGCCTGACGGCATCGCGGCGCCCGCTGACCAACTCACTGGTGTCCTACGCCGGAGCGGTCGACCCGGTCACGGGGATCGAATGGGGCGGCGTGACCGCCAACGGTTTTACCCTGGGCTTGAGCCACGACGAGGGTGAAGCCGATGGGCTCTGGGCCAGCCTGGGCCTGCACTGGCTCAAGGGCGAACACGTGGCCGACAATCAGAAACGCACGGCGATGGGCGGGTATTATTACCGGCTGATCGAGCGTGCCGACGAGCGTTTGCGTACTGGTTTGACCTTGATGTACATGGGCTACGACAAAGACCTCAGCGAGTACACCCTGGGCCAGGGCGGCTACTACAGCCCGCAACACTATTACTCGGTCAGCGTCCCGCTCAATTATGCCTGGCGCAATGCCGACTGGTCGGTGGCACTGGAGAGCTCGCTGGGCTGGTCCTTCTCCAAATCCAGTGCCAGCGACTTGTACCCCCTGGACGATTCGCCGGCGAAAGTGGACAGCCTGCTCGAGCAGTTCAGCCGTGAACTGGTTGATGACCCAAGCCTGCGCAGCAATTCCAGCAGCAGTAGCGATATCGGGATTCGATTGCAGGGGCTGGTCGAACGGCGCCTGTCCGACAACCTGGTGTTGGGCGGCGGTATCGTCTGGCAACACAGCGAAGATTATGCACCGAGCCGGGGCTTGATCTACCTGCGTTATACCTTCGACCCATGGCAAGGCAACCTGCCCTTGCCCGTGCAGCCGATTTCACCCTATGCCGAAATGCGCTGACAATGGCTCAGGGCTCGGTTGTCTGATCGCCGCTTAAGGGATACTGGGCCGCCGCATTGTGCAATGTCTGCGCAATATGGCGGCGCAGGCTCTGCGGCTTTTCGACAATCAATCCATCGCCCTGGCTCAACAGCCACCAGCGCAACTGCCAGCTGTTGCTCACCGTTGCATGCAGCCGGTATCCCTCTTCGAGCGCGGCCAAGGACATGTCATGGGACAGGGGCGTTTCGCGGATCAGGCGGGCCAGGCTGTCGCTGACCCAAGCCTGCAGTACGATTTTATCGCTGTCGCCGAACTGCATCGCATCGCTGCCCAGATACTGCTGCAGGTCAAAACTGTCCAAGCCTTCGGCGGCAGTGGGCAGGGCCTGCAGCTGTCGAAAGCGGTGCACGGCGAACTGGCGCACATCGGTACAGGGGAGGGCCGTGCCGATCAGGTAACTGATGCGCCCGCGCTGGACCAGCGCCAAGGGGTTCAAGATCAGGTCGCTGAGCTTGTCGTTGTGCGCCGAGTAGTACAGGCACTGCAGTTGGCGCTCTTCGAGCAAGGCGCTCTGCAAGGTTTCGAGAATGGCATCGGGCACTTGCGGCGCATGCAGGTTCATGTCCGGGCGGACAGTGGCAACTTTATCCAGCCAGCCCGCGGTCTTGTTGCGGCTACCCAGGTGCTCGAGCTTCTGGCGGGCATGGTTGAAGCGAGCATCCAGTGCCTTGAGCATACTGCCGGGCAATAAGGGGCGGACCGCTGCTTCGACTAACGTCAGGCTCAAGGCTTCGGTGATGCTGATACCCCGCAGGTCGGCGCTGGCGCCCGGCATCCAGTGCCAACCGAAGGGGATGCTCTTGTCGTTGCGCTCCAGCGGGAAGATGCGCGAGAGCTCATTGAGGTCGCGTTCGATGCTGCGCTTGCTGATGATGAACCCTGCATCCTTGAGGCGCTGCACCAGGTCGGCGCTGGTAATGCCGGGTGGTCGGCTGGGCAGTTGGCGAAGCAGTTCCCACTGGCGGCTGAGGGTAGTCTGGGCTTTGGCAGATGGCAAAACGGGCGTCCTTGTCTAGTATTGCGCTGGCTGACAGGACAAGGATGGAGGCAGGCAGGGTTTATGGCAATTGGCCATTTGTCGTGCACTCAGTTTGTTTGATCCCGGCCAATGGCCCGATCTGTCTGCGACAGGTTCTGTCGCTGGCCTGGGGACAATGCCGTCCCGTCACCTTCGCCGTTGCCAGCGAGGGCAAGGCCATCAAGGATGAATATGTTAGAAGCCACCAATATCTATTCGATGCTTGAAAGGCTATTGCCTGAGAGCATCACGCCGGCACCAGGAAGGCCGGGTTATCTGCAGCGTCTTTATGCCGGTGTCGGTTTGCCCTCGCAAACAGGCGTCACGGGTCAGCAGTTCGCGCTGGTCGCGCGCCTGGAGGAGGCGCCATGCCTGCAGACGGTATACCGGGAACTGCGGCAGCAGGCGCTGACAGGCAGCATCGCTACACTCAACGACTTGGGCTGGCTCTGGCTCAATGGCAAATACTGGATGGCCGATCATGAGCTGGCGCGCCAGCTGCTGCGCATGGCGGCCGTGCAGGGCAGTGCGATGGCCTGCTACAACCTCGGTCAACAACTTTACTTCGGCAAGGGCGTGGCCGTGTCGTATACCGCGGCTGCCGACTATTACCGGCAAGCGTTCGAACTGGGTTTCGTGCAAGTGGCAGCGGTCCTGGGTGACTTGTATGAAGAAGAGGTCTGCGGCAATGACACGCCTTGGCAGGTGGATGCGCACCAGGCCTATCAATGGTTCGACCGCGGTGCGCGGTTTGGCGATGCCCGCTGCCGGTATGAACTGGGTTATCGCTTGCTGCATGGCGTACAGGTCACTGCTGATGCCAAGGCAGGCGTTTACTGGCTGGAACTCGCAGCCGTCGCCGGGGTCATGATGGCGGCCGAAGAACTGGCGGTTCATTTCAGCCTTGATCAAGTGACCGAGCCCTATCGGTTCTGGCGCGACCAGGCCATCCACCTGGGCAGCGAACTGGCCCTGGCCATGAAACTTGACGATCAGGTTCGACCAGCGACGTGAAAGTGACGGAAGGTGCGCGGCGTGCGCTTGACGCGGCATGGGGAGATCGAAGAATATAGATAGTTAGCAAACTATGGATATGCGCGGTAACTCCTCCCGATGAATCTTGACGTACTGCAACTCGACATCAGCAGCGGCATGGTAGTGGCGTCCCGGCACTGGCGGCGCATCTGCCAGACCACGCTGGCCCATCATGGAATCAGCGAGGCCTGCGCCATGCCGTTGCTCAAGATAGCGCGCCTGGGCGATGGCGTTCGCCAAGTGAAAGTGGCACAGGCTTGCGGCCTGGAAAGCCCGTCGCTGGTGCGCCTGCTCGATCAGCTCTGCCGATCGGGGTTCGTCTGCCGAGGTGAAGATGCCACCGACCGGCGCGCCAAATCGCTATGCCTGACCGAGAAAGGGCGAGCGGTGGCCGAGGCGATCGAGGACGAATTGATGCGCTTGCGTCGCGAGGTGCTGGCGGGCATCGATGCCGCTGACCTGCAGGCCGCGTTGCGTGTCGTGCGTGCGTTCGAAGAGGCCGTGCAGGGCAGGGTGGCGCAGTAATGTTCAAGGGTTTTTTCAGCGGCCTGCCGCCTGCGCGCGACTGGTTCTACGGCGTGCGCACCTTCGCCGCCTCCATGCTTGCGCTCTACATCGCCTTGATCATGCAAATGCCGCGGCCGTACTGGGCCATGGCAACGGTCTACATCGTCTCCAGCCCCTTCGTCGGGCCTACCAGCTCCAAAGCCGTGTACCGCGCCATCGGCACCTTCGTGGGCGCGGCCGGTGCGGTGTTGCTGGTGCCGATGTTCGTGCAGACCCCGGTGCTGCTGGTGCTGATCGTGGCCCTGTGGACCGGCACCCTGTTGTTTCTGTCCTTGCACCTGCGCACGGCCAACAGCTATGCACTGATGCTGGCGGGCTACACCCTGCCGATGATCGCCTTGCCAGTGGTGGACAACCCCTCGGCCGTGTTCGACATTGCCTCTGCACGGACCCAGGAAATTTTCCTCGGTATCGTCTGTGCGGCAGTGGTCGGCGCGGTGTTCTGGCCCCGTCGGCTGGCGCCGGTGTTGGGCGGTGCAACCGGCAAATGGTTCGCCGAGGCGACCACCTACAGTGACCGCTTTCTCGCGCGTCAGGTGTCGGCGCAGGAAGTGGGCGGGCTGCGCAACTCGATGGTAATGACCTTCAACTCGCTGGAACTGATGATCGGCCAACTGCCCCACGAGGGCGTGCGTCCGCAGGTTGTCAGCAACATCAAAAAGTTGCGTGGGCGGATGATCCACCTGTTGCCGGTGATCGATGCCCTGGACGACGCCTTGATTGCCCTGGAACGCCGCGCGCCGATGCAGGCCGAGCGCTTGCAAGCGTTGCTGACGCAGGCGCGACAATGGCTGCAAGAGACTGCCAAAGATGCGAACCCGGCGCGCTGGTCGGCCTTGCGCAGCGAGCTGGAGCACTTGCAACCTGCCGACGCCGCGCTCGATGATCGCCAGCAGTTGCTGCTGTCCAATGCTTTGTATCGCCTGGGCGAGTGGATCGACCTGTGGCAAGACTGCCGCAGCCTGCAGCACGCCATCATCAATGAAGACCTGTCCTCCTGGCGGGCCGTCTATCGGCACTGGCGGCTGGGCCGACTGACGCCGTTCCTCGACCGAGGGATGATGCTCTATTCGGTATTTTCAACGGTGGCAGCAATTGCCGTGGCCTCGATGTTGTGGATTTTACTGGGCTGGAACGAAGGCGCCAGCGCGGTGATCCTGGCCGCGGTGGCGTGCAGTTTCTTCGCCTCGATGGACGATCCGGCACCGCAGATCTACCGGTTCTTTTTCTGGACCGCGGTGTCGGTGATCTTCGCCAGCCTGTATGTGTTCCTGGTACTGCCCAACCTGCACGACTTTCCCATGCTGGTACTGGCCTTTGCCGTGCCCTTCATCTGTGTCGGCACCCTGACCGTACAGCCGCAGTTCTACCTGGGCACGCTGCTGACCATCGTCAACACCTCATCCTTTATCAGTATCCAGGGTGCCTACGACGCGGACTTCCTGACCTTCGTCAATTCCAACCTGGCCGGCCCGGTCGGCCTGTTGTTCGCCTTCATCTGGACCCTGGTGTTCCGGCCGTTCGGCGTGGAGCTGGCGGCCAAGCGCCTGACGCGCTTCAGCTGGCAGGAAATCGTCAGCCTCACCCAGCCTGGCACGCTGGCCGAACATCGGCACATGGGCGTGCAAATGCTCGACCGCTTGATGCAGCACCTGCCGCGCCTGGCCCAGACCGGGCAGGACAGCGGCGCCGCCCTGCGCGACCTGCGCGTGGCCCTGGGCCTGCTCGATCTGCATGCCTACCTGCCGCGCATTTCGGTGCAGCCGCGGGCCATGCTGCAGCAGGTGATTGCCGAGGTGGGGGGGTACTTCCAGGCTTGCCTGAAGGCGCGCGAGCGCCAGGCGGTTCCTGAAGCCATGCTGCAGACCATGGACCAGGCCCGACGGGCGCTCAGCCATGAGGGCGAGGACGATGTCGGCGATGCCCGGCTACAGCTGCTGCACGCCTTGAGTGGCTTGCGCCTGGCGTTGCTGCCCGGTGTGGAAATCGTGGCCCCGGCAGCTGATGCGCAGGATCAAATACCCCACGGCATCGATGGAGCACCCCTATGATCGGTGAACTGGATATCAGCGGGATTTTCCTGCCCACGCTGCTGGTGATGATGGCCGCTACCTATTTGCTGTTCCTGTTGGTACACGGGCTGTTGACCCGTATGCACTTCTATCGCCTGGTCTGGCACCGGGCTATGTTCAACGTCGCTCTCTACGCTGTATTGCTCGGCGCGGTGGACGCTATTTGTCGAAACCTGATGCTATGAAAAAACCTTTGTTGACCCTGGGCCGCGTGGTCCTGACTTTTCTGGTAGTCGCCCTGGCGAGCGTGGTGGTCTGGCGCATGGTCATGTACTACATGTTCGCGCCCTGGACCCGCGACGGGCACATCCGCGCCGATATCATCCAGATTGCCCCGGACGTTTCCGGGCTGGTCCAGCAGGTTGATGTGCGCGACAACCAGGTGGTCAAGCGTGGCGATGTGCTCTTTACCATCGACCAGGACCGATTCCGCCTGGCCCTGCGCCAGGCCCAGGCCACCGTTGCCGAGCGCAAGGAAACCCTGGCCCAAGCCCAACGCGAGGCCAAGCGCAACCGTGGGCTGGGCAACCTGGTGGCGCAAGAGCAGCTTGAAGAAAGTCAGTCGCGGCAGATGCGTGCCGAATCAGCCCTGGCCGAAGCCCAGGTGGCGGTAGACGCCGCCCAGCTCAACCTCGACCGTTCGGTGGTTCGCAGCCCGGTCGACGGTTACCTCAACGACCGTGCCCCGCGTGCCCATGAGTTCGTCACGGCCGGGCGCCCGGTGCTGTCGGTGGTCGACAGTAACTCCTACCATATCGATGGCTACTTCGAAGAGACCAAGCTTGCGGGCATCCGCATCGGCCAGGGCGTGGACATCCGCGTCGTGGGCGACAACGCCCGCTTGACCGGCCATGTGCAGAGTTTTGCCGCCGGTATCGAGGACCGCGACCGCAGCAGTGGCGCCAACCTGCTGCCTAACGTCAACCCGGCGTTCAGCTGGGTGCGCCTGGCGCAACGGATCCCGGTGCGAATCGCCTTCGACAGTGTACCTGCCGATTTCCGCATGATTGCCGGGCGCACCGCGACCGTGTCGATCATTGCCGATGACCACGGGGAGGGTGCCGGGCAATGAAGTTCGCCGTGCGTTTGCCACTGGTAGGCCTGGGCTTGTTGTTGTCGGCGTGCCAGATGGTCGGGCCCAACTATGAAGTGCCCAAGGATGCCGCACTCAACCGACAGGACCTGCAAGGCGCATTGGCCAGCCAGAACAGTAATGTGGTCTCGGCACCGGTACCGCAAGACTGGTGGCGCTTGTACCAGGACCCGCGCCTCGACGAGCTGGTGCGCCAGGCCCTGGCCTCCAACACCGACTTGCGCGTGGCGGCGGCCAACCTGGCACGGGCCAATGCCCAGGTCGAGGAGGCGCAGGCCCAGGGCGGTTTCAGCGGCGGCGTGAAAATGGGCGCCGAGCGCTTGCAGGAGTCGGGCGAGGCCTTCCTGTTGCCGGAAAAGGTCCCGGTCGCCAACATCGGCCAGATCGCCCTCAATGCGTCCTACCAGTTCGACCTCTGGGGTACGCTCAAGCGCGGCGTCGAGGCTGCCCAGGCCAATGCCGATGCGACCCAGGCGGCAGCCGACACCGCGCGCATTACCCTGGTGGCCGAAGTGGTGCGTGCCTATACGCAAGTCTGCGCCGCCAACGAAGAGCTGGAGATTGCCCGCAGCTCCCTGAACCTGCAAGAACAAAGCGTGACCCTGACCCAACGACTGCACGATGCCGGCCGTGGCGATCAAACTCAGGTCACCCGCTCGCAAACCCAATACAAATCCCTGCGCGCCGAACTGCCGCGCTACCAGGCGGCGCAACAGACCGGCCTGTTCACCCTGTCGATGTTGCTGGCCAAGCCTGTGGCGCAATTGCCGGCCGGTACCGCCGAGTGCGCCGAGCTGCCGCATATGGCCAAGTTGTTGCCCGTTGGCGATGGCGCCGCGTTACTCAAGCGCCGTCCCGATATTCGCCAGGCCGAACGAACCCTGGCGGCCGCCACTGCGCGGATTGGCGTGGCTACCGGCCAGCTGTATCCGGACATCAGCATCGGGGCCACGGTCGGCACCGTCGGTATCCTGGAAAACCTTGGCGAGCCGTCCACTAACCGCTGGGGCTTCGGCCCGCTGTTGACCTGGACCGTGCCCACCAACGGCTCGCGCGCACGCATCCGTGAGGCCGAGGCTTCGACCCAGGCGGCTCTCGCCCATTTCGATGGGGTCGTACTCAACGCCATCCGCGAGACCCAGACCGGGCTTGCCCAGTACACCGCGCTGCTCGACCGTCGCGATGCCCTCGCCGATGCCGAGCGTTCGGCCAAGGAGGCCGCCGACCAGACCCACCGCTTCTACCAGGCCGGGCGCGCCTCGTTCCTGGCGGATTTGCAGGCGACGCGCACCTACACCGATGTCCGCGCCCAGCTGGCGGCGGCCAATACCCAGGTGGCGGCGGGGCAGATCAATCTGTTCCTGGCGTTGGGTGGGGGTTGGGAGGGGAGTGCCCTGTAGGTTTTTTGTCGTCTGATCGGGCTTCATCGCGGGCAAGCCCGCTCCTAAGGGAGGCCCGCTTCTTCAGTAGGAGCGGGCTTGCCCGCGATGAGACCAGTACAGGCCATACAAAATCCCCTAACTTTTCTCCGACAAATCCGCCATCCCCTTGAGCAATTCGATCGGCAGCGGAAACACAATGGTCGAACTCTTGTCCCCGGCAATGGCCCCCAGCGTCTGCATGTAACGCAACTGCATCGCCCCGGGCTGGCGGCCGAGCATCTCGGCCGCCTGCATCAGCTTTTCCGAGGCCTGCAACTCGCCCTCGGCGTGAATGACCTTGGCCCGCCGTTCCCGTTCGGCTTCGGCCTGCTTGGCGATGGCGCGGATCATCGACTCGTTGAGGTCGACATGCTTGATCTCGACATTGGCCACCTTGATCCCCCAGGCATCGGTCTGGGCATCGAGCACCTGCTGGATATCGGTATTGAGCCGTTCGCGCTCGGCCAGCAGTTCGTCCAGCTCGTGCTTGCCCAGCACTGCACGCAGGGTGGTCTGGGCCAGCTGGCTGGTGGCCGTGAGGAAATCCTCGACCTGGATGATCGCCTTCTGCGGGTCGAGCACCCGGAAATAGATCACCGCATTGACCTTCACCGACACGTTATCGCGGGTAATCACATCCTGGGTTGGCACATCGAGCACCACGGTGCGCAGGTCCACGCGAACCATCTGCTGCACCATCGGGATCAGCAGGATCAGCCCCGGCCCCTTGACCTGCCAGAAGCGCCCGAGCTGGAACACCACGCCCCGTTCGTATTCACGCAGGATGCGGAAGGCGGAGAACAGCAAAACGAAGAGCAGGGCCAGCAGCGTGCCAAAACCGAGTTCGAAGAACATGATCAGCCTCCTTGCGCCGGGGATTCATCCAGCGCGATGACATCCAGCAGCACGCCCCTGCGCGCTACCACCCGGACCTGTTGCCCCAGTTGCAGGGGTGCCGGGCTCAGCACCTGCCAGTTTTCACCTTGCAATTGCACCCAGCCGCTTGCCGGCATGCCCGGTTGCAGGCGCACGATAGGCGCGACGCTGCCGACCAGCCCGGCATCGCCGCTGACCAACGCGCGCCGGCGCGCCTTGAGCGCCATGCCAACCACCGCCAGCAGCAGAATCGCGCTGACCAGGGCCAGGGTAATGATCAGGGGCAGCGGGATGCCGAACCCCGGTACCTCGGTATCCATCAGAATCACTGCGCCGACGATGAATGCGACGATCCCGCCGAAACCAATCACCCCGAAGCTGGGCAAGAATGCCTCGGCGATCATGAACGCCAGGCCCAGCAAGATCAGCCCGACGCCGGCGTAGTTCACCGGCAACAGCTGCAAGGCATACAGCCCCAGCAACAGGCATATGCCTCCCAGTACGCCGCCGACGCCAGACCCCGGGTTCATGAACTCGAACATCAAGCCATAGACCCCGATCATGATCAGCAGCAGGGCGACGCTGGGGTTGGTGATCACCGCCAGCAGTTTGGTGCGCCAGTCGGGCGCGTGGCTGACCACCGTGGCACCGGCGGTACGCAGCTGCAGCACCGTGCCCGAGACACTCAGGCTTTTGCCGTCCAGTTGCTTGAGCAGGTCTGTCAGATCAGTGGCCACGTAATCGATCACATTGATTTTCAGTGCTTCGTCGGCCGCGAGGCTGACGGCTTCACGCACCGCCTTTTCCGCCCAGTCGGCATTGCGTGCTTGCAGTTGCGCGAGGCCGCGGATGTAGGCGGCGGCATCGTTGACCTGTTTGCGCGTCAAGGTGTCTTGCGGTTCGGGCGGCGCCCCCTTGTCGGTGGTCGGGGCGGCAGGTGGGCGCTGGGGTTCTGGCGCTGTTCCGGGCAGGCCGCCGATCTGCACGGGGGTTGCCGCACCGAGGTTGGTTCCCGGCGCCATGGCGGCCACATGGCTCGCATAGAGGATGTAGGTGCCGGCACTGGCCGCGCGTGCGCCGCTGGGGGAAACGTAGCTGGCCACCGGTATCGGGCTGGCCAGAATCGCCTTGACGATAGAGCGCATCGACGTGTCCAGGCCGCCGGGGGTATCGAGGGTAATCACCACCAGTTGCGCGCCTTCACGTGTCGCGCGCTCCAGGCTGCGCACCACATAGTCGGCACTGGCCGGCCCGATGGCATCGGTCAGGTTCAGCACCACCACCGTACTCGCGGCACCTGCCGGCCCGGTCGGCAAGCCGACCAGCATCAGCAGCAACAGCAAGCGGCAGCACACGCGATAGATCACATCGGCCTCCCGGTTACCGCCGGCAAGCACGGTAACCCACACTTAAAGCGTAGTTGAGACGACTGTCGATGAAATCCGCGCTGCCGGTTAGTTCATTCTCGACTATCGATGCCCGTACATAGCTGCAACTGTTACAGACATCGGCCCGCCTTGTGACGTCGGACTGCCTAAACTTTCAGCACAGGGGGAATGACTCAAAGCATTGCTCTGCCAAACCCGACAGGGCATGGAGGTGCATCATGCGTATGGCAAGAACGGTCGAACGCAGCCTGGAACAGGCGCGTTGCGACTTCGACATAGTGGCCCACCCCCATTCGTCGACCAGCCTGGAGTCGGCACGGGTGGCGAGCGTTCCGGCAGAGCGGGTGGCCAAATCGGTCATTCTCGATGACCGGCACGGCAACTACATCATGGCCGTGTTGCCGGCCAACAAGCATTTGGACATGAGCAAGATTCAGAGCAGCGGTAGTTGGCAGTTGACCCGTGAAAGTGGCTTGCCGCATCTGTTCGGCGACTGTGAGCGCGGTGCCATTCCGGCACTGGGCGAAGCCTACGGCATGAAGATGTTGCTCGATCCCTTGCTGACCCGCCAGAGCGATATTTACCTGGAAGCCGGCAACCACAGCTACCTGGTGCATATGAGCACCGATCAATACCTGAAACTGGTACCGCATGCAGAAGTGCGTGAGGTGTGTCATTGATGAATACCCACCCAGCGCCAGGTCGCGGCCGGTAGCGCGCCACCTGGTCCCAGGAGTGTCCCATGGAGTCACCCAATCACAGCTTGCCTTCCCTGTTCAAACAACTGGGGCTTGCGGCCGATCCGGTCGGCATCGACGCCTTTATTGCCAGCCATTCGCCCCTCAAGCCCAACCTGGTACTGGCCGACGCCTTTTTCTGGACTCCTGCCCAGGCTGCGTTTCTGCGCGAAGGCATCGACGAAGATGCCGATTGGGCCGAGGTGGTCGACCAACTCAATTTGATGATGCGCAAAATGGGCTGACAAACGTCCTTGCAGATTCGCCGGCGTTGCTATGCTCAGGAAAACAAGAAGAGGGGGGATTGCCGCGATGAAAGATCCCTATGCACCGGGTTTCTGGTGCGCAATCACAGCGCTGGTCCTGATGACTGCCGGGTATTTCTACGGGGTAATGCAGGCGTACCAGATCGACAAGGCAGTGGTTTTTCTCTTGAGTGCCTCGGCATTGATTGCCGCCATGGCGCTGTGTGTACTTGCCTGGTCGGCCTATCAAGGCGTGCAAGTGAAAAAACGCCAGTTGGCCCAAGGCAAGACGCTGGTCGCCATCTGGGACACCAAAGTGGCCTTGCGCAGGGTCGAGACGGTATTCGATCGCTACTTCTGGGGCAGCTACTGGCAACCTGGGCGCACCTTCCAGGAAGTCATGGGCGAGTTGACCGGCACCCCGCTGGAAAAAAGCCTCGAAGCACTCAAGCAGCAATGCCGGGCACTGGACCAGGAAATCCATAGCGATGGCTGGCATTGGCTGAATAATGCCCGCGAGCTCTCGACCGTGGCGGTTGCCATGGCGCGGGAGCGCTATCAACTGGACCTGTGCGATTCTCAGGAAAGCTCGACGGGCGGGGCGGTGATCAACCGCGACCTGGAAGTACTGGTGTACACCTGGTCGGCGCGCCTGCGCAGCTTCGATCATCAGCTCGACGAATTGGAAGGGGAGTACCACGGCTGATGCCGCGGCCTCCCCGGCCAGCTATTCGCCGCGAATGTACTGCTCCAGCTGTCGGATCAGGCTAGCCTGTTCGGCAATGGCTTCCTTGACCAGGTCACCGATGGACAACAGGCCCAGCAACTGGCCGTTTTCCACCACGGGCAAATGGCGCAAGTGGTTGTCGGTCATGATCGCCATGCAGGTATCGACACTTTGGTGAGTGTCGACGGTAATCACGGGGGCGCTCATGATGACGCTGACAGCAGTGCCAACCGACGAGCGGCCCATGAGCACCACCTTGCGCGCGTAGTCACGTTCGCTGACCACGCCCACTACCTGGCCATGGTCGACCACCGGCAACGCACCCACATTCTTTTCCGCCATCACCTTCAAGGCGTCCACGATCATCTCGTGCGAGGCGATGGTGTGGACTTGCTGGTGTCTGTCGGCTTTGAGTTTCAGCAGTTCGGCAACGGTCTTCATGCGGGCCTCTCCGGTACGGTGCATGGGCGTTCATACAGGATCGTAGACAGGGGCAAACAGGGCAAGGCAGAAAGCGGCATTGATAGGGTCGATATGCGTCATGGTGGTAATTATTTGTTGTTTTTGCGGGCCCCATCGCGGGCAATCGGAATGAGGCCCTGACGGTCAGCCCAACGCTTCGCGCTTCAAACTCTCCCGGTAATACCCACACCCCTTGCTCAACAAAGCCAACACCAACACCACCGCGCAAAAATTGAGCACCGAAATCGAAGCCCCGACCATCACCGGTGCCTGGAACACCTTATCGGTCAGCAGTGCCACCAATGTGGTCCCCAGGCCCAGGCCAATCAGGTTCGAAATCAGCAGGAACAGCGCGGAAATCTGTGCGCGCATCTGGTTGGGCGGCAGGATCTGCATGGCGGCGGTGGAAGCCGGCATCGGGAACGAGGCGAAAAACATCGCCGGTACCAATAGCGCCAAGGACAGCCCCAGGTCGCTGACCTGAGTGAACAATACCGCCGGCACCGCCATGCCGATGGCGCCAATCACGCCAGTACGGATCGGTGCATCGGTGTAGCCGCGCTTGGCCAGCCAATCGATCAGCCAGCCGCCGCAGAACACGCCGCTGGTGTTGGCCAGCAGGACGATCAGGCCGAGGATGTAACCAGTCTCGCTCGGCGCCAGGCCGAACTTGCGCATGTAGAAGGCGGGCGTCCAACTGAGCATGCAGAACAGCGTCATGGCATAGAACGAAAAACCCAGGTAATGGCAGACGAAGGTCTGGCGATGGCGGCCGAGGAACGCGAAGGTGTCTTTCAGACCGGGCTTGTTCACCTTGCCCTCGGCGTTGAGCTTCAAGCCTTTGCGGGCCGGGTCGCGCACAGTCAGGGCAATCAACAGGGCCACCGCCAGGCCGGGCAGGCCCACCAGGAAGAAGGTCACTTGCCAGGGGCGCATGCTGCCCAGCAGCGGCACCACGACCGTATCCAGGTTCTTCAGCAGATCAATGACATAGCCGCCGATCAGGAAGGCCACGCCTCCGCCGATGAACGAGCCGATCGAGTAGATGGCCACCGCGCGGCCGAGTTTTTCCCGGGGGAACATGTCGCTGAGCATCGAATAGGTCGCAGGCGACAGCGCCGCCTCGCCGACGCCCACGCCAATCCGGGCCAGGAACATGTGCAGGAAGTTCTTGCTGACCCCGCACATTGCCGTGGCCAGGCTCCAGAACGCCACGCCCATGGCGATGATTTTTGGCCGCGAGAATTTGTCGGCCAGCAGGGCGATGGGCATGCCCATGAAGGCATAGAACAGCGAAAACGCCAGCCCGTGCAGTAGGCTGAACTGAGTGTCGGTCAATTGCAGGTCGTGTTTGATCGGCTCGATCATCAGTGCGAGGATCTGCCGGTCAACAAACGAGAAGATGTACGCCACCATGCAGATGCCCACGACATACCACTCGTAGGCATAGCTCTTTTTCTTTATTTCGGTCGAGGTCTGGCTGGTCATTCGGTTCGGCCCCTCAAGGGTTCATGAGTCTTGCGGCAGGGGTGAATGGGCGGGGTCCCGTTGGGGTAGATCGGTGACGTGTGCGTTACCGAATTGCCTCGCCCTGGTGCGCCTTGTATTGTTTTTATGCATCGCCAAGTCGCCGGACTCGTGAACAACGAGCCGTGCCCGCTCTTTTTAGGCCCTTGTTCCGCGGGTCTCTATGCCCCAGGCGCAGCGGCTGTTCCAGTTACGCAAAATTGCGCTGCGTGGCGTGGAAATTGCTATACATTTCCACTAATTTCGCGACGCCCGCCAAGAGGGTGTCGCCGGGTTCCCGGGGCCATCTTGTATGTACAACGACACATCCGTACTTCCACGCCATTGCCTGCTCAGCTCGACCGGCCATCATGAGATCAAGGACAAGGTCAGCCATTACTTGTGGCCGCACCGCATGAGCCTGCTGCATGGCGATGCGCTCAATTCGGCCCTGTATGGGGTGTTTTTCGGCAGTTCCGCGCTGTTCGACCTGCATTACGGCGCGCAGGTGGAAATCGATGCCGGCGACATCGAGAGCTATTACCTGATCCGCGTTACCCTGCAAGGTTCGGGCACTGTCACCCTGGGCAAACGCAGCGTGGTGATGCAACAGGGCAGCCTGACCATCTCCTCGCCCTCCGAACGCAGCCTGATTCGTATAGACAAGGACTGCCGCAACCTGATTTTGCGCGTGGAGCGCGACGCGCTGGAACGCCAGCTGCTCAAGTTGCTCGACCGCCCGCTCAAGCAGCCGCTGATGTTCGATATCCAGGTGCCTGCCGAGCACCCGGGTATCGCGGCGGTGCGCGAAACCCTGGATTACGTCTGCCGCCTGCACCAGAGCCCCATGGTCGAAGGCCTGGCACCGACCCTGGGCAGCGGCTTGTCGGAATACCTGCTGTCGGTGCTGCTTACCCAGTTGCCGCACAACTACACCCAGGCCCTGAACGAAGACCGGCGCCAACCCATGCCGTTCCATGTACGCAAGGCGCGCGACTACATCGAGAACAACCTCGAAGAACCGATTGCCCTGGTGACCCTGGCCGAGCTCAGTGGCGTGTCGATCCGTACCCTGCAAAACGGTTTTACCCATTTCCTCAAGCAAACGCCCACCGACTACATGCGTAGCCGGCGTCTGGCGCGGGTCCATGAAGCGCTGCAGCAGGCCCAGCCCAGCGACAGCGTAACCGACATTTTGCTGCGCCACGGGGTCAGCAGCTTCGGTCACTTCGCCACCCACTACCGCAAGCAATACGGTTGCCTGCCATCGGAAACACTGCGTAGCGGGCGCTGACAGGCGTTCGTAAAAGCGCCTGCTTGTCGGCCAACCGCTAAAAAGTACTCAACCTGGCCGCTGAGGCATTTAAACTGGCCGATTTTTTCCGGTCTCAGCAGCTCGTAATGGTTAATGAAATAGCGTCTACGCATCACATCGTCACTATTGCACGCCATAGTGACCAATCATTCGTCAATTCAATGCACTTTGCGTCTTATCGTCGCACTCACTTGCTTCTAGACTTCTTTCCCCGCGCGCTCTGTTTCCGCGATCTTCAGGAGCACGACCTGTCTAAAACAGGCCACAGAGCCCAGCGCTTTGCATGCATCCGCCCAAGCGACACACGAGGCGGAATTACAATAAATCCAATAAAAAGGTCGGCAATGATCAACCACAACAGCGGTATTCCGTTTGCGCCTGGTCCTGTGTGCGACAGCCAGGAGGTGCGCAAGTGAATGCAGAAAAACCTGGCTTGAAGCGGACGCTTTCGCCCCGCCACCTGAACATGATCGCCATCGGCGGCTCCATCGGCACGGGGTTGTTCGTCGCCACCGGCGCCACCATCGCCACCTCCGGCCCTGGTGGCACGCTGCTGGCGTACGCCCTGATCGGCGTGATGGTGTACTTCCTGATGACCAGCCTTGGCGAAATGGCCGCGCACATGCCGGTCGCCGGCTCCTTCAGTACCTACGGCAGCAAGTTCGTCGAAGATGGCTTCGGCTTCGCCCTGGGCTGGAACTACTGGTACAACTGGGCGGTGACCATTGCTGCGGAGTTGGTGGCCGCGCAATTGGTGATGAGCTTCTGGTTTCCGGATGTGCCAGGGGTCTACTGGAGCGCGCTATTCCTGGGCTTGATGTTCCTGCTTAACGTGGTCTCGGTGCGCAACTTCGGTGAGAGCGAATTCTGGTTCGCGCTGATCAAGGTCATCACCGTGGTGGTGTTCATCATCATCGGCCTGGCGACGATCTTTGGCTTGATGCATGGCGTCGAGTCGCCTGGCTTCAGCAACTTCACCAGTGGCGATGCACCCTTCGTTGGCGGCTTCCAGGCCATGGTCGGGGTGGTCATGATCGCCGGCTTTGCCTTCCAGGGCACCGAGATCGTCGGTGTGGCCGCGGCAGAATCGAAGAACCCGAGCAAGAACGTGCCCATCGCCGTTCGCCAGGTGTTCTGGCGTATCACACTGTTCTACATCCTGGCGATCTTCGTCATCGGCATGCTGATCCCGTACACCGACCCGAGCCTGCTGCGCAACGAGACCACCGACATCAGCGTCTCGCCGTTCACCCTGCTGTTCGAACGCGCCGGCTTTGCCGCTGCTGCAGCGGTGATGAACGCAGTCATCCTCACGGCCATTCTCTCGGCCGGTAACTCCGGTATGTACGCTTCCACGCGGATGCTCTACAGCCTGGCCGTACAAGGCAAGGCGCCGAAGCTGTTCGCCAAGGTCTCGCGCAGCGGCGTGCCGCGTAACGCCCTGTACGCCACCACCCTGATCGGCGCCCTGTGCTTCCTGACCTCGGCGTTCGGCGACAAGGTGGTCTACAACGCCCTGCTCAACACCTCGGGCATGTGCGGTTTCATCGCCTGGCTGGGTATTGCCGTGTCGCACTACCGCTTCCGCAAAGGCTTCATCGCCCAGGGCGGCCGCCTGCAAGACTTGCCCTACCGGGCCAAGTGGTTCCCGTTCGGCCCGTTGTTCGCCTTTGCCCTGTGCCTGTTCATCACCCTGGGGCAGAACTACAGCGCCTTCATGGGTGACCATATCGATTGGGGCGGTCTGGTGGCGACCTATATCAGCTTGCCGCTGTTCCTGGCGATCTGGCTGGGGTATCGCTTCAAGCACCGTTGCCGCTTGGTCAAGTTCAGCGAAATGGATGTGGGTGGGCTGCGCGTCGATGACGCACCTTCAGCCCAGCAGTTGCTGGATGTACCGGTTGGGGCGCAGTTGGATATGAAGCAGCGCTAACGCCGCTGATTGTGGGCTGGCTTGCCAGCGATGCGGGCACCGTGCAGTAGCTGATACGGCGCGGATGCTATCGCCGGCAAGCCGGCTCCCACAGGGGCAGTCCTCACCTTGTCTGCTCGACTTCATCAAGCAGTGCATCCACCAACCCCTTGGCCACCTCGACCGAATGCATCGTCGACCACAGCAAGCCCTGGCCGGCCGGATTGGCATCTTCCAAACCTTTAAAGGCCGTGTCGGAGGCGCAGCGCAGGTACAGCGAGGCATGCACTAAGGCATCCTGGGCGGTAATGCCTGCGCTGACGGTAAATAGAGGGGGGTGTCCGGCGTCGCAGTTGCCGAAGGCGGTGCTGGTGGTTTTGCGGGATATTGCGAGTGGGGGATCTGGGACAATTTTGTTCATGACAGGCTCTCACTGGTTGGAGCTGGCACTGATCCGTTACCACTCGGAAGGGTGGCAGCTGTACGCGGGGTGGTAAACCGGGCAGTGAGTCCAATAACCCCGGCAGGCTCGAAAGCCTCCCGCGCACAGCCGCCATTGACTGCACTGGGATTCACTGACTCCGGGTTACCACACCCGGCCGCCGTGTGTACGGCGGAGAAAGGAGCCTAGAGTTGCAAGAAGACAGCGACAATCCGTCCGGATAGACAGGCTGCGTAGGGTATTTCCCAGAACGCCGCATCCGCCAGCAATTAAACCTTTTGAAACACCACAGGTCTTCTTGGCGCGCTTAGGCTTTCTGTAGGAGCGGGCTTGCCCGCGATGCAAGCACCGTGCAACAGCTGACGCCGCGTCGATACCATCGCGGGCAAGCCGGCTCCTACAGGATTGCGTTGGATAACCCTCGACAGGACGCGACATGAGCATTTCCATCCGCAACGAACAGCCCGCTGACATTGAAGCCATTTCACGGCTTACCGAAACTGCCTTTGCCAGCGAACCTCACTCAAGCCACACCGAGCAATTTATCGTCAATGCCCTGCGCCGTAGCGGTCAGATCACAATCTCTCTGGTGGCAGTAGAGGGCGATGCCATCCTTGGCCATGTCGCAATTTCTCCTGTCGCCGTGTCATCGGGCGCTACCGAGTGGTATGGCCTGGGGCCGATCTCGGTAAGGCCAGATTGTCAGGGGCAAGGCATCGGGTCGGTATTGATGAAGACGGCGCTGGCGGAGTTGGAGCGTTTGGGTGGCCGAGGCTGTGTGGTGCTGGGGGACCCTGGTTACTACGGGCGGTTCGGGTTCAAGGCTTATCCCGATCTGCAACTGCCCGGCGTGCCACCGGAGTACTTCCAGGCACTTGTTTTGGGCGATGACTTGCCCGCAGGCAGTGTGCGATACCACGCGGCATTTGAAGCTAAGGATTAAGAAGCGCCGGTATTTCCCAGATCGCCGCACCGCAGCTCCCACAGAGGGAACCGGCCGGGCATCGGGTTGGTTTAGCGTAAACAGAAACGCAAAAAGGCCCCGGCTTGTTCAGCACGGGGCCTTTCTGGTGTTGCGATATGGCGCACTCGGCGGGATTCGAACCCACGACCCCTGCCTTCGGAGGGCAGTACTCTATCCAGCTGAGCTACGAGTGCAACGCGGGCGCCATCATACCCATCTCAATGGTGGCCGTCCATGCCGGTAATCTGTTGTCGATAATGCACGGGTTACCGCCCGCGGGTGACGTTGATCTGAAAAACCCGGCACAACGCCTATTTTTGTTCTTTTTTTCGAACAGCCTATTGTCCTTTACCCCCTTTGATCCTAGGATTCGT
>RCUR01000055.1_pt1 | contig 33802 bp, 34 predicted proteins | sample 2166151 | NCBI WGS metagenome assembly RCUR01 (sample SAMN09932785, study PRJNA488358) | compost metagenome | isolation source: compost soil in an enriched community | place: Germany: Experimental Botanical Garden
ACTCCAAGGTGATCGTCGCGATCAACAAGGACGAAGAGGCGCCGATCTTCCAGGTGGCGGATTACGGCCTGGTGGCTGACCTGTTCGAGGCGGTGCCCGAGATGACCGATAGTCTGTGACAAGATTGTGGCGTCGCTGGCTGGCATGGCCCTCGGTGGCCTTCGCTGCGCGGCGCCGGTTGCGAGCCAGTACAACAATAACGGAGGCGGTGCATGCGACAGTTTTCTCTGCAAGGCAAGGTCGCGCTGGTGACCGGTGCCTCCCGTGGCCTGGGACGAGCCATGGCCATGGGGTTGGCGGAGGCTGGTGCGCATGTGGTGCTGGCCGCCCGGGATAAGCAGCGCCTGCTATCGGTGGCGGAGGAAATCAAGGGGCAGGGCGGTCGCGCGGACTGCCTAGCCTTCGATCTCACCAACGAAGCCGCGGTGATCTCGGCTATCCCCGAAGTCATGGGTCGCCATGGGCAGCTCGATATCTTGATCAACAACGCCGGCATTTGCCTCTGGCAACCTCTGCTGGAGTCGTCCCTGGAAAATTGGCGCAAGACCTTTGAAGTCAACCTCACCGCGAGCTACCTCTTGGCCCGCGAGGCGGCGCGCCCCATGCTGCGCCAGGGGAAGGGGTCGATCATCAACGTTGGTTCCTATGTGGCGCGTGTGGGGCGTGAGAAGCTGCAGGCCTATGTCGCCAGTAAGCATGGCGTGGTAGGGCTGACCAAATCGCTAGCCGCCGAGCTGGGCTCCCGTGGCGTCCGCTGCAATGCCGTTTGCCCTGGTTATTTCCTGACCGACATGGCTGAGCCGGTCAGCGCCAATGCCGCACTCCAGGAGTGCGTGCGCAGCCATATTTCCCTGGGACGGTGGGGCACACCGGAAGAATTGAAGGGGGCGGCAGTTTTTCTTGCCTCCGACGCCAGTAGCTATGTCAATGGGCATACGTTGATGGTCGACGGAGGGGTTTCCGAGATCCTGTGTCTGCCGGTTCCGGTTGTCTGACCTATTAATCCAGGCCTCATCAGGAGAAGAATTTACAATGAAAACACTCGGTGAGTTGCTGGAACGCAATGCGTGCCTGTTCCCCAATCAGGAAGCGGTGGTCTATGAGGATCGCCGCATCACCTATCTGCAGTTGCTGGAGCGTGCGCGCAGACTATCGTCGGCACTGTACGCGCGGGGTATGCGCCATCAGGATCGGGTCGCGATCCTGGCGATGAACTGCAGCGAATACTTCGACGTTTACACCAGCTGTCATCTCACGGGCTATATCTGCACCACGGTCAACTTCCGTCTGGCGGCGCCGGAGATCGAATTCATCCTGCAGGACAGCGCACCTCGCGTGTTGGTGTTCGAGGATCAGTACAGTGAAGTCATCGATTCGTTGCGCGCTCGTTTGACCTCCGTCGAGCACTACCTGTGCATCGGGCAGTGCCCGCCTTGGGCCGAACCCTATGAGACGGCGCTCGTCGATGCCGATCCCGCCGGCGCCCCTATACGGGCGGTCCCAGACGATATCGTGCATCTGATCTACACCAGTGGCACCACTGGCCGGCCCAAGGGCGCAGCCCGCAGCCAGCGTGGCGACCTGGCTTTGGCACAGAACCAGTCAGCAGTGATGGACATGCGCACCAATGGTCGCGTGCTGGTGATGATGCCCATGTTCCATGCCGGCGGCCTGTCGATGATGCTTTCGGAGTTCTGGCATTCTGGCTGCGTGGTTCTGCACCGCAAGTTCGATCCACGCGAGGTGCTGCGTACCATCGAGCGCGAGCGCGTCGTCACCGTGCACATGGCTCCCACCATCGTGCAGCAGGTGCTGGAGCTGCCGGATATCAGCCAATACGACCTGTCGAGCCTGGAAACCATCCTCTATGCCGCCGCCCCGATGCCGGTGGCGGTTCTGCGACGTGGTGTCGAGTTGCTGGGGGCGATCTTCGTCAACTCCTGGGGCATGACCGAAACCAGCGGCACCGTCCTTCCCCGCCATCTGCACAAGCTCGATGGCAGCGAGGAAGAGGTGCGTCGACTGGGCTCCATCGGCCAGCCCATGCCCTATTGCGATATCCGTGTCGTGGACGAGCAGGGCGAAGATTGTCCCGACGGCACGCCCGGCGAGATATGGATCCGCTCCCCCGCCAACCTGGCCTACTACTGGAACAACAGCGTGGCCACGCTGGAGGCGCTGCGCGATGGCTGGTTGCGGACCGGCGACATGGCCTGGCGCGATAGCCAAGGCTTCCTGTTCCTGGTAGATCGCAAGAAGGACATGATCATTTCCGGTGGTGAGAACATCTATTGCCAGGAGGTGGAACAGGCCCTGATGCACCACCCGCAGGTGAGCGATGTGGCCGTCATCGGCGTGCCCCATGAGAAGTGGGGGGAAACGGTCAAGGCCGTGGTGGTGCTCAAGCCAGGAGCCGAGTTGTCCGCAGACGAGCTGATCGAATTCTCCGGCACGCGGATCGCCCGCTACAAGCGCCCGACCAGTGTGGATTTCGTACCCGAGCTGCCGCGCCTGCCCAGTGGGAAGGTCAACAAGGTTGTGCTCCGGCAGATGTACCACGCCTAGTTCCCCGCCTTCTGCGGCGCTCTCGCCACCAGTTTCTGGCGGTGGAGCGCAGCGGTGGGTGACTCGGTCGTTTGGCGGAGTCAATCAGCATAGGTACGCCGAGGTGCTTTGATCTCCTCGCCCGAAGGGTAGTACTCGAGCATAAAGTCGACGAAGGCGTGAACCTTGCGTGATTCCCTCCGTCCTCGTGGATAGAGCATTTCTATGTCCGGGGCGAGGATCGTCCAGTCCGGCAGGATCTGGCGAAGCGCCCCGCTGCGCAGATGCTCATCCAGATAAAACCCCATGCCTTGCATGATCCCCAGGCCGTTGAGCGCTGCTTCGATCTGGATGCATCCTTGGGTGATGGACAGGCAGCTTGGCAACTGAAGGGTTTTACGCTGGCCGTGGCGCTCGAAAATCCACGGGTGCATTCGGCCCGTGCGCGTGTCCCTGTAGCTGACGCAGTCGTGCTCGCGAAGATCCTCCGGAACCTGTGGCATCGGGTGCGTCTCGAGATAGCGGGGCGACGCCACGGTGAGCAGGGGCGTGTACCCGAGTGGGCGGGCAATCATGCTCGAGTCGCCCAGGGGGCCGAGTCGGACGATGACGTCGTGCTGGCTCTCGACGGTGTCGGATATCTGTTCCGAGTCGGAAAAGTCGAGCTGGATATCCGGGTAACGACTGCGAAATTCTTGCAGCAGCGGCACGACCAGATACTGGCCCAGGATGCTCGGAATATCCACGCGAAGGCGGCCTTGGGGCCGCATATGAGAGCCGGTGAGAATCGATTCTACATTGGTGATCTCTTCATGCAGGTGCTGGCAATGCGTGTAGAAGATCGTGCCTTCGTCGGTGAGGTTGAGCCGCCGCGTTGTACGATTGAGCAGGCGCACCCCCAGGTCGCGTTCGAGATTGCTCAGGTGAGTGGAAACCATCGAAGGCGAAAGGCTCAACGCCGCTGCTGCCGCACTGAGGCTGCCGTGATCGACGACGGCCATAAAGACTTCCATGCTGCGAAGCTTATCCAAGGCCGTTTTCCTATTGATCAATCACGCCGCGATTCTACTGGACAGCTTTCGATTTCATCCATTCTTGAATCTGAGCCCGCCCGGTGTGTATACAGCCATTGGCAATCTGATCCATATCGGCCCATCCGACTAACTTGTCGGATGGCCCGACGAAGCTGTTGGGGAATCTTCAGGGCAACTTGGCCTCACCGACTCTTGCCGATATTGCGGTGGAGGATGGAGAACTCGTCGGCCAGGGATTCAGGAATGCTGAAATACCCAACGTCGCTGATCTGCTGGAAGTGACTGGCCAGCTCGTCCGCCGTGACCGGCGTGTCGCGCGGGCCGGTCCAGCCATCGGCTACGCCAATGAAGGCCCGGGCATAGCGGCCCAGGGCGGCGGAATAGATCGCATGGGTGCTGGTACAGGATTCGCTGGCCAGGTAGACCACCAAAGGCGTGACGAACTCGGGCAGGTACGAGGTGCCAAGCTTATCGCCGAACGACGCGTATTGGGCGGTGAAGGCTTCCAATTGCGTGGGATCCATCGCGGCCTCCATGCGGCTGTTGGCGACCGGAAGCAGGGCATTGCAGAGCACGCCATGTTCCTTGCCTTCCAGCGATAGCACATTCATGACGCCCAGCATCCCGGCCTTGGCGGCGGCATAGGCCGCCTGCTGCGGATTGCCGAAGGCACCGGCGGCGGACGAAGCGAAGACGATGCGGCCATAGCCTTGCCGCTTCATGACCTTGTAGGCCGGCTGGGTGACGTAGATGGCACCCTTGAGGTGAACATCGATGAGCGAGTCGAGAATCTCGTCGTCGATGTCCTCGAAGGGGGCGTTGCGCAGGTGACCGGCGTTGTTGATGACGATATCGACCCTGCCGAAGCTGTCCAGTGCCGTCTGCACGATGCTTTCGCCGCCGGCGCGGGTGCCCACGGAGTCGTAGTTCGCGACGGCCTTGCCACCGGCCGCTCGGATTTCCTCGACTACCTGGTCCGCCATGCCCTGGGAGCTGCCGCTCCCATCAAAGCGGCCGCCCAGGTCGTTCACGACTACGGCGGCGCCCCTGGCGCCGAGCTCCAGCGCGTAGGTGCGGCCCAGGCCGCCTCCGGCGCCGGTGACTATGGCAACTCGGTCCTTGAAATCGATTGAGCTCATCCGTCATACCTCTCTTTCTTGTTGTGGTCTGCGATAGGGGACCGCGTGCCTTGCCTGGCTTCGCAAGCGCTACGTCTGTGATGCGGGCAGCCTGATCACTAGCCCGTCGAGTTCGGGTGTGACCAGGATCTGGCAGGTCAGCCGGCTGTGCTCGGTAACGTCCATCGCACAGCTGAGCATGTCGTTTTCGTATGACTCGGCTGCCGGCATGTGCTTGGCCCAGTCCGGATCGACGTAGCCGTGGCAGGTGGCGCAACTGCAACTGCCGCCGCAATCGCCGAGGATGCTGGGCACCTGGTTGTTGAGTGCGGCCTGCATGACCGACTGGCCGACTTCGGCATGTACGCGTTGCTCTCTGCCGTCTTGCTGGACAAAGATGATCGTTGGCATTTTTTATCCTCGGTGTTTTCAGGCGCTCGGCAGCATGTCCTTGACGGGGATGCCGTCATCGGCCAAGCGGGAGGGATCGATGCGGATTCGCTCGGTGATGAGACGCTTGCCCAGCATGAATTCGGGCGAGCGGTTGACGGTATCGACGGCCAAGACGTAACCGTCTTTCAGGTAATAGGCGGCGAACGAGTCGCTTTCAGGTGTCCCGCGAATCACCAGATGGTCATAGCCCTCGGACAGACCGACCATCTTCAGCCTCAACTGGTATTGATCCGACCAGAACCACGGAATGGACGCATAGGCCTTGGGTTTGCCGCAAATCGACGAGGCGACGCAGCGTGCCTGTTCGAGTGCGTTGGGCACCGACTCCAGGCGAAGGCGCCGACCGAGCAAGGGATTGGGGTGATTGGTGCAATCGCCGGCGGCATGGATCTTCGGGTCGCTGGTCTGGCCGAACTCATCGACCAGGATGCCGTTGTCGACCACCAGGCCCGCTTCTTCAGCAAGCTCCACGTTGGGCACTAGGCCGATGCCAACCACGACGAGATCGGCCGGCACGCTACTGCCATCGATACAGAGGACCGCCGAAACCGCGTCGCCCGTAGGATCGAGTTGTACGTCGCTGACCTGCGTATCGGTGCGGATATCGACACCGGCTTGACGGTGTCGCGACTCGTAGAAGGCCGAGAGTTCGGGGGCGGTCACCCGTGCCAGTACGCGGGACTGGGCCTCGAGCACAGTGACCTTCAGTCCATGATTGACCGCCACGGCGGCTACCTCCAGGCCTACGTAGCCGCCGCCGATGATGACCAGGCGCATGCCCGGCTCGAACTGTCGGCGAATGCGATCGACATCCTGCAGTGTCCGCAGGTAATGGAAATTACCGGCGCTTTCTGCCTCTTGAACGTGCGGAACAGGCAACTGTCGGGGCCTGCCGCCGGTGGTCAGGATCAGGCGGTCGTAGTGGGCCGTTCTGCCATCGACCAGGTGAACCATGGAGGCCTCCCGGTCGATTTTGCTGACCCTCACACCTGTGATGATCTCCACGTTGGCCTTCTCGTAGGTGGCACGGGGTTTTATCAGCAGGCCCTCCGTGGTCGTGGCCCCGGACAGATAGGCTTTCGAAAGTGGTGGACGGTGGTAGGGCAGGTATGGCTCGTCACCAATCAGGAGGATTCGGCCTTGCCAGCCATGGTCGCGCAGGTTGGTTGCCAGCTCGGCGGCTGCATGGCCCGCGCCTACGATGATGGCAGTGGGCGAAGCGGTTTCGATCATATCGACACCCTTATCTCGACGGCGCTGCCCAAGGGGCAGTTGTAATGTTGAACGGTGTTTGGAAAACCAATGCTCGGGGCAGATTATGCCTCTTAAGCACCGATCCATTTTTCATTTTTATTGAATAATGTTTTTAGTTTGTTTGGGTTTATTCAACTGAGACGCTTGAATAGATTGGGCCAGGACGAAACGCGAGGTTTGGCGGCGCTCAAGCGTTCGAGGAACCAGGTGAGACCGGCAATTGAATGGCCCCAGTGCAACGAATGCGCTGTCGGAGAGGGGTAACGCGAGTCGCGCCGATTCAGCCGGGAAGGCAGCAATAGTCAGACCTATGCCGTGGCGTCGTGAACGTGTTCTGGAAAGTCGGAGAATTACAATGATAAGCGCTGTGAAGAGCATCGAGGATTTTGAGGATCCTTCGTTCAACCCCTTTCTGGAGGATGCGCTGGTATTCGGCGATCACCTGGATCCCTACCCGAGGATAGCCGAGCTGAGGCGCGAGGCTTCGGTCCAGCCGGGTGAATACCGGGTGCTGATGGGGCTCTACCCGGACATCACCAGTCCCGATGGGGCTTCCCACTATTGCGTCTTTGGCTACGACGAAGTGGCGCAGGTGCTGGGCGATCCGAAGACCTTCACCAATCACTCCTATACCTACAACCTGGGCATCAGCTTCGGGCGTAGCATCTCGACCATGGATGCGCCCGAGCATCCGCGCTTCCGCAGAATCTTCCAGAAAGCCTTTCTGCCGCAGACGGTCGCGGCCTGGGGCGACGAACTCGTCGACCCGGTGGTGCACGACTTGATGGCCAAGTTCGTCGATCGCGGCGCGGCCGACCTGGTGCAGGAGTTCACCCTGCATTACCCCTTCCACATCATCTATCGGCAGTTGGCGCTGCCGCCGGAGGATGTCGCCACCTTCCACAAACTGGCCATCGCGCAGACCGTGGTTGCCGTGGATCTTGCGCATGGTACCGAGGCCTCCCGCAAGCTAGGTACCTATTTCAAGCAACTGGTCGCCGAGCGTCGGCAGAACCCGGGCGACGACCTGATCAGCGCCCTGGCCCACGCCGAGGTCGATGGCGAGTACCTGCCCGAGGAGGTGCTGATTTCCTTCCTGCGCCAGTTGGTCAACGCGGCGGGGGACACCACCTACCGTGCGACCAGTGTGCTGCTGACCGCATTGTTGCGCCATCCAGATCAACTGGAGGCGATTCGTCAGGACCGTTCCCTGATTCCCCAGGCCATCGAAGAGGCCGTCCGCTGGGATGGACCGGTACTGATGCAGTCCCGCTTCGCCAGCAAGGCGACCACGCTGGGTGGGGTGGAGATCCCGGAAGGAACCTTCATCGATGTCGTCGCGGGCTCCGCCAATCGTGATGAGACCAGGTTCCCCGATCCGGACCGCTTCGACATCTTCCGTAAGCCGCAGCACCGGCATTTCGCCTTTGCCTTCGGCCCCCATGTCTGCATCGGCCAGCACCTGGCCCGTGTGGAGATGACCCGGGCGCTCACCGCAATTCTCGACAAGCTGCCGAACCTACGTCTGGACCCGGACAAGCCGGTGCCGGAGATCCGTGGGTCGATGATGCGGGTACCGCATTCGATCCACGTGAAGTTCGGCTGAGAAGCGCCCCCTTGAGTCCCCCCCCCTGCCGGGCAGCGCGCGACTACCTGGTAGGTAAGCGAGACAGATAGACATGAAGGATTTCGACTACATCATCGTCGGAGCGGGTTCGGCTGGCTGCGTACTTGCTAACCGGCTCTCCGAAAGCGGGAAATATAGCGTTCTGCTGATCGAGGCGGGGCCCGACGATCGTAGCCCGCTGATACGTATGCCCAAGGGGTTCGGCAAGTTGCTGAGTGACCCCAGGCATGCCTGGCACCATCCGGTTGCGGTAGATACCGCGAGCGGGCGTACCCAGGAGATCTGGGCGCGAGGCAAGATGCTGGGGGGCTCCAGCGCGATCAACGGCATGGTGTACATGCGGGGGCACCCCGCTGACTACGACGAATGGGACGCCAATGGCGCCAGCGGTTGGGGCTGGCCAACCATGGCTAGGGCCTTCCGTAGCATCGAGAACCATGCCCTGGGCGAATCCGAACTCAGAGGCGGTCAGGGGCCGCTGAAGGTCGCACCCTATGCCCAGCGCAGTGCCTTCGGCGAGGCGGTGATACGGGCCTGCGAGAGCCTGGGTCTGCAACGCAAGGAAGACATCAACGAACTGGATCATGAAGGCGTCGCCTACCTCACCTACACGATTTCGGATGGCGTCAGGCAGAGTGCGGCGCAGGCCTTCCTGAAGCCGGCGCGCAAACGGCGCAATCTGGAGGTGGTCACCGATACCCAGGTGCAGCGGGTGCTGTTCGACGGCCAGCGCGCGACCGGCGTGCTCGCCTGCCGAGGCGCAGGCGAGCACCTGACGTATCGTGCTCGGCGGGAGGTCATTCTCAGCGCCGGGGCGCTGGAATCGCCTCGTCTTCTGCAACTGTCCGGGGTCGGCGACAGGGATCTGCTGGGGCGGCATGGCATTCCCCTGGTCGCCCATAGTCCCAATGTCGGGCAGAACATGCGCGAGCACCTGCTGTGTTTCCTCCAGGTGCGGCTACGCCACTGGCGCGATAGCCAAAACCGGGAATTCTCCGGCCCCCGCCTGGTCAAGAACGCCCTCCAGTACATGCTCGCCAAGGGAGGAGTCATGGCGCTCGGTTCCTATCCGGTTGGCAGCTTCTTCAAAACCCGCCCTGATCTGGATCGCCCGGACGCACAGCTGCTGGTGGCGCCGTTCTCGATGGACTTTTCCTCGCCAACATATCGTTTCGAGTCCTTTCCGGGCATGCAGATGTTCAGCTATCCGTTGCGCCCGCGCAGCCAGGGCAGCGTGACCATCGAGTCCGCCGATCCTGCGCAACCCGCCCGTATCGTTACCAACTACCTGGCCGACGAATACGATCGCCTGGTGTCGATAGGGGCGTTTCGTTTCATGCGCAAACTCATCAACAGCGCTCCCCTGCGCGACTTGGTGCTGGAAGAGACCCACCCCGGCACTCGGGCGTGGACCGATGACGAGATCGTCGACGAATTTCGCCGCTACGGGCAGTCCGGCTATCACGCTTGCGGAACCTGCGCGATGGGCTCGCACGAAACGTCCGTGCTCGACCACCGGCTGCGTGTCAGGGGCGTGCAGGGGATGCGCGTGATGGATCTGTCGGTCATTCCGACGATGATCTCCGGCAACACCAATGGCCCGATGATGGCCATGGCGTGGCGGGCCGCGGAACTGATCCTGGAGGATGCCCGATGACGGCTTTCCGAGACTATGCCATTCGCTTCGCCAACATCGAGCTGATCAAGCGCGACGGCATCTTGTGGATGAGCCCGCCGCCCAGGACCGCTCGCTACACCCGCATGGCCTTCACCCAGCCGGATGTTCGATGGGCAGGGATACGCCTGGCCTTGGAGGTCTTGGCGGCCATCGCCGTGAGCCACTGACGAACCAATAGTTGAAGAGAGGATTGCGCAATGCAGCAGAACTTGGAATCGCGCGTTCAGGCGATCGTGCAAAAGGCCCTGGACGATGCCACCGGCGCCGGCGCCGGCGGCGAAGTGGGAGTGCAGGTAGCGGCATACCTTGATGGCAAGCTGGTCATCGACGCCTGGAGTGGCATCGCCGACCTGGAGACTGGGCGGGCGGTGGATGGGGACACGCTGTTCAACGTCTACTCGGTGACCAAGGCGGTGGCTGCTACCGCCCTGCACATCCTGGCGGAGCGGGGGCACATCGATTACGACGCGCCAGTGAGCCGCTACTGGCCGGAGTATGCCGCACAGGGCAAGGGGGCGACGACAGTGCGCCATGTGCTCACCCATCGCGCCTGCGTCCCGCAGATGCCGGCCGATGTTACCCCCGAGCGCATGTGCGACTGGAACTGGATGACCAACGCCATCGCCAATCTGGAGCCGCTGGCCGAGCCCGGCAGCAAGACGCTCTATCTATCCATGACCTTTGGCTGGATCGTCGGCGAGCTGGTGCGGCGCACAGATCCCAAGCGACGCTCCCTGGGCCGCTTCGTGCGCGAGGAGATTGCCGAGCCACTGGGTATCAGCGACCTGTGGATCGGTATTCCCGATGCCGTGGTGCCCCGGATGGCGAAACAGATCAATGCCATGGTGCCCGTGCCGCCAGAGTACCTGCCGCCGCTATTCCTGGCCTCCATGCCCGAACAGGTGGCGCTGGTGCCGGAAGTGTTCGAGCGGCCGGACGTGCGCCAGGCCGAGGTCGCCGGGGTGGGAGGCATCTTCAATGCCCGTTCGCAGGCGCGTTTCTGGGCATTCCTGGCCAACGGTGGAGAGCTGGACGGGGTGCGTCTTCTTTCGGCCGAGCGGGTGGCGTCACTGCATACGCCACGCGCCAACAGCGAGGAACCGGATCCCGTCATGTTCGGCTTTCCTATACCGATCACGGTGGGGGGATTCTGGTTCGGCGGTGATCATCCGCCTGTGAGCTGCGTACAGAACCCGAGGGCTATCTGTCATCCGGGGCAGGGCAACTCGATTGGATGGGCGGATCCGGACCTGAACCTGGCGGTCGCGATCTGCCATAACCGGCTGTTCAATCCGACCTCCGTCGAGGAGGACCCGCTTTTCCCCATTTCCCAGGCCATTCGCGAGGCATTGGCCCTTCAGCGTTGAAAGGGAGGGGAGGTGTTGGCTCATCCAGTGAGCGAACGATATTCACAATGACCATAAAAGGGATGCTGAATCCCGTGGAGTCTGCAATGAGCCAATCCGTGGGCTGGACCGTGCCTGAACACGTCCCTGAAAACCGAGTGGTGGATTTCGATTTCATGCACCCGCCCGGTGCTCAGGCGGATGTCCATCTGGCCTGGAAGGCCTTGCACGACGGGCCGGATATCGTCTGGTCGCCCCACAACGGCGGGCACTGGATTGCCACCCGAGCCGACGATATTGAAGCCATTCAGAAGGATCATCAGCACTTCTCTCATGCTCGGGTCAATATTCCGCGTGGCGATGACATTCACCTGGTTCCGCTGGAGCTGGATCCACCGGAACACACTGCCTATCGCGCGCTCATCACCCCCTCCTTTCTGCCGCAGGCCATCGCCGCGATGGAGGGCGACATCCGGGCGCTGACGATAGAACTGATCGAAGGCTTCGCGGACAAGGGCGAATGCGAGTTCATCAGCGAGTTCGCCAAGATGCTGCCGATCGTCATCTTCCTGCGCCTGGTTGACCTGCCTCAGGAGGATCGTCTGCAACTGCTGGAAATGACCGAACTGGCCGTACGGGGCGACGTCGAGGAGCGCCAGCGTTCACGGGAAATGTTGGCGGCTTATGTCGGTAAATGGATTGAGGCGCGGACCCGCAATCCCGGAAAAGACCTGATCAGCCTGATCGTCAACGCCAAGGTCGATGGCGAGCCGATTTCAGCGGAACGCATGTTTGGCCTGCTCATCGTCGTGATCTTCGGCGGACTGGATACGGTCGCGGCCATGATGAGCTTCGTCTGTCGCTTCCTGGCCGAGCATCCCGCCGAACGCAGGCGCCTGGCACAGGAGCCCGAGCTGATTTTGACCGCGGTGGATGAGCTCATCAGGCGGCACGGGGTGACCAACACCGCGCGGGTGGTGGTCGAGGACATGGAGTTCAAGGGGGTGCTGCTCAAGCGGGGGGACCAGATTCAGATACCGAACGCGCTGTTCGGCCTGGATGAACGGCGATTCGACAACCCGATGGAGATCGACTTCGAGCGCAGGCCCGTGGTTCATGCCGCGTTCGGCAACGGCCCGCACCGCTGTCCCGGTTCGTTCCTGGCGCGCACGGAAATCAAGATATTCCTGCAAGAGTGGCTCAAGCGCATACCGGACTTCGAGATCAAGGCCGGTGATCAGCCTCGCTGCGCATCGGGGATGGTCAATGGCGTGCTGCATCTGCCGTTGCAGTGGAAGGTCGCCTGAGGAATGTCCGGGAGACATTATCAACGTCGCTTCAGCGACGGCCCCAGGGATGGCAGGGCATGAAAAAACGATATGGGATTACGTGATGAAGAAATGGCAATGCTTTTTCTGTGGCTACATCTATGACGAAGCTATCGGCTGGCCCGATGAAGGGATCGCTCCTGGAACCCGCTGGGAGGATATACCCGACGACTGGATTTGCCCCGAATGCGGTGCGGCGAAAAGTGACTTCATGATGGTCGAGATCTGAGTGTGCACAGGCGGCAGTCCCATGAGCGCATGTGGGCGCGGATAGGCGGTGAGTCTGCTGTGCCTGGGCCTGGCGCGAGCCGAGAGGAGCCAGCGATGAAATTGCCCTTGAGGGTCGAAGAGATTACAGCCGATTGGATCGAGGCCGCCCTGGCGGGACGCTATCCCGGCGTTAGTGTCAAACGCTGCCACATCGCTGATGTGATGCTGGGAACCTCTACCAAGGTGCGCGTCGAGCTGACCTACGGCAGTGCCGGGCGTTCGTTCGATTTGCCCGGCACCATGATTGTGAAGGGCGGCTTCGAGGAGCACAGTCCTTCGATGCAGTTCATGTATGCCAAGGAGGCGCGCACCTACAAGGAAGTGCTGCCTCTTTGGGGCATCAACGCGCCGACCTGCTTCTTTGCCGAAAGCGATGAACAGAGCTATCAGTCCATCATCCTGATGGAAGACCTTGATCGCCGAGGGGTGACCTTCTGCCATGCCCAGCAGCCCCAGGGCTATGAGCAGGTGAGCCGGCGTCTGCGAGCCATGGCGCATTATCACGCGCGGATGTGGGAACACCCCGCGTTCACCGGTGGCGGATCGCTCGCCTGGATCGAGCCGCGGATGACGGGCGATACCCTGATGTACGCCGACCGCTATCTGCAGCCGGATGTTTGGCAGAGCTACATCCGTTCCCCGCGAGGCGCCGCGGTCTCCTGTCGATTGCACGATCTGGACTGGATGCGGGTGGCATTCGGCAAGCTGGCCGAGCTTCATGGCCGCTACCCGCCGACGCTCAGTCATGGAGATACGCATCTCGGCAACCTGTACGAAGAGATGGATGGCACTCCGGGTTTCTTCGATATGCAGGTCAACCGGGCGCCCTGGTTCGCGGACGTCACCTACCACCTGATCTGCGCCCTGGATCTGATGGATCGTCGGGACTGGGAGCGCCCGCTGCTACAGCACTATCTCGATTGTCTGGCGGCCGAAGGCGTCTCTGCGCCGGCTTTCGAAGAGGCGTGGGAGTGCTACCGCAGGGAAATCGCCTGGGGGCTTTTCGTCTTCATGATCAACGAGACCCGGTTCCAGACCGAGGCGGTGAACACCGCCTATTGCGCCCGTTTCGCCGACGCGGCGCTGTGCCACGATACCCTTTCGTTGCTGGCGTGAGGCCGTCGTGCAAGAGGCGCGAAGGTGGGAGTGATAGGCGGGGCGATGTGGCGGATATAGACATGCCTTATGACAATCGGGGCGAGGTGGTCAGGGCGGTCGCGATGGTCGAACCCCGGGGGGGCGTGTTGTCCGCGAACGAATCGATCGAGTTCCCTGTCTCGTCAATCGTCCGCTGCAAGCGAGCGACCCGCGTGCCCGAGCCGCTGCGCCTGCCCCGTGGCAAGGTCAAAAAGGTCTCGCCCCGATAGGTGTGCCCTTCATAGTTCCCAGGGTTCTGCGGCGGGCCCTCGCGGCCATTTTCGATGGAAGTGGAGCGCGTTGACAGTCAGTAGTGCCCCGTTTATAGTCGTGAACATCGTTCATAATTATGCAGGGGTGGCCAGGCCGCTCCTTAAACAAAAATAAGAAGCCAAAGGCAGCGATCCATAGGCTGCCGCTGATAGGAGGTTCGCAGATGACTGCTCGTGAATCGGCTCCGAAACCCGTACGGCCTGATTTTGTTCCACGCGAAGGTTACCTGTCCAAGGAATATGTTCAGCTCGAGAAGGAGCGGATGTGGCCTAGAGTTTGGCAGGTTGCCTGCCGTCTCGAGGAGATTCCCAACGTCGGCGACTACGTGACCTTCGACGTCATCGACGAGTCGATCATCGTAACGCGCCTGACCGGCGACAAGATCAAGGCCTACTACAACGTCTGCCAGCACCGCGGGCGTCGCCTGACCAGCGGCTGCGGCCACGCCGCCAAGTTCCACTGCAACTACCACGGCTGGCAATGGAACCTCGACGGCAGCGTGCTGCGCATTCTCGACGAGGACGACTGGGCCGGCTGTCCCAACATGAGTCGCGAGGAGCTGGCGCTCAAGGAAGTGCTGGTGGACACCTGGGGCGGGTTCGTGTTCATCAACATGGATCCGGATGCCGAGCCGCTGGCCAAGTACCTCGCGCCAGTGCCGGAAATCACCGACTGTTACGAATTCGAGAAGATGCGCTACCGCTGGTACAAGTCGGTGCGTCTGCCGTGCAACTGGAAGGTGGCGCTTGAAGCCTTCAATGAGGGCTATCACGTCGCCGCCACCCACCCGCAGATTCTCGATACCCAAGGCGATGACGTCACCCGTAGCTTCACTTTCGGCAAGCACGGCATGTTCGACTACTCGACCGCCACCCGCTTGCCCGGGACGCCTTCCCCGCGTACCGGAAAGCCGATCCCCGAGGATATCCGGCCCGGGCTGGTGAAGTTCTACCAGCTCATGGAAGACCAGCTTAAGGCGATCTTCACCGACCGCGACTGCGAGGCCACCAAGCGCCTGCTGACTGAGGTCGAACCGACTCAGGACCAATTTTTCGCGTTGAGCAAGGCGATGCAGTTCCAGGTCGAGGCGGCCATCGCGGATGGTGCAGGTTGGCCGGATATCTCCATGGAGCAGATGGCGCGTGCCGGAACTGACTGGCATGTATTCCCGAATCTGGTGTTCCTGCTCTATCCGGATGGCGCGCTGTTCTACCGGGCGCGCCCGGACGGCGACAATCCGGACTCCTGCATCTACGACATTTGGTCGCTCAAGCGCTACGCGCCTGGCAAGGAGCCGAAGCTTGAGCGTGAGTTCTATCACGGTGTCGACGACTGGAAGACCAACACCGTGGAGACCTTCGGCATGATTCTGAATCAGGACTTCCAGAATATGGGGCAGGTTCAGCAGGGCATGAAGTCCCGCGGCTTCTCAGGTTCGCGGACCAATCCGCTGCAGGAGTCTGCGATTTCCAACTTCCATCGTGAGCTTTCTGAGTACCTGTTCGGCAGGGAGTCCGACTAATGACCAAATGGGATCATAGTTACGACCTGGTCATCGTTGGCAGTGGCGGCGGCTCCATGTGCGCGGCGCTCAAGGCCAAGGAGCTGGGCAAGAGCGCGCTGATCATCGAGAAACTGGACAAGGTCGGTGGCTCCACAGGCTATTCGGGTGGGGTCTGGTGGGTACCGAACAACCCGGTGATGAAGCGTCACGGCGTTGAGGATTCCTACGAGCGTGCCCAGCAGTACCTGAACAGCACCGTCACCTACGATGGTCCTTCCACCAGTCCGCAGCGGCGCGAGGCGTTCCTGCGCACCGGCCCGCTGATGGTGGAGTTCCTCGAGCGCAAGGGGATGGCCTTCGAGTACGCCGATGGTTGGGCCGACTATTACGATGATCGCCCGGGCGGCGAGCCGCGTGGTCGTTCCCTGGTGGCCAAGCTGTTTGACATCCGCGAGCTGGGCGATTGGGCGGGGCGGCTCTCACGCTACCGTGGGATGGCAATGCCGGCGAATGCGGATGAATTCCCCACCTTGTTTCTGCTGAAACGCACTTGGGCCGGCAAAATGAAGGCCATGCAGCTTGGCTGGCGCATGCTCATGCAGAAGCTCCGTGGCCAGCAGCTCTTGGGCGGCGGGGCCGCCATTCAGGGTCGCATGCTGCAGATCGCGCTACGGGAGGGGATACCGATCTGGACCGAGTCGCCGGTCGACGAACTGATAATTGAGGAAGGGCGGGTCGTCGGGGTGGCTATCCGTCATGGCGATAGCGTGCAGCGTGTGCAGGCGCGCGACGCGGTGCTGATAAACACCGGCGGCTTCTCGCGGAACGCCGAAATGCGCCAGCGCCATCAGCCACACCCCGCGTCCGCCGAGTGGACCAACGCCAACCTGGGGGATACCGGGGAGGTGATTGAGGCGGCCATGCGCCTTGGCGCGGCCACGGACTGCATGGACGAAGCCTGGTGGGTAGTGACGTCCCTCGGGCCCGACGAGACGCTTCCCGAAGGCGCTCGCACGTCTTCCGGCGAACCCTTGCCCTTCATGCATCACCTGGATCTGTCGCTGCCTTACTCGATCATGGTCGATCAGGACGGCCAGCGCTTCTGCGACGAGGCCGGTTCCTACATGGAGATCGGCCAGCGCATGTACAAGCGTCACGCCGAAACCGGCAAGGCTGTGCCCAGTTGGGTGGTGATGGATAGCCGGCAGCGCAAGTTCTACCCCTGGGGAACCGCCATGCCCGGGCAGATCCCACAGCAATGGCTGGATAGCGGCTACATGATCAAGGCTGACAGTCTGCAGGAGCTGGCGCTTAAGTGCGGCATCAATATTGCGGGATTGCATGCCACCGTCGAACGCTTCAACGGGTTCTGCGCCAAGGGCGAAGACCCGGACTTTGGCCGGGGATCACGAGCATTCGACCGCTGTCACGGCGACCCGACCGTCCAGCCGAATCCCAATCTCGGATCGATCGAGAAGGCGCCGTTCTACGCGGTACGCATGTATCCCGGCGATGTCGGTACTGCGGGAGGCCTCGTCACTGACGAATACGCCCGGGTGCTGCGCGAGGACGGCAGCCCCATCGCCGGGCTCTATGCCACCGGTAATGCCACGGCCGGTGTGACCGGGCGCTGCTATCCCGGAGCGGGCACCAGCATCTCGGCATCGTTCATCTTCGCTTATATCGCCGCGATGCATTCGGCGGGGCAGGACAAGATTTGGTAAGGCACTTGCACATCCTTGTGATTTGGTTTGAACGGAGAGCAATAAGATGACAGCCGCAATTCCTGACGGCGAGATCCTGGTCGGCATCTACCAGCGCATGACGCGAATCAAGCAGAACGACGAGCGTTTTCGCGCGGTACTCAAGTCCGGCAAGTTGGCCATGCCCTACTACTCGCCTCGTGGCCAGGAGGTGATTCCGTCAGCGGTATCGGCCTGTCTGACCGACGAGGATTACATTTGCACTATCTATCGTGGTGTGCATGACATGATCGCCAAGGGCATCCCGCTGAAGGATCTCTGGGCGGAGTTCGGCGGCCGCGTCACCGGCACCTGCAAGGGCAAGGGTGGGCCGATGCATGTGACCCATCCGGCCACCGGCGTGATGGTCACCACCGGTATTGTCGGCAGCTCCCTGCCCATCGCCAACGGTCTGGCGCTCGCCGCGCAGATCCGTGGCGAGCAGCGTGTCTCCATCGCTTACTTCGGTGATGGCGCCAGCAACATCGGTGCCTTCCATGAGGCGCTGAACATGGCCGCGGTGTGGAAACTGCCGGTGGTGTTCGTGTGCCAGAACAATGGTTACGCCGAGCACACCAAATACGCCTACGGCACCTCCGTGCCCAACATCGCGGTGCGAGCCGCGGCGTATGCCATACCGGGCGTCACCGTCGACGGCAACGATCCGATCGCCATGTATCGCACTGCCCGCGAGGCCGTCGAGCGTGCCAGGTCTGGCCAGGGGCCGACCTTGATCGAGGCCAAGACCTTCCGATTCCACGGTCATGTTTTCGGCGATGCGGACGCCTACATGGACAAGGGCGAGAAGGACGCCTGGATCGCGAAGGATCCGGTGCCCTTGTTCCGCGACTGGCTGATCGCCACCGGGCTCGCCAGCGAGGAGCAACTCTCGGCGATGGAGGCGGCGATCGAGCGCGAAATCGATGAGGCAGTGGAATTCACTCTGAACAGCCCTTACCCGGATGTCGCCGAACTGCAGCGCGATATCTACAAGGACGAGGTGAACGCATGAACCAGGCAGCCAAGCTCAATAGCATTCAGGCGATCAACCTGGCGCTCGACGACGCCATGGCCGCGGATGAGAACGTCATCGTGCTCGGCGAAGACGTCGGCGACAAAGAGGAGGGCGGCATCGTCGGTGTAACCCGTGGCCTGTCCGGCAAGTACGGCGATTCGCGCGTGCGCTCCACGCCGATTTCCGAACAGGCGATCATCGGTGCGGCCATCGGCGCCGCCATCGTCGGCATGCGTCCGGTCGCGGAGATCATGCTGATGAACTTCACCACCGTGGCGATGGACATGATCGTCAACCATGCGGCCAAGCTGCGCTTCATGTCGGGCGGCCAGACCCATGTGCCGATGGTTATCCGTACCATGACTGGCGCTGGCTTCGGCACCGGCGGCCAGCACGCCGACTACCTCGAGGCCTGGTTCGCCCATACCGCCGGTATCAAGGTTGTCGCGCCGTCCACGCCCGCCGATGCCTACGGCCTTATGCTGTCCGCCATCGAGGACGACGACCCGGTTTTGTTCATCGAGAACATGCCCACCTACTGGAACCCGGGGCCTGCTCCGGAGCGCGGGGTGAAGATTCCACTGGGCAAGGCCAACGTCGTCCGCGAAGGCAGCGATGTCACCCTGATCAGCTACAGCCGGCGTGTCCTGGACTGCTACGCGGTGGCCGAGAAGCTCGCCGCCGACGGTATCTCTGCGGAAGTGATCGACCTGCGCACCATCTCTCCGCTGGACAGCGAAACCTTCCTCACATCGGTGGCCAAGACCGGCCGCGCCGTGGTCGTCCACGAGGCGGTCAAGCCGTTCGGGGTTGGGGCGGAGATCGCCTCTCAAATCTACGAATCGCTCTACGCAGAGCTCAAGGCCCCGGTACAGCGTGTGGGTGCCAACTTCGCCCCGGTGCCCTTCTCCAAGCCGCTGGAGGATGCACATGTCCCCGGGTTGGAGCAGATCGAGGCCGCTGTGCGTGCAACTTTCAAATGATGCAGCTCAATTCAAGGAAAAGCCTATGAGCACCCAAGTCCTTATGCCCAAGCTGGGCTTCGCAATGAACGAAGGCACGATTGCCGAGTGGCTGGTTGCTGATGGCGCCACCGTCGAGGAAGGCCAGGTCATCTATGCCCTGGAGAGCGACAAGTCGGTCCAAGAGGTTGAGTCTCCGGCCAGCGGCACCCTGAAGATCGTCGCCCAGGCGGGCGAGACCTACGAGGTCGGCACCCTGTTGGCCGAGATTGTCTGAGCCGCCCAGCGGCAGGGGAGAAGCACATGAGCGCCGATGTTCCAGTCACCAAACCCACTGTCGTCGAGCAAGCACCGGCGACCTTCGGTAGCGAGCTGCCGGCTTGGCCGCAGGTTGACTTCAGTGAGTTTGGCGAGATCGAGACCCGCCCGCTCAGCCGGGTGCAGAAGCTGACGGCTCAGTACATGGCGCGCAACTGGGTGATGATTCCACATGTCACCCACCAGGATGATGCCGACATCACCGAGCTCGAGGCGCGGCGCAAGGCGCGCAACGCGGCGGGCGAGGCGACCAAGCTGACGCTGCTGCCCTATCTGATCAAGGCGGTGGTCGGGGCGCTGAAAAGCTTCCCGCAGTTCAACGCCTCCCTGGATGGCAGCGGCAAAAACCTGGTGCTGAAGAAGTATTTCAACATCGGCGTGGCCGTGGACACGCGCTTTGGCCTGCTCGTGCCGGTGCTGCGCGACTGTGATCGCAAGAGCATCGCCGAACTGGCCGCGGAGCTGCAGGCGATCTCGACCAAGGCGCGCGACAAGGGCCTGTCGATGGCTGAGATGAGCGGAGGCTGCTTCACCATCAGTTCGCTGGGCAGCTTCGGTGGCACCGCGTTCACCCCGATCGTGAATGCCCCCGAGGTGGCCATCCTGGGTGTGACCCGGGCCCAGGAGAAACCGCGGCGGGGCGGTGACGACGCCATCGACTGGCGCCAGGTGCTGCCCCTGTCGCTGAGCTACGACCACCGGGTGATCAACGGTGCCGACGCAGCGCGCTTCACCGCCAAGCTGGCGGAGCTGCTGGGAGAACCGGGCGTCCTGGAGGACTAGGACTTCGGTCCGAGCTCCCGGCAACGCTTGCTCCAGTTGCCAGATTCCCCGGGTTTCCCGGGTGTACGCGGCATGATCCGTTCAACAACAGCCTGACAAGAATGACGGAATTTCGATGAAGACTCTCGGTGAAATGATCGAGCGCAACGCTCGCTACTTTCCTGCTGGCAATGCGTTCACCTCCGCTGCGCGCAGGGTGAGCAACCGCGAATTGGCCGAGCGTGCACGTCGGCTGTCGTCCCACCTGTACCACGGGGGCCTGCGCCGCCAGGATCGTGTCGCGATCCTGGCGATGAACTGCGTCGAGTACTACGAAACCTACCGCGCCTGCGAATGGGCGGGCTTCATCGCGGCCACGGTCAACTTCCGCCTGGCCCCGCGCGAAACCCTGTACATCCTGCAGGACGCCGCGCCCAAGGCGTTGGTCTTCGAGGCCCAGTACGCTCAGTTGGTTGAGCAACTGCGCGGCGAACTGCCCACGATCGAGCATTTCATCTGCATCGGTGACTCGCCGGACTGGGCGGTGCCCTTCGAGCAGGCGATCGCCGCGGGGGAGGCCGACGGCCCCCCCATTCGCTCGCAGTCCGACGACTACGCCTACCTGATGTACACCAGCGGCACCACGGGGCGGCCGAAAGGTGTGGTACGCACGCACCATGCAATGTGTCGCACTGCGGAGAGCTGCGCACTGATGACCGGGTTTACCGGTGCGACCCGAGTGCTGCAGACGACTCCGGCCTTCCATATCGGTGGTATAGGTTTCGTCAACTCCGCAGCTTGGGTTGGTGGCTCCACCGTCGTGCATCAGGGATTTGATCCGATCGCGGTGCTGCAGGCCGTGCAGGAGGAAAAGGTCACCTTTACCTTCATGGTGGCGGCCATGCTCCAGGCAGTTCTGGATACACCCAACATCGACGCGTTCGACCTGAGCAGCCTGGAGCATGTGGTGACCGCCGCGGCGCCCATCCCGGTGCCCCTGCTCAAGCGTGCCATCGATCGCCTGGGGCCAATCTTCTCCGTGCAATACGGCATGACTGAAAGCAACGCCTGCGCGTTGCCACGGCACGAAGTGAACCCTTTCGGTTCGCCTGACCAGATCAGGCGACTGGAATCCGTCGGTATCCCTGGCCCGGGCCTCGAGTTGCGCATTGTCGATGACGAAGGACGGGACTGCCCCGATGGGGTAACCGGCGAGGTGCTGCTGCGCTCGGAGACACAGCTGTCCTGCTACTGGAATAACTCTGTCGCGACCATGGAAGCCTTGCGCGATGGCTGGTACCACACGGGCGACATGGGCTACCTCGACCACGAGGGCTACCTGTTCCTGGTGGATCGCAAGAAAGACATGATCATCTCCGGTGGCGAGAACATCTACAGCCGGGAGGTGGAGGTCGGCCTGGAAATGCACCCGCAGGTCGTGGAGTCGGCGGTGATCGGCATTCCCGATGCCAAGTGGGGGGAGGCGGTCAAGGCCGTCGTCGTGCTGGCGCCCGGTGCGCAGCTCGGTGAGGCGGAACTCATCGCCCACTGCAAGGCGGTGCTGGCCGGTTACAAATGCCCTAAGACGATTGAGTTCGTGGCCGAGTTGCCGCGCATGGCGACCGGCAAGATCAACAAGGTCGCTCTGCGACAGCGCGAGCAGGAGCGCGCCGCCTGATTCGATAGCCAGGCGTTTGCCAAGAGCAGCATTGTCGCACGGCAAGAAGGCCTCAGCCCTTCAAGAACAAGCGCCCCCCCCTGGCTTCAGGGGATCAGCGGCGGCCGGGGCGGACCCGGCGCGCCGTTGCCAAAGACGAGGAGACAGCAGCATGAATTTCGAATTCAGCCCCGAGGATGAGGCCTTCCGCCAGGAGGTCCGGCAGTTCTTCCGGGACAATGTCAGCCCCGAGGTTGCCCACTATGGCTTCGTCGGTGCCCATCCACCACCCCGCGAAGTGCTGCGCCAGTGGCAGAAGACCCTGCACGCACGCGGCTGGGGGGCGCCGCACTGGCCGACGGAGTTCGGTGGCACCGACTGGTCGCCGCTGCGCAAGCACATCTTCCTCGAGGAGCTGCTCAACGCCAACGGCCTGGATTACGGCTGGCAGGGCACCCACATGATGGCCCCGGTGGTGATCGCCTTCGGCAACCAGTGGCAGAAGGACACCTTCCTGCCGCCCCTGCTCGCCGGCGACACCTTCTGGTGCCAGGGCTTCTCCGAGCCCAACTCCGGCTCCGACCTGGCCAGCCTGAAGACCCGCGCCGAGCTCGACGAGAGCGGAAGCCACTATATCGTCAATGGCCAGAAGATCTGGACCAGCGATGCGACGATTTCGGACTGGGGTTTCTTCCTGGTGCGCACCGACCTGACGGTCAAGCCGCAGCGGGGCATCTCATTCCTGCTCATCGACTTGAAAACCCCCGGCATCACCGTGCGTCCGATCATCTCCATCGATGGCGGCCATGGCCTGACCGAGGTCTTTCTGGAGAACGTGCGGGTGCCGAAGGAAAATCTAGTCGGCGAGCCCGGCATGGGCTGGAGCTATGCCAAGTACCTGCTGGAAAAGGAGCGGACGGCGAGCGCCTTCATCTACTTCAACAAGCGCGAGCTGCAAAAGGCGAAGTCAATCGCTCGGGCCGAGACCGTCAATGGCGTGCCGCTGCTGGAAACCCCCGCGTTCGCCCGCAGGGTGGCGGAGATCGAGGCCGATATCCTGGCACTGGAGTGGTCGGTGCTGCGCATCCTGACCAAGGAAGAGCTGCGTGACAGTCTCGACGCGGTGGTCTCGACTTTGAAGGTGCGTGGTTCGGAGTTGCAGCAGCGGGTGACTGAGCTGCAGGTCGATGCCATGGGCCCGCGGGCCTTGCGCTTCTTCACTCATGGCACGCTGCAGGACTGCGCTCCCAGCGAGTGGGACGACCTCTGGCCGGACCACCTGCTCGGCCGTACCAACATGTACTTCTTCCAGCGCGCCTCCACCATCTACGGCGGAGCCCGGGAAGTACAGAAGAACATCATTGCCAAACTGGCTTTCGGACTCTGAGGACGCTCGCATGGATTTCAATCTTTCCGAAGAGCAACTGATGTTGCGTGACGGTGTGGAGCGTTACATCAGGGACGACTACGGCTTCGAACAGCGCCGTCACCAGTCTGCCACCGGCGAGGGCTTCAGCCGCGAGCACTGGCAGCAGTTCGCCGACCTGGGCTGGCTGGCGCTGACCTTGCCGGAGGACGTGGGCGGGCTGGATTGCTCCTTCGTCGAAACCTCGCTCGTGCTGGAGTCGTTCGGGCGGGGCATGGTGCTGGAGCCCTTCGTCAGCAGCGTCATTCTCTGCTCGCGCATCGTCGATCGCTCGGGCTCCGACTACCACCGCAACGACCTGCTGCCCGCCCTGATAGAGGGCCGCCTGCTGCTGGCCCTGGCGGACAGCGAGTGCGGCTCGCGTTTCGCTGTCGGTTGTACCGAAGACACCATCGCGCGCAAGACCGAGCAGGGCTACCAGCTCAGTGGTGTGAAGACCCTGGTGTTCGACGCGCCCTCCGCCGACAAACTGCTGGTCACCGCCCGCTTCGAGGATTGCCCACACCCGGCGGTGTTCGTCGTCGATCGCACTGCGCCGGGCGTCGAGCTCAACGAGTATGCCGTGGTGGACGGGTCGCGTGCTGCGGACGTGCGTTTCTCCAAGGTAGAGCTGGCGGATTCGGCGCTGCTCATCGATCCTTCGCGCAGCCAGGCCATTCTCGACGAGGCCCACGACCGCGCCGCTCTAGCGTTGGTGGCGCAGAGCCTGGGTGTGATGCACGGCGTGATGGACCTGACGGCCGAGTACATCAAGACTCGCAGCCAGTTCGGACAGCCGATCGGCAAGTTCCAGGCGCTGCAACACCGCATGGCCGAGATGTTTGTCGAGGCGCAGCACTCGCGTTCCATCCTTTATCGCGGCATGGCGCACCTGGACAAGCCGGCAGAGGAACGGGGCAAGGCCATCTCGGCGGCCAAGGCCGCGACGGCCAAGTCCGGCCGCTTCGTCTGCGCGCAAGGTGTGCAATTGCATGGCGGTATCGGTATGACCGAGGAGTACCCGGTCGGTCATTACTTCCGCTTGATGACGCTGCTGGAGAAGCGCTTCGGTGATATCGACTACCACCTGGCTCGATTCGCCGGCCTGAACTGAAACCCACTCCACGTCGCCGTCAGGCGACGTGGCCTATCCGGAGTACACAGCAGTGAGCGAAGCGTTGAAAGGCGTGTCCGAGGCACGCATCCAGGAGCTACTCGACCGGCAGGACATTGCCGATTGTGTTACCCGTTACTGCCGGGCGGTGGATCGGTTCGATCGCGAGCTGATGCGCAGCGTCTACCATGACGATGCCTTCGATAACCACGGCAGTTTTTCCGGGGGTCGCGACGGTTTCATCGACTGGGCGTTCGCCTATCACCAGGAACACCAGCTTTCCCATCACCACATGATCTTCAATCACAGCGTCGAGCTGGATGGGAACCAGGCGCACGCTGAAACCTATTGGCTGTTCTTCGGCGAAAACCGGGTCAAGCCCGACACCCTGGCCGTTGGCCGCTACATCGACCGATTCGAGAAACGCGACGGACGCTGGGCAATCGCCGAGCGGGTATGTGTCACCGAGTCGGTGAACCAGATTGAGGCGGTGGACCTGCCGCCGACGTTCCGTGCCGTGCAGATGGGCAATGCGCATAGCAGCCGTGATCGCGGCGACGTTTCCTATCAGCGCCCGCTGCGGGCACGTCAGGGCAATGGTTAGGGAGGAGTCCATCGTGCGAGCGTATCGGATCGAACAATATGGAGGTCTCGATGGGCTGGTGCTGCGTGACCTGCCGCCGCCGTCGGCACCAGGGCCCGGCCAGGCCCTGGTGAGGATGCGGGCGGCCTCGCTGAACTTCCGCGAACTGCTGATCCTGGCCGGTCAATACCAGGCGATGGGCAAGGACATGCCGATTCCGTGCTCGGACGGTGCCGGCGAGGTTGTAGCCGTCGGCGAAGGCTGCAGCCGGGTTAGCGTTGGCGAGCGGGTGATCCTGACCTTCTACTCGCATTGGCTCAGCGGCGAGATGCCCGCCGGCGGCGACATACTCGGACGTGGTGGCTCGGTGGACGGAACCCTGTGCGAGTACACCTGCGTGGACGAGAACGAGCTGGTGCGGGCTCCGGATCATCTCAGTTTCGAGGAGGCGGCCACCTTGCCGTGCGCGGCGCTGACGGCCTGGTCCGCACTCACCGCGGGGGGCGGTCTGCTGCCGGGGCAGAGCGTCTTGGTCCAGGGCGGCGGCGGTGTCTCGGTGTTCGCCCTGCAACTGGCCAAGCTGTTCGGGGCGCGGGTACTGGCGTTGTCTTCCAGTGCCGAGCGGCTCGAGCGGCTGCGCGAGCTCGGCGCCGATGAACTGATCGACTACGTGCGCCATCCCGAATGGCATCAGGAAGTTCTGGCGCGCACCGATGGAGCGGGTGTCGACCTGACCGTCGAAGTGGGCGGCGGCGCCACCGTCGAGCGTTCCGTGCAGGCTACCCGGGTCGGTGGCCGCATCAGCCTGGTGGGGTTGCTTACGGGCGGGCCGGGACTCAGCGAGGCCTTCTTCTATCGAGGCCTATCCCTGCACTGTATTCGGGTGGGTAGTCGGGATCAGCTTGAGCAGATGTGTCGTGCAATCACCTTACACGGGTTGCGCCCAGTGATCGACCGGGTGTTCGGCTTCGACGAAGCGCGATTGGCGTTCGAGCAACTCAAGCAGGGGCGGCATCTCGGCAAGCTGGTCATCGCCATCGATTGATCCCGCAGGGCGGGACAGCTGCCGTCCCACGCCGCCATTCATCCACTCGGTTCCCCGGTCGGCACCATGATCGTGTCGTGGCGCCGTGTTGCCGTTCGACCGGGTCATGGTGTTTCCCCATCGTTGACATGCAAGACCGCCGTTCCTGTCAGGCGCGCCTGTTTCGGCTGTGCCCCTGCGCTTTTTGTTGACAAAAAAATATGAACGATGTTTGTATAGATGAACTTGCGGCGGAGCGAGTCAGATCGCTCCCAACCTCCAAATAACAACAACAGGGGAGTCGCCATGGCCGAACAAGGCCGGATTTCGCAGCAGCTCAACGGGGCGAAAGTGCTTGTCGCCACGCCAGGCTGCCCAGGTCTGCACGGGTTGCCCGAAGCGATTCGGGCACTGGGCGCCGAGTGCCTGTCATTAAACCTTGCCTCCGATTTCACCGATCTCGCCACCATCGAATCCGCGTTCGCCCGGGTGCGCACTGCGCTCGGGGGCATCGATGCCCTGGTGCTTGCCGTTGGCAATGCCCAGAGCCGGCAGGCCCAGCCCCTGGCTGCGCAATCGGCCGAGCAATGGCGAGCGGCCTGTCTCGATCCTCTGCGTACCAGCCGGCATTGCCTGCAGGCGGCATGGCGCGTGCTGGCGGGACATCCGGCGAGCATCGTCCTGCTCGGTCCCAATCTTTCCCTGACCGGCGCCCCCGGGCTGGTCGCGCTGTCCGTGTTGAGCGAAGGGCAGCGCGGGCTGATGAAGTCCGCGGCGCGGCAGTGGGGCGGCCAGGGCATACGCCTGAACTGGCTGGGCGTGGCGTCGACGGTCTTCGCTGCCGAACTGGCTGACGCCAGGCTGCCCCAGAGCCCCGAGATGGGCCCGCCACCTCCGGCGCTCGGCGCTGCTCCCGAGGTAGACGGCGGGGTGGTTCGGAGTATTGCCATGCTGATCGGCTCGAAAGACATAACAGGCGCATCCATTCCAGTGGATGGCGGCCTTTGGATGGTGCCATGACCATGAAACAGAACATGCAAGTGGACAGTCTGATGGGCAAAACCGCTCTGGTTACCGGTGCCGGTGGCGGGGTGGGGCGGGGTATTTCCCTGGCGCTGGCTGAGCTCGGCGTGCGCGTGGTGATCGCCGCGCGCCGCGGTGCGACCGGCGAGGAGACTGCGCAACTCATCCGTGCCGAAGGCGGCGAGGCGCTCGCCGTCGAGGTCGATGTGACATCCCTGGAGGACATGCAGCGGGCGGTGCGCGCGACGCTGGAGCGCTTCGGCGGCCTGGACATCCTGGTGCACAACGCGACCCACGGCGCCTCCGGCCATCCCAAGCAGCTGCAGGACTTCGAAGACGCGGACTGGGACGCTCAGGTCGCGGTGGATCTGGCGGGCGCGCATCACTGCGCCGTCGCCGCCTTCGAGGCGCTAAGCGCCAGCGAGTGCGGGCGGATGATTCTGCTGTGCTCCACCTTCGGCCTGCACGGCGCCGCGCTCAATCCGGCCTATGCCGCCATCAAGGGTGGCATTCGTGGCTTGACCAAGGCCCTGGCACGGGAGTGGGGACCGTTCGGAATCACGGTGAACGCGATCTCGCCGTCGGCGTTGACCGCGGCTTCGGCAGCGTTCTTCGACAGCAATCCCGAGTTGCGCGACAGCTACATAGCGAATTTCCCCCTCGGCCGGATGGGCCATGAACGCAACGACATTGGCCGCGCGGTCGCCGGTCTGTGCGGCCCGGGCATGGGGTATGTCACGGGACAGATCGTTCAGGTCGATGGCGGCCTATATACCGCAGTCTGAGTGGGAGGTAAGCATGAAACGACTTCAGGATAAGGTCGCCATCGTGACCGGGGGTGCCTCGGGCATCGGCCTGGCAACCGCCCGCCGGTTGGCGGAGGAGGGCGCCTGCGTGGTGCTGGCCGACATTAATGAGGAAGGCGCCGAGAAGCAGGCTGAGGCCATGCGCCAGGACGCGCTGAAGGTCAGGGCGGTGCGCGTGGATCTCGGGGACGAGGCATCGATTCGCACCATGATCGACTACACCGTCTCGGTCTTCGGCGGTCTCGACGTGCTGTTCAACAACGCGGCTGCGACCCACTTGTCGTCGCGACTCGATGCGCCGGTACAGACGATGAACGTGCAGGTCTGGGACGACACCATGCGCATCAACCTGCGCGGCACCATGCTGGCGATCCAGCACGCCATTGAGCCGATGCTGCGCCGTGGCGGCGGTTCTATCATCAACACCAGCTCGGGCTCCGCCCAGGCCGGCGCACTGGGTTACAGCGCCTACGCCGTATCCAAGGCCGGTATCGAGAACCTGACCCGTTACGTGGCGGCCCAGCATGGCAAGCAAGGCATCCGTTGCAATGCCGTGGCCCCGGGGCTGATCGTGACGCCGGCGACGGCCGACAACTACGCGGGGCCGGCCGGCGAGATGATGTTGTCCCACCATCTGACCCCGCGCCTAGGGGATGTCTCCGACATCGCCAACGCCGTGCTGTTCCTGGCTAGCGATGAAGCCGGCTTCATCACCGGGCAGGTGATCAATGTCGATGGTGGGCTGCTGTCGCATCAGCCCTACCTGGCTGACGAGAGACGCTTCATCGCCGAGGCGAACCAATGAACCAGGACGCACTGCTGGCCCGCCTGGAGCGGGTCGAGGCGCAGCTTGCCATCGGCCAGTTGCCGGCGCGCTATGCCCTGGCGGTCGACTCCCGGGACCTGGACGCCCTGGTCGAGCTATTCGTCGAGGACGTCGACTGCGGCCGGTGGGGGAAGGGGCGCGAAGCGCTCAAGACTTTCTACGCCTCCGAATCCATTCTCCAGGCGTTCTACCGAAGCGTTCATCAGATCTGTGGGCAGACCCTGGATTTCCAGGATGCGGAACATGCCACCGGGACGGTCTATTGCCGCGCGGAGCACGAGGACGGCGAGCACTGGGTGGTCATGGCCATCTGTTACTTCGACCATTACGAACGGCGCAACGGCCGTTGGTACTTCGTACGTCGCGACGAGCGCCACTGGTACTCGACCGACTGGCTGCAGCGTCCGGGCAACCCGACCTGGCAGAACTGGCCGGGTAAGTACACCGGCGAGCGCCACCAACCCCGCCTGCCTGCCAGTTTCCCGACCTGGGAGGGCTTCTGGGACCGCACCTCCGCAGAGCAGCGTCGGTGCCTGACGCTCAAGCCCTAACCGAATGAGGAACAATCGATGAGCAACCTGCTTGCCCCGCTATTCGAGCCGCTACAGATCGGATCGCTGCGGCTAAAAAACCGTATTGTCATGGCCCCCATGACACGCAATTTCTGCCCCGAAGGGGTGCCCGGCGAAGACGTCGCCGGTTATTACCGGCGGCGCGCTGAAGGTGAAACCGGCCTGATCATCACCGAAGCCGCGGGTGTCGATCATCCCGCTGCCCTCGGCGAAGCCGGCATTGGCGAAAGCGACTTGCCGCACCTGTACGGAGAGCGCGCGCTCGCCGGCTGGCGCCGGGTGGTCGAGCAGGTGCATGGGGCAGGGGGGGTGATCTTCCCGCAGCTCTGGCACCAGGGCCCCATGCGCCGCCAGGGGACGGGCCCCAACCCGGCCGTTGCCTCCATGCGCCCCTCGGGGCTGTGGGGGCCGGCCGGCGGGCTGACCTCCTCGCCCGAGGATTACGTGCAGAGCCAACTGGTACCCACGAAGCCGATGAGCGAGCGTGACATCGAGGACGTGATCGCCGCCTATGCCCGCAGCGCCGCCCATGCCCGTGACTGCGGCTTCGACGGCATCGCCATTCACGGCGCCCACGGCTACCTGATCGATACCTTCCTCTGGGCGGCCACCAACCAACGCACCGACTCCTGGAGTGGAAGCCGGCGCGAGCGCAGCCGTTTCGCCGCCGAGGTCGTACGCGCGATCCGTCGTGCGGTCGGTCCGGAAATGCCCATCCTTATGCGCTTTTCCCAGTGGAAGCAGCAGGACTTCAAGGCGAAGCTGGCCAGCGGCCCGGCGGAGTTGGAAGAGATCCTCGTGCCTATGGCAGACGCCGGGGTCGATGTCTTCGATGCCAGCGTGCGCTACTTCAACCGCGCGGAGTTCCCCGACCAACCGGGGGCGGACGGCGCGCTCAACCTCGCTGGCTGGGCCAAGAAGATCACCGGCCGGTTGGCCATGACGGTCGGTGGCGTCGGCTTGAACAACGGCATGTACGACAGCAACAAGCAGGGCGGGGCGCAGGCCAGCGACAACCTGGAGCTGCTGGTGGAGCGCTTTGCGCGTGGCGAGTTCGACCTGGTCGGCGTCGGCCGTTCGCTCCTGCAGGACCCCGACTGGGCATACAAGGTACGCCTCGGAGAGGCATTCGAGCCGTTCTCCAACGATGCCCTGAAAGTGCTTACCTGAAACCCGCGGTGAGCGTGCACGAGCAACCGCCCCTGGTATCCCCACCAGTCCAACATAAGTATAAGAGGAGTGCCGCATGACCCCCACCAATACCCCAGGCCCATGGCGCATTGCCCGGCTGGAATGGCGTGCCCAGTGGCGTCTCGGGCTGGCTGCCATGATCGGCACGGGCTTGTGCTTTTCGGTATGGCCGTCCGTGTCCAGCCTGTTCGTCGCGCCGCTGCAGGAAACCTTCGGCTGGAGCCGGGGCGAGATAGCCCTGGCGCACAATGCCAGCCTGGCGGGAGCCCTCGTATCGCCCGTGCTTGGGCGCCTGATCGACCGGGCAGGCGTACGTCCCGTGCTGCTCGGCGGGCTGTCGCTAACCGCGATCGCCTATTTCCTCCTGGCGGCGCTGAGGGGGCCGCTGCCCGTTTACTACTTGCTCTACACGGTGCTCTGCCTGGTCGGCGCCACCACCACCGGACTGACCTTCACCCGTGTGGTCACTGGCGCTTTCGAGGGCTCACGGGGCCTGGCGCTGGCTATAACCCGATCCGGCCTGGCGGTGTCGGGCGCTCTGCTGCCCCCGGTGGTGTTCGCTATCATCTCGACCTATGGCTGGCGCATGGGCTTCGTCGCGCTCGGGGCCCTGATCCTGTTGCTCGCACTGCCCAGCGCCTGGCTCTGGATAAGGGGTGCCAGCCTGGCGCCTCCCGTGGTCGTTCATGGCGATGCGCACAAGCCTAAGGTTTCGCTTATCAGCTTGCTGCGCAACCACAAGGTTCTGTTGATCTGCGTGGCGTCGGCACTCAACTATGCCCCCATCGTGGCGTTATTTTCGCAGTTCCAGCCGTTGCTGATGGGCAAGGGGCTGGGGGCTGCCGAGGCTGCCGCGCTCATAGGCCTGGTCGGCGTTTCCGCCCTGGTCGGCGCGTTGCTCACCGGCATGCTGGTCGATCGGATATGGGCACCGCTGGTGGCCTGTGTCTTCACCCTGGGACCGGCACTGGGCTGCCTGATGTTGTTGCCGGAGAGCATCGAGCTCTGGGTGGCCATCGTTGCGCTGGTTCTGCTGGGGCTGGGGCAGGGGGCGGAGATCGACGTGGTGGCGTTCATGATCGCTCGTTATTTCGGCTTGCGTTCTTACGCGTCGATCTACGGCCTGAGCGTATTCTTCATTGCCAGCATGGTCGCGCTCGGAGGATCCCTCATCGGGTTGTCCTACGATTATTTCGGTGACTACGACGTCGCCCTGCTCGTGGCCGCGTGCTGCTTCGTGATCTCGGCCTTCAGCTACCTGGCGATGGGGCGCTACCCGCGGTTTGGGCTCGTTCCCGTGCCGGCCGACACTGTGGCGATCAATACGTCTCCTCGCGCTGAACCCTCGACATGATCTTCAGGAGAGCAACGCATGCTTGATTCAAGGCTGAACCAACCGACCTGGCCGAAGCGGCGCCGGGATACACATTCCATTTGGAGCGATGACGATGAGTGATAACGAAAACTGGAAAGCGGGTTACGACCTGATGGTACGCATGATGGGGCCGCAGTTCGCCCAGACTATGGAGGCCAACGTCAACTCCGGGCGCTTCGCTGCAGATGTAGGGCGCATGGCCGTGGAGCATGCTTTTGGTGCGGTCTGGTCGCGACCCGGCCTGGAACTCAAGCAGCGCAGCGTGGTGGTCATCAGCGCCTTGATCGCCCTGCGCCAGCCGGAGGAGCTGCGCAATCACCTGCGTTTTGGGATAAACAACGGGCTGAGTGCCGAAGAGATACAGGAGATCATCATCCAGACCGTACCCTATGTGGGGTTCCCGGCAGTCTCCAGCGCACTGGCCGTTGCCGTGGAGGTGTTGCGCGAACGTGGGATGGATGGCGGCGTCAAGACAGCGGCGGAAACGGGTCTGCTGTAACAGGCTAGGATGGAGCGGTCCAAGGCCGCCGGCGCGGAAGTGCCAGCGGCCTTGTACTGTCAGAGGCGCTCGAAGATCACGGCGATCCCCTGCCCACCACCGATGCACATGGTGGCCAGGCCATAGCGGCCGCGAACACGCTCCAGCTCGTGCAACAGCTTGGTGGCGATGATCGCGCCGGTCGCGCCCACCGGGTGGCCGAGGGCGATGCCCGAGCCATTCGGGTTCACCTTGAGCGGATCCAACCCCAGTTCCCGAGTCACTGCACAGGCCTGGGCCGCGAAGGCGACATTGGCCTCGATGACATCGAGATCGGCGATGCGCAGACCGGCTCGCGCCAGCGCCATGCGCGTGGCCGGCACGGGCCCCAAGCCCATGAGCTCGGGCTCCAGGCCGACGTGCGCGTAGGCGACGATGCGTGCCAGGGGAGTCAGGTTCTGGCTCTTCAATGCATCTGCGCTGGCCAGCAGCAGGGCAGCCGCGCCATCGTTTAGCCCAGAAGCGTTGCCGGCGGTGACCGAGCCATCCGTCTTGAATACCGTCTTCATCTTGGCCAACTGTTCCAGCGAGGTGAGGCGGGGATGCTCGTCGACGCTGAACAGCTCGACCCCCTTGCGGCCACGTACTTCCACCGAGACGATCTGCTCCGCGAAGCGGCCTTCCTGGATGGCATGAGTGGCACGGCGTTGTTCTTCCACGGCGAATTCGTCCTGCATCTGCCGCGTGATGCCATTGCGGGTGGCGATGTTCTCCGCAGTCACGCCCATGTGGATGCCTTGGAAAGGGTCGTGCAGGATGCCCAGCATGTAGTCGAGGGCCAGGGTGTCGCCCATGCGCGCGCCCCAGCGCGTGGTGGGCAGCAGGTAAGGGCCGCGGCTCATGGACTCGGCGCCGGCACCGATGGCCATTTGCGCGTCGCCGAGCATCAGCGATTGGGCCGCGCAGATGATGGCCTGCAGGCCGGAACCGCACAGGCGGTTGACGTTGAAGGCCGAGGTCTCCTTGGGAATGCCCGCACTCATCGCTGCCACCCGGGAGAGGTAGGCATCGGCTGGAACGGTGGGAATCACATTGCCCATCACCACATGCCCCACGGCGGCAGGATCGGCTCCGCTGCGCTGGAGCGCCGCCTTGAGTACGGTGCCGGCGAGGTCGGCCAGCGGCACGTTCTTGAGGGCGCCGCCAAAGCTTCCGATGGCGGTACGCGCGGCCGCGACGACAAATACATCTTGATAGCTCATGGAAATCCCCGTTTGTTGTAAGCCAGGTCTAAAGAAAAAAGGGTAGGGGGCGCTGCGCTACAGCCTTTGGGGGCTGAGGCACGGCACCGGCTCCTACCCGAAACCCACCAAAGGAGCGGGG
>RCUR01000056.1_pt1 | contig 33734 bp, 30 predicted proteins | sample 2166151 | NCBI WGS metagenome assembly RCUR01 (sample SAMN09932785, study PRJNA488358) | compost metagenome | isolation source: compost soil in an enriched community | place: Germany: Experimental Botanical Garden
CCGGGCTTTTCACTACAGTCGGGGCTAGGGGGAGTTGTATATGGAAAGCTATTTGGTGGTTCAAGTGAGATGATCTGTAAATGGCTTCATTAAAATAGTTCCAGTTTAAAGATGAATAAGTATTTTAAAAGGGAATAAAATAATTAGTGGAATTTCAAAGAACACAAATCCTCTAAAACCTACATTTCAACGATAAAATTGACTTTTAAAATTTAAAAAACTCAAAATTTAAAAAAATCATATACTTTTGCCGACACAAACAAACGGGATATGGCAAAGAATTTAGTTATAGTGGAGTCACCTGCAAAGGCAAAAACAATCGAAAAATTTCTGGGGAGTGATTACCAAGTGGAGTCGAGTTACGGGCATATTGCCGACTTGCCTTCCAAGGAAATTGGTGTAGATGTAGAAAATGGTTTTAAACCTAAATACGAAGTTTCTGCCGATAAAAAAGCATTGGTGAGCAAACTAAAAACCTTGTCAAAGAATGCCGAAACGGTTTGGTTAGCAAGTGATGAGGATCGCGAGGGAGAAGCTATTTCCTGGCACTTAGCCGAAGAGTTAAAACTGGATAAAAAGAAAACCAAACGAATTGTTTTTCATGAAATTACCAAGACGGCAATTCTGAAAGCTATCGAAAATCCTCGTGAAATAGATTACAATTTGGTTAATGCACAACAAGCCCGTCGTGTCTTAGACAGATTGGTTGGTTATGAATTATCTCCTGTTTTATGGAGAAAAATAAAAGGAGGGCTTTCTGCCGGACGTGTGCAATCAGTATCTGTTCGTTTGATTGTAGAAAGAGAACGTGAAATTCAGAATTTCAATGCTGTAGCAACTTATTCTGTTGTGGCGGAATTTACAAATGAAGCCGGAAAAACATTCAAAGCGAAACTTCCTAAAAACTTCAATACTAAAAAAGAAGCCGAAGATTTTTTAAGCAAAAATATTGGGTCTATATATAAGGTAGCAGATTTAGAGACTAAACCTACCAAAAAATCACCAACAGCACCTTTTACCACTTCTACCTTGCAACAGGAAGCGGCAAGAAAATTATATTTACCTGTTGGAATCACCATGCAATTGGCGCAACGTTTGTACGAAGCGGGATTAATCACCTACATGAGAACGGATAGTGTGAACCTTTCTAAAGACGCGATGGATGCTGCCGAAGCTGAAATTATTAAATCGTACGGGAAAGAATTTTCTAAACCAAGAACCTTTGCTAATAAAAGTAAAGGAGCACAGGAAGCGCACGAGGCAATCCGTCCTACAGATATGTCACGTCATACTGTAAATATCGACAGAGATCAAGCACGTTTGTATGATTTGATCTGGAAACGAACTTTGGCTTCACAAATGAGTGATGCCCAATTAGAACGTACCAATGTAAAAATTGAAGCCAATAATCATGATGAAATTTTTACGGCTACCGGTGAAGTATTGCTTTTTGAAGGTTTCTTGAAAGTGTATCTTGAAGGTCATGATGATGACGAAGAAGAACAAGAAGGAATGTTGCCAGCCTTGAAGGTAAACGAGAAATTACAAAACAATTATATTACAGCAACCGAAAGATATTCAAGACCTCCTGCGAGATATACGGAAGCTTCTTTAGTAAAGAAACTGGAGGAATTAGGAATCGGTCGTCCGTCAACTTATGCTCCAACCATTTCTACTATTATCAATAGAAATTATGTTGAGAAAGGAAATCTGGAAGGTCAGGAAAGAAATTACACGCAATTAACTTTGCAAGCCGGAAAATTAGGGGAGAAGTTGCTTAAAGAAAATACCGGTTCTGATAAAGGAAAATTAGTTCCCACTGATATTGGAACCATTGTAACCGATTTCTTAGTGAAGAATTTCGGAAATATATTAGATTATAATTTCACTGCAAAAGTGGAGCAGGATTTTGATGAAATTGCCGAAGGGAATATTGAGTGGGCAAAAATGATGCAGGAGTTCTATGATAAATTTCATCCAAATGTAAAAGAGGTTGAAGCGCACGCTGAAAGAGAAAGTGGAGAAAGAATTCTAGGTAAAGACCCGGCGACGGGAAAACAAGTTTCGGTTCGATTAGGGAAATTTGGTCCAATGGCTCAAATAGGTGAAGCAGATGATGAAGATAAAAAGTTTGCCAGTTTAAGACATGAGCAAAATATTGGAAACATCACATTAGAGGAAGCTTTAAATTTATTTTTGTTGCCTAAAAATCTTGGTGAATATAAAGGAGAAGAAGTTGAAGTGAGTAACGGGCGTTATGGTCCATACGTGCGACATGGTTCTGTTTTTATTTCTTTGCCAAGAGGAGAGGATCCTTTAGATGTTAACATGGAAAGAGCAAAAGAACTAATTGATGAAAAAGCAATTGCTGATGCGCCGATCGCTACATATAAAGGAGAAGGTGTTCAAAAAGGAGTAGGTCGTTTTGGCCCTTTCATTAAATGGAATGGTTTGTTTATTAATGTAAGTAAGAAATATGATTTTGATAATTTGTCGCAATCAGATGTTGAGGCATTGATTGAAGATAAATTGCAAAAGAATATTGATAAGGTATTGCATAATTGGGAAGAAGAAGGAATTTTGGTGGAGAAAGCCCGCTGGGGACGTTCTGTTATTACCAAAGGGAAAATTAAAATCGAATTGAGCAAAGATGTTGATGCGACAAAATTAACATTGGCAGAAGTTCAGGAAATGATTGCAAAGAAAACGCCTGCTAAAAAAACACCGGCCAAGAAAGCGACTGCTGCTAAAAAACCGGCTGCTAAGAAAACAGTTGCTAAAAAGAAATAAAAAATGGAATTCGATTTTCTAGCCCCTTTAGATAAGGAGATTCTTAGTTATATTCATGGATTGTCTTCCCAGCAATTAGGAAGTAAGGTTGTTTTACACACGGATGATCAGTTTCCTGATTTAGATAAAATAAAAATTGCCATAATTGGTGTTTTGGAAAACCGTGGTGATAAGAAGGCAATTACCGATGTGGATTTAAATCCGGTTCGAAAAGAATTGTATGGATTATTTCCGGGGAACTGGGACGCATCTATTGCGGATCTTGGTGATATTCTTTCTGGGAATTCAGTAGAGGATACATATTTTGCTCTGCGTAAAGTAGTGTCAAGTTTAATCAAGAAAAAAATAATACCTGTTGTTATTGGTGGTACACAAGATCTGACGTATGCCCTTTATAGGGCTTATGATGATTTAGAACAAATGGTGAATCTTGTTTCTATTGATAACAGATTTGATTTTGGAAAAGAGAATGAAGATATTTCAGCCAGTTCTTATTTAACAAAAATAATAATAGACGAGCCTAATAATCTTTTTAATTATTGTAATATTGGCTACCAAACTTATTTTAATTCGCAGGAAGAGATTGATTTGATCGAAAAATTATTCTTTGACGGATATAGATTAGGAGAGGTTTCAAATAATATATCCATTTCAGAACCGGTTTTTAGGGATGCTGATCTGGTAAGTGTTGATTTGAATTCGATAAAATCATCAGATTCTGGTAATTTTGTTTCATTTGCTCCCAATGGTTTTAACGGGAAAGAAATCTGTTCTTTGTCAAGATATTCTGGCATCAGTGATAAAGTGTCATCGTTCGGAATATTTAATCATAATAATTCTGTACAGGAATCTGTCATCATCGCGCAGATAATTTGGTATTTTATAGAAGGGTTTCACTATCGTTCTAATGAGTATCCTTTTGGGAGCAGAGAGAATTATTTGAAATATATAGTTCCATTAGAAGAAGAAGAACTGGTTTTTTATAAAAGTGATAAAACAGATAGATGGTGGATAGAGATACCATTTATTTCAAACGGTCATAATAAATTGAAAAGAAATACGTTATTACCGTGTTCATATGAGGAGTATTTAGCTGCTTGTAATCAAGAGTTGCCTGAAAGATGGTGGAAAGCGCAACGAAAAAATATCATTTAGGAAGAATTTTTGCCTAATGTTAATTTTTTTGTAAAAAAAGAGCATTGTTTAGTATAAAAAAAATTGCTTTTTAAGAAAATAATAAATAGGTTTACACACTTTAAAAATAATGAATACATAACCCAAATTTTATGAAGAAGCTCATTGCATTCACAGCATTGTTAACCCTACTGGCAAGCTGTGGTAAGTCAAGTGACAAAGGAGAGTTAGTTGGTATTAAAGGAGGAAAATGGCACCCAGAAAAACCTTACGGAATGGCTTTAGTTCCTGGGGGGTCTTTTATTATGGGTAAACCTGATGATGATCTGGCTGATGTAGAAGATGCACCAACAAAAACAGTTACCGTTCGTTCTTTTTATATGGATGAAACGGAAATTACTAATAGTGAATATCGTTCTTTTGTGGAATGGGTTAAGGATTCTACTATGAGAGTTAGATTGGCAATTCTTGCTGATGAAACTGGTCAAAAAGCTGGAGCAACAGATGCTAAAGGTAAAAATGCCGGAAGTATAGGTGATTTTGCTTTTAATGATTCAGATCCTGAAAAGATGACTGCGTATGATAAGTATATGTATGACAACTATTATAGCGTTGGTACTGATGACGATCCTTACGCCAGTAGAAAATTAAACAGAAAAGTAAAACTTATTAAAGATACTAAGCTTTATCCGGATGCTTATTATGCTGAGGTAATGGATTCTATGTATTTGCCGATAGAAGAGTCGTATAATGGTTTGAGAACTATCGACGTAAATAAATTGAAATTCCGTTATTCTTGGATGGACATTCAAGCGGCTGCAAAAGCAAAAGTTGGAAAAAGAAAAGAATTTATCAGAACGGAAGAAGTAAATGTTTATCCTGATACTACCGTTTGGATTAAAGATTTTGCTTATTCATATAATGAGCCAATGCATAATGATTATTTCTGGCACAAGGCTTATGGAGATTATCCTGTTGTTGGTGTGAAATGGACACAAGCAAAAGCATTTTGTGCTTGGAGAACATTAAATAAAAATACTTACATCAAATCGAAAAAGAAAGGACGTGATTTGATAAACTCTTTCAGATTACCAACTGAGGCTGAATGGGAATATTCTGCCAGAGGTGGTTTAGAGTCTGCAACATATCCTTGGGGAGGTCCTTATGTTAAAAATGACAGAGGTTGTTTCCTTGCTAACTTCAAACCTAATAGAGGTGATTATGCAGCAGACCAAGCTTTGTATACTGTAGAAGCGAAATCATATGATCCAAATGGATATAATCTTTATAATATGGCTGGAAATGTTTCAGAATGGACAGATTCAGCATATGATCCAAATGCATATGAATATGTTTCAACAATGAATCCTAATGTTTTGGATGCATCAAACAAACGTAAAGTTGTTCGTGGAGGTTCTTGGAAAGATGTTGCTTACTACCTACAAGTAAGTACAAGAGATTTTGAATATGCTGATTCAGCAAGAAGTTTTATCGGTTTTAGAACAGTTCAAGATTATATGGGAACCCAAAGCACAGGAACATCAAAGAAAAATAACAGATAATAAATACATAAAAAAATAGAACCAAATCTAAATATATAAATAAACCTAAAACAAAAATTATTATGGCATTATTAAGCAAAAAAGCGATGAACTTCGCTTACGGAATGGGAGCAGCAGTTGTAATCATTGGTGCATTATTTAAAATTACTCACTTTGAGTTAGGACCTTTAACAGGAACAGTGATGCTTTCAGTTGGTTTGTTAACAGAAGCCTTAATTTTTGCTCTTTCTGCATTTGAACCTGTTGACAATGAGTTAGACTGGACTTTAGTTTATCCTGAGCTTGCTAATGGTGAAGCTAAACCAAAAAATAAAAAGGAAGAAGCTCCTGCTGATGCACAAGGTTTATTGTCTCAAAAATTGGATGCTATGTTAAAAGAAGCTAAAATCGACAGTGAGTTGATGACTAGCTTAGGAAACAGTATCAAGAATTTTGAAGGAGCTGCGAAAAGCATCTCTCCAACAGTAGATTCTATTTCTGCTACAAAAAAATATGGTGAAGAGTTGTCAATGGCTGCCGCACAAATGGAATCATTGAACAGTTTATATAAAGTGCAATTAGAAAGTGCTTCAAGAAATGCTGAAGCCAATAAAGAAATTGCTGAAAATGCTGGAAAATTAAAAGAACAAATGCAATCTATGACTGCAAACATTGCTTCATTAAACAATGTTTATGGTGGTATGCTTTCTGCAATGGGTAACAAAGGATAATTAGTTTTTAACTATCATATTTAATAATACAAAACTAATTTAAAAAAAATGGCAGGAGGAAAATTAACCCCTAGACAGAAGATGATTAACCTGATGTATCTGGTTTTCATCGCAATGTTAGCAATGAATATGTCCAAAGAAGTATTATCTGCTTTTGGATTGATGAATGAAAAATTTGAAAACGCTAACACAACCTCAGTAGAGACAAATGCATCATTGTTATCCGCATTAGATGTGAAAGCTGCTGAAGCAAAAGGAGAATTTGCAACGGCTGCTGTTACAGCACATAAAGTTGAAGTTGTTTCAAAAGAATTTTATGATTATATCGGAACTTTAAAAACAAGTGTTTTAAAAGGATTTGAAGTAGACAAAGAAACTGGTAAGTTGCCTTATGAGTCTATGGATAAAGGCGATAATATTGATAATTGGTTTACTGGAGACGGGTATACTGCTAAAGGTAATGAGATTATTGCTAAAATTGAAAAGTATAAAGCAGATATGAAGGCTGCGTTGGGAACTGAGAAAAAGTATTCTTTAATTTTAGCAGAAGTTGAGAAAAAATTTGATGTTTCTGATGTGAAGAATAAAGAAGGTTTAAAAGATAAGTATTTGGCATATCATTTTAAAGGTTTTCCAGCAGTTGCTTCTGCTGCCAAACTTTCTGCTTGGCAAAATGACGTTCAAAAAGCAGAATCTGATATTTATAGTGCTGCTTTAGGTAAGGCTGCTGTTGCTGCTGCATCTTATAGTAATTATCAGGCAATTGTTGTTTTAGATAAAAACGCATACTTTCAAGGTGAAAAAGTAACTGGTAAAGTGGTTTTAGGAAGATATGATGAAAATACTAAACCTACTTCTTTCTCTGGACCTGGAAGAATCGAAAATGGCCAAGCTGTCATTTCATTGAATGCTGGAAATGTTGGAGAACAAACAATTAATGGTCAATTTTCTTTCTTAGAAGACGGTAAAAACATACCGCTTAAATTTAAAGGAAGCTATGTGGTTGTACCAAGACCAAATTCAGCTACTATTTCTGCAGATAAAATGAATGTTGTTTATAGAGGTGTTGTTAACCCTATGACAATCTCGTTTGCTGGAGTTTCTTCTGATAAAGTTACAGCTTCTGCTCCGGGATTAAGTTCTGCTGGACCGGGTGGTAAATATAAAATGAGTCCAGGTTCTGGAAATGAGGTTGTTATTAATGTTACAGCTACTCTTCCTGACGGATCTAAAGTTTCAGATAAGAAAACATATAGAATCAAAGGTATTCCTGGTCCAACAGGAACGATCAGAGGAGAGATGGGAGTTGTAAAAGGTCCTAAATCAAGTTTAGAGATTTCTACAGTTGGAGCTAAATTAGTAGATTTTGATTTTGAAGTAGGATTGGATGTTGTTGGTTTTAATCTTAAAGTTACTGGTCAGCCTACAGTGGTTGTCGTTGGAAACAAATTAAACGCACAATGTAAATCGGTTCTTTCTAAAGCAGGAAGAGGTGATCAAGTTACCATTTCTGAGATTAAAACAAAACTTGTTGGTGCGGGTAGTTATTTATTGCCGAGAACTGCTCCAGTAATTTATGAAATACAATAATAAGTAAGTTTTACAAAACTTATTTTAATATCTTATAATGATATCATGATGAACATAAGAAATTTTTTAATAGCCATTATCACTGTAACTGGGAGTTTTGCCTCTTTTGCACAATCTAATTTGCTTAATGCTAAAACACCAGACCAAATAGGACTGAAATCTGCTGCACAACTAGTGTCGGATAATGATAAACCATTGTCATATGGTTATGTGCATGATAGAGATGTTTTGATGGGTAAGACAACTTGGGAAATAATTGATTTAAGTGAGAGAATCAATTTCTCTTTATATTTTCCTATTGATACTGCAAATATTGGTTCTGATAGACGTTCGTTATACGATGTATTGACTAAAGCCATGAAAAATGGTAAGATTACGCAAGTGTATACGGATAGTTACTTCAATACAAAAAAATCATTGAAAGATATTCAATCTTCTTTGAGTCGTATTGATACAACTGATGCAGGTAGAGAACAAATAAATGCTGGTGCTCAAGTATCTCTTGAGTATATTGTGAAACAGGATTTAACAGCTCAGGATGTTACGCAATATAAGATTAAAGGATATTGGTATTTTGACAAACGTCAAAGTGAATTGAAGTATCGTTTACTTGGTATTTGTCCTGTGACTCCGGATGTTTACACTATGAATAGTGATGAGAAAGATTACATCGAGTTGTTCTGGATTTTTTATCCTGATGCAAGAGAGGTTTTGCATGAAGCTAAAGCTTTTAATGACAAAAATTCTGCGATGCCTATCTCATTTGATCAAATTTTAAATTCTAGGAAATTTAATAGCGTTATTTATAAAGAGGAAAACATTTATGGGGATAGAGCTATCGAGGAATACATGAAAGATAACTCTCAAAACCAATTGTTGGAATCAGAAAGAGTGAAAGAAAAAATTCGCAATTTCGAACAAGATATGTGGAATTATTAATTCCATTTACATAATTTAAAAGAAACTCTTACTGTAATAGTAAGAGTTTTTTGTTTTATGTCGTTACTTTGTAAACTATTTAAAAGAGGTTTCGAAATGATTGATTACTTAATTGTAGGTTCAGGATTGGCAGGTATTTCATTTTCGGAAATTGCTTTGCAAAACAATAAATCTATTTTGGTGTTGGATAATAATTCGCAAAATTCATCCAAAATTGCCGGTGGTTTGTATAATCCTGTTATTTTAAAACGTTTCAGTGAAGTTTGGCAGGCGCAAGAACAATTGTTTTTGATGAATGAATTTTACGCCCTTTTAAGAAAGAAGATTAATTCTCAATTTGATTTTAAGAAACCCATTCTGCGAAAGTTTTTTTCAATAGAGGAGCAAAATAATTGGTTTTCGGCTTCTGATAAAGAGGGGTTAGCTCCTTTTTTGTCCACGGAATTGATATTTAGAAAATATGAAGGGATAGATTCTCCTTTTGGTTATGGTGAAGTTTTGCAAACGGGTTACGTGGATACCGCTTTACTGTTAAATAAGTACAAGGAGTATTTAAGTAATAACAAGCTGTTTTTAGAGGAGTCATTCGAGTACGATGCTTTGCAAATTGAAACTAACGGAATAAGTTATAAGGATATTGAAGCTAGACATATCATTTTTGCTGAAGGTTTTGGAATGCATTCGAATCCTTACTTTAAGCATTTGCCTTTAGATGGTACCAAGGGGGAACTTTTTATTATTAAAGCTCCTGGTTTAGACCTGGATGTAATTGTCAATACCAGTGTGTTTATTTTGCCATTAGGCGACGATTTATATAAAGTGGGAGCTACTTATAATTGGAAAGATAAAACCGACTTACCTACCGAAGAAGGAAGAGTTGAATTAGTGACTAGAATAAAAGAAATTATCAATTGTGATTTTGAAATTGTATCGCATTTTGCTGGAGTCAGACCAACCGTCAAAGACAGAAGGCCTTTGATTGGAACACATTCAATTCATAATACAGTACATATTCTTAATGGCTTAGGAACTCGCGGTGTCATGCTTGGGCCAGCTATGGCTAAAGCATTATACGATTTTATAGAGAATAACATCCCTTTAAATAAAGAAATTGATATAAACCGTTTTACCGCTAAAGGGAAAAAATAGGGTTATTTTGTTTTTGTTTTCGGATCATAGGAAATAAACATATTGATGTATATGTTTCTTGACCAGCGCAAAACAAATGGAAATAAAACGATTAGAGATATAATTATTGCTGCAAAAGCAACTTTTAAATTGGATTTAAAAATTACATAAGATATTATAAAGGCTGCAATTCCAACTGCTACATTAAGTCCGTAGCTGACATACATTGCTCCGTAAAAGAAGGATGGTTCAATTTGATATTTTAAACCACAATGACTGCATTTTTCATGCATTTTTAAAACTTTGCTTAAATGTAGCGGATTTTTATCTAAATACATACTCTCATTCTGACATTTAGGACAAGTTCCTGTTAAAATGCTATATAATTTGGATCCTTTTTTTAACATTTGCAAAAAATTTAATTTTTCCTTTTTTGGAGTAGCAAATTTACAAATTTGAGAGGGAATAAAATAACAATACATGCTTAATATACACAATTTATCTGTTTCGTTTGGAGGTTCTTATTTGTTTGAAGAAGTTACCTTTCGACTGGGTGCAGGAGACCGTGTGGGTCTCGTAGGGAAGAATGGTGCCGGTAAATCTACCATGCTAAAAATATTGGCAAGAGATTTTGCTCCTGACTCTGGAAGCATCGCTCAGGAAAAAGAAATTAAAATGGGTTTTCTTCGTCAAGATATCGATTTTGAACAAGGGAGAACTGTTCTTGAAGAAGCTTATGAAGCTTTTACAGAGATTAAGATTGTAGAAAAAAAGTTAGAGGAAATCAATCATCAGTTGGTTACCAGAACGGATTATGAAAGCGAAGAATACAGTCAGATTATTGAAGATTTATCTGATTACACCCATCGATTCGAATTATTGGGCGGATATAATTATGTAGGTGATACCGAGAAAATTCTTCTTGGTTTGGGTTTTAAAAGAGAAGTTTTTGATAACCAAACAGAAACTTTTTCTGGTGGATGGAGAATGCGTATTGAGCTAGCCAAATTATTATTACAGTCAAATGATATCTTATTACTGGATGAGCCTACGAATCACTTAGATATTGAGAGTATTATTTGGTTAGAAGGCTTTCTTCGTAATTTTCCTGGAGTTGTTGTAATTGTTTCGCATGATAAAATGTTTTTGGATAATGTGACTAACAGAACGATTGAAATTTCTTTGGGTAAAGCCTATGATTTTAATAAGCCGTATTCTCAGTATTTGGAGTTGCGTCATGAAATTCGCGAGAAACAATTGGCAACGCAAAAAAACCAAGCTAAGAAAATTGAAGAAACTGAGAAATTAATTGAGAAATTCCGTGCTAAAGCTTCTAAAGCATCGATGGCACAGTCATTAATCAAAAAATTAGATAAGGTTGAACGTATCGAAGTAGATGAAGATGATAATTCAGTGATGAATATTTCTTTCCCTGTTTCTAAGGAGCCTGGAAGAGTTGTGATTGAAGCTGAAAATGTTACTAAAAGTTATGGCGATAAGACGATATTAAAAGATATTGACCTGTTAGTGGAGCGTGGAAGCAAGATTGCATTCGTCGGACAAAATGGACAGGGGAAATCTACATTTATCAAAGCGATCGTAAATGAGTTTGAGTACCAGGGAAATATTAAATTGGGACACAATGTGCAATTAGGCTATTTTGCCCAAAATCAAGCAGAATATCTTGATGGTGAAATTACGTTGTTGCAGACTATGGAAGATGCAGCAATGGATACTAATCGAATGAAAGTGCGTGATATGCTAGGCTCTTTCTTGTTTCGAGGTGATGATGTAGAGAAAAAGGTAAAAGTCCTTTCGGGAGGAGAAAGAAACCGTTTAGCATTATGTAAGTTGTTATTGCAGCCGATTAATGTTTTATTAATGGATGAGCCTACGAACCACTTGGATATTAAATCCAAAAACGTTTTGAAAGCTGCGCTTCAAAAATTTGGAGGAACTTTACTGTTGGTTTCTCACGATAGGGATTTCCTGCAAGGCATGTCGAATATAGTCTATGAATTCAAAGATCAAAAAATAAAAGAATATTTAGGAGATATCAATTATTTCTTAGAACAGCGCAATTTGGAAAATATGCGTGAAGTTGAAAAGAAAGATGCGACGAAAGCTGCAGCTCCAAAGGAAAGTAATAAGGCTTCTTATGAAGACCAGAAAAAAAGTAAAGCCTTGCAGAATAGATTGAGTAAAGTGGAAAGTCAAATCAAACAATTGGAAAAAGACATTCAGAATGATGATAAAATGTTAGCTTCCAATTATGACAAACATATCGAGGATGCTTCTTTCTTTATGGCATATAATAAGAAAAAGGCGGAATTAGATAAACTTTTAGGAGATTGGGAAGTTGTTCAGGAAGAGATAGATAATTTGTAGTCTTTTCCGATTTTTCGATTCCCGTATGTATTAAAAGATGAATTTCTACTGTTTTAAAGAGCTTTTTAAAACAGGAAATTCATCTTTTTTGCTTTTAATAAAATTCACTTTTTATTTAATCAATCCCACGGCTTTAGAATGAGCAATCGCTTCGCCGCTATGTTTGAAATAACAGACGGCGACACCTAGACTTTCCATGTTTTTCATAATGTTTTTAATTTTTTCTTTTTTTTGGTCTCTGGATTGTCGGATATAAACGGCTTTCACAGTGGCAGGAAAGATTTTGCAAATAGCTTCATATAGGTAGGGATCGTGTTGGGAATCATCGCCCAATAATACATATTCTAAATTGGGATAAAATTCCAGGAGATGTTTAATTTTTTCAAATTTATGATTGTGGCCTCCTTTTTTAGAAAAAAAATCAAGAAGACTGGTTTTGATGTCTTTTAATAAAAAAACGGCTTTAGGTAATTTGTGAATTTCTGTAAATTTTTCAAGGAGGCGGTATAAATTCCATTCACTGCTGGAAACATAAAAAAAAGCATTGGATTCTTCTTTATTCTCTCTTCCTGCTAGACTCAATGCCTGATAATGAGGAACAACATCTTTGAATATTTTTCGTGAAGAAACATTTCTGAACAACAGATGATAGATCTTTTTTAACGGGTTTACAGTGTAGGAAATCATAAAGGTGTCATCAATATCGGATATGATTCCTAAGTTTCCTTTGTGCGGACGAATGTAACTTTCTTTGCATACAATTGTTTTGTCTTTATAAATAATACTCACCTGATAGTCAATCCAACCATAATTTTCATCTTGATCAAGAGGAACGCAAAATTTAAAATAGCCGTCATTTAATGCTTTTGTATGGATTTTTGTATTTCCATGTTCAAGAAAGACATCTGCATTTCCATCCGTTTTAATTCGAAACATACTAATGACGGAACGGGCATTTTTTAAGTTTTTTTCCTGGAAGTTATAGTCTCGCTTTCTGGTAGGTTTAAAAACATGCCCCATCACAATTAATTCCTGCTCATTTGCATATCCGCGGTATAATTTTAAAATAGGCTTCATTTTTTGTAGTACTTTTGATAGGAGTTCTAAGTTAGTTATTTTTAATTAATAAAGAAAGGAAAGCTTTGAAAAAGAACGTGTTAATGGTTGTTAATCCTGTTTCTGGAGGTATTGATAAATTTGAGTTTATTGATGCTGCGAGGCTTTTTGCTGCAAAAGAAAATTTAAATTTTATTTTGTACACAACAACCGGGAATAATGATATTTCGAAGATAAAAGAACTTTATTCTGTTTATAAACCGGACCGAATTATTATTGCAGGCGGGGATGGAACCATTAAAATGGTTTCCGAAGCGATGGAAAACCAAAATGTTACGCTTGGGATTTTACCTGCTGGTTCTGCCAATGGTTTAGCTGTGGAATTGAATTTAATGAAGACATTGGAAGAAAACCTTAGCATTGCTTTTCATAATGAAGGTACGGAGATGGATATGGTTGTTATCAATGGGAAAAAAAGCATGCATCTGAGCGACCTGGGACTAAATGCGGAACTGGTTAGAAACTATGAAATGAGTGATGTGAGGGGTATGTGGGGGTATGCTTTGCAGGCTATAACTACCTTAATAGATTTAGAAGAGCCATTTATTGCGACCATACAAGCTAATAACCAGACAATAGTGTGTATGGCCAGAATGATTGTTATTGCCAATTCTAAAAAATATGGAACAGGTGTGGTTATTAATCCTGATGGGGTTGTAAATGATGGTAAATTTGAATTGGTAATTTTAAAAAATTTGGATTTGGTTGTTTTTATAAAAATCATTACTGGAAATATACCGATAAATACTGAGGACGTAGAAATCATATCTACGGATAAAGCGACTATTACGACTAATTTTCCGGTAAGTTTTCAAATTGATGGGGAATATTGCGGAGAACAAACGAAATTGGATATTGAAATTCTGCCTAAGCAAATGAAAATTGCTGTTCCTTAAGTAATGCCGAATTATTTAAATGGATTTCGTTCTTTCCAATTGGTTTTAGGTTCTAAAGAGTCAAAGAAATACCCCAGCCTTTTATTGATGAAAAAATTGCTATGCTCCATCAACCCATACATTTTTATTGGTTCAGCTCCAACAGAACTTTTAATTTCTAAAGCGGTTCGTGCAAAAATAATTTCCTGATATCCCTTGTTAATTGAATAGGCAATCATATCGTATAACATGTTCAGATAGAGCATTTTTTCTCGTTGAACACTATCGTCATAACCCAAAAAATAAGTATCTAAAGCATCGCCGTTTTTGATTAACGTATTAAAGCCAATTAGCTTTTCATCAAGAAAATAGCCATAAAAAAGAAATTTGTCTTTCAGCTTTTCCTTAAAAATTCTAAAATGATTTTTGGCAAGAAAAAAAGTGTTGAAAGGCGCATTTTTGGCAACATGAAAATACAAGTCGTAAATAAGGTCTTCATTGGCAATGATCTCGTTCAGGTCCATTTTTCTTTTCTGGATTCCAATAGCTTTTTTTCGGGTACGTTTGTATTGGTCACGGTATTTTTTGGACAGAGCATCAATGTAATCCTGTTCTTTTTTCCAATTTTCCCTAATGGTAAATACCATGTTGGGTTGTGTCGAAAAATTTAAGTTATTTTTAAATTCGGGAAGGTCAAAAAGATTTATCTCATCTGCATAAAAATCTTTAAAAGTGGTGAGGTGTATTTTTTTTCCTTCGGATTTAAAAATTCCCTTTAATTCTTCAACTGCTTTTTTCAGTGTTTTTAATGCCTCAGGTTTTTCTATCTTTTCTGAAAAAATAAAAGCATTTTGACCGCTTAGCATATTGTTTCCGACGAATAGAATATGAGATGAAAAGTTTTTGAATATGCAATTCCGTATTGTCGCCTTTACACATTTGTCGCGTTCGCCAAAAGATTCTAATTTATTTAGATTTAAAAATTGTGAGAGGGCAATACCAACTAATTCTGTGTCTTGAAAAAGTCCGATAAAATGACAAATCATATTTTCTGGAGCCGATTTCTCGAGAACTTCAAGATAATCTTTAGTTAAGAAAATATTGGAATGGGCTAAGTGATTCCAATGTTTAGGAAGCTCTTTTGTGCTAGTATATATGGTATAAGAATAGGATGTTGCCAAATGGAGATTTGATGTTTATTCAAAAATAATCAATAAAAATTAAGTATTCTTATTTGAAATGATTTTAACTAACTTTAACAAAACTTAAAAACATGATTATGGCAACTTATAACGAAGAGACAATAGGTACTCTATTAAAAGATCTTAAGGAATGGCAATTCAAGGATAATGCAATTGAGAAAAAGTTTCAGTTTGCAAATTTTGTCCAGGCATTAGGGTTTATGGTTCAAGTGGGGCTGTTGGCCGAAAAAAAGAATCATCATCCTGAATTATTTAATGTGTATAACAAACTTACCATCCGATTGAATACGCATGATGCTAATGGGGTTACAGATAAAGATGTAGAATTAGCAAAAGCAATTGATGGATTATAATAAGAAATCTCGCCTTGTTTTAAATAAGACGAGATTTACTTTATATTTTTTATACCCATCCACAAATAATTCCGCCCATAATCATTAGGCAAAATATCCAGAAACCACCAGTTACCAGTGTGTATTTGAAACTTCTTCTTTCGTAAAGTGAGTTTGTTCCAATAACTGGAAGAATAATGAATAGGCCGGCTAAAAAGCCATGCAAAGCACCATGTTTGAAGGTTCTGTAGGTTTTGCCGTAAGCATTCATGTAGTTTTCAAGTACAGAAGGATCAACATTTGGAACGTTAAGCGTAGCCGAGTAAGCTCCCATTTGATGAATAACAATTGTTTGCAAAGCAACGGAAATTAAAAATGCATAAACTAATGATGTGCCGAAAATTAAAAGCATATTACCGCCTTTCATTTTTTCTTCGGTCATTCCCGATTCTTTCATCCATACCGTTCCGAAAACTTTAGGATGATACCAGACAAATCCAACTACAAGTGTAGACAACGCAGCAACCACAAGTGCTAAATAATTCATTTCCATAGAATAGTTTTTAAAGGTTAGTAAATCAAATTTAGACAATTATCTGTTTAATAACTAATTTGTATATTTGTAAGAAATAATCCAATTTAAAATATAATTTGTTGCATTTCGTCGATTTTATTTGCTGATAGACTATGTAAAGTCTAACTTAGAGATGTAGAATTTAAAAACATTTGTATATGAAAAATATTACCACTCTATTTTTTACAGTTTTGTTTTCATTTTCAATGTTGGCAGAAGTGTCGTTATCTGATAAAGAGATACTTGTGAAGTTGTATCAATCAACAAATGGAAATCAATGGACAAAAAAATGGGATTTGTCATCACCGGTTGCCACTTGGTATGGTGTTCAATTAGAAAACGATAAAGTAGTTTCTCTAAATTTGGCAGGTAACAATTTAGTTGGAACTATTCCGAATGAAATTACAAATCTTGTTAGTTTACAAGAATTAAATTTGCATGAAAACCATTTGACAGGAGGTATACCTTCCGCGATTGGAAATCTAAAAGATTTAAAGAAACTAGATGTTTCATTCAATAAGTTGACAGGTGTGATTCCAGCTTCTATATGTGATTTGCATAATCTGCAGCAAATTGAACTTTATATGAATATGATTTCCGGACAATTACCGGAGCAAATTGGTAAACTGAAACAATTAGAAGTTTTATCATTGTACAATAATGATATTGCGGGACAAATACCGGCTTCTCTTTATGAAATAAGTACTTTGAAAACTTTGCTTTTAAGCAGTAATAAATTGACTGGGAAACTGGCGGATAAAGTGGGGAATTTTAAATCACTTGAAAATCTTAGTTTGTTTGATAATAATTTGGAAGGTCAGGTTCCTTTTGAATTAGAAAAGTTAAGCAATCTGAAAGAAATGAATATTTCATACAATATGTTTAGTGGTTTAGTATCCAGAAATTTGGCTACTTTAGATACACTAAACATGACAATGATTAATGACAAAGGTGTTGCTGTCTTATTAGATGTTACTATGGACAGAAACAAAGCATTTGCTTCTGGAGATTAATACACGAAATTGTGCCTTACCGACAATTCTGTAAATAGATTATATTTTATAAAGAGTTTTATTCGTCCAAATTTAGTTAATAGTGAATAAATTTCAAACCCGTGAAAATTAAACTTCACGGGTTTTTTTGTGTTAGTTAAGAAGTATCAACAGTAATGTTTTCGAAGTTCTTAGGAAAATCCTATTTGTGTTTATTGCATAAAAAAAGCTTCAGATTTCTCTGAAGCTTTTCTAGTAGCGGGAACAGGACTCGAACCTGTGACCTTCGGGTTATGAGCCCGACGAGCTGCCTACTGCTCTATCCCGCGATGTGCGTTTGTATTTTCAATAAAATTCTTAGTAGCGGGAACAGGACTCGAACCTGTGACCTTCGGGTTATGAGCCCGACGAGCTGCCTACTGCTCTATCCCGCGATGTGCGTTTGTATTTTCAATAAAATTCTTAGTAGCGGGAACAGGACTCGAACCTGTGACCTTCGGGTTATGAGCCCGACGAGCTGCCTACTGCTCTATCCCGCGATGTTTCGGGTGCAAATATACGACGAAAATCGACACTTTCGACAAAAATTTAAAAAAATGTTTTATTTCGTCTATTCACTTGATATGACTACCTTTGCGCAATAAATTATATTTTAAATGTCACATAAAGCAGGTTTTGTAAACATAATCGGGAATCCAAACGTTGGGAAATCAACACTTATGAACGCCTTTGTTGGAGAAAGGTTGTCCATAATCACATCAAAAGCGCAAACAACCCGTCATAGAATTCTTGGAATTGTAAATGGGGAAGATTTCCAATTGATCTTGTCAGATACGCCTGGAATCATCAAACCGGCTTATGAAATGCAGGAGTCAATGATGAATTTTGTGAAATCAGCTTTTGAGGATGCAGACATTTTAGTTTATATGGTAGAGATAGGAGAGCAGGAGTTGAAAGACGAAGCTTTTTTTAATAAAATTATCCACGCCAAAATTCCTGTTTTGTTATTGTTGAACAAAATTGACAATTCAAACCAAGAGCAGTTAGAAGAGCAAGTGGCTTTTTGGACTGCTAAAGTGCCAAACGCTGAAATTTTCCCAATATCGGCTTTGCAGAATTTTAATGTGCCGGAAGTTTTTGAAAGAATCATTTCTCTGTTGCCGGAATCACCTGCTTATTATCCGAAAGATCAGCTGACAGATAAACCAGAGCGTTTCTTTGTAAATGAAACGATTCGTGAAAAAATATTATTGAATTACAGTAAAGAAATTCCGTATGCGGTTGAAATCGTAACCGAAGAATTTTTTGAAGATGAGAATATCATCCGTATCCGTTCGTTAATTATGGTAGAACGCGATACTCAAAAAGGAATCATTATCGGTCACAAAGGAGCTGCTTTGAAAAAAGTGGGTAGTGAAGCCCGTGCTGATTTAGAGAAATTTTTTGGAAAACAAATCCATATTGAGTTGTATGTAAAAGTGAATAAAAACTGGAGAAGCAACGCCAATATGCTAAAACGTTTCGGATATAATCAATAAATTTGGGCGTGCCCCGAAAAGGGTCAGGCTGTACGTTGCAATCTTTTCTTTTTTAAAGAAAAAAAGAAAAGGATTTTCACTGCCATCCTTCACGCACCATCGCTAAACAGAAAAAAAATCGTAAAAGAACAAGAAATGTCTTTTACGATTTTTTTTATCCCTGATAATCGTAACATCTTTTTCTTGCTACCAAGGAAGGAAAGATATTGTGGTTAGGAGGATTGGTCTCCTTTAAAAATCAGGATTCAATTATTTCGTTGAATAAATCGTCTAAATAATTCATCTGTTTATTACCACTTTTTCGGATTTGCTTTGCGATAAAATACAACAAAAACCACACGAAAACCATTAATGCCATAACTACTAAATCCATGGTAATTGAGTTTTTTAACACATAATCCGAATAGGCGATGCCTAAAAAAATCAAAAATACGCCGGCAACCATAAAATGGAGGAACATAAAGAAGGTCCATAAGGTAGGGTCAGGGCCAAATAATCCACGGATATGTGTTTCGGTCTCGCTTTTTTTCTCTAATTCGATATGTAAATGGGGAGAATAATAGGTTTTTTGTGGTCCTTTCATGTTTAACCAAATATGATAACCTCTAATTTTTACAAAGTAATCAGGAGACTTAATTTGGGTGTAATTAGCAAACTTCACACGCAAGGCATCTATGTTCTGATTGACATCTTTGTAAAATCGTAAAAGAAGTCTGATCTCATTATTAGTATCCATAAAAGTGATTTTTTGAGTGTTAAAATGGCACAATTTTGCTAATATACCAAAAAAATTGATATTCATGCTTTTATACACTACCTTTGCAACCCGAAACTGGAAGGCAGTATTCGGACGAAGTAAATATTTGAATTTATATTATGAACAATATTGTTGCGATAGTAGGAAGACCTAATGTAGGGAAATCAACCCTTTTTAATAGGCTGATACAAAGAAGAGAAGCTATTGTAGATTCAGTATCTGGGGTTACCCGTGATAGAAACTATGGTAAAAGCGAGTGGAACGGAAAAGAGTTTTCTGTAATTGATACGGGAGGGTATATTCGTGGATCCGATGATGTTTTTGAAGGTGAAATCCGTAAGCAGGTAGAATTGGCTATCGACGAAGCTGACGTTATTATATTTGTGGTGGATGTTGAAGAAGGCATTACGCCAATGGATGAAACTGTTGCAAAATTGTTACGTAAGGTTACAAAACCGGTTTTGTTGGCCGTTAACAAGGTGGATAATGCGATGCGTGAGAAAGATGCCGTTGAATTTTACAACTTGGGATTGGGAGAATATTTTACTTTTGCCAGTATTTCGGGAAGTGGAACGGGTGATTTATTGGATGCTTTGATTGATTCTTTTCCGGAGAAACCAGAACCTGTTCAAGAAGAGGTAGTTTTGCCTCGTTTTGCTGTTGTAGGTCGCCCGAATGCAGGAAAATCTAGTTTTATCAACGCCTTGATTGGTAAAGAACGTTTTATGGTGACTGATATTGCGGGTACTACCCGTGATGCTATCGATACTAAATTTGACCGTTTCGGTTTTGAATTCAACTTGGTGGATACGGCAGGTATTCGTCGTAAAGCCAAAGTGAAAGAAGATTTAGAATTTTACTCGGTAATGCGTTCGGTACGTGCCATTGAGCATGCCGATATCTGTATTTTGGTGATTGATGCCACCCGTGGATTTGAAGGTCAGGATCAAAGTATTTTTTGGTTGGCCGAAAAGAACCGTAAAGGTGTCGTAATCTTGGTGAATAAATGGGATTTGGTGGAGAAAGATACCATGTCAACCCGTGATTACGAAGAAAAAATTAAAAAAGAATTGATGCCATTTACTGATGTGCCTATTCTTTTTGTTTCAGCTTTGACCAAACAACGTTTGTTGAAAGCATTGGAAGCGACTGTTCAGGTGTATGAAAACAGACAACAACGTATACCGACTTCAAAATTTAACGAATTTATGTTGAAGGTGATTGAAGCTTATCCGCCACCAGCAACCAAAGGGAAATATGTGAAAATTAAATATTGTATGCAGTTGCCGACACCAACGCCTCAGTTTGTGTTTTTTGCCAATATGCCGCAATATGTTAAGGAACCTTACAAACGTTACCTTGAAAATAAGATTAGGGAAAACTGGGACTTCTCAGGAGTGCCAATCGATATTTATATCAGAGAGAAATAAAAAAAATCCCGAGCAATCGGGATTTTTTAGTTTAAGGATATTTTTAAGTGAGAGATAATGCTAATTTTCTTCCTCTTCTAAGGTTTCCACCGGATGGTCATTATACCAATCTTTAAAAGTTTTTGAGGTTTTATAGTCATCATGAAGTACGGAATATACCATAAACAGAATGAGAATGATTCCGATACTATACAAAAGCATTAATATAGATAAAGGAACGTTAGTTTGACTTAAACCTGCAAAAACAAGGACATAAACTGTGGTGAATATCACTAGTTTAATTACAAAATTTTTCATGGCTCTATCTTTTTCTATTAAAGTTACAGCAGATAGTTGTAAAAGATAGTTAAGCCGGCACTAATAAAATCTTAAAATTGGCGTGATGAATGGGTCAATTAGTGTTAGCCTGTTTTATTTTTATTTTATGAAAAATACTAAAGCGTATAATATCCCGATTGAAATAATCAACGCCACTTGCGCGTTGTTGGAAACTGTTTAAATACCCCAACTCTAATGCTATATTTTTGTTGATGCCATATTGAACGGCGGCATAAATCCTGTTTTGGTCAAAAGTGTTTTTAATAATTTTTTCTCCGGCATTAATCATTATTTCTTCTGATAAAATAGCTTTTACATATTGGTTTTCTTTTTTCCATAAATTGTAATCAGCCTGAATGCGGTATCTGAATCTCCAAAAAAAAGTGGTTCCTGGTAGCAAACCTTCTTTATTGGCATTGTGAACAAAGCGTTCTTCTATTTGAAATCGTTGACCCAATATGATTTTGCCTAGATTTTGTTTCCAAATAATATCTTGTTGTCCTCTATATTCCGGTACATTAAAATCATAAGTGACTTCCGGGTCTTGGGTAGCTACAGAGAAATAAGCAAATCCAGCTCCGGTTTCGAATTGTTCATTGATTTTATACCGTCCTTGTACTCGTAGTACATATAGATTTTGTTCAACAGGATTTGTGAAGATCCGATTGTCAAATTCCGTATGTATAGACCATTTATTGTCTAATGCCAAATGGTTGTAATAACGCGTCCAAAGCAGGCTTTGATGATCCACATTTTTTTCGGTTTGCGCCTGGGAAATAAAGCATCCAAGTAACAAGAAAACTATTCTAATGATTTTCATGAAGTTTATTTCAATTTTGGCAAATTTACATAAACTCTATAAAAGCAATAGACTGTATTTTGTTTTTATATTTCTTATTCCTTTTTATAAAAAAATAAGAAGGTGGTTACTATTTGTTTCTTCTACGTTTCTTGTATTTTTATTGAATTCTAAGGTTGTATAATTAACACTAAGCTAAACCATGAATTGAACCCTAAAGAGATAATTCATAGGGTTCAATTTTTAACATCATTATTAAATCACTCTCTTTCAGAAATGGATTATAAAGAGTAACGAAGCGTAATTCCGAAAGTTCTTTGGTCTCCTAATACACCAGCATAATGCCCTGCATTACCTGCTGCAGGTAGTAATTGTTCGTAGTAATCCGTATCCAAAAGGTTGCGACCCCAGAAAAAAACAGTCAGACCTTCTGATGCACGGAAACCAATACGGCTATTGATTAGCGCATAAGAATCAACTACCAGATATTTTGAAGGGGATGCACTTGAAGAAAATGAGGAACGTCCGTACGAATCAATTGCCAAGAAGTATTTTCCTGAATTTCCAAATAATTTTCCAGTATCAGAAAGTTCACCTCCTAAAGTTCCTGCCCATCTTGAAATCCCCGGCAGATCACTTCCCGAAATATCCTTGAATGATACCGGAGAACCTGTTTCTTCTAAAGGTAAGGGAGCGTTTTTGAAGCTAACGTAGATTCCTTCTGTATAGGATAATGCTCCGGTGAATGAGAGATGTTCACTGGCTGTGACACTTGCATCCAATTCCGCACCACGAACTCGTACCTTTTCGGCATTGGCAAGGTAACCACGATTTACACCTAATTCTGCAGATTGTACTTGTGTTTGGTAATCTTTGATTTCGGTGTTAAAGGCAGTTAAGTTCAGAATTGTTCTTTCAAATGGTGAGGTTTTTACTCCGATTTCAAAGTGATTTACTTCTTCAGGTTTGATAACAGCTAATTCCAGTATTGGTTCGCCATTGGCAGTAGGCAGACCTCCTAAATTGACACCAACCGGTTTATAACTCTTTGCATAGATGGCAAAAGCATTGATACGATCTGTGGCTTTGAAAGATAATGTTAAATTACCGGAAAAGTTAGTGTCATCAACTTTTGCTTGGAAAGCCTGATCGCTATAAACTATTTTTTTTAATGCAAGCAGCGCCGGGTCGGTGGTTTCTAAACCTCCGTAGGTCTTACGGTCGTAGTCCACTTCTTTATTGTCATAATTATACCTTAATCCTGGTAATAAGTGCAGGCGGTCGGTAATGGCCCAGTCTAATTGTCCAAAGATAGCGCTGCTGAGGGTGTTTAGCTTTGAATTAGTTTTTATTCCGTATCCATCAAAAAGACCCGGTGTTTGCCATAAAGGACTTAGTGTGCTCTGTGAAAATCTCCATTGGGCAGCACCCGATTCCTCAATATGATAAGGATCAGTTTTAAGGCCTTGTCCAATTGCAAATATTCCGATGACGCCGCTTAAACGAGATGTGAAATCGCCTGCGTAGCGAACTTCTTGCGAGAATTGTTGGTGCTTTGATGTGGCTTGCGATAGTTGTAAGACTGGAAGTCCTGTGAAATCTCTGTCATTTGAGGGATCCCAATTCCAATATCGCCATGCTGTGGTTGATGTTAATGTACCTTCTCCAATTTTTGTTTCTATATTCAGAGATACGCCACCCAGTTCTTGTCCGGAACGCCAAGGAGTGTCATGATCAATCTTACGATCAAAGGCATTCAGACTTGGAAGCGTGTAGTTAAGATCGGCAATAATTTGATCGAATTGACGGTAAGGTGCGCGTTTTGTAGGGGCAACACCTGCGACGACTTGTGCATAACCATCTGGGCGTTGACGCGAAAAGTCTGCTGCCAAAGTGATGTCTGTGTCATCCGTTGGTTTGAATAGTAATTGTCCTCTGATTCCTTGATTATTAAGGTCATTGACAGCTTTTCCTGTCACGATGTTATCGATCAGACCATCACGTTGTGTGCCTGAAAATGAGAGTCGACCGGCAATTTTTTTACTTATAGCTCCTGTAATTGAACTCTTTGCCTGAAGGAATCCGTAGTTCCCGTAGCTTAGCTCGAAGTTTGCACCTGAGGTGAAGCTTGGTTTACGAGTAGTGATGTTAAAAGCACCGGCGGTCGTGTTTTTACCAAACAAAGTCCCTTGCGGTCCGCGTAACACCTCAATCTGGTCTAGGTCGATGAAATCTAATGTTGTGGCAGCAGGACGCGCATAATACACACCGTCAACATAAAAACCAACACCAGGGTCTATACCGTCATTAGTAAGTCCAAAAGTAGAGCCCAAACCACGAATATTAATGGTTGTGTTTCTTGGATTCGATGAGTATAGTTGAACAGACGGAACTAATTCCTTCAAACGGTTTACATTAAAGGCACCTACTTGTTCGGCTTGGGCACCTGTCACCACCGATATCGGAATAGGAACATTTTGTGCTTTTTCTATACGGCGTCTGGATGTTATGACCACTTCAACCAGCATATTGTCTTCGGTTAGAATGATGTTTAATGGTGCATCTGTTAATTCAGTAATAGTAACTTCTTTGGATTTGTATCCAACGTATTGTGCGATAAGAGTGAATGGGAGTTTTTCAGCTGTTTCAATTGTAAAATTACCGTTGGAGTCTGCAGTAGCATTGTATTTTGTTCCCTTTAAGACAATATTGGCGCCAGCCAAAGGGGAGTTTTGGTTGTCAGTTATGGTTCCTTTTGCAGCAGTTTGTGCAAATGTGGAAGAAAAAATGAATAATAGTGATATTGTTGAAATCGTTTTGATGTAAGTAGTTCTCATTATTTTGTATATTATATGTAATTAGTAGAATTTAAAATAAAATTTTTTTACTGACACATACACATTACTGAAGTACTATTATTATTTGCTTGAGCTTGGTTTTTTAGGGATGCTTCATCTGTTACAATGAATTTGGATTGGTATGGTTTCATACTTTTTAATTTAGGTTTATATTTTTAGTATTAAATCTGAGACAAATATATATAAATTCTATTAAATTAGTAGAGTATTGAAAAAAATATTTTATTTTTCTACTAGAGAAGCAATAGTAATGCTCTCCATAGCGGCCAAAGTTTTTTCTCGAATTGCTATCAAACCGTGTCTTAACGTGCATTCAGACTCGGTTTTACAATCCAGACAAGGTTCGTAAAAATTTAATGAGGCACAAGGAAGTAAGGCAATCGCACCATCAAATAAGCGATGAATATCGGCTAATGTTATGGTGTTTTTTGATTTAATCAAATAATAACCGCCAAATTTACCTTGTTTACTCCCTACAAAATGTCCTCTTTTCAGGTCCAATAAAATTTGCTCCAAAAACTTTTTGGGGATATTGGCTCCTTCCGCAATTTCTATAGTCCTGGCAATATGACCTTCCTCTTTTTCGGCCAGATAGAGTAGTGCTTTAAGGGCGTATTTGGTTTTATGTGAAAGCATTTTTATTGAATTATGAATTGTAAATTATGAATTTTTAAACTGAATACCCTTATTCAATAGTGAAAACTGAGGCGGAATACTGCGACTGAATACTACCAACTGATCTACCAGTCTCCACCTGATCCACCGCCCGAGAAGCCTCCGCCGCCAAATCCACCACCGAAACCACCGCCGCCGCCGCCAAAACCACCGCCGGAAGAACCACCAAAACCGCCTCCGCCACTGTTTCTGCCCAGGCTGCTCAGGATAATTACATCTAATAAGCTTGGTCCTCCACCACTATGGCCGGAGTTACCGCCACTGTTTTTATTTCTTGAAATCAATACAAGAATGATAACAACAATAACGATAAGGGGTAAAATAGGGAATCCTTTTTCTTTGGTTTGTTGTTTGCGTTCGCCTTTGTATTTTCCTTTAAAAACATCAATTATTGCATCGGTTCCTTTGTCTAAACCTTTGTAATAACTCCCCGCTTTAAATTCAGGAATAATAATGTTTCGGGTAATTTCACCACCAATTCCGGCAGTCAAACGATCTTCTAAACCATAACCGGCAGAAATCCATATTTTTCTTTCGGCTTTAGCCAATAAGATAATAACTCCATTATCATTTTTTTCGGTTCCGCCAATGCCCCAGGTTTGTCCCCATTTTGGAGTAAGGATACCAATATCTTCTCCTTTAAGGCTTTCTATGGTAATCACCACAATTTGGGTTGTGGTAGAATCAGAATATTTGATCAGTTTTTCTTCTAACTGTGCTTTTTCAGTTGCGCTTAAAACATTGGCATAATCGTAAACACTGGTTTGAAATGCAGGTTTTTCAGGAATGTCAAATTGGGCAAAACTTATTTGTGTGAATAAGAAACAAACAAAAAGCTTTAAGGTAAGTAGGGTATTCTTTTTTTGTAATAACATTATCCTCTAGATATTTCGTTTGATAATTCATTCGTGTCGCCTGCTTGCCAAGGGAAATAGCGTTGTAATTGTTCACCCGCTCTGGTAACTCCATCGATAAGACCTTGCTTGAAATTTCCATTTTTAAAGTGGGCTCGCATGATTTCTTTTGTACAATCCCAAAAATCATGTTGTACCAGATCATTGATGCCTTTATCACCACAAATTACAAAATGATGGTCCTCAACGGCTAAATAAATTAAAACCCCATTTTGGAGTTCAGTTTCATCCATTCTTAATTCATGAAAAACTTCCAAAGCCCTGTCAAAAGGGTCTTTGGAAGTTGTTTTTTCTATATGGACTCTAATTTCGCCAGAAGTATTTTTTTCAGCCATGCGAATAGCTTCAACAATTTCTTGTTCTTCTTCTTTGGTTAAAAAATCTTCTACTTTTGACATGGTTTTTAAATTAGAATTTTACTTCAACTGGTTTTTCAGCACCTACAGCAGCTTCAAAATATGGTTTTTCCTTAAATCCAAACATACCAGCAAACAGATTGTTTGGGAAGGTTTTGATGTGCGTGTTATATGGTTTAACCGCTTCGTTAAAACGCGTTCTGGCTGTTAAAATTTGGTTTTCTGTACTCGCCAATTCATCTTGTAATTTCAGGAAATTCTGATTGGCTTTCAAGTCAGGGTATTTTTCAACAGTTACCAATAATCTTGATAATGAACTGCTAACACCGCTTTGGGCATTGTTGAAAGCAGTCAATTGTTCTGGGCTGATATTAGTTGGGTCAATTTTTACGGATGTTGCTTTGGCACGAGCCTCAATAACAGCTGTTAACGTGCTTTTTTCAAAGTCAGCAGCTCCTTTTACGGTATTAACCAAGTTACCAATTAAGTCATTTCTTCTTTGGTAAGAAGTCTGAACATTACCCCAAGCTTCATTAATGTCTTGTTCATAGGTCACGGCTGTGTTGTTGATTCCTTTAACCCAGCTGTAAATTCCAATAATTAGCACTGCTCCGATAATCCAAGGCAAAAATCTTCTCATGTTTGTTTAGTTTTAAAGTTTATTTATTGTTTTATTTTAAATTTTGAATCAGCAACTACAACTGATTTTTAATATTTGTTAATTGCGTTCGGATGGTTTCCAGTTTTCGGATAATCTCAAATTTATCCAGTGTTTTCTTTTGACCTTCTCTTAAATGGGTTTTGGCGCCTTCCAGGGTAAAGCCTCTTTCTTTGACCAAATGATAAATCAATTGTAAATTTTTAACATCCTCTGGGGTGAACATTCTGTTGCCTTTCGCATTTTTCTTTGGTTTTAGAATATCAAATTCATTATCCCAAAAACGAATCAGCGATGCGTTTACGTCAAATGCTTTAGCAACTTCGCCTATGCTATAATACCTTTTGTCTTGTGAAAGTTCAATATGCATATTTTTTTTCTTTTTTTTCTGAACACTCTTTTTGTAATCTGTTAAGATTGATGATTATCCCTAAGCGTCGGGATTGAAAACTGACCACTTTATTATAAAGGATTAGTCTAATGATTGATTTTCCTGATTAGCCAATTGTGCAATAGCGACATACTCGACTGCCGAAATGTTTCCGTAATAAAAATTCAGCGGATTCACTACTTTTCCATTTTTATGTACTTCATAATGTAAGTGTGGTCCTTCTGATCTTCCGGTACTTCCTACATATCCTATAACATCTCCACGTTTGACTCTTTGACCGGCACGCGCTTTATATTTGCTCAAATGGGCATACAAAGTTTCGTAACCAAATCCATGCCGAATTACAATATGGTTTCCAAAACCAGAGGCGGTATTGTCTGCTTTTGCTACAACTCCGTCGCCAGTGGCATAAATGGGAGTCCCTGTTTTTGCTGTAAAATCCATGCCTTCATGCATTTTTCTTGCCTTGGTAAAAGGATCTGCACGATATCCAAAACCTGACGCCATTCGTTTTAAATTTTCGTTTCGTACTGGCTGAATGGCAGGAATGGCAGACAATAGTTTGTCTTTTTCCTTAGCCAGTTTAAAAATGTTGTCTAATGATTTCGATTGAATGGCCAATTCTTTACTCAGGATATCAATTCTTTTCGTTGTGTTGATGACTAACTGTGAATTGTCGTAACCTTCTAATGCGGCATAACGATTAGCACCACCAAAACCTGCTTTTCGTTCTTCATCCGGAATTGCTGATTTATTGAAATAAACACGGTACAAATTATTGTCGCGGTCTTCAATGGCTTCAACAACGGCATTTAGTTGATCCATTTTTTTATTTAAAATGGCATAGTTCAACTTCAAATTATCAATTTCACGTGCTTGTAATCGGTCTTTTGGGGTTTCAAAATAAGGAGTGTTTAATAAAATAAAGAAACATAAAAAACCAAATAATGCCGAAGCCAGTAAAAACAAGGCAACGACACCAATTTTTTTTCTTTTTCTGGTTCTTATTTTTCGATACGCCAGATTTTCAGAATCGTAATAATATTTTACTTTCGACATATTTTAAAATACCCTATTTTTGCACCTTGTAAAAAGGTTAGTCCAACAAATTTAATAAATGTTTCATTTGTTCCATGCTTTTTTCAATAATAAATAAATTAATGAGCCTAATCCAGCTATTCGTTGCAAGTTCTCATTTATAAATCTTTTTTTCTAATGAACTGGCAGGAGCTTCCGCTGGTCGCTCTGCAATTTCAAGAAAAAATAGATGTATAAATCTCGAAGCTTTCCACTACTATCTGGGGCAAAAAACGTTGATTCGTTGATTTGGTTATTCGTTTATTCGATACAACCGATTAACCAAATTAACAAATAACCGAATAAACAATAAAAATGAAATCACAAGACGTACGTAAACAATTTCTGGATTTTTTTCAAAGCAAAGGACATTTAATCGTTCCATCTGCACCAATCGTTCTTAAGGATGATCCAACACTGATGTTCAATAACTCGGGAATGGCCCAGTTTAAAGAATATTTTTTAGGTAATGCGACACCAAAAAGTGCCCGAATTGCTGATACCCAAAAATGTTTACGCGTTTCAGGAAAACACAATGACCTGGAGGAAGTAGGAATCGATACCTACCATCACACCATGTTTGAAATGTTAGGAAACTGGTCTTTTGGTGATTATTTCAAAAAAGAAGCTATCAATTGGGCTTGGGAACTATTGACCGAAGTGTATAAAATTGATAAAGATATTTTATATGTAACCGTTTTTGAAGGAAGCGAAGAAGAGAATGTGCCGTTTGATCAGGAAGCATACGATATTTGGAAAACTTTAATTTCTGAAGACCGAATTCTTTTAGGGAATAAAAAAGACAATTTCTGGGAAATGGGTGATCAGGGACCTTGTGGGCCTTGCTCAGAAATTCACGTAGATATTCGTTCTGCCGAAGAAAAAGCATTGGTTTCAGGGAAAGATTTAGTGAATAATGATCATCCGCATGTAGTAGAAATCTGGAACAATGTATTTATGGAGTTCAATCGCAAAGCCGATGGTTCTCTTGAAAAATTGCCGGCACAACACGTTGATACCGGAATGGGTTTCGAAAGATTGTGTATGGTTTTACAAGGTGTTCAGTCTAATTATGACACGGATGTTTTTACACCGCTAATCAGAGAAATTGAAACCATTACCGGAGCAAAATATACTATAAAAGCCGAAAATGAAGAAGAAGAGAAAGTAAATATCGCGATTCGCGTTATTGCTGATCACGTTCGTGCCGTTGCTTTCGCTATTGCCGATGGTCAATTGCCTTCTAACACTGGAGCCGGTTATGTAATTCGTAGAATTTTACGTCGCGCGATTCGTTACGGTTTTACATTCTTAAACACAAAAGAACCTTTTATATACAAGTTGGTAGAGACTTTGAGTGCACAAATGGGAGGTTCATTTCCTGAGATTACTTCACAAAAAGCACTTTGTTCGATAGTAATCAAAGAAGAAGAAAATTCATTTTTACGTACTCTGGACCAAGGTTTAGTTTTATTGGACAACATCATTGCAAATTCTGCTGAAAGTGTCATTTCAGGAAAAAAAGCTTTCGAATTGTATGATACTTACGGTTTTCCAATCGATTTAACGGCTTTGATTTTATCTGAAAAAGGGTTGTCATTAGACGAAGCAGCTTTTGAATCAGAATTGCAAAAACAAAAAGAACGTTCTCGTGCCGCCTCTAAAGTAAAAGCAGGAGATTGGCAAATATTGATTGATGATGAGGAAGAAGAATTTATAGGGTACGACCATACTGAGGCGGATGTGAAAATCACCCGTTACAGAAAAGTGGAAAGTGCTAAAGACGGTGATATTTACCAATTGGTTTTTAATATGACTCCGTTTTATGCTGAAGGTGGTGGACAAGTAGGAGACAAAGGTTATTTTCAAACATCAAATGGAGATGTCATCTATATAATCGATACTAAAAAAGAAAACAATCTGATTATTCATTTTACAAAAGATTTACCGACCAACTTAACTGAAAAATTTAAAGCGGTAGTAGATTTGACAATCAGAGAAAGATCGGCAGCCAACCACTCGGCAACGCATTTGATGCATCAGGCCTTGCGCGCTATTTTGGGAACGCATGTGGAACAAAAAGGATCTTTGGTAAATGCCAGAAGTTTGCGTTTTGACTTCTCTCATTTCTCTAAAGTAACTGACGAAGAATTGCAACAGGTAGAAGATTTCGTGAATGCCAGAATTCAAGAACAATTGCCATTGATAGAAAGACGAAATGTTCCTTTTGCTCAAGCAGTGGCAGAAGGTGCTATGGCATTGTTTGGCGAGAAATATGGGGATTCAGTACGTGCTATAAAATTTGGTGACAGTATGGAATTGTGTGGTGGAATCCATGTCAATAATACAGCTGATATTTGGCATTTTAAAATTGTTAGTGAAGGTGCGGTTGCAGCGGGAATCCGTCGTATTGAGGCGATTACATCAACTGCAGTGAAAGAATATTTTGCTAATCAGGCAGAAAAATTAAAACAAATAAACAGTGTGTTGAAAAATGCACAAGATCCGATAAAAGCAGTTATTTCGTTACAGGAAGAAAATGCTAAGCTGAAAAAACAGTTAGAGTCTTTGTTGAAAGACAAAGCCAAAAACATGAAATCTGATTTGGCGAAAGAATTGCAAGAAATCAACGGTATTCAATTCTTGGCAAAACAAGTTGATTTGAATCCGGAAGGTGCAAAAGACTTGGCTTACGAATTGGGTAATTTAGGGAAAAACATCTTTTTAGTTTTGGCTACAGCCGAAGAAGGAAAACCAATGTTGACCTGTTATATTTCTAAAGAATTAGTAGCGGATAAAAAATTAAATGCCGGACAGGTTGTTCGTGAATTAGGCAAGTTTATCCAAGGTGGAGGTGGTGGACAACCATTTTTTGCTACTGCCGGAGGTAAAAATGTTGATGGAATTCAAGAGGCTTTGGATAAAGCTGTTGAGTTTGTAAAGTAAAACAAATTTATTTTTTATAAGAGAAACCCTTTTAGAGCCTGAGTTCTAAAAGGGTTTGTTTTTTAATAATCTGTTATTTGTATTGTTGTATTTGGTTTAAAAACAGTAGTTTAACCGAAATATTGGGATTGTAACGATGAATATTGTAGCTTTTGTTTTGTTTTTTTAGGTTTGATTTGTATAGAACTAAAAAGGTTTAATAAAGGGTTAGTACGATTTGTTTAATTATTTATGAAACAGAAAAAATATATATTTTGGGCCTTGTCAATTTTTGTATTGATTCTTTATTCCTGTTCAACGGATAATAACGCGGACGTAAAATTTCTCAAAAAGGTAGTTGAGGTTTCTAATAATGGAACTTCAGCTACCTCTTTGTTTATGTATAATGGTGATGAGATTGTTAGTATTGATGGCGTCTATAAACATACCGATTTCATCTATACTGATGGTTTAATTACAAAGATTGTAACCTTAGATAAGAAAAGTCAAGTCGTTGAAACTATAGAATACAGCTATATTGAAGGGCGACTAGTTACGGCCAAGTCTTTGAATAATTATAGGATTAGTTACGTTCACAATTCAGACGGAACCGTTTCTTATGAAAAATGGAGCTTAAATTTAGGAAATGAAGAAGTGAAAATCTCTCATGGAACACTGTACTTTCAAAACGAAAATCTGATTAAAGAGGAGAGAATAATTGACAATACAGGAGTAGGTGTTGTCTCAAATTACAGTACAAGTTTTGAATATGATTCCAAAAAGAATCCGTTGTATGCTATTTTGGGATACAACAAATTATTAGATCATAATCAGCGCATCTCATCGAATAATAGCTTGGGAAGTCTAGAGATTGTATCGATAACTCGTGAAGATCAGATAACATCCTTGGCTAATTTTTATAAAAGTACTTTTAAATACGATTCAGATGGCTACCCAACAGAGCAGGTTTCAGAAAGAGCTCTTTTGGAAAATGGAACTGCCGCATATCTGAAAACACAATACTTCTATGAATAAATCCGTAAATTTGTAGAAACAAAATTTCTATGCAATTCAGAACACAAATTCCTATTCCCAAAAGTAATCATCCCTTAGATTATAATTCTAAAATTGTTTCTTTAGGATCTTGTTTTGCAGAAAATATGGGTGAGAAATTCCAGTATTTTAAATTTCAAAATGAGATCAATCCATTTGGGATAATTTTCAATCCGGTTTCAATTGAGAAAATTATTGATAAAGCCATTAATAAAGAAATGTTCGGGGAAGAAGACGTGTTTTTTTATAACGAGCGCTGGCATTGTTTTGATGTGCATTCGGATTTAAGCAACTCAAATAAGGATGAATTAGTAGCGTCGCTAAATGCTATTCTGCAATCCGTAAATCACCAAATCACCAAATCCACTCATGTAATTATTACTTACGGAACGTCGTGGGTTTATAGAAACTTAGCAAGTAATGCGATTGTGGCCAATTGTCATAAAGTGCCTCAGAAACAGTTTATAAAGGAATTGTTATCTGTTGAAACTATAAAAGAAAGTATAGCAAAGACAGTTGATTTGATTCATTCGGTAAATCCCGATTGCGCTATTATTTTTACCGTTTCTCCGATACGTCACATCAAAGATGGTTTTGTTGAAAACCAATGGAGTAAAGCCAATTTGATTACGGCGATTCATCAAACCATAAGC
>RCUR01000063.1_pt1 | contig 32380 bp, 30 predicted proteins | sample 2166151 | NCBI WGS metagenome assembly RCUR01 (sample SAMN09932785, study PRJNA488358) | compost metagenome | isolation source: compost soil in an enriched community | place: Germany: Experimental Botanical Garden
TATGTATCTGGTACACAGTTTTTACGCTCCTCTTTGCAGCGAAACGATTGCAACAACAAATTATGAGTTAGAATATTCCTCAGCATTAGAGAATGAAAATTTTTACGGAACCCAATTCCACCCAGAAAAAAGTGGTGATGTTGGAGAGCAAATTTTAGGGAATTTTCTTGAATTGAATAATTGAAAGATTTAATGATTTAAAAATTAAACGTCTTTAATAACAAATCTTTAAATTTTTCAATTTTTTAATCTTTAAATAAAAAATAAAATGAGAATAATACCAGCGATAGATATTATAGAAGGAAAATGTGTTCGTTTATCCAAGGGTGATTACGACACCAAAATCATATACAACGAAAACCCGCTCGAAGTAGCCAAATCATTTGAAGCACACGGAATCGAATACTTGCACTTAGTGGATTTGGACGGAGCAAAATCAAGCAAAATTGTCAATTATAAAATATTGGAACAGATCGCTACACAAACCAAATTAAAAATTGATTTTGGTGGTGGATTAAAATCGGATGCCGATTTAAAAATTGCTTTCGAAAGTGGTGCCAATCAAATCACAGGAGGCAGTATTGCTGTGAAAAACAGAGAAATATTCGAAAAATGGATTGCTGAATATGGTTCGGATAAAATCATTTTAGGGGCAGATGCCAACAATGAAAAAGTAGCAGTCTCCGGTTGGTTAGAAGATTCTAATGAAGATTTGATCCCTTTTATTCAAGGTTACCAAGCGAAAGGTATTCAATACGTAATTTGCACTGATATCGCCAAAGACGGAATGCTGGAAGGACCAAGCTTTGATTTGTATGCCAAGATTTTGGAGCATTGCAATGTCAAATCGAATGGGGTTGAGATTAAATTAATTGCCTCTGGTGGAATTTCTACTTTTGACGAATTACCTAAATTAGCCGAATTGGGTTGTGAGGGAACCATCATTGGAAAAGCGATTTACGAAGGAAGGATTACGTTGAAACAATTAGAACAATATATAATAGGTTGATAGTTGTTGGTTGTCGGTTGATAGTTTATAATATTGACCCGCAACCAGCAACCAGCAACCAGCAACTAAAAAAGAATGTTAACAAAAAGAATTATTCCTTGTCTCGATATAAAAAACGGACGAACCGTAAAAGGTGTTAATTTTGTCGACTTACGAGATGCCGGCGATCCGGTTGAATTGGCCAAAATATATTCGGACGAAGGTGCCGATGAATTGGTTTTCCTGGATATCTCCGCAACAGAAGAAAGACGCAAAACCTTAGTAGATTTAGTACGAAAAGTAGCTGCTACGATTAATATTCCGTTTACTGTTGGTGGTGGAATATCATCTGTTGCAGACGTTGAAATATTATTGCAAAACGGAGCTGATAAAGTATCTATTAATTCATCGGCAGTAAAAAATCCGCAGTTGATTAATGATTTAGCTCAGAAGTTTGGCAGCCAATGTGTGGTTGTTGCGATAGACGCTAAACAAATTGACGGTGAATGGATTGTACATTTGGTTGGTGGAAAAGTACCGACAGAATTAAAATTGTTTGATTGGGCAAAAGAAGTGGAACAACGTGGGGCAGGTGAAATCCTTTTTACTTCGATGGATCATGATGGAACCAAAAACGGATTTGCCAATGAAGCGCTGGCAACTCTTTCAGAATTAGTGAATATCCCAATTATTGCTTCTGGAGGTGCCGGAAATATTCAGCATTTTACCGATACTTTTTTGCAGGGAAAAGCTGATGCGGCCTTGGCAGCGAGTGTATTTCATTTTAAGGAAATTGAAATCAAAACATTGAAAAAAGAGCTTAAAAATAACAATATCGAAGTACGTATTTAAGTAATAAACATTAGGGATGAATTATTAAGTTTGAATTGCTTAATACTTTGACTTGATACTTACAACTTGATACTTACGACTTAATATTTAAAAAATATGAACATAGATTTCTCAAAAAGTGCACACGGGTTAATTCCTGCAATCATTCAAGACAGTGAAACCAAAACTGTTTTGATGCTGGGTTACATGAATGCGGAAGCGTATCAAAAAACAATTGATACTCAAAAAGTAACTTTTTACAGCCGTTCTAAACAAAGACTTTGGACAAAAGGTGAGGAAAGCGGTAATTTTCTGAATCTGATTTCAATCAAAAATGATTGCGATGATGATACTTTGTTGATACAGGTAAGACCGGAAGGACCAACTTGTCACAAAGGAACCGATAACTGTTGGGCTGAAGAAAACAAACCAAATTACGGTTTTATTTCACATTTGGAAGAAACAATCAAAGTTCGCAGAGAAAACGCGGATTCAGAAAAGAGTTATGTCGCTTCTTTATTTAAATTGGGAATGAACAAAATTGCCCAAAAAGTAGGAGAGGAAGCCGTGGAAGTTGTTATCGAAGCCAAAGACAATAATGATGATTTATTTTTAGGCGAAAGTGCTGATTTACTGTTCCATTACCTGATTTTACTTCAAGCAAAAGGTTTTCAGCTAGATGACGTTATTAACGTTTTAAAAAGCCGCCAAAAATAGAAATTTCTGATAAAGAATTTTCATTCATAAAAACCCAATAGTATATTCATTTACTGTTGGGTTTTCTTTTTTCTTTTTTTATCCAATGGCAATCTACTATATTTACTTTTTTATTTTCAAAAAAGTACCGTAAAACAAAGGAATAATTCAGAAAATGCCATCATAATGCAAGATTTAGGTAATACCAAAACGGGACTTTATATTATTCTGACCACAGACGAGGATGATGAACGTCCGGTTTATATATCCGGTAATTTCAATCAATGGAGAACCCAGGATAAAGAATTCATGATGGAAAGAATAGGAGCCAATTCCTATCATTACAAATTTCCGCATGATTTTGATTATCCGGAAACCCTTCTGTATAAATTTACCAAAGGCGATTGGAGCGAGGTGGAAATTGATTCCAACGGAAGTCGAACCGAAAACCGATCAACTACAATGCATACCGGAATCCAAAAAGAACATGTAGCCCGATGGCGGAAAAATTGGTTGCCCTTCAAACAATCTTTTCTACCGCAAGTGCAGCTCATTTCGGATGAATTTGAAATTCCACAACTCAACAAAACGAGAAAAATATGGGCCTTGCTTCCTCATGATTATGATAAAACAGATGAAAGATATCCGGTGATGTATTTACAGGATGCCCAAAACTTATTTAATGAAGAAGCAAAATACGGGAATTGGGAAATTGACAAAAAACTGGCAGTGATGTCCGAATACAAAATCGGAAAAATAATAATCATAGCCATTGAACATGCTGAAGAGGACCGAATAAAAGAATACAATGTTGGTAAAACCGTATTAGGAAAAGGGCAGGGCAAGAAATACATCCGCTTTGTGACCGACACCTTAAAACCATATGTAGATCTTCATTTTCGAACCAAAAAAGAACAGGAATTCACAGGAATAGGAGGCAGTTCCATGGGCGGTTTAGTGAGTGTTTTCAGTGGATTGAGAAATCCTGAAGTATATGGAAAACTGATGATTTTTTCACCATCACTTTGGGTAGTCCCTGAACTCAAAATCAATCTTAAAAAAGCAAATACAGCCGATACAAAAGTCTATTTGTATGCCGGTGGAAGGGAAAGTGAAACCATGATTGAACACATAAAAAAGTTTCAGGAAGACTTGATTTCAAGCAAATTTGTAAAGGACGAATCTAAAATTAATGTAAGTATAAACAGATATGGAAAACATAGCGAAACCTATTGGAGCGATGAATTTCCCAAAGCGATTGAATGGTTGTTTTTTCAACACAAATAATTAAAATACAATAAGTTGTACATAACTTCTTTGTAAATTTACCATACGTTATAAAAGCATTTGAGAATAACTGATTATTTTAAAATGCTTTGAAAATTATGTTTTTTATATCATTATTAAACTGCAATAAACACTAAAATAGTAAAAAAATGAAAATAGTTCTCCAGTCCAATTTAGTCGATTTTAAAGGTGTTGTTTTGGTTCCTGTTTTTGAAATACAAGAAGACAGTTTTACATTTGAAAAAATTACAATCCCGGCCTCTTTATTCTCTGGAAAGAAAGATACCGTTTACATTCAGAATGACGGAATTTCAAACAATACCTTCATTTTTTTAGGACTTGGAAAAACTACTGATTATCAATCGGTAAAAACCGTATTCAGGAGAGCGAGCTTCAAACAAAAAGAAATTATCAAGGATCAATTAGCCGTAATTATCCCTCCAGATTTTGATGCTAATTTAGTGGAAGCAGCGGCAACAGGATTAAAATTAGGTACTTATGATTTAGGTCATTTTAAATCTGATAAAATAAAACATCCTTTTCTAAAAACTGGTTTCAATTTCATTTTGGTTACAGAAAAGGATTATTTGGCTGCAGCCAAAAAAGGGAATAAAATTGCAAACGCACAATTGGAAACTTTCAATCTGGTGGATCTGCCTCCCAATATTGTTACACCAAAATACTTGGCTAAATGGGCACAAGAAGCAGGAGAAAAATTTGGATTTGAAGTTGAAGTTCTTGGACTTGAAGCTTCAAAAATAGTAAAATTAGGCGCTTTTTTGGCAGTAGGTAAAGGCAGTCAAAACGAACCACAGTTTATTATCATGAATTACACGCCAAAAGAGAAAGTGCCTGCTATGAAACATATTGGCTTGGTTGGAAAAGGAATCACTTTTGACACTGGCGGTCTGAATATAAAAACCGCTGCCATGGTCAATATGAAATGTGACATGGCTGGTGCAGGTGCTGTTTTAGGAGCTATGCAACTGATTGCTGATTTACAATTACCGGTAAAAGTAACCGCTATTTTACCTTGTGCCGAAAACGCGGTCGATGCAAACTCTTTTTTACCAAGTGATGTCATACATAGCTACAGCGGACATTCGATAGAAATAATCGACACCGATGCCGAAGGACGACTCGTTTTGGCCGATGGTTTATCCTATTTAATTACAAATTTCAAACCTGAATATATTGTTAACATTGCAACGCTTACAGGAAGCAGCGTAGGGACTTTTGGATATGAATGCGGTGCCTTATTTACCAATAACGAGGAGATTTCAAAGAAATTACAACAGACCGGAGACGCAATAGGAGAACGATTGTGGCCATTACCTCTTTGGGATGTTTACAAAAAAGATATCGAAAGTGATATCGCAGACGTGAAAAACTATAGCGGAAAACCCGTTGCTGGAGCCATTAGTGCCGCCAAGTTTTTGGAATATTTTACACAGGAACATAAAGCTTGGGCGCACTTGGATGTGGCTGGCGTTACTTTTATCGATGATGAATTTGCAAAAAGCAAACACGCCACAGCTTATGGAGTTCATTTATTGACTAAATTCATCGAAAATCTATAGAATTTATGGAAAATACCAAAACCTTCATTTGTATTTCAAATTATTTCAAAGGCGTAGATTTTTTGATCAATCTAAAGAAATTGGGAAACCGCGTATTTCTTGTTACTTCAGAAAAATTGAGAGACAAACCATGGCCTCACGATTACATTGACGAAATATTCTACATGGAAGGGCAGGACATGGAATGGAATTTAGAACATTTACTTCTAGGTGTGGGAAATTTGATGAAATCTACCAAAGTAGACGCCATTGTAGCACTTGATGATTATGACGTAGAGAAAGCGACCTATCTTCGGGAAAACTTACGAATTGACGGAATGGGACAAACTACGGGACGTTACTTTAGAGATAAATTGGCTATGCGAATGAGAGCCAAAAGTTGCGGCATCCCAATTCCTGCATTTTGTTCTCTATTCAACGATCACGACATCAATACTTTTGCAGATACCGTTTCAGCTCCCTGGGTTTTAAAACCACGTTCTGAAGCATCGGCTGCCGGTATCATTAAAGTATACGATAAAGAAAGTCTTTGGTTGTATATTAATGAATTAGGCAATAATCGGTTCAAATATTTACTGGAACAATTCAAGCCAGGCGATGTATACCATTGCGACAGCCTGATTTTAGACCGTAAAATTTTGTTTAGCATTACTTCCAAATATTTGGCAACACCCATGGAGATTTCACAAGGCGGCGGCGTTTTCCGTTCTGCCAACATTCCTTATGATTCCGATGATGATAAAGCAATAAAAGCCGTTAATGAGCAAGTTCTAAAAGGTTTTGGCCTTAAACATGGCGCAGCACATACCGAATTCATAAAATGCAAGGACGATGGCCAAATCTACTTTCTGGAAACCTCCTCACGCGTAGGCGGTGCCCATTTAGCCGAAATGGTAGCCGAAGCTTCTGACATCAATTTATGGAAAGAGTGGGCGACTATCGAAGATGCTTTAGTGAAAGGAACCCAATATACTTTACCCGAAGTCAAAAAAGGCTATGCCGGAATTGTCCTGACTTTATCTAAGTTTCAGCATCCCGACTTATCGTCATTTTCAGATCCGGAAGTCTGTTTTAGAGTTCCATTGGATTATCACGCCGGATTAATTGTAAAATCCGATAAAAATGAACGGGTTTTAGAATTATTGAATGAATACACCGATCGATTGGTTAATCATTTTACAGCAGTCGTAGAACAAAACAAAGTATCCAATTTACATTAAATTACTAATTTTCAGAAAATCCCAATTTATAGTTTTATTTAATTTTTTTAATTCATGAAAAAACAGTTCTTCATTATTTTTACATCATTTTTACTTTTTAATAGTTTAAATGCCCAAAGTCTGCTTGGAAAATCAGATATGGTATTTACCAGACAAGACTCTGTGAGAGGGAGCATCACCAAGGAAAGAGCATGGTGGGATGTAAAATACTATCATCTTGACATAAAAGTTAATCCCTCAGACAGCACAATTACAGGGTCTAACATGATACGATATCAAGTATTACAAGAATACAATCGTATGCAAATAGATTTACAAAATCCGATGGAGATACAAAAAGTAACCCAAGATGGAGTAGCACTAAAATACAAAAGAGAAGGCAACGCTTTTTTCATCGAATTGGTTGCTCCACAAAAATCTGGTGCCATAAAGGAACTTACCGTTTTTTATGGCGGTAAACCAAAAGTTGCTGTAAGACCACCATGGGATGGAGGAATTACCTGGAAAAAGGATAGCAATGGTAATCCATTTATCGCTTCTTCGTGCCAAGGTTTAGGAGCCAGTGTTTGGTGGCCTAATAAAGATCATATGTATGACGAGGTCGAAAGCATGCTCATTAGTGTGAATGTTCCAAAAGGCCTGATGGATGTTTCCAATGGTCGTCTACAAAGTGTAAAACAATTAAAAGACGGAACAAAAACCTATAACTGGTATGTTTCAAATCCGATTAATAATTATGGTGTTAATATCAACATCGGTGATTATGTCAATTTCTCAGAAAAATACAAAGGAGAAAAAGGAAATCTGGATTGCAACTACTATGTATTGAGAGACAATCTGGCCAAAGCCAAAGTACAATTCAAGGATGCAACCCGCATGTTGAAAGCTTTTGAACATTGGTTTGGACCTTATCCATTTTATGAAGACAGCTATAAATTAGTGGAGGCACCTTATTTAGGAATGGAACATCAAAGTTGTGTGACCTACGGTAATGAGTACCAAAACGGATATTTGGGAAGAGATCTAAGCGGAACGGGATGGGGATTGAAATTTGATTTTATTATCATTCACGAGTCTGGACACGAATGGTTTGCAAACAATATTACTTACAAAGATATTGCTGATATGTGGATTCATGAGAGTTTCACCAACTATTCTGAAAGTCTCTTCGTAGAATATTATTACGGTAAAGATGCCGGTTTTGAATATGTTAGAGGAACACGAAAAGGAATTAAAAATGACACACCCATCATTGGCCATTACGATGTAAACAGCGAAGGTTCAGGGGATATGTATCCAAAGGGAGGGAATATGCTGCATACTTTACGTCAAATTGTAAATGATGACGAAAAATGGAGAAGTATTCTAAGAGGTTTGAATAGTACTTTTTACCATCAAACAGTAACCACTAAACAAATTGAAGATTACATCAGTCAACAGGTTGGAATTGATTTAAACACATTCTTCAATCAGTATTTAAGAGATACCCGAATTCCAACTTTAGAATATTATTTCAAAGATGGAAAACTTGGATATCGTTGGACCAACTGTGTTCCAGGTTTTAACATGGCCGTAAAAGTAAATTTGAACGGAACAGAAAAACTATTAAATCCTACTACAGAATGGAATAGTCTTGAAAATAAAACAGAGACTCCAAAACTGGAAATCGACAAGAATTTTTATGTCGCGGGTTTTAATATTACAGAGTAATGAAATAAAAAAAAGGGATACTTTAAGTATCCCTTTTTTGTGGTTATTCCTTTAGAAAATTAGATTAAGTTTTTCTTAATGTAATTAAAACTAGTCACTGCAGATTCTATTGGATTTGGTTTGTAGTTTGATTCGTGTTCCAAAAAGAAACGTTTCATTCCAGCAAGTTCAGCTTGGGCAAAAATCGATTTGAAATCTATTGTTCCAGTGCCAATTTCTGCATTCCACTCTGGATTAGTTTTATCCATATCTTTCACATGCCACATTTTGAAACGTCCCGGATGTTGTTTAAATAAATCTAATGGATTGTGACCCGCTCTTACTGCCCAATATAAATCTAATTCGAAATCAACTAAATTTTTATCCGTTTCATTCAACAAAATCTCATATCCATTTGTGGATCCAAATTTAGTAAATTCAAAATCATGATTATGATACGCTAATTTCAAACCAGCCGCTTTACAAAGTTCACCTACTTTGTTTATTTGTAATGCCAATTTTTTGTAATCATCACCACTTGTTCCGCGTAATTCTGAAACGATGTATGGCACTGCCATATATTCACTTCCCAAATGATTCGCTGTTTCGATGTATGATTTTACAAGATCTGTTGAGCCATCTTTAATCATTGAATTAAAATCGAAATGATTACTGGTAGCCTTCAAACCGTTATCATCCAATATCGATTTAAAATCATGTACTGAAGTACCAAAGAAGCCCTTTTCTGCCGAATATCCAAAAGTTTCTACTTCTGTAAACCCAACTTTTCCAACTTGAGCTAAAACTCCTTTGACATCTTTTGGTAAAGTATCACGTAAGGACCATAATTGAATTCCTATGGCTCTTTTCTTGGAATCAAATGCAAATGTAGGCGCAATGGCTAATGCCCCTAATGCCAGACCAGCATTAATTAAAAAATCTCTTCTTTTTATCATGAGTTTATTCTTTAGATTAGTTATATATCACAAATTGCAATTGCCTGCTTCAGAGAAGCTAATTTCTCTGTGTTTTTTGGAATAAATTCCTGTCCCACAAATCCTTTATATCCAGTTTTTGCAATTGCTTTCATTATTGCCGGATAATTTAATTCCTGTGTCTCATCAATTTCATTTCTCCCCGGAACACCAGCCGTATGGAAATGAGCAATATATTGATGGTTCTCTTTTATGGTTCTAATCACATCGCCCTCATCAATTTGCATATGATAAATATCGTAAAGAAGCTTGAAATTTTCAGAATTTAAACGTTTGGCTAATTCCACACCCCATTGTGTTTTATCACATTGGTAATCCTTATGATCTATTTTGCTGTTTAGCAATTCCATAACCAAAGTTACATTGTGCTTCTCTGCTAATGGAATCAGCTTTTTTAGACCGGTAACACAATTATTCCAGCCTTCTTCGTCGGTTTTTCCTCTTCTGCTTCCGCTAAAGCAAATTAGATTTTTATACCCGGCTTTCGCCACCAGCGGAATCATTTCGGTATAATTTTTTATCAGCGTTTCATGAAATTGCAGATCATTGAAACCATCAACCAAATTGATCTCTGCGCCATTACACATGGTCGATACCAAATCGTACTTTTTTAAAATTGGCCAATCTTTAGGTCCAACCAAATCAATACCGGTAATCCCCAGTTTCTTAGATTCAATACAAAGTGTTTCTATATCAAGATCATTAAAACACCATCTGGCAACAGAATGATTTATATTTCCTTTCAACATACCCAATTGTTTTTCTGTTTCATTTTTTGGCATAGCCAAAGCTGAAAATCCAGACGGGATACCCATAGCAGCAGTTCCTGCAAGAATTCCTTTTATAGCCGATCTTCTATTTACGTTGGTACTCATTTTTTTATATATTATGCGGCAGAAGAAGCAGCTTCTTCTGTCTTATTTTTATCATTGAATAAAAGTGCAAAAATTAAAAACACGGCAAGTGCTATTCCCGCTGGAATAATCCAAACCATTTCCCAATTTGTTGCTCCATCTGCAGTTTTATAATTATCGGTTATCCAACCTGCCACAGCGAAACCAATCAACATACCTACACCGTAAGTCGCTAATGTAATCAAGCCCTGTGCAGCACTTTTGTATTTTTCTCCAGCTTTTGAATTGGTGTAAATTTGGCCTGACACAAAAAAGAAATCATAACAAATACCGTGTAACGCGATTCCAATAATAAGCATAAAACTCAAATCACCGCCATTTCCATAAGCGAAAAGAAGATAACGAACAGCCCAAGCTAACATCCCTACCAAAATGGTTTTCTTAAACCCAAAACGAGTAAAAAATACCGGAATTAATAATAAGAATAAAGCTTCTGATATTTGACCAATCGCCATTTTTCCTGTAGGGTTTTCAAGACCGGAATGCGTTAGGAAAGGATGCGCATTTTGGTAATAAAAGGCTAGGGGGATACAGATTAGGATGGATGAAATGAAAAAGATAGCAAAATTTCTATCTTTCAATAACTTCAAAGCATCAAGACCTATAATGTCTCCAATCTTAATTTTTTCGTCACTAACTTTTGGCGGTGTTTTAGGTAAAGTAAAACTAAATATCCCTAACACGAATGCCGCTATACCTGCCAAAAGAAATGTGTTTTTAAGCATTCCTTCAGAAATTGCTGTGGTAGAATCCCAGTGAAAAATAAAACTAATAGATAAACCAGCTAAAATCCAACCGATAGTTCCCCAAACTCTGATGCTTGAAAATTCTTTCTCCGGATCTTTCATTTGATTAAAAGAAACCGAATTTACCAATGCCAATGTTGGCATATATAATATCATATAACTTAAAACATACGTATAAAACATTCCTACCTCTTCAGACTGATACATTTGATACATCAAAAATGCTCCAATAAGATGAAGAATCCCTAAGATCTTCTCAGCATTAAAATAACGGTCTGCAATTAATCCTATAATGAAAGGAGCTATGATAGCACCCCAGGATTGTGTTGAAAATACTGCAGCGGTCTCAGATCCCGAAGCATTAAGATTATTTCCCAGGAATGTACCAAGGGTCACAAACCAGGCCCCCCAGATAAAAAATTCGAGAAACATCATTGTAGATAATTTAATTCGGGTAGTACTATTCATTCGATTTGGTTTATTATTAGATATTAATAATTTTGTTTTTTGGTTGTTATTAATTAGTTATATACTACATTCCGTTTTCACATCCCGTAGTAACATTGACTGTATTCCATTCTTTAATCATAATATTTCGGTACCATACATTATCACCATGGTCTTGTAACGCAATTCTTCCTGTTTTGAAAGAAGCAAAACCTTCCCAGCTTGCAAACTTACTTCCTGCAACCAATGCTTTAAAATTATCGTCCCAAAGTGTGGTTTCAACCACTTTAACTCCATTAAGTAGCATAGTCAGTTTTCCATATTTACACACGATATCAACCGAATTCCATTCTCCAACCGGTTTAACAGGCTCAGAACTACTTTTGATTAAATCATATAAATCCCCGGCTCTATGTTTGGTTATTTTCCCATCAGGATGCCCGTCATTATCTAATACTTGCATCTCTAATCCGGTATTGTACGTGTTTTGATATTTTTTAGGATCTTCTTTAACATAAAAAAGGATACCACTGTTGGCATTTGCAGCCACTTTCCACTCTAATTTTAAGTGGAAATTAGTATATTCCAGATCCGTAACAAGATCTCCTCCTTGTCCGTTCTTTGCAGCTGTAGGGTCAAAATGCAAAACACCGTCTTCCACTTTCCATCCTGATCCAACAGTCTTTTTTCCGTAAGTATGCCATCCTGTGGTTGTCTGTCCGTCAAATATTGATTTGAATCCTTTAGGTAATGTTTGTGCGTTAGTCATTTGAATGAATGCCATTAGAAATAATGAAGTACAAATATTTTTAATCATTTTTTTAAAATTTAATTTTTTTGAATATATAAACTAGATATGATTTATAAAGTTAAAGCTTTCCAGCCTTCACGGTAGTCGCGTTTTACAAATTGATTTACCTCATCAAAGTTTGTAATTCTCATAGCATCATTATCCCATAATAATTTAGCAGAACGTCCCGGATACACTTCCTCTCCAAGCTCTTCTCTCATCACATCATATCCTCTGATAGCCAGATTAGCCATTAGCAATGCTTCTGTTAGAGGGCCTGCAATTTCAAAAGGAGAACTCAATTCTTGCTTGCCGTAACCTGCCATAGCACCTTCAATCCATTGTCTGTAATGACCTTCTGAACCATCTTTTACTCGGGCATATTTTTGAGTTACTTTAAGATTTTCATTTTTGCTAAGCGGAAGTAATCGTGGATTCAAGCCGTAAGTATCACACATCATTTTACCTTTTGTTCCAATAAATAATGTTCCGTTACCGCCATCACCAAAAATTTCGTTTGGTCCTAACTCAGTAGGTCTTTCCGGCTGAATACCTCCGTCCATCCAATGCACGGTTACATCTCCTTTTGTTTTTTCCGTTTTTGGAAAAGTTAAAGTCACGTGACTTGAGGGAGGGCAACTTTCCGGGAAATATCCTCTTTTAAACTCATCTACATAAACTGATCCGACACTACATTGCACATCTTTTGCATATTTTAAATTTAATACGCTAAAAGGAGCCTCCAATAAGTGACATCCCATATCTCCTAAAGCACCTGTACCGTAATCCCACCATCCGCGCCAATTAAATGGAACCAGTTTATCTACATACTCTTTGTAAGGAGCTGTTCCCAACCATAAATCCCAATCTAATTCTTGTGGAATTTCAGCTTTATTCGCTGACCAAGGAATTCCTTGAGGCCAAACAGGACGATCAGTCCAAGCATGTATGGTATGAACATCACCAATTAAATCGGCATCATACCATTCTTTCATTATTCTTGTACCATCATTAGAAGCACCCTGATTCCCCATTTGAGTTACCACTTTGTATTTTTTGGCTGCTTGAGTCAAAATACGTGCCTCGTAAATATCATGAGTCAATGGTTTTTGAACATAAACATGCTTTCCTAATTGCATAGCGGCCAGCGCTTGAATAGCATGGTTATGATCTGGAGTTGACACTGAAACAGCATCAAAATGTTTATGCTCTTTGTCTAACATTTCACGCCAATCTTTGTAAAATTTGGCTTTTGGAAATGCAGCTACGCTGGCAGCCGCTCTCCTGGTATCTACATCACATAAAAAAGCAATATTCGCTTTTCCACTTTTATCAAACATAGCGATATCCGACTTTCCTTTTCCACCTACACCAATACCTGCTATTAATAAACGATCGCTTGGAGCAACAAATCCTCTTCCTAAAACATGACGGGGAACAATCATGAATGCTGCAGCTGCCAAAGCACCTGTTTTTATGAAATCCCGACGATTATTGGTAATTTTATTTTCTTCTTCTTTTTTCATTTATTATAAATGGGGGTTTAGTTTGTCAATGTAAAACAAGACAATAAATGAGATTCGTTTTAGATTAATAAAAAGTCAAATGGAAACAAGTAAACTACTAATTACTTATTTTTTTAGAGACAAAATATATTTAGCAATACTTTTGGCATCTTCCTTTTTTAAAGTGGAGTGCGCCGCCATAGGAACACTTCCCCAAACACCAGATCCTCCTTTAATAATTTTATTAGAAAGGTAAGTGATGTTTTTGTCATTCATCGGGTATTTTTTAGCAATATCTAAATAGGAGGGTCCTATTAATTTTTTGTCCAATTTATGACATCCCACACAATCCATTTTAGCGATTAGTTTCTCTCCATCTGATTGTTGTTCAATAGTATTTGTTTTTTTGCTGTATTTCTCTTCTAAATTATCCTTAGAAAAAGAGGTTAAAGTAATTACAGCAACACCCAATAATAAATAAGTAAGTTTCATGTTTTTAATATTTTTATAATCCTAAATTTTTTCTGTTCAATTCTCTGTTGGTATCCACAGCGGCAAAGTCATCAAATGCTTTATCTGTTACTTTTATGATGTGGTTTTTTATAAATTCAGCACCTTCACGTGCACCATCTTCTTGATTTTTCAAGCAGCATTCCCATTCCATTACCGCCCAACCTTTGTAATCATATTGGGTCAGCTTGCTAAAAATAGTTTTAAAATCAATTTGTCCGTCGCCAGGGGAACGATACCTTCCTGCACGATTCAACCAACTTTGATATCCTCCAAAAGTTCCTTGTTTTCCTGTTGGGTTAAACTCCGCATCCTTAACATGAAATGCTTTAATACGCTCATGGTAAAAATCGATGTACTGGATATAATCCAACTGTTGTAAAACAAAGTGGGATGGATCATATAATAAGCAGGCTCTTGAATGGTTATTCACCGCTTTCAAAAACATTTCATAGGTTTCTCCGTCAAATAAATCTTCACCCGGGTGAATTTCGTAGCAAACATCCACACCATTTTGATCAAACTCATTCAAAATGGGTAACCAACGTTTAGCTAATTCAGCAAATCCTTCTTCGATTAATCCCGGTGGACGCTGTGGCCAAGGATGGAAGTATTGCCAAAGCAAAGAGCCACTAAAAGTGGCGTGTGCATTTAACCCTAAATTTTGTGAAGCCTTTGCAGCGTATTTTAATTGCTGCACCGCCCATTCTTGTCTTGCTTTTGGATTCCCTCGAAGATTTGCAGGTGCGAATCCATCAAAGAAGTCGTCATAGGCAGGGTGAACCGCCACTAATTGACCTTGCAAATGAGTGGATAATTCTGTTATTTTCAGTCCGTAAGAAGCCATTGTTCCTGTCAACTCATCGGCATAAGTTTTACTTTCTGCTGCTTTTTGCAAATCGATAAAACGTGAATCTAATGTTGGCATTTGGATTCCGTTGAAACCTAAATCAGCAGCCCATTTACAAATTCCATCTAAGGAATTAAAAGGGGCTTCATTACTTATAAACTGTGCCAAAAAGACTGCAGGTCCTTGTATTGTTGTCATATGATACTTTGTCTAAACTTTTTGAGTTCCCTTTTTTTATAAAACGTAAGGAGTCCATTTTTTATCGGACTGCGCAGAAGCTACTACATTATCAATAAACGCCATACCTCTTAATCCGTCTTCAACAGAAGGGAAGTCTAACATTTCCGGGCTAGGTTCTTTTCCGTCTAATTTACATCCCAATGTCAATGCAAAGTTGCGATAGATATTGGCAAATGCTTCTAAATAACCTTCCGGATGTCCGCCAGGAGTACGACAGTTATGGGTAGCAAATGATGACAAATGGGCTCCATAATTTCCACCGGCTCTTAAAATTTGTGCCGGTTCCTCCAGCCATCGCACCATTAAAGTGTTCGGATCATGTTGAAACCATTCGATTCCGCCTTTTTCACCATATACTCTGATTCGTAATGCGTTTTCTTCACCGGCAGCAACTTGAGAAGCCATCAAAACGCCTTTTGCACCATTATCAAACTTCAATAGTACTGCTCCGTCATCATCCATCACACGTCCTTCTACTAGAGTATTTAATTCAGCGCAAACATCTGTAATTTTAGCTCCTGTAATGTATTCTGCTAAATGAGCGGCATGTGTACCAATATCGCCCATAACAGAACTTTTTCCTGATTTTTTAGGATCTGTTCTCCAAGCAGCCTGAGCATTTCCTTCTCTTTCTGATAATTTGCTTAACCAGCCTTGAGGATATTCTACCCAAACTTTACGTATTTTTCCCAGTTTCCCTTCTCTGACCATAGCTTTGGCCTGTTTCACCATTGGGTAACCGGAATAAGTATGTGTCAAACAAAGGATCAGGCCTGTTTCTTTTATTTTTTGTTCTAAAAGTTTTGCTTCCTCCAATGAAAAAGTGATTGGTTTTTCTATAACCACGTTAAACCCATAATCCAGAGCCATCATGGCAGGCGCAAAATGTGCGAAGTTTGGCGTAACAATAGTTACAAAATCCATTCTTTCATCCGCAGGTAAAGCTGCTTCAGCTTTAATCATTTCTTCATAAGTCAAATATGTTCTTGACTCAGGAAGGAACAGTGCTTTCCCTGAAGCCACTGCTGTTTCAGGATTGATACTTAATGCACCACAACTTAACTCTATTAATCCGTCCATATTGGCGGCTAAGCGGTGAATCGCACCGATAAAAGCATCTTGGCCTCCACCGACCATACCCATTCTTAATTTTCTCATAATAAGGAACCTAGATATTTTTTTTCTTTAATTCTTTTACTGCGTAATCACAAGCACGGGCTGTCAATGCCATGAACGTTAAAGATGGGTTTTGACATGCAATAGAAGGCATACATGAACCATCAGTAACAAACACATTGTTTACCTCATGCATTTGATTCCATTTGTTTAAAACAGATGTTTTAGGATCATTACCCATTCTGGCAGTTCCCATTTCATGAATCGCCATACCAGGATAGCAATCATTATCATAGGTTCTAACGTTTTTCATTCCGGCTGCTTCAAGCATTTCGGCTGCATCATTCATCATGTCTTCACGCATTTTTGCCTCATTCTCTTTGTACTCGCAATCAATAGCCAAAACTGGTTGTCCCCATTTATCTTTCTTAGAATGATCGATGTAAACTTTATTTTCATAGTAAGGCAACATTTCTCCAAATCCACCTAATCCCATGCTCCAAGAATCTGCTGGACGAGACATGGTTTCTTTGAAATCTCCACCAAAAGCTAACTCAGCTACTTCTTTATGCCACGACCCTCTACTGGCGCCTCCCTGATATCCGAAACCTCTCAAGTAATCTCTTTTATCACCACCTACGTTTTGATACCTTGGAATATAAATTCCATTCGCTCTTCTTCCGTAGGTATATTTATCTTCAAATCCTTCTGCAGTGGCTTCTGCACCGCAACGGAAATGGTGATCCATTAAATTATGTCCTAATTGTCCACTGGCATTACCCATTCCATTTGGATGTGCTTCTGAAGTAGAATTCAATAAAATAAAAGTAGAACCAAGAGTAGAACCATTTACAAAAACAATTTTAGCATAAAACTCCATTGTTTCATTGGTTTCTGCATCAATAACCATAACTCCTTTTGCTTTCTTGGTATCTTTATCATAAATGATATGATTCACGATAGAGTAGGGCCTAACCGTTAATCGTTTTGTTGCCATTGCCGCAGGAAGTGTTGCTGATTGGGTACTGAAATAAGCTCCAAACGGACAACCACGACTACATAGATTTCTATATTGGCAACTGCCACGACCATTGTGAGGAACTGTTAAGTTAGCAGTACGGCCAATAGTCATAATTCTGGTTCTGTTATAATGCTTTTCAATTCTTTCCTTAACTGATTTTTCAACACAGTTCATATCCATAGGAGGAAGGAACTTACCATCAGGTAATAAAGGCCAATTTTCAACTTGACCGCTGATTCCGGCAAATTTCTCTGTATAATCATACCATTTTTCAAGATCTTTATAACGAATAGGCCAGTCATTTCCATGACCATCTTTTAAATTATCTTCAAAATTATGATCACTGAAACGGTAACTTTGACGTCCCCACATTAATGATTTTCCACCCACATGAAATCCTCTGTACCAGTCAAAACGTTTGTCTTCGGTATAAGGGCATTCCAAATCGTTTACCCACCATTTTTCGGTAGCTTCGTTATATGGATAATCACGTGTCTGTACGGGATGTGTTCTTTTTTGTTCTTCGGTAAGTTTCCCTGCATGTTGAAATTCCCACGGAGCTTTCATTGCCGATTCATAATCTTTAACATGCTCAATGTTCATTCCGCGTTCCAACATCAAAACTTTCAAACCTTTTTCAGTAAGTTCTTTTGCTGCCCAACCACCACTGATTCCAGATCCTACAACAATTGCATCATAGGTATTTTGTTCTTTTAAATTGGTATTTATATTCACGTGTAGTAAGTTTTGATTTTTAAAATATTTTTAAACGAATAGATAGAAAAACTATTAATTGGTAGCCCAAGCTTTTTGTCCAGGTTTGTAATCTGCATTACCATCATATCTGCCAGGAACAGGAAGGTATTCACGAGCTTGTGTACAACCAATTTCTGAAGAGAAATATCCAAGAATAGTCAAATCTCTTGCTAATAAGAAGAAAGAAGGAGCTTTCTCTGTGGCAATTGCTTCTGCAGTTAAATCTTTCATTAATTTCTGACGCTCTTCGATTGTCATAGTCAAGAAATCTTTATTATAATCTTTTAAGCATTTAGCTTGCATAGCTTTCAGTCCGGAAGCAAAAATTTCTTGCATTTGAGCAGGGTAACAATCTTTTATCATCATAGGAATAAAAGCGCCAAGTCCGGCAGCTTTGGCTCCGGGAGAAGATTGTGTAGTTGGTAAAATAATATCGGCAAATTCAGCCAAAATTTCTTCATCTGTTGCAGAAAATGAAACAAAATTTCTATCCTTTTCCAGAACAGTAAAACTTTCAAATAAAACGCCCATTGTAGTCGCAGAAATTGCGCCTCCCATTAAAAATGCAACTTTTTTTAGTGCTTCCCGTCTATTCATTTGGTTAATTATTAATAGTATTAATAAATATTAAAAAATATGTAATTATTACATCCTTACAATAATAAATAAAAAAAAGACAGATTCATTTTTTTAATGTTAAATTATTGGTAGAATTAAATAATTTATAAATTATTAAGGAAATCACTTTTAAAAATTCATTAAACACTATTCATAATTAATTAAAAATAAGAGAAAATTATCTTTTCAATAATAAATAGGGCTCATAAAACAAAAAACAGAAGAATTATTGGTTATTTATTGTAAGTTTAAACCTATCAAAAACAAAATAAACATCCGCATTTCGAATATCATTGCGTTAAAATGACATTTTAACCTAAAAAAGACTTGAAAAATAGGACCGTTGAAATAAGTCCCTAATTTAAAAAGAAAAAGGGAAACAAATTATAAAAAAGAAGATTTGATTAAAAAATTATTTGAAGCAAAAACGAGGGCAGTTATTCAAAAAAATACCAGCCTTTCAGGCGTACTAATTACATAGGGAATACTATCTTTCAAACCAATCCCAAACTACCGCCAACCCAATCTTTATCTTTATTGAATTTTACTCCTATCATTTCACCACGACTCAATCGGGCCAAATTACAAAGCAGAGTAGGAGATGCGTCTCCTTTATTCCAAACATAAAGCACACGGACTTCCGCTTTTACTTTCCCGTCAGGAGATTGTATAATAGGAATATAATTCACTTTCTTCTGTAGTATGTAAAGCTCCTTATCTGCCACAGCTTCAATATCTTCTTTTTTGACATGAAAAATAACACCAGATCCTGAAAACGAAAATAAAGGCTTCAATACATAATTCTCTAAATCTTCTGGAATTTCCTTAAGTTCACTTAAGAGGGTGGTTTCTATAAAATACTTTCCTTTTAGGTAAGGCAAAATGAATTTACTAATTCGAAAAAACCAATTGGGATGGCCAGCCCATTCAACATCAAGATCATCCGAAAAATGAAAATCCAACTTCAAATCGGCTCTTAAATCCAATTCATCAAAAATAACACGGTTGTAAATTCGTTTCACCAGAATTTCATGGCCTTCTGAGTTTTTATAAAAAAGCTGCTTTCCTTTTTTAATAATATCGGTGACGCAGACGATCGGAATCCCAATATCTCTTCGACAGTAATAAAAATCAATTTTTGTGTTTTGCTTTTCCGGTTCAATTTCCAGCAGAATAACATGCTCTTTGGGATGATTGTTACAAATTGCCGCTTCAAGAATAGACAGAAATTCTTTAGAATCTATTCCGCCAAAAAAAGGGGTTAATTCAGAAAGAAAAGGATAATGATTCTTAAATTTTTCGTACAAATTAATTTGGTAATTATACAAAGAAGGAAATCCCTGAACTTCAATTAATTTTGGAATAACAAGCCCGTCTTCTTCACATATTCCGAAATCAATTGCTAAAAAAGTAGTATGTTCGTCTTCGTTCGGCACTTTAATATTTAACTCTAAAGACTTATCTGTTAAATACTTAAAATCACCTTGTTTAATTAACGCTATAACTTCATTCGAACCTTCAACCAACTGGTTTTTTAATTCATTTGAAATAAAGAAAGGCGTTTCTCCTATTCGAAAAGTAGGCATGTAATCAAAATCGGAAGCGATATCATCTTTAAATTCCTGATATTTCTGTTCTGTGAATTGGGCATTAAATAACTCCCTGTATTTTGAAATCATACACTGCTGGATTTATTAATTAGAAAGTGTTTTCTCTGTTTTCAATAAGTTATTTATAGCCGAACGAAGAAAATTAGGTATCAGGGTTTCATTCGTTCTGTAAATTTTATCATCATCCAATAAATCCTCAAGCATGTTCCGGAACTTTCTTTTTCCTTTCATCGCTCTGATTTTATCTTTCGTTTCTTTATTTCTCAAAGATGAAACAAAACTTATAGGATCAGCTTCCGGATGGAATTGGGTTCCAACAAAATAATCGGTAAAACGAACTGCCATAATTGCTCGTTCATATTGTACATTATCTCTAATTTTTTCCAGTGAAATAATTTTAGCTCCTTTCTTTGCAAAAACGCTCAATTTAGGCTGAATCACCTGATAATCTCTCGAATCTATAGCATAAAATGGATCTGCTAATCCTTCAAAAAGAGGATCACTAATTCCATCCTTAGTTTTATGAATGGTCATTACGCCAAACGAAGTATCATTTCGTTTGGTTACAGTTGCTAAGCCAAAATGCAAACAAGCCATTTGAAAGGAATGACAAATAAACAACACATGTTTTTTTCGGGTGTTTTTCGAATTCCAAATATTCAATGCATCAATAAAATCATAATATTTTATATCCCAGTCACCATCTCCAATAAGTGGATTTCCTGGCCCTCCGGACGAAATATAAATGTCATATTTTTCAATATCCGGCAATTCCTTTTTTCTTCTTACATCAAAAATATCAAAACTAACAACCGGAGTAAATCGCTTAATAATATCAATAATACAACGCATTCCCTGATTGGGTTCACCGTTATACATGTCTAAAAGCGCAATTTTTATAATCTTCTCATTCATCAAACTATCTTTATAAAGTCAGCAAATATATCGAAATAAAATCAGTCATTTATCTTTTGATTTATAAGCCTTTGGTAAATTCTCCCGTTATAAAATCGACTACTTTTGATAAATCATTTGTCTCTTGAAAAACAGCCAATTGTTTGTCGGCTCCGGTTCCGTTCTTTAAAATTTCATGAACCAAATTAATATCCTCACGACTTCCCAATTCATCAACCACATCATCGATAAATTCTAATAATTCTAAAATAAGCAACCTGGTTTCTACCTCTTTTTGCAAGCCAAAATCAATCATATTGTTATCAATTCCGTAGCGGGCAGCGCGAAATTTATTTTCTTTAATCAAAGCCAATCGATAGATATTAAAACTGGTATTATTCATATTCAACTTGTACAGCTTGGCAACAATTCCTTGAATGATGGCAACAATACAAATTGTCTCATCGACCGTCAAACACATATCGCAAATTCTGAATTCAATCGTATTGTAGAATGGGTGCAAGCGTAAATCCCACCATATTTTCTTGGGATTGTCTATACAATTTGTTTTAACCAGGGTTTCCAAATAATTTTCGTACGAACTCACCGAATCAAAATATTCCGGCAATCCCGTTCTTGGGAATTTATCAAAAACTTTAGTCCTAAACGATTTATATCCGGTCTGTCTTCCTTCCCAAAAAGGGGAGTTGGTTGAAAGAGCAAATATGTGAGGCAAAAAATAGGTTGCCTGATTCATTAATTGCAATCCAATTTCTCGATTTTCAATGCCCACATGACAATGCATCCCAAAAATCAAATTGGAACGCGCCGCATCCTGCAATTCATTTACTATATCATGATAACGCGGATCATCAGTAATCGGCTGATCTTGCCACTTAGAAAAAGGATGTGTTCCCGCACCGCCTACAATCAATCCCTGCTTATCAGCCAGTTCAACAATCTTGGATCTTAAAAATTTAATTTCACATTTAGCCTCTGCCACATTTTTGCAAATATTGGTACCTACTTCGACAACAGATTGATGCATTTCGGCTTTTACCTGCTCGTTCAATATTATTTTGGCGCCATCTACAATTTTAGACAAATGCGAACGCAGATCTCTCGTAACAGGATCTATAATCTGATATTCTTCTTCAACACCAAGTGTAAAAACTGGTAACTTTTTCATTTTCGTAATTTTTTAAACAATTCTCTTTCCCAAGAGTTTCTTTCAGATTTCTATTCTAATCTGAACTAAAGTATTATTTTCCGGAAACTGCTTCTTTAATAAAGTCTCCCCAGGTCAAATTGATTTTTCCTGATTTTTGTTTTTTTGCGGCAGCGATAGCCATTTTTGCTGCCTCTTCGACTACCCATTCAAAATTCTCTGCTCCAACAGAAGTCAGTTCTGCATCAGGAGCAGGATTTCCAAAATCTATTGCATAAGGAATCCCGTCACGCACCGCAAACTCTACCGTATTAAAATCATAACCTAAACCTTTACAAAGGCGCAACGTATATTCTTTTATGGTTGCCAATAATTTTTTGTTTACAGGAGGTCCGTCAATTACATAGCGTAAATGATGTGGATTTCTGGGTTCGTACTGCATAATCCTAACCGCTTTACAGCCTAGACAATACACTCTGAAATATTCTGTAAAAACAATTTCTTCCTGTAACATCATCACCAGTTGTCCGGTTTCCTGATGTTTCTCCCAAAACTCTTCTTTATTTTCCAGTCGATATACATTTTTCCAGCCACCACCAGCATACGGTTTCATATAGGCGGGAAATTTTACGTAATCAAAAATAGCCTGCCAATCCATGGGATATTTGAGGTTCCTAAACGATTTCTCTGTTGTATCTGTTGGATGTTCGGCAGAAGGAAGAATAACGGTATTGGGCAATGGGACGCCGAGTGTATCTGCCAAAGCATTATTAAAAAACTTGTCATCGGCACTCCACCAGAAAGGATTATTGATCACATTGGTTCCGGTTAATGCAGCATTTTTTAAATAAGCGCGATAAAAAGGAACATCCTGCGAGATTCTATCAATGATTACCGCATATTCACCTCCCTGATTTTGAACAACTTTATCAATAGCAACCGCTTCAGCAAAAATTCCTTTTTCATTTTTTGAGTTTACCCTGTCTATAAATGCCTGCGGAAAGGTATCTTCCATTCCGAATAAAATTCCGATTTTTTTCATCTTCTCTGTTTTTTAAAAGAACTTAACCCGTGATAAATAATGAGGAAACATCTCTTTCCAAACAGGCCAATCGTGCTCCCTGTCTGGTCTGACATCCAACCAATGATGTATGTCTCTATCACGCAATACTTTGTTTAATTTTAGATTTGCATCAAAACAAATATCCCAGTTTGAGGTACCAAGAACAATATCCATATTCCATAATTCGTGATCGTTAAGGCCGTATAAAAAATCTTCCGGACTGTTATAAAACACATCATCATTATGAAAACCCTCCATAAAATTTTTGATACTAAATGCGCCACTCATAGAAAACAGATGACTTACATAGCCGGGATGGCGAAAGGCAAAATTAGCCGCATGATACCCTCCAAAACTACAGCCTGCAACAACAACTTTCCCGGAAGTGCTGTTGTTTTTAACTTTTTCAACGATTTCATGGCAAATCATTTTATCATACAAAACATGATTTTCTATGCGATGAACGGGATGTATCTGCTTATTATAAAAACTGTCTTTATCGATACTTGAAGGGCAAAAAACTTGTATTAAACCTTGTTCTATATACCACTTTGCCGAGTCAATCAATCCCATGTCTTTATTTTCATGAAAACTTCCCATTGAGGTCGGGAATAAAACTACAGGATATCCGGCATGCCCAAAAACTAACATTTCAATATCTCTGTTCAGATTGGGCGAATACCATTTGAAATATTCTTCTTTCATATAGATACAAATTAGTTTTTTGATGAAATAAGGAATCGCTATTGTTAAGGTTGTGATTCCTATTACGAATCATGGCGACACCACAGCTTTATTTTTAACAATTATAATGAAAAAAATAGAGCGAATTACATAAATAACCAAGCTTAATCAATATTTATTATAAAAAATAGTATCGATAATGAAATGATAATGAAATGGTAATTTTCGTCTGATTTATGACGTGATTATTAAACAATAAACAAAGAATTCTGTTTTTTGCTATATCTAAGATTCCTTTGGAAAAACATAAATTGTCCTGAAATTATTGGCGTGTAAACAAAATTCATCCTTCCGGCAATAATCATTGGCATTATTGGGATTTTTTAATGAATTATGTTGTGATATATTACAAATCGACAATTACTTCAAACAATTGCACTTGGCTTTTTAATCTTTCGATTAGCATCCCCATCATTCTTTTGTTTAGACTGGAAGAATTTTTTATGTAAGTTGCATATTCCTCGATAGTGAATAATCCGATAACCATCCCTTTTAAGGAATTTCGAAACTTAATGTCTTTTTGAATGGCATTTTCCATCACTGCCATTTTTTTCTCCGCATTAAGTGAATAAAAATCCATTTTGTTTTTACTTACATAATTTGCGAAAGAAGCAATAAACAAATCGTTTTGCAATTTCAAAATCGGGCGAAGGACTTCATTTTGAAACAATTCATCAGATGATGATTGAGTGGTTACAGTACCAATTGTTTGTCCTCGGAATTCCTTTAAAAAACCATCTCTTTGACTCATCTTTTTTTCTTTAAAAATAGAAAAAATAGCGATAAGAATGTACTATTTTTGCATTAACAAAATATAATTATGCGATTTCATACTAGAAAATGGGTTAAACCCGAAGATTTAAATCCCAATGGAACCTTATTCGGTGGTAAATTATTAGCCTGGATTGATGAAGAATTGGCTTTATATACTATTATCCAATTAGAAAATTCCAGAGTTGTTACCAAACACATGTCGGAAATTAATTTCAGAAGTTCTGCTAAGCAAGGGGATATTGTAGAAATTGGTATCGATGTGGTAAAATTTGGAAACACATCCTTAACTTTAAAATGCGAAGTTAGAAACATGATGACCCGCGAAACTATTATTACCATTGATAATACTACAATGGTAAATCTAGGGAGTGACGGGAAACCAAAAGCACATGGAAAAACAGAAATCGAATACGTAAAAGATCGTTTGTAATTAAAAATGGAAACTTAATTTTTAATTCGTATTTCTATTCTTTCACAGGTGTTTTTTAAACTAAAAAAGCAGCAACAATGTTACTGCTAATTTAGTTACGGAATCTATTTTGTAAAGAGTAGTTCTTAAATCGATTAATATCCTATTGCCTCATTCCGTCCAGAACCCTCATTACCAGAAGGTAATTCAAAGATTTCTAAATCAAAATAACCAACAGAGGCTGTGACATGATCAAATATATCTGCCATGATATATTCATAGTTTTCAAAACGTTTATCATGTGAAAAAGCATAGATCTCAAGTGGAATTCCTTGAGAAGTAGCCTGTAATTGGCGGCAAAGCATAAGCATCTCTTTATTTAATCCAGGATGCTGCTGCAAATATTGGGTAATGTATTTACGAAACAACCCAAAGTTGGTCATGTTTCTACCGTTAATAGGAAGAGATTTATCTATTTTACGACTCGAATTATAGTTGTCAATTTCTGATTTACGGGAATCAATATAAGCGCTTATTAGCTCAATTTTCTTCAAATTATTCAACTCAGAATCCTCTAAAAAACGAATACTTCCTGTTTTTATAAGGACATGCCTTTTGATACGCCTTCCATCAGAATTAAGCATGCCGCGCCAGTTTTGAAAAGAATCTGAAATCAAACTATATGTTGGAATTGTAGTGGTAGTATTATCGAAATTTCGAACTTTAACCGTGGCCAAATTTATTTCGATCACATCACCATCAGCGCCATATCGCTCCATCGTAATCCAATCGCCAATGCGAACCATGTCGTTTATGGCTACCTGTACACTTGCTACAAATCCCAAAATGGTATCTCTGAAAACCAAGATTATTACGGCTGATACCGCTCCTAAAATAGTCAAGAGTTCACTTTGATTAATTTCAAATAATTTGGATATAATTACGGTAATTCCAAACATCCAAAGCACAATCATGATAACCTGAATAAAACTATCTATCGGTTTATCACTGAATCGTGCTTTTTGCTTTAAATAATCTCTTAATGAATTAAAAATGGTACGGATAATCCATAGCAGTAGTAACACAATATACGTACTGACTAATTTTCCGAAAATACCTTCCCAATATTCAAATCGGTCCAAAATTATTGGAACAGATTTGTAAATGAATAGCAACGGTATTAAATGAGCAATATATTTTGCCGTTTTGTTAGACACCAATATATCATCAAATTTAGTTTTAGTTTTATGCGCTACAATAGCCATAATGGTCACTAAAATAAACCGGAAAACTAAATAGATTGCATATGCGATAAAACAAAGTATCGCAATATTCAGAATGAGACTTAAGTAACTTGAAAAGCTACTTCCCAATCCCCATTTCTTGAAAATAGGATAAAAGAAAGTAAACAACTTTTCAATAAATTTATACATTTCTCAAGTATTTCTTCTCTACATAGAAAGTACCAAAAGGAACTACAGAAGCAGCACATACAAGACCAAATTTCTTCATATTCCAGCTGTCTTCAAATTTTAGCATGGTTGCCAAGATGATATACCCCACAAACAATAAACCATGTGACATTCCGATAGGAAATAATAATGTTTTGTATAAATCAAAGTGAGTCGGTTTTATAAAAAGCATATTTGAAAATAAAACCAGATAAGAAACCCCTTCAAGTAACGCAACAATCTTAAAAAACTTAAGCATATAAATATAATTTGATGATTTGACGGGCAAAATTAAGTAATATCATTGATTTTCGTTCTATCCATTAACAAAGTAATATACTTTTGCAATAGTAAACTTTAAATATGAGCAAGCGCGATCTAAAAAAATACCTGTCAGAACTCAATAAAGAGCAACTCGAAGAGCAAATCATCGAATTGTATGAAAAATTCAGTCCCGTAAAAGTGTATTATAATTTTGTTTTCAATCCAAAAGAAGAAACGCTTTTGCAGGAATGCAAGCTTAAAATTTCGAATGAATATTTTCCTATAAAGAGTTCCGGCAGACGCAGCAAACCAAAAATGAGACGTTCTGTTGCCCAGAAATACATCAAGCACTTTATGCTATTAGGTGTTGATCCTTTTATTATTGCTGATGTTATGCTCTACAATATCGAAATCGCTCAGGCTTTTTCATCTGGAAACACAATTAAACAAGAACTTTTTTACAAAAGCATGTTCAATTCCTTTGAGCAAGCAGTAACTTTTTTAATTTCAAACGGAATTCTCCCAGAATTTAAAAAAAGAATAATCGCTATTCATGATGAGACCGTAGCCCAAAAATGGAAAAATAAGCCCGAATTTCAGGCTATTATAGAACGATTGGACTACTAAAATAATCCCATAAATCAATTTTATTTAATCAGTCCTATTTCTTTTAAATTAAAAATAACAGATAAACTGTTTTTTAGGCGTACTTTTGCAAAAATCCAACAAAAATCAATGCCGGAAAATACTTTAGAAATAGAAATAGAAGACAAAAAAGAACTTTATGCGTATCAAAAAGGGGATATCGATGCCATTTTTCAGCGTATAGACAATGGACCTGAGCAACATCATTTATTATATCAATTGCCTACCGGTGGAGGAAAAACAGTAGTTTTTTCTGAAATCGTGAGACGCTATTTGTCCAAACACGATAAAAAAGTAGTGGTCTTAACGCATCGAATTGAACTTTGTAAGCAAACCTCAAAAATGCTAAAAGGTTTTGGTGTAAAAAACAAAATCATCAACAGTAAAGTAAAAGATCTTCCGGACCAAAACGATTATTCCTGTTTTGTTGCCATGGTGGAAACTTTAAAAAACCGAATCAATGATGAAAAATTGCATTTGGATAACATTGGACTTGTTATTATTGATGAGGCGCATTACAACTCTTTCAGAAAATTATTAAGTTCTTTCAAAAAAGCCTTTATATTAGGTGTTACTGCAACCCCTTTGAGTTCGAATATCAAATTGCCTATGCATGAAAGTTATGACGAATTAATTGTTGGGGACGCCATTGGTTCTTTAATAGACAAAGGATTTTTGGCCAAAGCCGTAACCTATAGCTATGACGTGGGCTTGACTTCGCTTAAAGTGGGTATCAATGGAGATTATACGGTAAAATCATCCGATGATTTGTATACCAATATGGCTATGCAGGAAAAATTGCTACATGCTTATACTGAAAAATCTTTGGGCAAAAAAACCTTGATTTTCAATAACGGAATCAACACTTCCTTGTATGTGTACGAAACTTTCAGAGAAGCAGGATACGGTATTCGTCACCTTGATAACACCAGTAATAACGAAGAACGAAAAGAAATTTTACATTGGTTCAAGCATACTCCGGACGCGATATTAACCTCTGTTGGTATCTTGACAACCGGTTTTGATGAACCTACCGTTGAAACCATTATTTTGAACAGAGCTACGAAATCATTGACGTTATATTTCCAGATGATTGGTCGTGGTTCTCGAAAATTACCTAACAAAGATGAATTTACTGTTATCGACTTAGGAAATAATGCCGCTCGTTTTGGTTTGTGGAGTGAGCCGGTAAACTGGCAGCACATTTTCAAATCACCTGAGTTTTATTTAGAAAATTTACGTGATGATACCGAAATCGAAATGTATTTCAAATACTCGATGCCTCCGGAATTGCGTGCCAAATTCAGCAAAACTGAAGTCGTGACTTTTGATGTTGATGAAGAACATAAATTAGCCATCAAACAAAATTTACGTTCAAAAGTGGTTCTCGAAAAATCTTTGGACCAACATGCCGCCATGTGCGTGGACAATACCGAAGAATTACAGGAAGCAAAAGCACTGTCGCGTGAATTAGAACCAGATATAGAGTGTCGTGTCAAACGCTATTCGAAATGTTTAAGCCAATGCAGCAAAAACTATCGCGAATGGTTGATGGATGATTACAAACTAAAATTAACTTTATTGATAGGGAAGAAGTATCGTGAGAAAATCATGAACGAACCAGATTAAATTTTAATCGAAATGCAATCTGTAGAGACGCACTGCAGTGCGTCTCTACAATGTGCGTCTCTACAAATTACGTTTTAAAAACCACTTTTTTATAAAAATATTAAATCCAAAAAATGTCAAAACAATTCTCTAATTTAGGAATTTCCACTCCCATACTGAATGCACTTTCTGATTTGAAAATTGTTGTGCCAACAGAAATACAGCAAAAAACTATTCCGTTACTTTTAGCAAACACAACAGATTTAGTTGGACTTGCGAAAACCGGAACAGGAAAAACGGCTGCTTTTGGATTGCCTATTTTACAATTAATTGATACCAGTCTTCCCGTTGTTCAAGCGGTTATTCTGGTTCCAACCCGTGAATTAGGACACCAGATTTTTAAAAATTTAGAAGACTTTGCAAAATATTTGCCAGAGGTTTCTATTGCTGCCACTTGTGGTGGAATTCCAATAAAACCACAAATCGAAAGACTGGCATCTCCAACGCATGTTGTTGTAGGCACTCCAGGACGTTTAATCGATTTGATACAACGCAAAGCGGTAAACTTGAAAGAAACCAAATTCCTCGTGCTTGATGAAGCCGATGAAATGGTAACGATCTTGAAAGAAGGTTTAGACGAAATTATTGCCGAATTGCCTAAAAACCATAAAACGTTTTTATTCTCAGCTACTTTGCCGGGAACTATCAAACAGCTTATTCAAAACTACTTACACAAAAACGTAGTTCAGGTAAGTGCCAACATGGAAACAGTGGGGAATCAAGGTATTGACCACGAATATATTGTTGTTGATCCAATTGAAAAACTGGATGTTTTGATGCACTTTCTAAATTCGAAAGAAGGGGAACGCGGCATTATTTTTTGTAAAACCAAAGCCGCTGTTAATAAACTCGCTAAGAATTTAGCAATCAACCGATTTTCATCGGGAGCCTTGCACGGTAGTTTATCACAAGGTATTCGTGACAGAATTATGGAGCAATTCCGTGAAGGACATATCAATATTTTGGTAGCGACAGATTTGGCCGCCAGAGGAATTGACGTAAAAGAAATCTCTTATGTAGTCAATTATCATTTACCGGATGTCTATGAAGTCTATGTACACCGTAGCGGAAGAACCGCCAGAGCAGGAGCGAAGGGACTTTCGTTAACGGTATTGCAACCGGAAGAAGTTTCAGAAATTGCCGAATTTGAAAGAGAATTGGGAATTAAATTCACTGAATTCAAAAAACCGACCGTTGCCAGTATCGAAGAGAACAACACCTTATTATGGGCGAAACAAATTTTCAAAACAAAACCCAATCATGAGGTGGATCCGGAATTAAAAACAAAAATAAAAACCGTTTTTCATCATTTGACAAAAGACGAATTAATAGAAAAATTATTGGCTAATTATTTGTTGCAAAACAAGAACGAACCTTCAGAAAAGCCCATTAAAAAGCTAAAAAGAAACTAGTTGTTTCAATTTTAGTTGCAGTTTTCAGTCTCAGTTTTCAGACTTGTTGCAAATAAGACTCAAAATTGAGACTGAAAACTGATTTTTATAGCATCCATAAATAACGTATATTTATGGATGCTATTTTTTTATTAATCACATCATGGAAAACAACAACAATATAGAAATTGTAATAATAGGTGGCGGATTTGCCGGAATCAATCTTGCTAAAGAACTACAAAATCAAGAAGGAATTCATGTAACCCTGGTTGATAAAAACAACTATAATTTTTTTCCGCCCCTAATCTATCAGGTAGCTACCGCATTTTTAGAACCATCCAGTATCAGTTATCCTTTTCGTAAATTTTTTGCAGGTAAAAAGAACCTTCAATTTCGTTTAGGAGAATTGCAAAAAGTAATTCCCGCCGAAAACAAAATTATTCTGAGCAATGGGGAACTAACTTACGATTACCTTGTTTTTGCCACTGGTGCAGAAACGAGTTATTTCGGAATGGAAAATGTCAAGAAAAATGCCATTCCGATGAAAACACTCAATGATGCCATTGAAATGCGTAATACCCTTTTGAAAAATTTGGAAAAAGCGGCTATTTGTAAAGACATTCGTAAACGAAGAAAACTGTTAACCATTGTAGTTGCAGGAGGCGGCCCTACAGGGGTGGAAGTTTCGGGCATGTTTGCTGAAATGAGAAAAAGTATATTACTTAAAGAATATCCTGAATTAGAAACGACTGCCAGCAATGTTTATTTGGTTGATGGTGGAGATGCTTTATTATCACCTATGAGTAAGGAATCACAAGAAGACACACTCGAAGCAGTAACCAAACTTGGAGTCGTGGTAAAACTAAACACTAGAGTGGTGGACTACAAAGACGATACTGTTTTCTTTGCAGATGGAAAAACGATTCAGACCAAAAACTTAATTTGGGCGGCAGGAGTTTCAGCAAAGGAATTTGAAGGAATTCCGGCAGAAAGTTACGGTCGTGGCAAACGAATGGCTACCGATGCTTTCAACAAAGTAAATGCTACCGATAACATCTACGCTATTGGAGACACTTGTATCCAACTGAACGATGCTGATTTCCCTGATGGTCATCCTCAGGTGGCGCAAGTAGCGATTCAACAAGGAGTGAATTTGGCAGAAAATTTCAAGCTGATGCTTAAAGATAAGCCCTTAAAACCCTTTAAATACAATGACAAAGGATCTATGGCTATCATTGGTAAAAACAAAGCTGTAGTTGATTTACCCAAACCCAAAATGCATTTCAAAGGTTTTTTGGCTTGGATGATTTGGTTATTTGTTCACCTGATGTCCTTGATAACCTATCGCAATAGATTAAACACCTTTTACCATTGGATGATTGCTTATTTCTCAAAAGACCAATCGTTGCGTATGATTATTCGACCTGAGAAGAGAACGAAAGGGGAGGTGTAGTTTCTGAGAGAAAAATAATATATATTTGGACTTACAAAGTATAAACA
>RCUR01000067.1_pt1 | contig 31375 bp, 28 predicted proteins | sample 2166151 | NCBI WGS metagenome assembly RCUR01 (sample SAMN09932785, study PRJNA488358) | compost metagenome | isolation source: compost soil in an enriched community | place: Germany: Experimental Botanical Garden
TGCTCTATTTTCTCTTGGTGTAAAAAACAAATCAGAATCAATTCCTATAATATGGATGTCCGCTTCAATTTTTGATGCTATCTCCTCAAAAGAACCTCTATTTCTGGTAATATCAATTGTTTTCAGCAACTGATTCATCATTTTATAGGAAGAAAGCTGAAAACGCTTTTGCAGTTTTTCACCATGATGGTTTAACCAGCTTTCAATATTAAAAATGGCTAATTCCTCATTAATGGTTCTTTGAAATTTTTCTGTAAAAGATTCCGGTGTTCTGTAACATAACATCGCATGAATACGAGCGTCTTCAATAGGTTTCGAAGAATTATTCAAGATTTGCTCCTGCAAAAAGCAATTGGCTATCAACCAATCAGTCGATTTCCAATCAGTGGCAATCGGTATTAAATGTTTTGTGATTTTAGGCTCTAATGCGACCATTTCCCAAGCAATTCCACCTCCCACAGAACCACCAATAATTGCATAAAGCTGTCTGATTTGAAGAAATTTAATTCCATCGATAAACATTCTGGCAACATCTCTGGCAGTAAAATCTGTATACTGTTCCAATAGAAAATCATCGAATCCATTTCCCGGAACATTAAAGGCTAAAATGGTATATTTTTGGGTATCGATTGTTTTATTTTCTCCAATTAAATCATTCCACCAACCTGCAACACCCACAACTTGTGAATTTCCGGTCAGGGCATGATTTACCAAAACGATGGGAGCTGTATGTAATGCCGGGCCAAAAACTTGAAAACTTAAGTTTATGCTAGCATAGAAAGCCCCACTTTCGGTGGTGAAATTTTGTAATGCAATATGAGTTGGTTTATTTTCCAATTTCAAATCTTTTATGATTTTTGATTTGTGTCTGGAAATATTAGAAAGAAAGCTAGAAGTAAACTAGAAGAATTCTTTGTGTTATCTTTCCACGCTGGACGTGGTAGAATGCAGCACCTTCTTCGATTCATCGAAGGGTTGCTAAGGCTTCATCGGGTCTAATCCCTCTACCTTTCTTTATAACATTTCAATACGATTCTGAACTTAAAGGCACAAATTAACTACTAATTTCTCAAACAAACAAATTTTTAGATGGTTTGATTTTTATTTTCTCTTTAAGGAACAGCTCAAAACATGTCCCATTAAATAGTCCATTTCAACAAAGGAGAAACCGCTCACTTGGCTTCTCCCTTAGTCAAAATGGCTAATTCCAAAGATTCAAAATCAAATTTTAGTTTCACTTTCTTAGATAAAAAGTGTTTCGTTTTCTTTTGAATACATTAGAAACAATAATGAATTTGGCTCTTTTTTATTTTCCAATTCATTAGTTGTCGTTAATTCAAATCTTGGATGAATCAATTCATTTTTTGATTGAATTTCTTTATTATTTTTTGTCATAGAATCTTTTAGAAACTGAATTGTTCTTGAAATATATTTTGATGTGTTCATGATGTTATTTTTTAAGTTGTTATTTTAATTGTCTTGTAATCTTTTGATTTTTCAACACATAAAATCCAGTTTCCTAAGATTCTATGCGTTTAGTTTTTCAGTGTTTCAAATACAGCCTGTAAATCGGCTTTCAAATCTTCAATATCCTCTATTCCGACTGAAAGTCGAATTAAATCTTTGGTAACTCCCGTTGCGACCTGTTCTGCTTCAGATAATTGCTGGTGCGTGGTACTTGCAGGATGAATGATTAAAGATTTTGTATCTCCAATGTTGGCCAGAAGCGAAAATAGCTTTGTTTCATCAGCCACTTTCTTGGCAGCTTCAAATCCAGCCTTCAATCCGAAAGTTACTACACCGCTTTGTCCTTTAGGTAAATACTTGGTTACCAAATTATTATATCTACTCGACTTCAATCCCGGATAATTAACCCAGGCCACAGCCTCTTGATTTTCCAGCCATTGCGCCAGAGCTAAAGCATTTTCACTGTGCTTCTGGACACGAATTGGCAAGGTTTCCAGTCCCTGGATAATCTGAAAAGCATTAAACGGACTCAAAGCAGCACCATAATCCCGTAAACCTTCAATTCGAGCTTTGGCAATAAAAGCAGCATTTCCAAGTGCTTCGTGGTACACTAAACCATGATAACCGGCAGACGGTTCTGTAAATTCAGGAAACTTTCCGCTGCTCCAGTCAAAATTCCCGGCATCTATAATGGCACCTCCCAATGAGGTTCCGTTTCCGGAAATATATTTGGTCAGCGAATGAATAACAATGTTCGCACCAAAGTCAATGGGATTTAACAGATAAGGCGATGGAACTGTGTTATCAACAATGAAAGGCACTTTTAATGCTTTGGCTTCCGCTGAAATGGCTTCCAAATCCAAGATGTCTAATTTCGGATTCCCCAGAGATTCTGCAAAAAACACTTTGGTATTTTCTGTAGCTGCTTTGGTGAAATTGACGGGCTCAGCTGGATCGACAAATGTGGTAGTAATCCCCAATCTTGGCAAAGTGACACTCAATAAATTATAGGTTCCTCCATAGAGACTGTTCGACGCCACAATATGATCTCCTGATTTTAGAAGCACCAATAATGTTGTTGCAATTGCTGCCGTACCTGATGCGGTAACAACGGCTGCTATACCTCCTTCGAGTGCTGCCAAACGTTGTTCTAAAATATCATTTGTCGGATTATTTAATCGTGTATAAATGAAACCCGCTTCAGCAAGACTGAACAAATTCGACGCGTGTTCTGAATTATTAAAAACGTAAGAACTGGTTTGATAAATTGGCACCGCTCTGGTTCCTGCTGTTTTAGTAACGTCGTGTCCTGCGTGTAATGCGTTTGTTGCAAATTTTTGAGTACTCATAATTTTAGTTTTTTAGATTTTTATTTTTTTTTAAACTGAACTCGTTTCAGTTTCTTGATATTTTCTTGATTTTGAGATTCTGAAATACCCCGAAGCTTCGGGACAGAAAAACAAAAAACCCTTTTAGACACGTATCCAAAAGGGTTTTAAGTTGTGATATAAACTTATACTTTCGGAATCAACAGACACAAACACACATAATGGCCTTGGCACATATCATGGTTTTGACATTGCACTTATTCATTTGTTGTGATTTTAAATTGTTCATTTTTTTATTTTAAAAAGATTGTGATTATTGTGATTCAAAAAAAAAGCCTCCCGTTTTGCGGGAGGCTTTTGCTATATATTTGTAATTTAAATTAAGCAATAGACGACCCGCAGGATTCTTCCTGAATGGCTTTAGACATATTGCACACATTAAATTTCATTTTTTCTTTTTTTGTTGTAGCAAATTTGCAAACTATTATTTAGATATCCTAATATTTTTTAAAAAAATAATATCTAAAAAACATCGCTCAACACAATTCATTTTATAGATACTTCTAATAAGGATCCCTTTTTAGACTTAAAAAAAACAAAAGATTAATTTGCAATTCAAAATGGTTTCATACATTTGCACCCGAATACAAGAGGAAAAATTTGAACTGATTGCAACCTCTTCATAATGAAATGAGCATAGCCCAAAATTGGTTACAAAAATCGATGTTGATATGCGAATTACACATGACCGATAAAACACAGTAAATATCAGCATGTGAAACAAATTCATTATGGATGCTGAAAATTTTTCAGTAGAAAAAATGCTAAAGCAGAAACTCTCCTTTAGTACTTTTTAGCAATCATTTTTTCTCGATTAATTTTAAACTAATAAATTATTATGGCATATTTATTTACGTCAGAATCTGTAAGTGAAGGGCACCCAGACAAAATTGCAGATCAAATTTCGGATGCATTAATCGATAACTTTTTAGCATTTGATGCTGACTCAAAAGTAGCTTGCGAAACTTTGGTTACAACTGGTCAAGTAATTTTGGCTGGTGAAGTAAAATCAAACACCTATTTAGACGTGCAACAAATTGCTCGTGATGTGATCAAAAAAATTGGTTACACAAAAAGCGAATACATGTTTGAAGCCAATTCTTGTGGTATTCTTTCAGCGATTCACGAACAATCAGCCGATATTAATCAAGGAGTTGACAGAGCCAATCCTGAAGATCAAGGAGCTGGAGACCAAGGAATGATGTTTGGTTATGCCACGAATGAAACTGAAAATTACATGCCATTGGCACTTGATTTATCACACAAATTATTACAGGAATTAGCCATTTTAAGACGTGAAAACAAAGAAATTACTTATTTGCGTCCTGATGCCAAATCTCAGGTAACTTTGGAATACAGTGATGACAATAAACCAACTCGTATTGATGCTATTGTTATCTCGACACAACATGATGATTTTGACGAAGAAGCAGCGATGCTTGCCAAAATCAAAAAAGACATCATCGAAATATTGATTCCAAGGATTATTGCAAAAAATCCAACACATGCGCATTTATTCAATGATAAAATTCAGTACCATATCAACCCAACCGGAAAATTCGTAATTGGAGGACCACACGGTGATACAGGACTTACAGGAAGAAAAATCATTGTAGATACTTACGGTGGAAAAGGTGCTCACGGTGGTGGTGCATTCTCAGGAAAAGATCCGAGTAAAGTAGACAGAAGTGCTGCTTATGCTACACGTCATATTGCTAAAAACTTAGTTGCTGCAGGAATTGCAGACGAAATTTTAGTACAGGTTTCTTATGCTATTGGGGTAGCAAAACCAATGGGTATTTTTATTGAAACTTACGGAACCTCAAAAGTAAATTTAACGAATGGAGAAATTGCTAAAAAAGTAGAAGCTATTTTTGATATGCGTCCTTACTTTATCGAGCAACGTCTGAAATTAAGAAACCCTATTTATAGCGAAACGGCTGCTTACGGACACATGGGACGTACGCCGGAAACCGTTACCAAAACTTTTTCTGCGCCAGGTGGAAATGAAAAAACAGTTACTGTTGAATTATTTACTTGGGAAAAATTAGATTTTGTTGAGCAAGTGAAAACTGCTTTTGGATTGTAATTATCTCAAAATTTTATATTTTAAAAACCATTCGGCTCGTACGAATGGTTTTTTTTATGTCCTTTGACATTTGTAAGAAACAAAACACAATTCTTTTTTGTAATTTGCCACACTTATGAAAAACCTATTTCTATCATTCTTTGTTTTCTCATTAGCTATTACTTACGGGCAAAACCAAAAACTTGTAGCTACAGAACTCAATTCAATAGAGTTGTCCGCAGATGACTTTCTGGGATATGATCCGTTTGGTTATTCCTATTCCATAAAGAATAATGTTCTATCCAAAATAAAAGGCACAGAATCGTTCGAATATAAAAATCCCTCTTTGGGAAAAATCACCAAAACCAATCTGCAAAGCCCTTTAAAAATTATTTTGTTTTACGAGGACTTCAACACTTGTATTATACTAGATAATCAACTGAATGAAACCCAAAAAATAAACTTTTCAGAGAATTCTAGTCCAATAGTGGTTACTGCAATAGGAATGGCATCACAAAATCAATTATGGATCTACAACAGTTTGAACCAACAGATTGGGCTTTATGATTATTTAAAAAATAGTTACAAATCCATTTCCACTTCATTCCCGGAAAGCATTGCACTATATCAATCGGACTTTAATTCGTTTTATTGGATTGACAAAAATAACCAGTGGTATTCCTGCGACATCTTTGGAAAAATAACTTCAAAAGGAAAACTTCCCGAATTTGATTCGATCGCAATTATTAATGACCATCAATATATTTACTACAGAGATAAAACTTTTATTTTTCAGGACATTGAGAAAAATCAAAAATTCGAAATTGAAATTTCAGAAAAAACCTTTGAAAAATTCTACTTCCAAGACCAAATTTTATCTATTTTTACACAAGGAGTAATTACAAATTATAAAATCGCAACACCGTAATGCACATAGCAGTAGCAGGAAATATAGGATCCGGAAAAACAACATTAACACGTTTATTGGCGAAACATTTCAAATGGGAACCCCATTTTGAAGATGTTGTTGACAACCCTTACCTTGATGATTTTTACCATCAAATGGAGCGTTGGTCCTTTAATTTACAAATTTATTTCTTGAATAGTCGTTTTCGTCAAGTGATGCAAATACGTGAAAGTGGTAAAAAAATCATTCAGGACAGAACTATTTATGAAGACGCTCATATTTTCGCGCCAAATCTTTATGCAATGGGTTTAATGACCAATCGTGATTTTCAAAATTATTCTTCTCTTTTTGAGCTAATGGAATCATTGGTTAAACCACCCGATTTATTAATCTATCTAAGAAGTTCCATTCCCAACTTAGTAGGACAAATTCACAAACGAGGCCGTGAATACGAAAACTCCATTTCGATTGATTATCTAAGCCGTTTGAACGAACGATATGAAGCTTGGATTCATACCTACAGCAAAGGAAAACTATTAATCATTGATGTTGACAACATCAATTTTGTCGACAATCCGGAAGATTTAGGAACTATCCTAAACCGAATTAATGCTGAATTGAACGGTTTGTTTTAAATTCAATTACGAATTAAAAATTAGGAGTTACTAAAAAATACCTCACAAATGTGAGGCATTTTTAATATATAGGATAAACAAACTAGACTATTTCAAAGAATCAATCTTAGCTTTAACTTCTTCTAATGACCCTTCAAAAACCTGAACGTTTTCTTCTCCATTTTCTGAAGTGGTTACCGTAGCCTTCGCTTTTCCGTCTTTGTTCATCATTTGAACTCGTACTTCCTTTTTAGCTTGGCCCTTTTTTGCACAACAAGATTTTCCTTTTGGTTCCACAAATTTCCCGTCTTTGTCATAATGTGACATACACATTTCTTTTTGCTCTGGAGTACATCCTTTTTCATCACACATTTTAGCGCACTCCTCTTTAGTCATCGTAGCGCATTTGCTCATATCACATTTCCCCATCATTCCTTCTCCCATTGCACATGATTTCATTTCCATAGTGCATTTCATAGCTTTATCATGCGTCCCTGTACCGCCTTCTCCTAATATTGGAGCAATAACCAACCCAATCAAACAAGTCAGCTTGATTAAAATATTCATAGATGGACCTGAGGTATCTTTAAAAGGATCCCCTACTGTATCTCCGGTTACCGCCGCTTTGTGCGCATCAGAACCTTTATAAGTCATTTCACCATTAATCATAACCCCGGCTTCGAAAGATTTTTTAGCGTTATCCCAAGCACCTCCTGCATTGTTTTGAAAAACAGCCCAAAGTACTCCTGAAACCGTTACTCCTGCCATATACCCACCTAACATTTCAGCAATTAATTGGTTGTTATCACCGTACACTAATTTCCCCAAAAGTACTATTACAATAGGAAAACCAATAGTCAGAATTCCCGGCAACATCATTTCACGTAACGCAGCTTTGGTAGAAATTTCAACACATTTGCCATATTCCGGTTTTCCGGTTCCTTCCATAATCCCTGGAATTTCCTTAAACTGACGACGTACTTCGTATACCATGTCCATAGCGGCTTTTCCAACCGAATTCATGGCTAAAGCCGAGAAAACAACCGGAATCATTCCGCCCACAAATAACATGGCTAAAACAGGCGCTTTAAAAATATTGATTCCGTCAATTCCTGTGAATGTAACATAAGCTGCAAATAAAGCTAATGAAGTCAAAGCTGCAGAAGCAATCGCAAAACCTTTTCCGGTTGCAGCAGTTGTGTTCCCCACTGAATCCAAAATATCTGTACGGGTACGAACTTCTTTTGGCAATTCACTCATTTCGGCAATTCCACCTGCATTGTCAGATATAGGACCAAAAGCATCGATAGCCAATTGCATTGCTGTTGTAGCCATCATTGCCGAAGCAGCTAAAGCCACTCCATAAAATCCTGCAAAAGCATAAGAAGACCAAATAGCTGCAGCAAATAACAACACGGTTGGAAATGTAGAAATCATTCCGGTTGCCAAACCTGCAATTACGTTAGTTCCTGCCCCCGTACTTGATTTTTGCACAATAGCCATAACTGGTTTTGTACCTAATCCTGTGTAATATTCCGTTACTGAAGAAATAGCTCCTCCAACAATTAAACCGACAATAGTTGCATAGAAAACTCTCATAGATGAAATTTCTTTTAATCCTTCTCCGTAGAATTCCATTTTCATTGTCGCAGGCAACATATATTGTACTAAAAAGTAACAAGCAATTAAGGTTAAAATAATAGAAACCCAGTTTCCAATATTTAAAGCTTTTTGAACCTGTGCTTCTTTTGCATTATCATCTGATATTTTTACCAACATTGTACCGATAATAGAGAATAAAATCCCAAAACCAGCGATTGCCATTGGCAATAAAATAGGTCCTATTCCTCCAAAAGCATCCTGAATATTACCTCCCATGTCTTTGATAACATAATTACCCAAAACCATGGCCGCCAAAACTGTCGCTACATAAGAACCAAACAAATCGGCACCCATCCCGGCAACGTCTCCTACGTTATCTCCTACGTTATCCGCAATAGTTGCAGGATTACGTGGATCATCTTCTGGTATTCCTGCTTCCACTTTACCTACTAAATCGGCACCAACATCGGCAGCTTTAGTATAAATACCACCACCAACACGGGCGAACAATGCAATAGATTCTGCACCAAGAGAAAATCCTGCCAATGTCTCTAAAACTATTGTCATATCTTCGGAAGAAGTCCATGAACCATTCATAAAATATTGAAAGAATACAATAAAAAAACCGGTTAAACCTAAAACAGCTAAACCGGCTACACCTAATCCCATTACAGTTCCACCACCAAAAGAAACATTTAAAGCTTGCGGCAAACTGGTACGAGCCGCTTGGGTGGTTCTAACATTCGTTTTTGTTGCGATTTTCATTCCCATATTTCCGGCCAAAGCGGAGAAAAATGCACCGAACACAAATGCTACAACTATTAATATATCAGTTTTAACTCCCGGAATAAAAGTGATTCCTGCTAATACAATACTTGCCCCAAGGACGAAGAAAGCTAACAACCTATATTCTGCTTTCAGGAAAGCTAAAGCGCCTTCATATATATAATCTGAAATCTCTTTCATTTTACCATCTCCAGCATCTTGTTTGAGCACCCAGGCTCTTTTAACCCACATGAACAAAAGTCCAATAATTGCCATTACAATTGGCAAATAAATCATAATTGTATTCATAAAAAAAAATTGGTTATTTGATTAGTAATTCTATGTTATGAAACGAATTTAAACAAAAAAAAGCAACACTCATTACAGAATATTGCTTTTTTTATAAAATTTATAGGACAATTTTATTTTATACTAAATAATCCCTCTGGTTTATTCTCAATTTGATTAAAACGCTCTGTACATTCTTTTATGATTGCGTACGCTTCATTCACATCTCCCCAACCTTCCACATCTACCTGCTTGTGTTCTAAGTCTTTATAAACTTGGAAAAAATGCTCAATTTCTTTTAACAAGTGTGGATTAATATCAGTTAGGTTTTCTAATGAATTCCAGATTGGATCTGAAACTGGTACACAAATCACTTTTTCATCTGGTCCTTTATCATCTGCCATGTGGAAAACACCAATTGGCTTCACTTCCATTACACATCCAGGAAAAGTAGGCTCATTAACCAATACCAAAACATCTAATGGATCTCCGTCTAATGCCAATGTTTCTGGTATAAATCCGTAATCTGCAGGATACATCATAGACGAGAATAACATTCTGTCAAAACGCATTCTTTTTATTGCGAAATCATATTCGTATTTATTTCTACTTCCTCTTGGTATTTCGATTAACACATCGAAAGTCGTTAGTTTGTCTGCGGTCATTTCTATTTAGTCTTTTCTATATTTATGAGCGCAAAAATAAGTAAACTCTAGCTTTTAACAATAAAAAATTAGTGTTATCTTCTATTACGATTTCGTTATTCAGAATCAATAGACAATCTTCCTATTTCTCTTCTTTAAATAGTAGTGCCACAGGAGAAAAGTGGCCATAGACCGATGCGGCATCCACTTTTGGGAATGGGCTTCCATTTCCTCTTTTTCATGAATATCCAATAACTCTTTAATGGTGTTAACAACCGCAATATCACCTAGTGGAAGTAAATCTGGCTCTTGCAGACAAAACATTAAATAGATATCAACGGTCCAGTTCCCTATTCCCTTGATTTGAATAAGTTCTTCCCGTACTTCCTGCGCTGTTTTGCTCCCAAGACTTTCCAGTTGAACATCCTTATTAATAATCGCGATGGATAAGGCTTTGATATAAGAAGTTTTTTGGCGGCTTACTCCAACCGCTCTAAATTCCTCATCCGTTAAGGAAATCATCTTTTCCGGATGTAAAATATTTTCTTTTTCTTTTAGTTTTAAAAAAGTTGCTTTAGCTGAATCTATAGAAACCTGTTGTTCCAGAATTAGCAGTACCAAAGTCTCAAACCCTTCGGGTCTTTTGGGAATGGTAGGTAATCCATATTTTTCGATGATAAATTTAAAAATAGCATCCTTTTCTGAAAGGTATTCGATTGCGTGTTGCATAGACTGATTTTTTTAGCCCAAATAGATTCTAAGCTTTGGAAGAAATACTTACTAGAAATGAAAACCAAAGGCTAATTTCACTGTAAATTTATTGGTGTCCGGCGTATCACGGTAACTGCCTCTCCAAGCAAAATCAACGCGGAATAATTTAAAAATATTCCCAACTCCTGCGGTATATTCCCAATACACATCCTCGGGTGCATTATAAGGCACTCCTGAAGCATTGATAGCTCTATTCGCATCTGAAATATTTCCATAGGCTGCTTTAATTCCAATAAATTCTCTCCAATTCAATTTTCGTAAAAAGGGAACTCTGGAAAAAAACCTTCCGTTAAAATCATGCTCCCATTGCATTGTTGCATATTCATCGCTTATGAATTCGTAATAGTTAAGATTACTAAACGTGTTTTCTGCCGAAAAATACGTTTGATTCCCGGGAATTACACTCATTAATCCCAAAGGTACCGTCCCAAAAGTTTTCCCTACCTCAACAATGATGTTTGTTCGCCCCAAAGGACCAATTATAAAGGGCTGTTTGTAATATATCTGTATTTTATCATATCTAAAATCACTATCCATAACGCCTTCAAATCCATGACTATAATTCACAAAAAGACGGCTGTACGGATTGTCTATTATACCTCGCTCCACACCAAAATTAACGGTTTCTCTATTGGGTGTAAACTCCACTTGAACATTGGCTTCCGATTGTCTGACCTTACTTTCAACCACTCCATCGGGATTTTCTGCAGTTGGTAAAGTAGAATAATAATCCATACTAAATGTGGGCGACGCCGATTCTAAGCTTCGGTTCGTAACCCCAACCATAAAAGTCAGGTTTTTTACAGGTTCAATTTCGGCGGTCAGTTTAGTCAATCTGATATTCGTCAATTTTCCATTATCACCAGTGCTAAACAAGGCAGATGATGCATAACTCCTTCCCAAAATATCATTGGTGGCTGTAAGACTGGCTCCAATTTGTTCAATATCTCGTCTGTTTCCGGCAGAAAGTATAATTCGATTCTTCTTATCTATCATCCATTTCCCTGAAACTCCATATTTGAATTTATCATCCGACAGTCCATAGGCAGTATACGCTTGCAATCGCCAAGGATCATTGGGACCAAAATAGGTTCTACCCCCAGTTCGTATACGCAAACCCTCTACCTCATTATATCCGAAAGTGGAATAAATAGGACCGTAATCAAAATTATTGAATTCAATGTAGTCACTGGCCAGCACCGTTACCAGATTAGTCAATTGTTTAAACCTTTTAACCGTCTGCAAAGTGTCGAGCATTTTATACACACCCAATTCATCTTTGGTTAAATTTTCGAAACGGTTTTCATTCCAATATTCATCAGATTTATTGTAAACTGCATTATCAATAAAATTCACCTCTTCTTTATAAAAAGAGGCAGGTTTTGGCTTATTGAATTCATGATTTCGGTAAAAACTGGTGCGCTTACCATAAACTCCTTTTGATTTTTCTTTTTTATTTAATGCAAAATCAGACATCAGGTAATCTCGGGTCAGCAGAAAAACCGAATCATTCATGGTTTCGAATTCCTGCTCGATATAAATATCTTTCACCCAGTTAATATTGGCACTTTTGGTCACTGCCATATTGATTTTTTTGATGGCAAATGTGGTATCATTCACCCAAAAATCTCCTTTAAAAGTCAATTCGTTTTTACGTCTTGGATAAAAAACAATATTATAACACCATTTCTTATCAATAAAAGCACTATCCTTTAATATATAATTGTAAACATCAATTCCTGTTCTCGACAGCGGGCTGGTGAAACTTTTATCAAAGAAAGTAAGGTGATTGTCATAAATATTATAGTCTGAATACAAATCTTTTACAAAAGCTAAAATTTGCTGATTCCCATCAAAACCTGAAGTTTTATTGGCTTTTACGATATTCTTTACTTTCTTGATTTTGTTATCGCCATACACATCCGAAATCGCTTCATTTATAAAAATAGGTAAATATGTTTTTCCGGTAACTCGAGAAGTATCAACCTGATCAAAAATAAACTCCATCCCCTTAAAAATTTTGTTCTTCATAAATGCACTATCAATACTATTCATGTCAAACTCGACTTTCTCATACTTTTCCATTTGATATTGGTCAAACATGTACAATCCGTTTTTACGTTTTCTTTCCCAAATTTTTCGGAGGATATCAAGAGCAGGATTATTCTTTTTTGAAGTTTTACCGGTAAAGACCACAACTTCGCTTAAGCTTTCCGCTTCATTCAGCTGAATTTTAAAATTATAATTTACTGATTTTTCCAAGCTGATTTCTTTTTCGGAAAAACCTGTTGATGTTATTATTAAAGTAGTGTATGTTTTTGGTGATTCAAGATAAAAACGACCGTCTTCATTGGTTACAATTCCTGTATTCGAACCTTTAAAAACCACATTGGCATAAGGTATCGGCTGATTTGTTTTATCTACCACAATACCACTCACTTTCGTCTGCGCAAAAATGGTATTAAACATCGCAAACAAAAAAAACAAACCGAGAATTAATACTTTTTTCATACTTAAAAAAAAACTTCATCAGAGCTATTCTGATGAAGTTTCAAATATAGTAATTAGATATTTAGATTACCTGAAATTGGCCTATTTAGATTGTTAAATTTTAGCCTAAAAATCCTATAATTTAAATTCTTACTTTTTATACATTACTTTTTTTACTGCCTTCACAACGTCTCCTGCGTTTGGCAACCATTCTTTAAGCAATACTGGAGAATATGGGGCAGGAGTGTCAGCAGTAGTGATACGTTGGATTGGTGCATCAAGGAAATCGAAAGCACGTTCCTGAACAATGTATGCAATCTCCGAAGAAACACTGGCAAAAGGCCAAGCCTCCTCAAGAATTACCAATCTGTTTGTTTTTTTAACCGAATTCAAAATCGTTTCATGATCCATCGGACGAACTGTTCTTAAATCAACTATCTCACATGAAATTCCTTCTTTAGCCAATTCATCAGCAGCGATATAAGCTTCTTTGATAATTTTCCCGAAAGAAACAATAGTTACATCTGTTCCTTCACGTTTGATATCAGCTACACCTAACGGGATAGTATATTCTCCTTCAGGAACTTCACCTTTATCACCATACATTTGCTCAGACTCCATGAAAATAACAGGATCGTTATCACGAATCGCTGATTTCAATAATCCTTTTGCATCATAAACATTTGACGGAACCACCACTTTAAGACCCGGAGTATTAGCAAACCAATTCTCTAAAGCTTGTGAGTGAGTCGCTCCCAATTGCCCTGCCGAAGCAGTTGGTCCACGAAAAACAATAGGCACATTGAATTGCCCTCCTGTCATCTGACGCATTTTGGCAGCATTATTTATAATTTGGTCAATCCCCACTAAACAGAAATTGAACGTCATGTATTCTACAATCGGACGACACCCGTTCATTGCAGATCCTACTGCAATACCAGTAAAACCTAACTCTGCAATTGGAGTATCAATAACTCTTTTTTCGCCAAATTCAGCAAGCATTCCTTTAGACGCTTTATAAGCACCATTATATTCTGCAACTTCTTCACCCATTAAGTATATGGACTCATCGTGACGCATTTCTTCACTCATCGCTTCGCAAATGGCCTCTCTAAATTGTATCGTTCTCATATTTTATATTGTATGTGTGTAATTTTCGAAAAGCAAAAATAAATATTTTATATCACTTAAGAGCATAAATCACTTTAAAATAATCAGGAGCTGTTTCCGGCCCCCGAAGCTTCGGGGCGTTATATCTTCCCCCGGCTAAAGAAGCCAGAGCAAGGATATCACTACTATCCGGGCTACGAAATCGATATAATTACAAACCCCCGACTATTCAGTATCCAGTTAGCCACATATAATCCAAACAATTAAAATTATTTTGTTAAAAAAAAGTCATAAAAATAAACTCTAAACAAAATAAAAAATAACCGAAAGTTTTTTCTTTAAATAATGCCGTTTCAATTAAAATAGCAACAAATTAACATTAGACTCACGAAAACGTAATAGTTACAAAAAAATATTATGCGCGCATAGTAAATTATTCGGATTATTATTTTAAATTTGTCAAGCTTTTTAGAAAACCAAAATATAAACCTATGAAAATATTAGTTTGCATCAGCCACGTTCCTGATACTACTTCAAAAATCAATTTTGTCAATGGCGATTCAGAATTCGATACCAATGGCGTACAATATGTAATCAATCCTAATGATGAATTTGGATTAACTCGTGCTATTTGGTTCCAAGAACAACAAGGAGCAACCGTTACGGTAGTGAATGTTGGAGGTCCTGAAACAGAACCAACTCTAAGAAAAGCTTTAGCAATCGGAGCTAACGAAGCCATCCGTGTTAACGCAAATCCTGCTGATGGTTTTTATGTCGCTAAACAACTTGCCGAAGTAATCAAAAACGGTGGATACGACATTATCATTGCCGGAAAAGAATCTTTAGATTATAATGGAGGAATGGTTCCGGGTATGATTGCCGGAATTTTAGGATATAATTTTTTAAATTCATGTGTAAGCCTTACTGTTGATGGTACCAATGTGAAAGCCGTTCGTGAAATCGATGGTGGTAAAGAAACCGTAAGCACTACCCTACCATTAATTATTGGTGGTCAAAAAGGATTGGTTGAAGAAAAAGACTTGCGTATTCCAAATATGAGAGGAATCATGACTGCAAGAACAAAAGCACTGGCAATTGTTGAGCCTGTAGAAGCACCGGCAAATACCAAAGCGGTTAAATTTGAAAAACCTGCTCCTAAATCTGCTGTAAAATTAATCTCTGCAGACAATTTAGATGAATTAATCAATCTTTTACATAACGAAGCGAAAGTAATCTAGTAATCAGTGTTCAGTCGCAGTTTTCAGTTAAGAACTTTAAACTTTAAACCTGAAACTTTAAACAAAAAAATTATGTCAATATTAATATATGCAGAATACGCAGAAGGAAAATTCAAGAAAGTAGCTTTCGAATTAGCTTCTTATGCAAAAAAAGTAGCTGAAACTTTAGGAACAACCGTTACTGCAGTAACGATAAATGCCGGAGATGTTTCAGAATTATCTAAATACGGAGTAGACAAAGTATTAAAAGTAAACAATGATAAATTATCTGGTTTTACAGCTAAAGCATATGCTGATGTCATTAAACAAGCGGCTGAGAAAGAAAGCGCCAAATTAGTTTTGCTTTCATCAACCACAGACAGTATTTACTTATCATCACTTGTTGCCGTTTCATTAGAAGCCGGTTTTGCTTCCAATGTGGTTGGGTTACCAGTAAGCACTTCTCCTTTTCAGGTAAAAAGAACTGCTTTTTCAAACAAAGCGTTCAATATAACTGAGATCAATACCGATGTAAAAGTACTTGGTCTTGCTAAAAATTCTTATGGTATCTTTGAAAACGCTTCAGCTACAACTGAAGAAGATTTTAACCCAACTATCGGAGACAATGATTTTGGTGTAAAAGTAGAATCAGTAGAAAAAGGTTCTGGAAAAGTTTCTATCGCAGATGCGGATATCGTGGTGTCTGGAGGACGTGGTTTAAAAGGTCCGGAAAACTGGGGAATGATTGAAGAATTAGCTGCTGTTCTAGGAGCTGCAACTGCCTGTTCCAAACCAGTTTCAGATTTAGGATGGAGACCTCACGGAGAACACGTAGGACAAACAGGAAAACCAGTAGCAACCAATTTATACATTGCCATAGGGATTTCTGGAGCGATTCAACATATCGCGGGAGTTAATTCATCAAAAGTAAAAGTGGTAATCAACAGTGATCCTGAAGCTCCTTTCTTTAAAGTGGCAGACTACGGAATTGTTGGGGACGCCTTCGAAATAGTACCTCAATTAATCGAAAAATTCAAAGCATTTAAGGCGCAACATTCTTAAATTAAAATATTTTATAATCAATTATAGCTACCAAAAACAAGATAATCGTATCTTTGTTTTCCGGTAGCTTTTTTGTTGCCTTTTTTTATTAAAATTGCATTTTATTTTTAATACAATAACTCTTAAACGGGGCCCTTTATACTTTTCATATATAAAAAATGAGTTTAGTTAAATTATCCATAAAAGGAATCTCTTACAGTCAAACTCAAAACGGAGCGTATGCATTGATTTTGAACGAGGTTGACGGCGAAAGAAAATTACCAATTGTCATAGGTGCTTTTGAAGCCCAATCTATTGCTATTGCTTTAGAAAAAGAAATAAAACCACCTCGCCCGTTAACCCATGATTTATTCAAAAATTTTGCTGACCGATTTGATATTGTAGTAAAACAAGTGATTATCCATAAACTGGTGGACGGTGTTTTTTACTCGAGTATCATTTGCGAAAGAGACAAAATAGAGGAAATAATAGATGCCCGTACTTCTGACGCGATTGCTTTGGCTTTACGTTTTAACGCTCCTATTTTCACCTATAAAAACATTCTTGACAAAGCCGGAATATACTTAAAATCGAATCTTACCGATGCCAATAAAGATTCACAGGAAATTGATGACGTTCTTTCTCATCCTGAAACATTTGGACAGGAAGAAGAAAGCAATAAATCCGGTGAGACCTACTCCAAACACAGTTTACAGGAATTAAACGAATTACTGGATCAGGCTGTATCCCATGAGGATTACGAAAAAGCGGCAAAAATCAGGGACGAAATTTCAAAAAGAGAATCTTAAAGGCATTAAGCTTTAGGCTCTATCCTTAAAAAAACTATCAACTTTGGCTTACAGCTCATAGCCTACAGCGTAAAGCATAAAACACATGAAGCAATATTTAGATTTAGTACAACATGTCATGCAGAATGGTTGCCAAAAAGGAGACCGTACAGGAACAGGAACAAAAAGTGTCTTTGGATACCAAATGCGTTTTGACTTGAACGAAGGTTTTCCAATGGTTACCACCAAAAAATTACATCTAAAATCAATCATTTATGAACTGCTTTGGTTCTTAAAAGGCGATACAAATATTGGCTATCTACAAGAAAACGGAGTGAAAATTTGGGACGCCTGGGCTGATGCTAATGGTGATTTAGGCCCTGTATATGGCCACCAATGGCGCAACTGGAACAGCGAAGAAATTGACCAGATTTCAGAACTGATCAAAGAATTAAAAACCAACCCAAACAGTCGTAGAATGCTGGTTTCGGCTTGGAATCCTTCTGTACTTCCCGACACAGGTAAATCTTTTGACGAAAATGTGGCCAACAATAAAGCCGCTTTACCTCCTTGTCACGCCTTTTTTCAGTTTTATGTTTCTGATGGAAAATTATCTTGCCAATTGTACCAACGCAGTGCCGATATTTTTCTGGGAGTACCTTTCAACATTGCTTCCTATGCTTTACTAACTATGATGATTGCACAGGTTTGCGATTTAGGAGTAGGTGAATTCATCCACACTTTTGGTGATGCGCACATTTACAACAATCACTTTGAACAACTCGAATTACAATTATCACGTGAACCAAAACCATTGCCAAAAATGATTTTGAATCCTGAAATAAAAAATATTTTTGATTTCGATTTTGATGACTTTACTCTTGAGGGATATGAACCTCATGCACTAATAAAAGGAAACGTTGCTGTTTAAGTATTTTACAAATATATTTTTCTTACATTTATGATTACAAACAGTAACTAGTACAATTTAAAAAAAGTCAAAAAACAGACTCTAACAAATCTCACAAAGGATTCGTAATTGCTACTCATGCTGTCAGAAACATAATTAAATAGCAGAGCATGAAGTGCCAAAAAACTATCTTTATCTTTTTTATTTTGTCATTGTCTATTAGAACTACCAGTCTAAAAGCTCAGGAACTAGAACCTAGAACCTACACAAACATACCTATCGGACTTAATTTTTTAATTAACGGCTATGCTTATTCCCGCGGTGATTTGTCTTTTGGACCCAATTTACCAATTACCAATGCCCAATTAAATATTTCAACTACTGTAATTGCATACGCAAGGTCGTTTAGTTTTGCCGGAAAATCTGCAAAAATTGATGCCGTTATCCCATACACATGGGTAAATGGAACAGCCCTTTATAATAACGAACCAATTGGACGAGAAGTAAATGGACTAACAGACAGCAGGTTTCGACTTTCAGTTAATCTTATAGGAGCTCCGGCATTGACCTTAAAAGAATTTAAAAATCATAATCACGATCTTTTTGTCGGAATAAGCCTTCAAACAACTGTACCGTCCGGTCAATATGATTCCAGTAAATTAGTCAATATTGGCACTAATCGATGGGCATTTAAATCTGAGATTGGAGCATCAAAAGCCATCAAAAAATGGATTTTTGAACTTACAGCAAGCACTACTTTTTATACGCCTAACAATAATTTCTACGGAGGTAAAACTAGAGAACAAGATATCTTATATTCTATACAGGGACACACTATCTACAGTTTCAGGAATGGAATATGGATTGCAGCTGATGCCACCTACTATGAAGGAGGAAGAACCACTGTAGACAATTTACTAAACAATGATTTACAGGAAAACTGGCGCTTAGGAACGACATTAAGCTTCCCATTGACTAAACTATATTCCGCTAAGTTATATGCAAGCAGTGGCGTTGCTGCACGAACTGGCAACAATTACGACTTAGTTGGAATTGGCATCCAATACCGATGGGGACAAGGACTGACAAAACCGATTAAATAGTTTTTTTGCAAATGTCCTTCTGATAATTTTTCCTTTAAAACCTCAGAAAGACCCTTAAAATAATAAAATCCGCTTCACAGCGGATTTTATTTATTTAGTTTATACCGATAAGACACTATTCTCTGCACCGGCAAAATCATTCCATTTAAAAGAATCTGCCTCCGGTTCATTAACAAACTCACCATCAATTACATATTTGAATTCATAAGACGCATCTTTATTCAAATCGTAAGCACCTTTAAAAGTTCCGTTCTTTAATTTACTTAAAGCACCTTCTGCAACATCCCAATTATTAAAATCACCCACTACTGATACTGAACCTGCCTCTTTTGCATCTACTGAAAAAGTAACCTTACAAACAGGTTTTGTTTTTATAAATTGTTTCTTTATTGACATAACTATTTCATTTTTAGATTTATGTGACAAAGGAAGCAAAATCATTTGAACCTACAAAGAACCAAAAGAAGTTTTAGGATAATAACAAAAACTTCCCTTGTTTTTGAATTTATTCCTAATTTAAACTATGATATTTTTTGTATACTAAATAAGAAATCCTTTTCGGAATAAATATTCAATAATCAGAAGAATGACTTTCCGAAATAAATTTTACCTTTATAATCTAAATTTAATTTCATGGAAAAAGAACAACACGAACAATATGAATACGCCAGAAGACGTATTAAACAAAAAAAAAGGCTCTATTTTCATTTTGTATTATTACTTATAGGAAGCTTGTTTTTATTTGTTGCCCATAATTTTTTTGGCATTGGCATCAATTCAGACTGGCATATTTGGGCAATTACAATATGGCTTTTTCTTTTTATTTTACACTTTATCAAGGTGTACATTACGGATCGTTTTATGAATAAAAATTGGGAAAGAGAACAGATTGATCGTCTTGTGGCTTTACAGAAAAAAAGAATAGATCAACTACAAAGTAAAGTAAACGAAGATTCTTAAAATAAATCGGAACATATGATTATAATGATTGCGGCTGTAGCCGAAAACAATGCTTTAGGTAAAGACAATGAATTAGTTTGGCATCTTCCAAATGATTTCAAAAGGTTTAAAGCCCTTACTTCTGGTCATCACATTATTATGGGAAGAAAAACATTCGAAAGTTTCCCTAAACCATTACCAAACAGAACCCATATTGTAATTAGCCGTCAAAAAGAATATTGCCCGGATGGCTGTATTGTTGTGGACAGTATTGAGGAAGCTATTACCATTTGTCCTGAAGGAGAGGTTTCCTATATTATTGGCGGAGGAGAAATTTATAATTTAGGACTTTCTTTTGCCGACAAAATTGAAATTACCAGAGTACACAACCATTTTGAAGCAGATGCTTTTTTTCCTGAAATCAACTCTGAAGAATGGGAGATTATTGAGTCTGAATTTAATAGTAAAGATGAGAAACATCTTTATGATTACACCTATCAAACTTTCATAAGAAAATAAAAAAAAACATCCCTGATTTGAGGGATGTTTTTTTTTACAATGATCTAGGGAAATGACCTACTCTTGAAAGAGTATCTGATAACATAAAATAAAAATTACAAATACCAATAAAACCCCAGAAATGAAGGTTATGACATTTGAAGTTTTTTGAGAGTACATCTCAAAAAAGAATTTCCAAAAACAAATTTAATCCTAAGAACGTGTTTTGCCCTTTAAATACGATACTGTTAAAAAAAACAGCACCTTCAAAACAGCTTACAAGAACAAATGAGATTAGCAAGGCAAAAACCATCCATTTGATTTGAGTCATTAAATCCCTATTAATCATTGCTAAAATATTTAAATATTTATAGAGCAAAATTGGTTAATAAAAACATTCGTCACAATACCCACTTTTAGTGATATTTCATCAAAACTCCTTCTTCTGATACCTATTATCCTCATTTTTAACATAAAACACAAGAAAAACACCTTAACCATTTTATATAAATAAAGTTCTCCCCTAATTTTGAAACTCATTTATAGTTTGTATAGTTTGTATTATATTTGTACAAATTAAAAAAATGTCTGAAAAAATAACTCCTTATAAAAATTCTTCATTAGGTAAGAAAGAACAAGTTGCACAAATGTTTGACACCATTTCCGGGAACTATGACAATCTAAATCGTGTCATTTCTTTTGGTATAGATGTTAAATGGCGTAAAAAAGTGCTGCAAATGGTTTCAAAATCTAATCCAAAAACCATTTTAGATATTGCCACAGGGACTGGAGATTTAGCCATTTTAATGGCCCAAACCAAAGCTGAAAGAATCATTGGATTAGATATTTCGGCCGGAATGTTAGAAGTGGGAAAGAAAAAAATTGCTGCAAAAAATCTGTCAAACACTATTGAAATGGTCCTGGCTGATTCTGGCTGATTCTGAAAACATGCCTTTTGAAGATAACTATTTTGACGCTATAACCGTTGCTTTCGGCGTTAGAAATTTTGAAAATCTAGAAAAAGGATTGGCAGAAATTTTAAGAGTATTAAAACCTAATGGTTTGTTTGTGATTTTAGAAACTTCAGTACCGGACAAAACCCCTTATAAGCAAGGTTATAATTTTTACAGTAAAAACATCCTGCCAATAATTGGAAAATTATTTTCAAAAGACAATGTTGCATATGGTTATTTGTCTGAATCTGCCGCAGCTTTTCCCTATGGTGAAGCATTAAACAATATTTTGAGAAAAATTGGGTTTATAGATGTTAAAGCAATGCCTCAAACTTTTGGAGTTGCTACTATCTACTCTGCTTCTAAAAAATAATACTGAAGAAATTTTCAGCCAAAATATGAAAAAAATATTTTTTTTAATTTTATTTTCCTTAACCATAAATGGTCATGCTCAGTTTACCAAAAGTATATTCAGCAAAGATCCTATTATCAATTTGGAAAACTGGCAAAAACAAAAACTCTATTTTGGGTTCTTCTTAGGGTTCAATTCCTATGACTTCAAAATAGATTATAAAACTGTTGGCCCTGACATTCAGGTTGACAAAACCACAGGATTCAATGTGGGAGTAGTTGCCGATTTGAGACTTCAGGAATATATCAATCTAAGATTTGAACCTGGACTTTATATCGCAAAAAGAGATTTACATTTTCCAAATTTCAACACCGAAAATGACGCACTCAGAGAAGTGAACAGTACCTATATTCATTTCCCTTTACTCGTAAAATTCTCATCCTTAAGAACCGGAAATATTCGTCCTTATTTATTAGGTGGTGTTTCTGCAAATTTAAACTTATCAAGCAATTCAAAATCCATAGACGACAATGAAGAACAACGTTTCAGAGTAGACGCTTGGACAACTAATTATGAATTGGGTTTTGGTATTGATATATTTTCGGAATATTTTATTTTTTCACCTTCAATAAGAGGATCATTTGGGATTAACGATGAATTAATTCGGGATGATGACCCAAACAGTCCTTGGACAGGCAATATTGAATCGATGAAATCCAGGGCGATTTTTATCAATTTCACTTTTCATTAAAAATTCAAATCAAATCATCCATATTTTCATAAACTGGAGAACCTGATTTTGCTCTTTACAAGCAGTAATTAAACTGTCGTTCGACGAAACTCGCTTAGAATAATTGCGGTTGCGGTTGCCACATTCAGACTTTCTGTTTTTTGGAGATCTCCAAAACGAGGAATTGTTAGTCTGTTTTTAATTAATTTTTCTAAATCTTCGGAAATTCCATTGGCTTCATTTCCCATTATTATAATTCCTTCCTGAGGCAGATTGGTAGTGTAGATATTGGTTCCATCCATGAAGGTTCCAAAAACAGGCAACTTTGTTTTTGCAACGAAAGCATTCAGATCAATATAATTTACGTTTACTCTGGTTATGGATCCCATGGTAGCCTGGACGACTTTAGGATTAAAAATATCAACTGTTTCTTTTGAGCATATTAATTGACGAATTCCAAACCAATCACACAAACGCAATATGGTTCCTAAATTTCCCGGATCACGAATACTGTCAAGAGCCAGAATTAGTCCTGATTCAATAATTTCTTTTTCTTTCGGCATTTTAAAAACAGCCAAACAAGTGTTAGGAGTTGCCAATGCACTGATTTTTTTTAAATCACTATCGTTTATCAGCGTTTTTTTTGCACTTGAAACCTCTTCAAAATCATTTTGTGTGGTATACAAATGTTCGAGTTCAAAATTAGATTGCAAAAGTTCCTGAATTACTTTTACGCCTTCGGCAAAAAACAATTGATTCGCGATTCGTTGTTTTTTTTGGTGCAAACTCGATATAAGTTTTATTTGGTTTTTACTAACCATAAAAAAATGTACTTTTGAATTAAATATTTTAGAACACTTGAAAAAGATTTCCACAAAAATAGCAGCATTTATTCTAATAGCAATAGTAATTTGCGCATGTAATGCTGTAAAAAGAGTTCCAGAGGGTAAATTACTGCTTACCAAAAACGAAATTTCAGCAAATAACAAAACCATCAGAGAAGAAAATGTTTTTAATCAGTTGTATCAAACTCCAAATGGAAACTTATTGGGTTTTCCCTTGCGATTGAACTTATACAATATGGCTAATTTAAATCCAGACTCAACTTATCAGGCAAAATTCGACAACAATCCCGGCAAATATGAACGGATGTCAAAATGGTTATCTGCAAAGCAAGTCGATCGATTGGGTAAATCTTTTTGGTACCATGGCATTCATGACTTTTTGAAAAAAACTGGCGAAGCCCCTACAATTATTGATAAAACAAAAGCTGACAAATCTGCCTTGAGATTAAAATATTATTATTTCAACAACGGTTATTTTAATGTTACAACTGATTATAAAATTGACACCACAAGCACAAAAAAAGCAAAAATAAAGTATACTGTAACTACTGGACAACCTTACACCTTAGACACATTAAGCACAACTATTTCGACTCCTGTTTTAGACTCCTTATATGAACTAAACAAATCCAACACCTTCTTAAAGTCCGGAAACCAATATAAAACTGAGGATTTTGAAAATGAGAAAAACAGAATTACCACTAATTTCAGAAACAATGGCGTTTATTATTTTCAGCCTAATTATGTAACTTTTGATGTCGATACGATTAAAAAAGTAAATCAGGCAAATATAAATTTGGTCATTAAGAATTATACGTATCAAGAACGAGATTCCAGCAGAACGGAACCTTTTAAAATGTATAAAATAAGTGATGTGAATATTTACACCGATTATTCCCCATCTGATAAAGTTCTAAAAATCACTGACAGTACTACTTATAACAACTTCAACCTATACAGCAAAGAAAAATTAAGATACAGACCAAAAGCTATAACCGATGCTATCTTTATCACTAAAGGAACTTTATTTGCTGATTATAAAACGGTGTTGACAACTCGTTATTTAAACAATCTTAAAATTTTTAATTATCCGTCCATCCAATACGAGGTAGATCCTAGAGATTCTACAGCACAGTCATTGATTGCAAAAGTATATTTGACCCCAAGAAAAAAGTACAGTTTCGGAGCCACATTTGATGTCACACATTCCAATATCCAAGATTTCGGAATAGGAATGAGCGCTTCAGAAACGATCCGAAATGTATTTAATGGAGCCGAAACCTTAGAACTTGCTGCCCGTGGAAACATTGGATCCTCGCAAGATTTAGCCAATCCTAACAATACTTTTTTTAATGTTTCAGAATATGGATTAGATCTAAAATTGAATTTTCCCCGAATTTTCATGCCTTTCAATACCGAAAAAATCATCCCCAAAAGTATGATTCCGTCGACACTCATCACAACAGGTATTGCAAAGCAAAGAAATATTGGATTAGATAAAGAGAATGTCACTGGTATTTTCTCCTATAATTGGACCCCGAAAAGAAACAATACAGCACGTTTCGATCTTTTTAACGCTCAATTCGTAAGAAATCTTAATCCTCAAAACTATTTTAATGTATACACATCTTCTTACGATGCTTTAAACAATATTGCAGAAGATTACAATACTAATCCGGATTACGTAGAAAATGGCGATTTAATAATCGAATCCGGTACATCCGGTTTCACAAGCGATGTTTTGTCAGGAAACACAGCTTTGACTCCTGATGATGAAGAGTATCAAACAGTGGAAGGCATTGAAGAAAGACGAATAAGACTTACTGAAAATGATTTTATTTTAGCAACCAGCTTTACCTTTACAAAAACAACCAAAAAAGATCTATCTGACAACAACTTTTATCTCTTTAGAACTAAAATAGAATCAGCGGGATCTCTTTTATCTTTAATCTCGAACACCGCAAATTTGCCCAAAAATGAAAACGGTCACTATGAAATCTTTAATTTAGAATATTCCGAATATATAAAAACAGAATTCGATTATATCAAGCATTGGGACTTATCAAAAGAAAAAGTCTTAGCTGTGAGAAGCTTTTTCGGAATTGCAATTCCATTTGGAAATGCTGATTACATTCCGTTCTCCCGAAGTTATTATGCTGGGGGATCCAATGACAATAGAGCGTGGGCGCCCTATGGTTTAGGACCGGGAAGTAGCGGAGCCATAAACGATTTTAATGAAGCAAACATGAAAATTGCACTCAGTGGAGAATTTAGATTTAAAGTTTTTGGCAGTCTTAAAGGTGCATTGTTTGCAGATGCAGGTAACATCTGGAATGTCTTAGACAATGTGACTTTAGAAAAAGCTACTTTTGACGGATTCAAAGACTTAAAAGAAATCGCATTAGGAACCGGATTTGGGTTGCGATATGATTTAAGTTTTTTTGTTATTCGCTTTGATTTAGGATTTAAAACCTACAATCCGGCCAATGAAAACGGCAGCCGATGGTTCAATGAATATAATTTTGCGAACTCTGTTTTAAATTTTGGAATAAATTATCCTTTCTAATGCTAATTAATTCTTATTTTTGCAAACTAAAAACTAAAAAAACAATTTAAAAAAATTACAATGGCACACAACATAAAACCGGGCGTAGCTACAGGAGATCAAGTACAGGAAATTTTCAAATATGCAAAAGAAAAAGGATTTGCACTTCCTGCAGTAAATGTTACTGGATCAAACACAATCAATGGTGTTCTTGAAACAGCCGCAAAACTTAATGCCCCAGTTATTATCCAATTTTCAAATGGAGGAGCACAATTTAATGCAGGAAAAGGACTTTCTAATGCTGGTGAAAAAGCAGCTATCGCTGGTGGAATTGCTGGAGCCTTACATATTCATACATTAGCTGAAGCTTACGGAGCGACAGTAATATTGCATACTGACCACTGTGCTAAAAAATTATTACCTTGGATTGATGGTTTATTAGATGCTTCTGAAAAACATTTTGCAGAAACAGGAAAACCATTATTCTCTTCTCATATGATTGACTTATCTGAAGAACCTATTGAAGAAAATATCGAAATTTGCAAAGGCTATTTAGCTAGAATGAGCAAAATGGGAATGACTTTGGAAATCGAACTTGGAATCACAGGTGGTGAAGAAGATGGTGTTGACAATTCTGATGTTGACAGTTCAAAACTATACACTCAACCTTCTGAAGTATCTTATGCTTACGAAGAATTATCAAAAGTAAGTCCAAGATTTACAATCGCAGCTTCTTTTGGAAACGTTCACGGTGTTTACAAACCAGGAAACGTGAAATTGACTCCAAAAATCTTAAAAAATTCTCAAGATTACGTTCAGGAAAAATTCCAAACAGGACATAACCCAGTTGATTTTGTTTTCCACGGTGGATCAGGTTCTACATTAGAAGAAATCAGAGAAGCTATTGGTTATGGTGTAATTAAAATGAACATCGATACTGATTTACAATTTGCATTTACAGAAGGTATCCGTGATTACATGGTTAAAAACATTGAATACCTAAAAACTCAAATTGGAAATCCTGACGGAGCAGATGTTCCGAACAAAAAATATTACGATCCAAGAAAATGGTTGCGTGAAAGCGAAATTACATTCAACGCTAGACTTGAGCAGGCTTTTGCTGACTTAAACAACGTGAATACACTATAATTTTAAAAATTTAAGGTTTAAAGTTAGCTTCGAACATTAAATACTGATTACTGAAACACTGAATACTGAATAGATGGCTTGGTTTAAAAGAAAAGAAAAAGGTATTACTACCGCTACTGAAGACAAAATGGATGTTCCAAAAGGGCTTTGGTATAAGTCTCCAACTGGAAAAATTATTGATGCCGAAGAATTGGCTCGCAATTTATATGTGAGTCCTGAGGATGATTTCCACGTTAGAATTGGAAGTGATACGTATTTTGAAATCTTATTCGACAACAATGAATTTGTTGAATTAGATAAAAATATGACTTCTAAAGATACTTTGCATTTCGTTGACACCAAAAAATATTCAGAGCGTTTAAAAGATGTCATGGAAAAAACCAAACTCAAAGACGCTGTGCGTACCGGAGTTGGTAAATCCAAAGGCAAGGATGTAGTAATCTGCTGTATGGATTTCGCCTTTATTGGTGGTTCCATCGGAGGTGTTGTAGGAGAGAAAATTGTTCGTGGTATTGATCATGCTATCAAAAACAATATGCCTTTCATCATGATTTCTAAATCAGGTGGAGCGCGTATGATGGAAGCCGCTTATTCATTAATGCAATTAGCAAAAACATCGGTTAAATTAGTTCAACTTGCCGAAGCAAAATTACCGTATATTTCATTGTGTACCGACCCAACAACTGGAGGAACAACCGCTTCTTATGCCATGCTTGGAGACATTAATATCTCTGAACCTGGAGCATTAATCGGGTTTGCCGGACCAAGGGTAGTAAGAGACACAACAGGTAAAGATTTGCCGGAAGGTTTTCAAACCGCAGAATTCCTTATGGAGCATGGTTTCTTAGACTTTATTACCCCAAGAAAAGAATTGAAAGACAAGATTAACTTGTATATCGATTTGATTCAGAATAACGATATTAGATAGTTTCGAACTTCTATAACCACAAAAAATCCCATCTGCTAAAATAAACTGCAGATGGGATTTTTTTATATCTTTATTTCAAATCCTAGCTTACGAAAAAATATTGATTGGTTTCATATTTTGTTTTCTTCTACGGCCTTGCACTAAGAAAGAAAAACCTCAGAACCTTAGCAACTCAGAATCTCAGAACCTCTCAAAAACTACATTCCCGTTCTAATCGCTTCCACAGGATCTAGTTTTGAAGCTGTAATTGCCGGCAAAATTCCAGAAATCAATCCGATAATAGCAGCAAGACCAGTTCCTAAAAGAATATTCCCTATTCCAAGGACGAATTCAAAATCTAGTGCTTTTGTCAAAATAACTGAAATAACCCAAACTAAAAACAAACCGACAATCCCGCCTATCACAGAAAGAATAATGGCCTCGAATAAAAACTGAAATAATATAAATCTATTTTTAGCTCCTAATGATTTCTGTATCCCTATCAAATTAGTGCGCTCTTTTACAGAAACAAACATAATATTGGCAATCCCAAAACCGCCCACAAGCAAAGAAAACCCACTAATTATCCAGCCCACAACGTTCATCTGACCTAAAATACCATCGATAAAATCAGTGAACCCGGAAAAGACATTAATAAAAAAATTATCTATTTCTCCTGCCTTCAGGCCACGGTAGTTTCTTAACTTTTGAGAAATTTCTTCTTTGTATGCCTCCATATCAACCCCACTTGCAGGCTTCAAAATAATAACATTCGTCAAACCATCATTATTATCACCATACAATTGTCGCACAAAATTTACCGGAATAAAAACTGAGGTATCATCGCTGTCACCAAACAAACCCGCTCCTTGTTTTTTCAGGACACCAATAACCGTAAAACGTTTACCATACAAACGGACATTTTTCCCTATAGGTTCAGACTCATCAAATAATGATTTTGCGATTTCATTTCCTAAAACAATCACTGTAGATCCTGAATTGGCTTCAGACTCATTATAAAACCTACCTTTATCAAACTCTAAACCCTGAATATCAATGAATTCATGCGAAACCGGGACAATATTGACATCCGTTACCGTATTTGAATCGTATTTTATGGATTCTCTTCTGGTAAAAATCTGATACCCCATTTGGTCTGTATTGGTCATTGCATCCTTCATATAAGTATATTCATCATACTTAACATTAGGGAATTGCTCTCTCTTCCATTGAGGAATATCAGAAGGACCGAAAGAAAATTTCATCAAATAAATTGTGTTCTTATCCAAGCTACTCAAATCCTTTGTGATTTTTCTATCCAAAGAATCGACAGCTGCAAGTACCGCTATAATTGAAAAAATCCCAATAGTGACACCCAATAAAGAAAGCAAAGTTCTCAATTTATTGTTGCTTAAAGCATTCATTGCAAAACTGAAACTCTCTTTTAATAATCGAAGGTAAACTAACATATAACCAAAATTTGCGTTAAAGTAAATTTCTATAAATTTAAATCAAAAACCTAATAAAAATCCACTGATACATAGGTGTTACATTTTAGAAGAATGTTACAGCAATTGATTGAATTTTATAATCAAAAAAAAACTATTTTTGCACTCTGATAATTATAACTACACAATGAGCACAACTAAAACAATTCAATCGGCATTAATATCCGTTTTTTCAAAAGAAGGTCTAGAACCAATTGTAAGAAAACTACATTCTCAAAATGTCACACTTTATTCTACTGGAGGAACAGAAGATTTCATAAAAAACTTAGGAATTCCTGTAGTTCCTGTTGAAGAGATCACTTCTTTTCCTGAAATTCTTGGTGGCAGAGTAAAAACCTTGCACCCAAAAATCTTTGGAGGAATCCTAAACCGTCAGGATAATCCAAGTGATGTGCAACAAATGAAAGAATTTGATATCCCGCAGATTGATTTAGTTATTGTTGATTTATACCCATTTGAAAAAACAGTAGCTTCAGGTGCAAGTGAACAAGATATAATTGAAAAAATTGATATTGGTGGTATTTCATTAATTCGTGCTGCCGCAAAAAACTTCAAAGACACTGTCATCGTAGCATCAGTTGACCAATACGGTTTACTTTTGGATTTAATTACCAACCAAAACGGTGCAACAACACTTGCTGACAGAAAATTATTGGCTACAAAAGCATTTCATGTTTCCTCTCATTACGATACCGCAATTTTCAATTATTTCAATACTGACGAAACAATCTACAAAGAAAGTATTGCGAATGGCCAAGTCTTGAGATACGGAGAAAACCCTCATCAAAAAGGATTTTTCTTTGGTGATTTTGATGCTATGTTCAACAAAGTACACGGAAAAGAATTATCATACAACAACTTACTTGATGTAGACGCTGCAGTGAATTTGATAACTGAATTCAAAAATGACGGACCTACTTTTGCCATTTTAAAACACAACAATGCTTGTGGTCTTGCCTCAAGAAAAACAATCAGCGAAGCTTATTTAGCGGCATTGGCCTGCGATCCAACTTCAGCTTTTGGTGGTGTTTTGATTTCCAATACAAAAATAGACGTTGAAACAGCGACAGAGATAAACAAATTGTTTTGTGAAGTGGTAATCGCTCCGGCATATGATGAGGAAGCCATTACTATTTTAGAAGAAAAGAAAAACAGAATTATTTTAATTCAAAACGAAGTAGCTTTACCTCAAAGACAAGTTCGTACTTGCTTAAACGGACTTTTAGTTCAAGATAGAAATAATATCACTGACAATAAAGCAGATCTAAAAACCGTTACAATAACAAGTCCAACAGAACAGGAAATCGAAGATTTGATTTTTGCTTCAAAAATCTGCAAAAACACAAAATCGAACACTATTGTTTTCGTAAAGAATGGCACGCTTATTGCTTCTGGAACCGGGCAAACATCACGTGTTGATGCCTTGTTGCAAGCAATAGAAAAAGCAAAAACTTTTGGCTTTGATTTGCATGGAGCAGTAATGGCGAGTGATGCTTTTTTCCCTTTTCCTGATTGCGTTGAAATAGCAAAAGAGGCAGGAATAACAGCTGTTATCCAACCTGGAGGTTCTATTAAAGACCAATTAAGTATTGACTACTGTAACGAAAATAAAGTTGCAATGGTATTTACAGGAACACGTCATTTTAAACATTAATTTGTTTAACTTTGCGCATTAATATTTTATAAATTTTAAACCCCTAAAAAACTTATGGGATTTTTTGATTTCATGACCGAGGATATTGCGATAGACCTTGGTACCGCAAACACTTTAATCAT
>RCUR01000069.1_pt1 | contig 30979 bp, 25 predicted proteins | sample 2166151 | NCBI WGS metagenome assembly RCUR01 (sample SAMN09932785, study PRJNA488358) | compost metagenome | isolation source: compost soil in an enriched community | place: Germany: Experimental Botanical Garden
TGGCTATAACAGCTTTTTGCAAATTCATGGAAATATTCTCAATTGGCTCCCAGTCATGACTGAAATATACTTCCTTCCCTGCCGCTTTATTCTCAATGGCACGAATAACCATCAATGGCGTGAAAGGAACCGGAACAAACTTAAAAAGTAAAACAAAAAAAATCGAAAGACCAAAGAACCACAACATGGCTTTGAACAGAAACCGTTTTAATTTACTCATAAAAGAAGTATCTTCTTTTTTTGCAGGTTGTTTTGTTTTTTTTGGATTTTTTTTCGGGGTTATTTTCGTTGCCATTACACTACTATATCTGCTAATTCTTGACCTATTAAACTTCCTATTGCCACACCCATTCCACCTAATCTTACGCCACAATACACATTATCTGACAATTGCGAAACAATCGGTTTTTTACTGTTACCTATTCCCATAATACCGCTCCAACGATGGGCAATCTGATATTCATGATTGGGCAAAATTACTTCTTTTAGCAATTGTTCCAATTTATTTTGCACAATTTCTGTCTGTCCGAACTCAGTAGTTGTCTCAGCATCAAAATCTAGATTTCGGCCACCTCCCAATAAGATTCTGTCTCCTATATTTCTAAAATAATAATAACCTCTATCAAGATGAAAAGTTCCTTTAATGTCCAAATTCGCAATTGGTTCCGTTATCACAACTTGCGCCCTTGCCGGCTTTACACCTCCATTGGTAAGCGCATTGGCAAAACCATTTGTGGCAAACAATAATTTTTTTGCCACAAAGCTGAACTCTCCCAGCACCACTTCAACTCCATTTTTAGTATCAGAATACGAACTGACTGTTTGCTGGTTTAAAATCAATATATTCTGCGCAACCGCTTCTTTTAGCAAAGCTTGCATCATATTGCCTGTATCAATTTGCGCTTCAAAAGGATTGAAAATCAGATAGTCCTGAATTCCTTTAAAATCAAAACGATCCACTTGCTTTGCAAAAACATCCGCTTTAAAAAGGGGCTTCAAAATCTCATTTATAAATGGAAGTTTATTGAGACATTCGGCATAGCAACTATCATCCGATTTTAAAAACAATTCATATCCTCCATGGGGCCTGAAATCTATTGCTTCATCACCCAATCTTTTTCGTAACAATTGCAAACCCTGCCAACGTTTTTGAACAAGATTTACCACTTCCTCTTCTGAATGGGATTTTAAATCATCTATAATTTCGGAAATACTACCAAAACAGGCAAATCCAGCATTTTTTGTACTGGCTCCCTGAGGCAACATTCCTTTTTCTAAAACTAAAATTTTACTGTCCGGAAATTTTTCCCGCAACCGCAACGCGGCATGTAAACCCACGATTCCACTACCAACAATCGCGTAATCTATATTTGTAAACCAATTTTTTAATTCCCAATAACTGAGTTGCATTTGAATATTTTTTTATAAAAATAATATTTTTTCGGACCTATTTACAGCTGTATACTATATCTTTTTCTTTTTAAAGAAAAAAGAAAAAGAATGCGTCCCAAACCTTCGGGATCATCTGGGCTAAACTAAAGTTAAAATCAACGAACATGGAATTAAAATGGCTAATTTTGCGTTTTTAAAATTAATTATTTTCATGAAAAAAGCACTGTTTTTAACCCTAACACTGATCAGCTTAAATGCTATGGCACAAAACGTAATGACACCCGAATTACTTTGGAAATTAGGAAGAGTAACTCCTTTAGGAATATCTAAAGACGGGAAAAATGTAGTCTATAAAGTAGCTACTCCATCTGTAGAAGAAAACAAATCGGACTCAAAATTTTATATTTTGCCTTTAAATGGAGGAAATGCTACCGAAATAGAAAACACCAAAGAAGTATTGGCCGACAAGAATATTTCACCAGACCAAAAATACATCGTTTACCATGAAGAAGTAAAAATTGACAAAGTTCATGCTAAAGATTTTTATCCTGAATTACAAAAATCGGATGTTCAAATCTATAATGGTTTAGATTATCGCCATTGGGATACTTGGAACGAAGGAAAGTTCAATCACGTTTTTTACAAAGAAAACAAAGACGGTGCTACAGGAATTGATATTTTGAAAGGAGAAAATTTCGATAGTCCACAGAAGCCTTTTGGCGGAGACGAGGATTATATTTGGTCCCCAGACAGCAAAAGCATCCTTTATGTATGCAAGAAAAAAGCAGGAACCCAATATGCAGTTTCTACCAATACCAATATTTACGAATACAATCTGGAAACGGGAAAAACCATCAACAGAACAGAAGAAAACCTAGGTTATGATACCGAACCTAAATTTTCCCCAACAGGAAATCTCACTTGGTTGCAAATGAAACGAGACGGCTATGAAGCTGACAAAAAAGACATTATAGTTAGCTTCAAGGGAATAAAAATGAATCTAACAGCTAACTGGGATGGGACAGTAGACCATTTTATGTGGAGTAAAGACGGTAAAAAAGTATATTTTATTGCCCCAATAGATGGAACAAAACAATTATTTGAAGTCAACTTCCCAGGGCTAACCAGAATTGCCATTAACGTTCACCAAATTACAAATGGAGATTTCGATATCAATGATTTGATAGGATTTTCAGGCGATAATATCATTGTTACGAGAGCTGACATGAACCATGCTTCGGAAATTTTCTCTTATGATTTAAAGAAAAACACCTGGAAACAATTGTCAAATGTAAATACCGCAATCTACGATTCATTAGCTTTAAGCAAAACTGAAAGAAGATATGTAACTACAACCGATGGTAAAAAAATGTTGGTTTGGGTTATTCTTCCTCCTAATTTTGATGCTTCCAAAAAATACCCGACACTGTTGTACTGTCAGGGAGGCCCACAAAGTGCCTTGACCCAATATTATTCTTTCCGTTGGAATTTTCAGTTAATGGCAGCCAATGGCTATATTGTAGTAGCACCTAACCGTCGCGGGATGCAAGGGCATGGCGTAGAATGGAACGAGCAAATCAGTAAAGATTGGGGAGGACAAGTAATGGATGATTATTTATCTGCCATTGATGATGTAGCCAAAGAAAGTTATGTTGACAAAAGTAGATTAGGCTGCGTTGGCGCCAGTTATGGTGGTTATTCTGTGTTTTACTTAGCCGGCATTCATAATAATCGCTTCAAAACATTTATCTCCCATGACGGTGTTTTCAACACACAAAGCATGTATGGCACAACTGAAGAACTTTTCTTTACCAACTGGGATTTTGGTGGTGCTTATTGGGAAAAAGATAACGCTGTAGCACAAAAGACATACACGACTTTCAATCCGATAAATCATGTTGAAAAATGGAATACTCCAATATTGATTATACAAGGCGGAAAAGACTTCCGTGTTGCGATTGGTCAAGGACAAGAAGCCTTTCATGCTGCACAATTGCAAGGAATAAAAAGTAGATTCTTATACTTCCCGGAAGAAAACCATTGGGTTTTAAAACCACAAAATGCACAAGTTTGGCAAAGAGAATTTTTCAAATGGCTGCAAGAAACTTTGTAGTATCAAAACAAAATAGTTCATACAAAAAAACCTCACTTTTCAGTGAGGTTTTGTATTATTTAATCTTTGATTACTCAGGATCATTCATTTTGAAAGTATCCATAAAGGCTGTAGTATAATCTCCAGCTATATAACGAGGATCATCCATTAATTGTCTGTGAAAAGGAATAGTAGTTTTCACACCTTCAATAACAAATTCATCCAATGCTCTTCTCATTTTGCTAATTGCTTCCTCACGAGATTGGGCAGTTGTAATCAACTTAGCAATCATAGAGTCATAATTAGGCGGAATTGTATATCCTGAGTACACATGTGTATCTAAACGAACTCCGTGACCACCTGGCATGTGAAGCGTGGTGATTTTACCCGGAGACGGACGAAAATCATTATAAGGATCTTCTGCATTGATACGACACTCTATAGCGTGCAATTGTGGTAAATAATTTTTACCCGAAATTGGAATTCCCGCAGCAACCATAATTTGCTCACGAATCAAATCGTAATCAATTACTTGTTCAGTAATAGGATGCTCTACCTGAATACGAGTATTCATTTCCATGAAGTAGAAATTACGGTGTTTATCAACCAAAAACTCTACAGTTCCAGCACCTTCGTACTTAATATATTCAGCAGCTTTTACAGCAGCTTCACCCATTTTAGTACGCAATTCATCAGTCATAAATGGAGAAGGCGTTTCTTCAGTCAATTTTTGATGACGACGTTGAACAGAACAATCTCTTTCAGAAAGGTGACATGCTTTTCCATAAGAATCTCCAACAACCTGAATTTCAATATGACGTGGCTCTTCGATAAGTTTCTCAAGATACATTCCGTCATTTCCAAAAGCTGCAGCTGATTCCTGACGAGCACTTTCCCATGCTTTCAATAAATCTTCTTCTTTCCAAACAGCACGCATCCCTTTTCCACCACCTCCGGCAGTTGCTTTAAGCATTACAGGATAACCGAATTGGTTTGCTAATTCTGCCGCTTGCTCATAAGACTCCAAGATCCCTACAGAACCAGGAACACATGGAACACCAGCAGCAATCATGGTCGCTTTAGCCGAAGCTTTATCTCCCATTCTATCAATCATTTCAGGGGAAGCGCCAATAAATTTAATCCCGTGTTCTTGGCATATTTTCGAAAACTTAGCGTTTTCAGAAAGAAATCCATAACCAGGGTGAATTGCATCTGCATTGGTAATTTCTGCAGCAGCAATAATATTTGACATTTTCAAATAGGATAAGTTACTTGGAGGTGGCCCTATACAAACCGCTTCATCAGCAAACTTAACATGAAGACTTTCTGCATCGGCAGTAGAATAAACAGCTACTGTTTTAATTCCCATTTCCTTGCAAGTTCTAATTACGCGTAGCGCAATTTCTCCCCTATTTGCAATTAGTATTTTTTTAAACATCTTTTTGAAATTTTAAATTATAAATTATAAATTATAAATTTTAAATTTATTGAATGACAATAAAAATTCATCATACAAAATTCATCATTCAAAATTTCTTATGATGGATCAACTAAAAATAAAGGCTGATCAAATTCAACTGGAGACATATCATCCACTAATATTTTAACGATTTTTCCTGATACTTCAGATTCAATTTCGTTAAATAATTTCATAGCCTCAATAACACAAAGAACATCTCCTTTAGAAATGGTATTTCCAACTTCAACAAAAACAGGTTTGTCTGGAGATGGTTTTCTATAGAAAGTTCCAATGATTGGAGATTTTATAGTGATGTATTTTGAATCTTCAGCGGCTGGAGTTTCAGGACTTGCAGCAACTGGAGCAATTTGTTGAGGAGCTACTGCTTGATGAAGAACTGGTTGAGATGGCATTTGTTGTACATACGTGGTCTCTGTAACATTACCTTCCAAAGTTGTTCTAATGGTGATTTTAACATCATCCATCTCTAATTTAACTTCGGCAACTCCTGAATTTGCCACAAATTTGATTAGGTTTTGAATTTCTTTTAAATCCATAATATTTGTTTTTAGTTTAAATTTATTGTTTATCGTAAGCCCATTTCAGATAAATAGATCCCCAAGTGAATCCTCCTCCAAAAGCGGCCAATATAATATTATCTCCTTTTTTGAACAAATGCTCGAAATCGTAAAGAACTAATGGTAAGGTTGCAGAAGTTGTATTTCCGTATTTTTCAATATTCATCAATACTTTTGAATCTTCCAAATTCATTCTACTTGCAGTAGCATCAATAATTCTTTTATTCGCTTGATGCGGAACCAACCAATCAACATCTTCATTGGTTAAATTATTTCTTTTCACCACAAGTTCACTTGCATCAGCCATATTCGTTACTGCATATTTAAAAACAGTTTTTCCATCCTGAATAATATTGTGCATATTACCGTTTACAGTTTCTAATGAGGTAGGAACCAAAGAACCACCGGCTGGAATTTTAAGAAAATCACGACCTATTCCATCACTACGCAAATATTCATCTTGTAATCCTAATCCTTCATAATTTGGTTCAAACAAAACAGCACCTGCACCATCACCAAAAATAATGCAAGTAGATCTATCCGTATAATCTACGATAGAAGACATTTTATCTGCTCCTATAAGTAGTACTTTTTTATATCGTCCTGATTGAATGTAAGCCGCTGCAGTAGACATTCCATATAAAAAACTGGAACACGCAGCTTGTAAATCATAAGCAAAAGCATTTGTTGCTCCAATTTCTGTAGCCACATATACTCCGGTTGATGCAACTGGCATATCCGGTGTTGCAGTTGCCATTATTAACAAATCGATCTCTAAAGGATCAATATTTGCTTTAGCCAATAAATCTTGTGCGGCTTTTATAGCCAGAAACGAAGTCCCTTTGCTATCATCTTTAAGAATTCTTCTTTCTTTTATTCCCGTACGACTGGTAATCCATTCGTCATTGGTATCTACCATGGTTTCAAGAACTTTGTTAGAAAGAACAAAGTCCGGAACATAAGCTCCAACAGCGGTAATTGCGGCTGTAATTGTATTCATTGTATCCGATTATTTCTATCAAATGCAAGCATTTGAAAAATTTTTAAAAGACTTGAAAATTACAAAAAAAATTCCAAACCTATTGTTTTAGAACTCCTTATTTAACGAAAATTACAAACAACAAAAAAAACTCTCACATAGTGAGAGTTCTCATATTATTTACAAAAATGTATTAAGCAACAGCTACAGATTTATCTATAACAACTTGTCCTCTGTAGTACATTTTTCCCTCATGCCAGTAAGCTCTGTGGTATAAATGTGCCTCTCCAGTAATTGGACAAGTAGCGATTTGAGCTACAGTAGCTTTATAATGTGTTCTTCTCTTATCTCTTCTTGTTTTCGAGATTTTTCTCTTAGGATGTGCCATTTTACTATATTATTTATCCGTTAATAGTTGCTTTAATTTGTCCCAACGCGGGTCAATATTTTCTTCTTTTTTATTTTCTTTTTTCTGTTCTTTTACAGCCAGTTCATTCAATTTTGTCAAAGCTTCCGTTTTTAAACTTCCGTCTTTTACACCTGGATGAACTCGTCTAAGAGGCACCGACAACACAATCATTTCATAAATATATTGCGCCACATCAATTTCAAATTCACCATGAGGCAGAATAAGCAATTCTTCGTTGTCATTATTAAAAGTTTCCCCAAAACGAACTATTAAATTCATTTTACCCTTTACAGGTAAATCAAAATCTTCGCCCGTGAGATCACAAGGAACATTCACAGTTCCTTTATGCTTGAAACTCAACTCCAACATGGTGCTTTTTTTCTCTAAAACTAAATTTACTTTGATATCTGAATTTTGAAATTCATGATAGTCAAAGATCTCAAAGAACTTGTTACTTATTTGATATTCAAAATGATGTTTTCCTAGCTTTAATCCTATAAAAGGAATTAAATATTCTTTCGTCTTATTCATTTCAACAACAATTTGCCCTAAACTTCGGGAGTGCAAAGATATAAAATAATTATAAATCTAATAATGTTATTCCGCTTTTTTTGTTTATAGCTGTTTTTCTTTTGTTTTCAAGGGTTTTTGACTAATTTCCGCATACTGATTTCGCGAATTATAAATATCAATAGCCAAATAAACCGCTTCCTTAAACGAATTATAATCCGCCACACCCTTGCCAGCGATATCATAAGCGGTACCATGATCCGGCGATGTTCTAATTTTACTCAAACCTGCCGTATAATTCACCCCCTTACCAAATGACAAAGTCTTAAAAGGAATTAATCCCTGATCATGATAAGTTGCAATTACAGCATCATAATTCTCATATTGATTACTCCCAAAGAATCCATCTGCGGCAAAAGGACCAAAAACAAGCGTCCCCTTATCAAATATTTTTCGCAATGTTGGTCTCAGAATCGCATCTTCCTCACCTCCAATTACACCACCGTCTCCACAATGCGGATTCAACCCCAAAACAGCAATTCGCGGTTTATTAATACTAAAATCCTGAATTAATGACTGCTTAACGGTTTCAATTTTTTTCACAATCAACTCTTCCGTAAGATGCGATGCCACTTCACTTAACGGAATGTGATCCGTCAACAACCCAACCCTTAAAGAATCCTGAACCATCAACATAAGCGCATTACCCTCCAGTTCCTGATCCAAATAATCCGTATGCCCAGGAAACTTAAATGATTCTGACTGGATATTATATTTATTTATAGGTGCAGTCACCAATACATCAATCAACCCTTCTTTCAAAGCTTTAGTTGCAGCAACAAATGACTTAATCGCATAAGCCCCTACTTTATCATCATTCTCACCAAAATTCAAATCAATTCCTTCTTTCCAAACATTCAGCACATTAATTTTCCCTAACACGATTTGATCCAACCGGTCAATCCCATGCAATGGAGCAGCTGACTCAAAATTTCTTTTCACGAAAGAAACTATTTTCACATTAGCAAAAATAACAGGCGTACAAAGTTCCAACATTCGTGAATCTTCAAATGTTTTTAGAATAACTTCGCTTCCAATACCGTTTAAATCTCCTATAGAAATCCCAACTATTATATTTTCTGCTTTTTTCATCATGACCTCACGTTATTTATTACTAATTTTGAGGTACAAATTTAGTAAAATAAAACAAGAAATGTTTACAGGAATAATAGAAACCCTTGGCACCGTCCAAGAAATAAAAAAAGACAAAGACAATATCCATATCACAATTGATTCCAGCATAACGAATGAGCTACAGATAGACCAAAGTGTAGCACATAACGGCATTTGTTTAACGGTCGTCAACATCAAAAACAATCTCTACACCGTCACTGCAATTGGAGAAACAATAAAAAAAACAAATATTTCTAATTGGAAAACGGGAGACAGTATTAACTTGGAAAGAGCTATGAAGTTGGGAGATCGACTGGACGGACATATCGTACAAGGACATGTCGACCAAATCGGAACCTGCACTTCTATAAAAGAAACTAACGGAAGTTGGCAATATACTTTTGAATACGACCCATCACTTAGCAACATCACTATTGAAAAAGGATCTATTACCGCAAACGGAGTTAGCCTGACAGTTGTTGATTCTAAGAAAAATAAATTTAGCGTTGCCATTATACCCTATACTCACGAACACACCAATTTCAAAAATTTTGAAGTAGGAACAAAAATAAACCTCGAATTTGACGTAATTGGAAAATACGTTTCAAGACTATACAGCAACAAATAAACAAGAAAACCCACTTTCCTAAAAAAACAAAACTCCAATTTACATTGGAGTTTTTATTTTTAATTTATTTTTATGAATCATATAAACACCTAGCAATAAGGCTCCGATTAGTAATATGTAAATATTTTCATCTATTGAAAATCCTGGCGGTATTGGCTGACTCATAGGGCTCACGCCAGGCTCAGGCGGCGCTTTAGGTGTTTTAGCAATTGCAACCACACCCTTACCAACTCCCAACAGGAAAGCAATTAAGACAAAATATTTATTTGAAACAATTCTCATATTTTTCAAAAGTAATAAATCAATTGTTTAAAAAAAAATAGTTTTAATAGACAACGCATTTATCTATAATCTATTGCCAAAACTAAGACAGCACATTAAACCAAGCAACATATCCCTATATAAAAGTAAGTTTTTATTAACCAAAATTTCAATTTTCATTGTTAATAAAAAAAACCTCTCAAAATAAATCACTTTGAGAGGTTATTGTGGTCCCACCTGGGCTCGAACCAGGGACCACCTGATTATGAGTCAGGTGCTCTAACCAACTGAGCTATAGGACCGGTTTAGAGTTTGCAATATTACTACTATTTTTTATTAGCTACAAATATTTTTGAACTAGATTTTAATATAGTTGCATTATTAACAAGCCCGAAAAAAGAAACAGTCTGATTATTAAGATGCTATTCCAACTATTTCTCTAAAATAAATTATTTTATTTCCTGACACAATTCAATCAAAACACCGTTAGTGCTTTTCGGATGCAAAAAGGCGACCCATTTATTATCGGCCCCTTTTTTAGGAACCTCATTCAAAACAACAAAGCCTTCGCTTTTCAAACGGGCGATCTCCGATTCAATATCTTCAACATCAAAAGCGATATGATGAATACCTTCCCCTTTTTTTTCAATAAATTTAGCGATAGGACTCTCCGGATTAGTCGCAGCCAAAAGCTCAATCTTATTAGGACCATTACTAAAAAAAGACGTTGTTACCCCTTCACTTTCGACATCCTCAAATTTATATGGCGGAGCGCCCAACAATTTTTCAAATAACAAATTCGAAACCTCTAAATCCTTAACTGCAATACCAATATGCTCTATTTTTTTCATCTTTTAACCATTTATTAAACAGGAAAACAAATTCCATTTTTCATCAATCAACGCATAAAATTAGATTTAAAATTGCATATTAGAAAACAAATAGACCACGGATTATAAAAAAAACAACCCAATCCCTAAAAAGCAATTTCAAAAAACATTTTACCTACACACAATCAATTAAAAAATGCCTGTCTGGTTGAAATTTATTCAAGTGTAATTTTCATAAAAACAATCTCCGATTACAGCATAATATTTCTATAAAAAGTTTCAATAACAGTAAATATAATTGTTATTTTGTGCAATCTAATCTTTGATCTGTTATGTTGAAAAACAATTTTAAATATATTTCACTACTCCTACTTCTATTACTTACCATTGGTTGTGCCAAAAGAGGATCTATAACAGGAGGACTAAAAGACACCATTGCCCCTGTTTTAAAGGCAAGTTTCCCAAAAAACTTCAGCACCAACTTCAAAGGAAACGAGATTAAACTAACTTTTGATGAATTCATTAAATTAAAAGACCTAAAAAAGCAACTCATCATTTCACCACCAATGAAAAATGAGCCTTTAATCTTGCCGACAACTTCAAGCAAATTTATTACCATAAAAATAAATGACACACTTCAGCCAAACACAACCTACAGCTTTAATTTTGGACAAAGTATAGCTGACAACAATGAAGGTAATCCATACAATCAATTCAAGTATATATTTTCAACAGGAGATTACATCGATTCATTAGCTCTGGGAGGACGAGTGAAAGACGCGTACAACAAAGAGGTCGAATCTTTTGTTTCGGTTATGCTTTATGAAGCAAACGATACTTTCAAAGACTCGATAGTCTACAATGAAACCCCTCGATATGTAACAAACACACTCGACAGCTTAAAGACATTTCGACTGGAGAATCTAAAAGCCGGAAAATATCTTCTTGTAGCGATGAAAGACTACAACAGCAACAATAAATTCAATCCTAAAACAGACAAAATTGGATTTATAAAGCATTTTATCACTGTTCCGAACGACACGGTTTACGAATTAGAATTATTCAAGGAAACACTTCCTTTTAAAGCATTCAAACCAAGCCAAGTATCCGGAAACCGATTAGTAATGGGACACGAAGGAAAAGTGAGCTCAGACAATGTCAAACCAAAAATCACCTTAAAAAACAACAACGAAATTTTACCCACTATAATTACCCAATTACCAAAAAAAGACTCTTTACAAATCTGGTACAAACCCTTAAAAGTAGATTCGTTAAGCTTAGCTATTACCAAAGACAAATACGAAAATAATTTTATCGTCAAAATCAAAGACCAGAAAAAAGACACGCTGAACATAACTGCCGTGCAGAAAGGAATTTTAAACTTCAGAGAACGATTCACTTTAGAATCAGCAACTCCATTAGTAAATTTTGATAATTCAAAAATAAAGCTGGTAAATAAAGACTCCGTTTCTGTACCCTTTAAAACGGAATACGATGACTTTAATCAGTTGCTGTATTTTGATTTCAAAAAAGAAGCTTCAGAAAAATATACCTTTACATTATTGCCCGGAGCACTAACTGACTTTTACGAAAAATCTAACGACACCTTGATCTACAACCTAGGCACAAGAAGCACAACAGACTACGGAAATCTTACCATTACGTTACAAAATGCAAAACGTTTTCCATTGATTGTAGAATTGACCAATGCAAAAGGTGACGTCATAACTTCCGAGTACACTGAAAACAATCCTGTAATTACTTTTAACTTACTCGAGCCTGCCGTTTTCTCAGTCCGTGCTATCTACGACGATAACAAAAACAAAATGTACGACCCGGGGAATTATCTGGAAAAACGTTATTCAGAAGAAGTGATTTATTTTTCTAAAGAAATAGATGTTCGCGCCAATTGGGATGTAGAACAACCTTTTGATTTAAGCCTACCGTATATTCCTGAACCAAAACCAAAAAAGGAAACTGGAAAAAAGAAGAAGAATACTAAATTATAAATCCTTTAATTCGAAAGAATCTCTATCGTTAAGAAAACCAAGTTTATTTCTGGTTTCAATCATTTTTTCTTTGCTTAATTCAACCACAAAAACACCTTCTGTTTCTTGCGGTTCAAGAACATAATTTCCAAGAAAATCGACAACCTGTGAATGGCCAACGTATTCGAAGTTATTATTATCAAGACCATTCCTGTTTACACCAATAGTATAACACATATTCTCAACCGCTCTTGCCCTGATCAAAATATCCCATGCATTGATGCGCGGTTTTGGCCAGCTCGCAACATACAAAAGTAAATCATAATCTTCCATATTTCTTGAAAAAACCGGAAAACGCAGATCATAGCATACTAATGGACATATTTTCCACCCCAAATAATCAATTATATTTTTTTCCCTTCCTCTGCTGTATATTCGATCCTCTCCGGCAAGTGTAAACAAGTGTTTTTTATCATAGTATTGCATTTCACCGGAAGGAAAAACAAAAACCAATCTATTAAAAAATTGACCATTTTCTTCTATAATTAAACTTCCTGTAATGGCACTTTTTTTTGCTTTCGCCAAAGTTTGCAACCAAACAACTGTTTCACCTTGCATTGTTTCTGCTACTTGCTGAGGATTCATTGTAAATCCAGTAGTAAACATTTCAGCAAATACAATTAAGTCTACACTTCCGAAAATTCCATTGATTGTTTCCTCATAATATTTACGATTCAATTTTGGGTTTTCCCAAACGATTGACGATTGAATTAAAGCTACTTTCATAAGTTAAAATTACAAATTTTACGGCTATTTTATAAAACAAAAACGCATCCAAATAAATGAATGCGTTTTTAGATTCTTCCTTACGCCAGACAAGAGAACTATTCTCAAACTGACTAAGTAATGACAATCTTGTTATTTCAAACTTGCTGATAAAAATTCTCTGTTCATACGAGCGATGTTTTCTAATGAAATTCCTTTTGGACATTCAATTTCACAAGCACCAGTGTTAGTACAGTTACCAAAACCTTCTTCGTCCATTTGACGAACCATGTTTAACACACGGTTTGTAGCTTCAATTTTACCTTGTGGCAACAATGCGTATTGTGAAACTTTAGCTCCAACAAATAACATTGCAGAACCATTTTTACAAGTTGCTACACACGCACCACAACCAATACAAGCTGCAGCTTCAAATGCTTTATCAGCATCGTCTTTAGGAATTGGAATTGTATTCGCATCGATAGTATTTCCAGAAGTATTCACCGAAACGAATCCTCCAGCTTGTTGAATTCTATCAAAAGCTGTTCTATCCACAACTAAATCTTTAATCACAGGAAAAGCAACACTTCTCCATGGCTCAACAACAATAGTATCCCCATCATTAAACATTCTCATGTGCAATTGACAAGTGGTGATTCCAGTATCTGGTCCGTGAGCACGTCCATTGATATACAAAGAACACATTCCGCAAATTCCTTCACGACAATCGTGGTCAAATGCAATTGGCTCTTTTCTTTCGCTTACTAATTGTTCGTTCAATTGGTCTAACATTTCCAGAAATGAACTGGCTGTAGAAACATCATTTAGCTTGTATGTTTCCATTTTTCCCTTTTCTTTGGAGTTTTTTTGACGCCAAATATTAAGGGTTATATTGATATTTTTTGCTGCGCTCATAATTTTTTTATTTGTAATTTCTTGCGGCTATTTTAATAAACTCATATTTCAATTCTTCTTTATGAAGCTCTTCTTTGCTGATATCGTATCCTTTGTATTCCCAAGCACCCACAAATTTGAAGTTCTCATCATCACGTAGTGTTTCTCCTTCGGCGTCTTGATACTCTTCACGGAAGTGACCTCCACAAGATTCTTTACGTTGCAATCCATCGATAGCCATTAATTGTCCTAATTCGATAAAATCAGCTACACGAAGTACTTTTTCTAACTCAGGATTCAATTCATCTGCGCTTCCAGGAACATAAACATCTTTGTAGAATTCTTCTTTTAAAGCAGCAATTTCTTCAATGGCTTCTTTCAAACCTTTCTCGTTACGACCCATTCCAACTTTATTCCACATAATCAAACCTAAACGTTTGTGGAAATGATCCACCGTTTTTGTTCCATTATTAGTCAAGAATTTATTGATTGAATCTCTTACACTTTTCTCAGCTTCAACGAACTCTGGTAAATCAGTTGAGATTTTTCCGGTACGAATATCATCTGCCAAATAATCTGAAACAGTATATGGCAATACAAAATATCCATCAGCCAAACCTTGCATCAAAGCAGAAGCTCCCAAACGGTTTGCTCCATGGTCAGAGAAATTAGCTTCTCCGGCAACGAAACAACCTGGAATAGTAGATTGTAAGTTATAATCAACCCAAACCCCACCCATGGTATAGTGAACCGCCGGATAGATTTTCATTGGCGTTTCATAAGGATTCTCATCGGTAATTTTTTGGTACATGGTAAACAAGTTACCGTACTTTTCTTCTAACCATTTTTTACCTAATGAAGTGATTTCTTCTTGAGAAGGATTATGATTTCCTTTGGCGTAAGCTGTTTGCTTTCCTTTAGATTGAATCTCTGTAGAGAAATCCAAATAAACCCCTTCATTAGTATCATTAGCCTCAATTCCATGACCAGCATCACAAACTTCTTTTGCTGCTCTAGAAGCCACGTCACGAGGTACTAGATTACCAAATGCAGGATATTTTCTTTCTAAGTAATAATCTCTATCTTCTTCTGCAATTTGTGTCGGCTTCATTTTACCGGCACGAATAGCTTCAGCATCTTCTTTTTTCTTTGGAACCCAAATACGTCCAGAGTTTCTCAATGACTCTGACATCAACGTTAATTTAGATTGATTAGTTCCGTGAACCGGAATACAAGTTGGGTGAATTTGTACGTAACAAGGGTTTGCGAATAAAGCTCCCTGTTTGTGAACTTTCCAACTGGCAGTTACGTTAGATCCCATTGCATTTGTAGAAAGGAAGTACACATTTCCATACCCTCCTGTTGCAACAATTACAGCATGAGCAGAATGTCTTTCCAATTCACCAGTAATCAAGTTACGAGCAATGATTCCACGAGCCTTTCCATCGACCTTCACCAATTCTAACATTTCGTGACGGTTGTACATATCTATCTTTCCTAAACCAATTTGTCTGGATAATGCAGAATAAGCACCCAACAACAATTGCTGACCCGTTTGACCGGCAGCGTAAAAAGTACGTTGTACTTGTGTACCACCAAAAGAACGGTTATCCAACAATCCACCGTAATCACGGGCAAAAGGAACTCCTTGTGCCACACATTGGTCAATGATGTTACCTGAAACTTCAGCTAAACGGTGAACGTTTGCTTCACGTGCTCTGTAATCTCCTCCTTTGATTGTATCATAGAACAAACGGAATGTACTATCTCCATCATTTTGATAATTTTTTGCTGCATTGATACCTCCTTGCGCTGCAATTGAGTGTGCACGACGTGGAGAATCCTGATAACAAAATGCTTTTACATTATAACCCATTTCAGCAAAAGAGGCTGCTGCTGAAGCACCAGCTAATCCAGTCCCTACAACAATGATATCTATTTTTGGTCGGTTGTTTGGAGCAACTAACTTTAAGTGGTCTTTATAATCAGTCCATTTCTGTGAAATGTGACCTTCTGGTATTTTAGAATCTAGTTTCATTATAGATTGATATTAATGATTAAAATGATGAAATAGCGCGATGAAAATAAATCCAAAAGGGACTACAATCGCAAAAGCATAGCATATTTTATGCAATGACTTTCCGATTTTATTATCGAATCCTATTGACTGTAAAGAGGATGTGAATCCATGCCAAAGGTGTACTGCTAACAATAAAAAAGAAATAGAATAAATTCCTGTACGAATTGGACTTTCGAATTTTGCAGCCATTTCATGGAAATATCTTGTTTCATCAATAGCATTTACTGCTATATACTTGTAGTTCATCTCTTGAACCCAAAAATCAAAGAAATGTAAGCCTAAAAAAGCCAACACTACCAAACCGGAAATAATCATGTTTCTAGACGCCCATGAAGAATTTGAAGCTCCATCGAATTTTGCATAAGCGACAGGCCTGGCGTTTCTGTTTTTCAACTCCAATACGAATCCCATAACGAAGTGAAAAATAACTCCCGCAACTAAGATTGGTTGCATTACAAATTGGATTAAAGGATTATAACCCATAAAATGAGACATTTCATTGTAAGTATCAGCGCTAAACACCGAAATTAAGTTAACAAAAAAATGTAATGATAGAAACATAATCAAAAAAAGTCCCGAAAGAGCCATCGCAACTTTTTTTGCAATGGAAGACTTTAATAACGAAGATTTTGCCATAAGAATTTGTATAAAATTTATAAAAAAGTTACGCAAAAATAAACCAATTTGAAAGAAACTACAACCATTTCGTTACTATTTATAATGGTTTTAAAGTGTTTAAACCCACAAATAAACAAATCCTCAGAAACCAATACATAAACTATTAATTATCTGAATATTAGTTAAACAAAACTAAAAAAACACAAGAGGCACACATTATTAAATTAACTAGTTTCTCTTTCCTTTTTAAAACATAATTATACAATCAATAATTTTAAGCAATTATTTATTTGTAATTCACAAAAACACAAAAAGTCGCTATTTTGTGTATATAAAAAAATTGCAGTTTCAATACGTAATTTTAACTTTACCGGTTAAAAAAAACGAATATGAAGACCGGAATTGATGCCATCGCTTTTGATGTTGCCAAAATACATTTACCCATAAAAACTTTAGCAAATGCCCGAAACATAGAGCCCGAAAAATTAGAAAAAGGCTTAGGTTTAATTAAAATGACTTTACCGGATGCACACCAAGACACTGTTGTTTTTGGCGCAAATGCCCTAACAAAATTGATTACCGAAAACCAAATCAATCTTAATGAAATAGCAAGAATTTACGTTGGCACCGAGAGCGCTGTAGACAATTCTAAACCCATTGGTTCTTTTTTAGTCGCCTTGATGGAACAAAAATTCGGAGAAAACACTTTATCCGAATGCGATGTGGTCGACTTTACATTTGCCTGTATTGGTGGCGTTGATGCATTACAAAATTGCATTGATTTCGTAACCATAAATCCTCGCAAAAAGGCAATTGTCGTTACCACTGATTTTGCAAAATACGATTTAAACTCTACCGGAGAATACACACAAGGAGCAGGCGCCCTAGCCATGCTAGTAACCTCAAATCCACGAATAATTGCTTTTGAAAACAATTGGGCTACAAGTACCAAAGGTGCTTTTGACTTTTTCAAACCCTACCGCACCATTTCCAAAAAAGACATAACAGGAAACGAAAACAATCAGAATTGGTTTGACAATCTGGAGAGTGAAATAGAAATTCATAAAGACCAACCAGTTTTTGACGGCCAATATTCAAATCAATGTTATATGGACAGGACCAGAGATGCGTATTTTTCGTTCAAGAAGCTAAAAAACACTTCCGAGACTATTTACAATTCATGGGAAAGCATCATCATGCACTTGCCTTATTCCTTTCAAGGCCGCCGTATGCTGTCTGAGATTTATGCTCTGGATGCCGAAACTAAAATCATATCAGGAGACGAATCTCCAACTGATTATCAAAATAAATTAAAAGAAGTCAGTAAATCCGAAGAATACAGAAATTTTGTTAGTCAAAAATTACAAGCCGCTGAAATCGCTTCTTCATTAATCGGAAATCTATACACCGGTTCGATTTTTATGGGACTATTATCAACTTTGTCTCATTTTTATGATTCTAAAAATGATGTATCTGGCAAAAAATTTGGTTTTCTTGCTTACGGAAGCGGATCAAAATCTAAAGTTTTCGAAGGAACCATACAAGAAGACTGGCAATCAGCTGTCGCTACGGTAAATTTATTTGAAACTTTAGAAAAAAGCTTTGAAATAGATTTTGAAACTTATGAGAAACTCCACAAAAAAGAGCAAAAACAAAGTATTCAAATCCCTAAAAACGAATGGGTATTAGACCGAATAGAAGAAGAAATTCCAAATTTAATAGGAGCCCGTTACTACAAATGGGTTAATTAGATTTAAATATCTTCCACACCAAAAACAAAATGTATCGAGAACAACTTTAGTAATAAAGCTCTCGATACATTTTTTATTAAAATCACAACTTATCTAACTGTACTTCGTCATGTATTTCTGAACAATCGAATCAGTGTTTTCATTGCGTATTTTCTGTTCCAATTGAATTGGAGCCGAAGCGCGTTCTTGGCAATTTTTTACTGCACAGGTTTCACAGGTCACACCAACCACTTGTTTCTTTAATGACGGACTATCGATAAATTTAAACTTTTTCTTCATTCCCGGAGTAATCAAAATCCCAACCGAGATACTTCTCAAATAATCTTTTTTGAACGGATCGGGAGTAGCCGATGAAAACACTAAATATTCATTATTACTATTTTCATAACGTGAAATTTGTGCATCAAAAAAATGTGCTTTGTTTTGCGCAATTGATTCCACAATAGTTTTTATAGAAACCCAACGACGGCAATAATGCTCATTCATTTCATTGGCATGAGGCTCCTGTTGATTTGTGATGTGTAATTCTTTTTTAATCTGATAGGTGTCCGTTCCTATTCTATGCGACAATCGAAGGAAAAACAGGTTTTTCAATTGAAAATCTTTTGGCAGAATATTAGTCAGCCTTTGGTAGAAAGATTCAGGAGAAACATTAAACTTACCCATCAGCTCAATCATTTCTTGCGGCTTCGGATCAGTTTTAGACAAAAACAAATCCAATTCATCAATCAATAGCTGTCTTGGCAACAACAATGCTCCTGCAAAATAAGAAGCGTAAAAATTATTCAGTACCTGATCAAAATTATCAAATTTAATCCAGCTAAAAGTATACAAACGCTCCGTAATTTCAAGATAGTTATAAGCAATTTCTTTGGCTAAAATAAATGCTTTTTGCGAATCATCAATACCTTCCGACAGCAATAGGGTTTTACTCTTCGGAACAAAAATAGACCTTAAATCCCCCAACTCCTCTTGTTCGGAAAAAACAATTTCTTTGATTGTATACCCATACTCCTCTATTAAAATCGCACTTAGTTCTTCCAGAGAGATTTTGGATTTAATATCCACATGAAAAGCCTCAGAAAAAAGCAATACCTTCTCCTCTAAATCTTCAAAATAATTATTATGAGCTTCTTGATACGAACGCAATGACGCCAAGAAAAAGCTTTCACGTGTCAAATTGTAATGCTGGGCAATTTCAATTATAGTACTTATAAACGCATTGACCTTGGCTGGTGCATTAGCAATTATATCAATCAAATCATTTTCCTGGATACCAAAAATATCCAAAGGAATCTCTTTTAATATTCCAGATCTAAGAATTTCACCGATGGGAGCTAAATTATTATCCAGCTTCAAAGAGACCATATGATCGTATGAAACATCTAATTTTTCGGCAAGAAGAATAATTTTATCCGTTTTGGGATATTTTTTTCCTTTCTCAATTTCATTCAAATACGACTTTGAAAGGTCCGTGATTTTAGCCAAACCAAATAAAGACAAATTCTTATTTGTTCGAGCCTGCTTGAGCTTAAGCCCAAAAATTAACTTGATATAATCCTTTTCTATATTCATGATTTCAAATATAAGAATAAAAAAATAAAATCCACAAAAAAAATATTTTTCATTTTTAGCGTACGTTCGCTTGTTTTGTAAAAAACTTTTTGTAGTATTGCAGTGTTGAATAATTACAAATCCACAACGAAACTCAATAATTGTTAAACTAAACACATCAAAACATGAATTTAGAAGAATTATATCCGACAAAACCGTTAAGTTTTTCAAAAGAAACAACTGAGCGTTACCCAGAAATTCTTACTGATGAAGCCATGACTTTTTTGTCTTTACTTCATGAAAATTTCAACGAAAGAAGATTGCAACTTTTGGAGGAACGAAAAAAGCAACAACTTTTATTTGACCAAGGCGCTTTACCCACTTTCCCCTCTGAAACCAAAAGTAGCAGAGAAAGCAATTGGATAGCCGCCAGAATCCCAAAAGACCTGTTAGACCGAAGAGTTGAAATCACAGGTCCTGTTGACCGAAAAATGGTAATCAACGCCTTAAATTCAGGAGCCAAAACATTTATGGCCGATTTTGAAGACAGCACTTCGCCTACTTGGGACAATTTGATGACCGGCCAACAAAACCTGAAAGATGCAGTCAACAAAACCATTACTTTGGAAGACGCCAAAAAAAACAAAACCTATTCCCTGAAGGAAGAAACAGCCGTTTTAATTGTTCGTCCCAGAGGTTTGCATTTGAATGAAAAGCATATTCTGATTAACAATCAGGAAACATCAGGTTCGCTTGTCGACTTTGGATTGTACGCTTTCCACAACCACAAGCAACTGACAGAAAATGGAACTGCTCCTTATTTTTATATCCCAAAACTGGAACATTATTTAGAAGCAAGATGGTGGAACGAGGTTTTTGAATTTGCGCAGGAATATTTAGGAGAACAAAACGGAACCTTCAAAGCGACTGTTTTAATCGAAACCATCACAGCCAGTTTTCAATTGGACGAAATAATCTTCGAATTAAGAGATCACATTGTTGGCCTCAACTGCGGAAGATGGGATTATATTTTTTCGTACATCAAAAAACTAAGAAATAATCCGGCATTCATTGTCCCTAACAGAGACCAGGTAACAATGACCTCGCCGTTTATGAGTGCCTATTCACAATTGGTTATTCAAAGATGTCACAAACGAAACATTCATGCGATTGGAGGTATGGCAGCACAAATTCCGATAAAAAACAATGATGAAGCCAACACAATTGCATTCAACAAAGTAAAAGCAGATAAAGAACGAGAAGCAAAAAACGGACACGACGGAACTTGGGTTGCCCATCCCGACTTAGTTCCTATAGCTTTAGAAATATTCGACAAATACATGCCAACTAAAAACCAAATTCATGTAAAAAGGGAAGACGTCAAAGTTACAGCAGCTGATTTACTGGAAGTACCAACAGGAACTATTACAGAAGAAGGCGTTAGAAAGAACATAAACATTTCAATTCTATACCTCGCTTCTTGGTTAAACGGACAAGGCGCTGCTGCTTTACACCATTTAATGGAAGACGCAGCAACAGCCGAAATTTCAAGATCCCAGTTATGGCAATGGCTCCAAAACAAAGTAACATTAGACAATGGCAAAGTGCTTACTGAAAACTATTACGAGCGATTGGCAATGGAAGAATTTGAAAAAATAAGAGAACTGGTTGGAGACACAGAACATGAAGAAGGAAAATACAGATTAGCAGAGCAGCTCTTGGACACTTTAGTCGTAAATCCAAATTTTATTGACTTTCTAACCATTTCTGGATACAAATACATTTAAAAAACAAACCACAAAACAAACCACAAAACAAACCACAAAAACACAAAATTATGAAAACTACAGAAACAAGAATTCAAGAATTGGTAACAGACTGGATTACAAACCCAAGATGGAATGGAATTGAACGTCCTTATACCGCTGAAGAAGTGGTAAAATTGCAAGGTTCTTACCAAATAGAACACAGTATTGCAAAAATTGGCGCAAACACTTTATGGAACAAATTGAATTCACAAGATTTTGTGGCCGGACTTGGTGCACTTACCGGAAACCAAGCCATCCAAGAAGTAGAAGCCGGACTAGAAGCTATTTATTTGAGTGGATGGCAAGTAGCCGCCGATGCAAATGTTGCCGGAGAAATGTACCCTGACCAATCATTATACCCTGCCAACAGTGTACCATTGGTGGTAAAAAGAATCAATAACGCCCTCTTGAGAGCAGACCAAATACAAGTTGTAAACGGAACAACCGACAAAAAAGATTATTTAGTACCAATCGTAGCCGATGCAGAAGCTGGTTTTGGGGGAAATCTAAATGCTTTCGAATTGATGAAATCTATGATCGAAGCTGGTGCTGCCGGAGTTCACTTTGAAGACCAATTAAGTTCTGCTAAAAAATGTGGCCACTTAGGCGGAAAAGTTTTGGTTCCTACGCAAGAAGCCATTAATAAATTAATCGCAGCACGTTTAGCGGCAGATGTTATGGGAACACCAACACTTATTGTTGCCCGTACAGATGCTGATGCAGCCAACTTGCTAACCAGCGATATTGATCCCAGAGACGCAAAATTCATCACAGGAGAAAAAACAGGAGAAGGTTTCTTCTATGTAAATTGTGGCGTGGAGCAGGGAATTGACAGAGGTTTGAGCTATGCACCATATGCCGACTTGATTTGGATGGAAACCAGCAATCCCGATCTTGACTATGCAAGAAAATTTGCAGAAGGAATTCACGCGAAATTCCCAGGCAAAATGTTAGCCTACAATTGCTCCCCTTCTTTCAACTGGGCAGCAAAACTGTCAGTAGCCGAAATGGAAACCTTCAGAGAAGACCTTGCTGCTATGGGCTATAAGTTCCAATTCATAACGTTAGCAGGATTCCACGCCCTAAATACCAGCATGTTCGAATTATCTAAAGCATACAAAGAAAGAGGAATGGCCGGCTACTCTGAATTACAGGAAAGAGAATTCGCATTACAACAACACGGTTTCAAAGCCGTAAAACACCAAGGTTTTGTTGGGACTTCCTATTTTGATGCAGTTCAAAACACGGTAACAATCGGAAAATCTTCAACAACCGCAATGAAAGATTCAACTGAAACAGCCCAGTTCTAAACAAATTGCTTTACTTTTTTTTTACACAAAGTGTTTAAGATTAAAATACAAATTTTACTCTTGAATGCTTTGTGTTTTTTTATTTTAAAAATTGCCGGATTCACAACAAAAAACGATTTAAACTTACTAATTTTGAGTAATTAAAAATATAAACCGAATTGTTATGAAATACCATCAAATTGACCGGGATTTATTTATAAAAAATCGCGAAAAATTCATGGCTCAGATGAAGCCAAAAAGCGTTGCGATTTTCAACTCTAATGATATCTACCCGATTAGTGCCGATAGCACCATGCCTTTTGCACAACATCGTGATATTTTTTATTTAAGTGGTGTCGATCAGGAAGAAAGCATTTTGTTACTTTTTCCAGATGCACCTTACGAACATCAAAGAGAGATGTTGTTCCTAAAAGAAACCAGTGAACATATCGCCATTTGGGAAGGAGAAAAACTGACCAAAGAACGTGCATTTGAAGTTTCGGGCATTAAAACTGTTTATTGGCTACAAGATTTTGAAAAGGTTTTATTCGAAATGATGACGCATTCGGATACGATTTATATCAACACCAACGAACATTACCGTGCCACAGTAGAAACCGAAACCCGCGAAGCCCGTTTTGTAAAATGGTGGAAAGAAAAATATCCGGCTCATGCTGTAGCAAAAAGCAATCCTATTTTACAACGCCTACGTTCCGTAAAAGAAAGTGAAGAATTAGATTTAATCCAAAATGCCTGTAACATCACCGAAAAAGGCTTCAGAAGATTATTATCTTTTGTTAAACCAAATGTAATGGAGTACGAAATCGAAGCCGAATTAATTCATGAATTCATTCGCAATCGCTCCAAAGGTTTTGCGTACACGCCAATTATTGCTTCCGGAAACAATGCGAATGTGTTGCATTACATCGAAAACAACCAACAATGTAAAGCTGGTGATTTAGTTTTATTGGACGTTGCAGCAGAATACGCTAATTATTCCAGTGACATGACCCGAATGATTCCTGTTTCAGGAAAATTCACCGATAGACAAAAAGATGTTTACAACGCTGTTTTACGCGTCAAAAATGAAGCAACAAAAATGTTGGTTCCCGGAACACTTTGGAAACAATACCACCTTGAAGTTGGTAAAATAATGACTTCAGAATTACTAGGTTTAGGACTTTTGGACAAAGCAGATGTACAAAACGAAAATCCGGAATGGCCGGCCTATAAAAAATATTTCATGCACGGTACTTCTCACCACATGGGATTGGACACGCACGATTATGGAATCCTGACTGAACCAATGCAAGCTAATATGGTTTTCACCGTAGAACCTGGAATTTATATTCCTGCGGAAGGTTTCGGAATCAGATTAGAGGACAACCTGATCGTACAAGAAACTGGAGAACCTTTTAACTTGATGCGAAATATTCCAATCGAGGCGGAGGAAATCGAAACTTTGATGAATTCTTAGTTTAGATTCAAGAATAATGACACTATCTGAACGGTTTGCAGCAATGTAAGCCGTTTTTTTATGGCACAACCCTTCCTCCGTAAACTCCGTTCGGGTCAGGCTGTCCGTTACAAGTCCTCGCTCCGCAAAAAAGCGGCGCTGTGGGCTTTCCACTTCCATCCTTTGTGCGACATAGGAAAACACTACAAGAACAGGCTTTAAATTACCCCATCCCTTCTACAAGGCTGTAACATTCTGAATTTTCATTCGACTTATCCGAAAACTTAAACTAAAAAATCATGCAAGCACACGAAATAGATTACCACATTTATGGCGAAGAAATGCAATATGTTGAAATAGAATTAGACCCACAAGAAATTGTAATTGCAGAGGCCGGAAGTTTTATGATGATGGACAACAACATCCAAATGGAAACCATTTTTGGTGATGGTTCCGAACAGCAAACCGGAATATTTGGCAAACTTTTAAACGCAGGAAAAAGAGTTCTTACCGGTGAAAGTCTGTTTATGACCGCCTTCATCAACCAGAACAACACCAAAAGCAAAGTTTCTTTTGCATCACCTTATCCCGGAAAAATCATTCCGATTGACTTAACGCAATTTGGAGGAAAATTCATTTGCCAGAAAGATTCATTTCTATGCGCCGCCAAAGGCGTTTCTGTGGGTATAGAATTCTCTCAAAAGCTAGGACGCGGTCTTTTTGGAGGCGAAGGTTTCATCATGCAAAAAATAGAAGGTGACGGTATGGCATTTGTACATACAGGAGGAACATTAGCCAAAAAAGAACTGGCCGCTGGCGAAGTCCTAAAAGTGGACACTGGTTGTATTGTAGGCTTCACCAAAGATGTCGATTATGATATCGAGTTTATAGGCGGCATCAAGAATTCAATTTTTGGAGGAGAAGGATTGTTTTACGCCACCCTTCGAGGACCGGGAACTGCCTACATACAATCCCTGCCTTTCAGCCGATTAGCCGATAGAATCATTGCTTCTGCACCAAAATCCGGAGGAAAAAGCCGTGACGAAGGCAGTTTATTAGGCGGATTGGGAAATCTTTTGGATGGAGATAATCGCTTTTAAGAATTTTCAAACAATATCATAAACGGCTTTCAGAAACGGGAGCCGTTATTAATATAAAAAATAAAAAAGCTATTTTTGCCTACATAAATATTCGTTTTGAAACAAATCCTTTACAAAAACACCAACATCTCTTATTCCGATACCGGAAAAGGAACAGCAATTGTATTACTTCACGGTTTTTTAGAAAACAAAAACATGTGGCAGGAATTTGTTTCAGAGTTCAGCACAAAGTATCGGGTCATAACAATTGATCTATTGGGACATGGTGACACCGAATGTCTGGGTTACATCCACTCAATGGAAGATAATGCCGATGCCGTACACGAAGTTCTATCTAAATTACGCATCCGAAAAGCCATTTTTGCAGGACATTCTATGGGAGGTTATGTTGCTCTGGCTTTTGCCGAATTATATCCAGAACACATTAAAGGATTGGTTCTGCTTAATTCCACTTCAAGAGCCGATAGCGAGGAACGAAAGACAAATCGCGACAGAGCCATTGTAGCAGTAAAACAAAATTATGCTAATTTCATTCGGATGTCAATCGCGAACTTATTTAGTGAAGGCAATCGCGAAAAACTAATCGAAGCAATCGAAAAAGTAAAAATTGAAGCTTTAAAAACACCTCTTCAAGGCATCGTCGCCTCTTTGGAAGGAATGAAAATACGCAAAGACCGTGAAGTTTTATTACACACGACAAACTATCCAAAACTATTAATTTTAGGACAGCAAGATCCTGTTTTAAATTTTGAAGAAACCAAAGAGCAAATAGAAAACACCGAAATCGAACTTGTTTCTTTTCCAGACGGTCACATGAGTCATATTGAAAACAAAGAAGAATTATCAAAAGTACTTTGGGATTTTTTTAAAAGCGTTTAAATCATTCCAGCTTTCAAATACCCTTTCTCTATCAATTCCCTTTTATCATTTAAGTGATGCATCTTACCTTCTTTCATCAACATCAATTTTGTCGAAATCTTGATTACATTTTCATAATTATGATCGGTTATAACGACACCTTTAGTCTTTGCATTTTCAACAATTAATGCATTTATCTTTTCAATCATAATTGGAGACAAACCATTATAAGGCTCATCTAACAAGACAAATTTTGAAGAATTACTGAGCAACAATTTAATTTCGAGATACCGTAACTCACCTCCTGACAAATGAGCAATCTTTTTATTTTGAATAGACTGAATCATTTCATCTTTGTAAAAACCTTCTATTCGACACTTCTCAATTGATAATGAAATTACCTTCTTTACTGAAAAGTTTTTCGGAATGAAATTATCTTGAATCAAATAGCTAACATCCGTAAATAACTCGCAGGTTTTCGATTTTACAATCCCATCAATTCTGACAAACTTAAAATCTGCGCGGACAATACCAAAAATAACTTTTAAAAGCGTCGATTTTCCGGAACCATTTCTTCCCAAAACACCGATAATATCGCCCGTTTCACATTTTAAATACACATCAGAAAGAATGGATTTAAAATCAAAATGCTTTTGAACACTATCAACCTCTAAAACATGTTTTTTCAAAATAAACGATAGATAAGGTGAAATAACAAATTCCCGATTGTCAAAAGAATAAAACTCATAATCCAAGACCCCAACCAAAGTTGAACTTTTGAAATTTGATTATTGAAATAAAATAAATATTCGTTCTTTGAATTAATTTCTTTGACGACCAAACTAACAAATAGCCCTACAGTCAAAAAAGAGTAATTAAACGCTATTAATCCTCCAAACAAAAAGGGAAGTACACAAAACGCCACATTTATAGCAAGCGTGCTTTTAAAAAATTCAAAGATGTTTGCTAATTTCCTGAAAGAATTATTCATCTATACTTTCTCTTCAAATGGAACTGTTTCCTCTAAAATCTCACGCAACAGCAACACCATCTGCTCCAGATAATTATCCAAAACCTCGCTATTTATGATTGAATACACTTCTTTTTCTACTTTAAAATTAAAAGGTAAGAAACCTGCTTTTAGGTTTTTAAACGAAATAATTCCAGCTTCGATAGGCTTTCCATTTGCATAGCGCTCGTACATGAAGGCATAAGCCAAAACCTGAATGATTTTGTCGCTTTTAATATCCTCAGTCAAACCTTTCCATGTTTTCAAACTGACATTTGCTTTCTCGACTTTTCCGGTTTTATAATCGATAATCCGTATTGTTCCGTTTCGTTCTTCAATTCTATCCACATTCCCTTTAATCAGCACAGGAAAAGGCAAACTGGCGTGATTCAAAACACGCTCAAAAGTCTCTTCCAAAGCTAGAATTTTAATCGCATCACCGTTCTTGATGCTTTCCAATTCAACTTTCAAAAAATTAGAAACATTTCGTTTGGCCACTTCAAAAGCCAAAAGATTTCGCCCTTTTTTGATTTCGCCTTCCTTATAAACCAATTTGAATTGCTTTAACACTTCCGAATCAATTAGTTTGAAACAATTTTCGATATCACTTTCAGAAATAAATTTACCAATAAAAGGTTCGTATAACGCTTTCAAAGTCTCATGAATAATAGTACCCAAAGTATTCAACGCAATATTTTCCTCAACTTCTTCCACTTCGCTGATACGCAATATCTTTTGAAAGTAAAACTGAATCGGATTTCTGATATAGCTTGTCAAAGCGGATGGAGAAAATCCTTTTTCGGCAATTTCCTTTAATCGCACCATCACACTTTCTGACTTCGGAATTATCATAGGTTGGTACGCCGTTTCTGGCAACACAGCATTATAAATTTCGTGTGATAGCGTATGATTTTTTTGTTTTTCGACCTCCAATTGGGTAATAAAACGGCTTTTTTCACCGGCATCTAAACCTTCGCTTTCAGTATTATACAACAAATAAATATTCGTAGCCCGTTGCAGCAAATGATAAAAGTGATAGGTATAAATGGCATCTTTTTCTTTAAAAGTAGGCAATCCCAATTCACGTTTCACATCATAGGGAATGAATGAATTTTGTGATTTGCCAGCTGGAAATTTACCTTCATTCATAGAAGTAACAATTACAGTCTCAAAATCCAACACACGGCTTTCCAAAACCCCCATTATTTGCAGACCATTCAAGGGTTCTCCTTCAAAAGAAACTTCCGCCAAATCAATTACTTGCTTGTAAATCGCATGAAGCGTCTCTATTTTATCGATATGTTGATGCTGAGAATAATAATTAATCAGTTTATTAATCACCTTAAAAATTGCAAAAACAAAAGCTTTCGTAATTTTTTCCCCTTCATTATCGTTACTTAAATTATTTTTTACGGTTAGCAACAATTTAGAAATAGTTTCTAAAACAGCAATGGAACCCTTTTCCCATTTTTGAAACAACAAAAGAAACAAATCGTTTGGAATTGTATTTAATTCCATCAATTTTTGATGAGGAATAAACGTATAATTATTCTGATTAATGATTTGAACAAGCACCCCAGTATTAGCATAAGGCTCTACCAAAGGATGTGTCAAAACATCTAATACATCTTTATAATAGAGCACATAACTTTTACTGTTTCTGGACAAAGCATTGGTATGCATCTTAAATAATTTGGCTATCAGAATTTGTGCAGGATTGTTCTTGCTCGAATATCCCATCGTGATATTTAACGCACCAACATTAGCGGGCAAAGAATACAAAAGTGGAACTAAAAGATTTTCCTCCCCAAGAACAATAGCAACTTTATCCAAACTACCGTTAGGATTAGCATTAATAGTGTTTTCAATAATACTACCAGCTATTTTAGCCTGTCCAATTGTTTTTGGTGTACCAATGACTTGAATATTCTTAGTTTGTGAAAAATCATTCACTATCCATTCAAAAGGATTTGATTTATAATGTTTCCAGGTTTCCTTAAAACGACGGATAAATAATCCAGCATCATGAAAGGGATCATTAAGAAACGTTTGATCCGCATCCCAATAAATTTTAGCGCAATCTGAAGCGATTAAATGTTGAATTATTTTTTCTTCTGCTGCATTGAAGGCATTAAATCCCGCAAAAAGAAATTGTTTATCCTGAATAGAATTTGAAAAATGGTCTAAGTTATTTACCGCTTCACGATAAATCAAACCTTGATACCCTATTCCTTTGTTTAATAAATGTGTGTAGAGTGACTGGTAGTAATTGGGTAATAACTTCCAAAAATCAATATAATTTTCTAATAATTGCGTTTTGTTTTCTACTTCAATTCCCCATTTTTTGATGTCCTCGATGTCTTTTAAATAAGAAAGAACATGTGAAGGATCCTGTAAATAGCGATCAATTTCATTAAAATCCTGCAAAAGTGTTTTAGCCCAATTTGCAAAAAGTTCAAATGTTTGCTGATTTGCCTTATCTGTTATAGATAAATAAACCTCATAGAATTCAAAAAGTAATTCAATTGGATCAACAGAGCGGATTCCTGCAATCTCTTGAACAAAGTCTTCGATGCTAATTATTTCAGGAGAAAAAATATTAGTTGAAACTTGATTTTTAAGGGCTTCAACCAAAAATACTTTAGCACGTTTATTCGGCAGAACCACTATTGTATCTGATAGTTTATCAGAATAATCATTAATTAAAACCGATGCTATAGAATCTAAAAATGATGTCTTTGTCATTTTATAAATATAAAAAAAGCCATTCAATTAAGAATGGCTTTTTAAAATTATTTGAAATGTAAATTACAATTTACCTTCGTATTTAGAACCTACGTGTTTAACTTCAGTTCTTCTGTTTTCAGCTCTACCTTTAGCAGTTTTATTAGACGCTACTGGTTTAGATGAACCATAACCTACAGCAGTCAAGTTATCAGCATTAACACCTTTTTCAATTAAAACATTTCTAACAGCGTTAGCTCTGTCTTCAGAAAGTTTTTGGTTTAGTTTAGCTGAACCTGTACTATCTGTGTGACCTTCAATGCTAAATTTAGCATTTGGATAGTTTTTAAGGATTTCTTTAATTGCATCTAAACTAGAAATAGTTGCAGCATCACCAGCTTTGAAAGAAGATTTACCTGTATTAAAGAAGATTGATCTAGCTTGAACTTTAAGATCTTGTAAAACCTCAGCAGTTACTTCTGGACATCCTTTGTTGCTAGCAGGACCAGCTACAGTAGGACACTCATCATCTTTATCGTAAACACCATCTTTATCAGCATCTAAATAAGGACATCCACCATTTTCTCTAGGACCAGCAACAGTAGGACATTTGTCATCTTTATCAGCAACACCGTCTCCGTCAGCATCAGGACAACCGTTTAAAGCAGCTAAACCAGCAACTTCTGGACAAGCATCTTTACCATCAGCAATTCCGTCTCCGTCAGTATCAGGACATCCGTTCAAAGCAGCTAAACCAGCAACTTCTGGACATTC
>RCUR01000072.1_pt1 | contig 30742 bp, 35 predicted proteins | sample 2166151 | NCBI WGS metagenome assembly RCUR01 (sample SAMN09932785, study PRJNA488358) | compost metagenome | isolation source: compost soil in an enriched community | place: Germany: Experimental Botanical Garden
CCGAGCTGATTGCCATCACCCAGGCGAGTGACGGCGATGAAACCCTGTTCGATGGAGCCCTGTTTGGCTGTGGCTTGACGGCCGTTGCCATCCCACAGGCTGAACGGGCCCCTTCCCTACCTCATCAGGCCATCGACCTGAACGCCAAGATCGCCAGCATTGGCCAGCGAGCCCTGGAGCTGACCGACCGAGGCCGGATCACCCGCTCGGAGCGCAACACCTTGGTGAGCGTGGCCACCTCGGCCATGGGGTCGCTCGCCATCTTGATCCACGACATTGAGGCCCGCTTTCAGGCGGTGCCCGCCCTGGCCTGTGCATCAGACATCCTGATGCAGGCCGCGACCATGTGAAGGGGAAACCACCATGCAACGCATAGACCATGAACAACGCAATCTGGCGGGCCTGACGCCCACCGAGCAGATCGCCATGAACACCGCCGGCTGCCTGCTGCTGCGCGAGCTGTTCGGCAAGACACGCTCCAGCCTGGACACCGACTGGCTGGCACTGGGCCAGGCCAAGAAAGCGGCCATCTGCGCCATCGCCCGCCAGCCGCGGGGCGAACTGATGACCGCCACCTTGTCGGCCCTGCCCCATGCACAACGTGAGGCGATCAGGCTGGCGGTGATCGCGCTGGAGTATCAGGGGGAGTTTCGCGGCGGCTGTGACAGCAAAGTCTGGCACCCGGCACTGAGCACCAGAACCATCAGGGATATCGAGAGGGAGAAGAAAGAGAGAACGGCAAGGCTTCGCATGAAGCACGCCGTGCTGGCGGCAAGCCAGATGACCGGGCAAGGCCCACGCCCTATCGGGCAGTAAAAAGCCCGCATAACGGAGCAGCAACTCCAAGCGGGCCTTTATCAACAACGTATGAGGAAGTCGACATGGCAACTTTAGCGATCCCCTGCGCCCTGCGCAACCTTCGCATCCAGCAACGCAAGCTGATGGGCCGTTATGGCACCCGTCTTAGCCAACACCCTGACGGCGTTGCGCTTATGGAACGCACCACCGCACTGGCTTGGGCTTCTCTGTTCAGCCGCATCAACCCCTGCACTCTTTCACAAGGAGCCTGACCATGCACACACAACCAACCCAGATCAACCTGCTCAACCACCATGCGGCCAAGCGCCTGCGCCAGTTGCGGGAGCAGTTGAAACTGAGCCGCCCCAAGTTTGCCGATCAGCTCGGCATTCCGGCCACCACGCTCAAGAACTATGAGCTGGGATACCGCGAGATCGGCGGGGGCCTGTTCCTGCTGATCGCCAATCACCCGGAGCTGAAACACCACTGCGACTGGCTGCTGACTGGCATCGCCACGCCGGAGGTGCTGGCATGAGCGACGCCATCAAGATTGTCCGTCAGGCCCCCAAGCTCATCGAGGGCTTGCTAGCCGACATGTTCGCCGCCAACGCCGAAGATAACCGCATCGCCCTGGGCGGGGTTTACTCCGGTCAGCAGTACATCCAGATCCAACTGGTCGCCACCTGCAATCCGGCCGCCCTGCTGGATGACGACAGCGGTGAGGACGATGACGAAGAGGGGCCAGCCATGGCCCCAACTCATGGCCCGTTGGTCACTCACTGGCTGGCAGCCCGCGTCGAGTTTATCGCAGCCGGTGGTGAAGCCCGGGGGGATAGAGACATCGCCCGAGAGCTGCTGGCGCTCGGGGCCGTGCGATCCGTCTATTGGCTGGCGCTGGGTCAGGGTGAAACAGCCCTGGCCCGGGAGATTGGCGAGTGGTGGCGCGAGTGCGCCCCGCTGCACGGACAAGGTGAGGTGATCCAGTGACCCATCACCTGCAGCAGGAGTTGGCCAGCCTGATGCACCGCTGGCAAGAGACCTATCGGGAAGACGCAGCTCGGCTGCGTCTTTATCAAAAGGAGCTGGCCAATGCGCGCCAGCTGCCTGCCCGACCCCGGGCCAGTATCACGTTGTTACTGCGCCAGTGTGCGGCAGCCCGCCGCATGAAAGCCCATGCGCAGCAGCGCATCCAAGGCTGCCAATCCCGCATTACCTTGTTGTCCGGTACCGCCATCCAATGAGTCGAATAACCACCCGGCTGCCGCTGTCGAAAAGGACACTGCGACAGCGCATCGATACCCTTTCCAATGCTCTGCCCGGCGTCAATTTTGACGCCGCTTTCATTGGCACCCCCGGCCAGTCTGATCTGGCGTGGGCCGTGCAACTGCTAGATGGCCTCTCCCCCCAGCTCAGCCTGATCCTGTTCAAGCAATACGTGCGACGCCGCAAAGATGGCAGCACCCGCCATGCCCGCAATGGCAACATCTGGCTTCGTGAGCGTACCAAGCTGGTGCGCAGCCTTATCCAGGCCCTGCCAGTGGACCCGCAGGCCCTGCGCGATGAAGAGAGCCGCAAGCGGGTGGCGCATCAGTTCGCCAACCAGACGGCTGCCATCTGGCACAACATCGAGCAGGGCATCAAAGCCGGCGATGAGCCGGATCTGCTGCTGGCATGGGAGGTCATCCGCCAGCCTGCCGACCAGTGGGGCTTTATTGGGGAGTTGCCCGAATTCAAAACCGAGGAGGTGCGTGATAACTGGATCCTGAGCGTGATGGTGCGCCTGCTCTCTGCCAAATGGTGGGAGAAGCGGATCAACCGCACCTGGGATCGCCTGCAGGAGCACATCAACATCGTGCTCGGCAAGGTGCGCAAGGGGGTCTCGGCTTATGTGTCGAACGCCACCATGAAGGTGGTGCGCGAGCGCAAGCGGGCCATGATGCGCTGGTTGGCCGAGTCGGAGGTGATGAACACCCAGCATGACCTGGTGATCTCGATGAAAGATTGCTGGGAAGCCAGCAACGCCAACCCGGTCAACCGCCGCAACGAGATGATGGTGCGGATGCGCGGCTTTGAGGACTACGCCGAAGAGCAAGGGCATGTGGGGGTCTTCTTCACCTGGACGGCCCCTTCCCGCTTTCATGCCTGGACACAGAAGCACGACGGCAAGACCGTAGAGAACAAGCGCTATGAAGGGGCAACGCCACGGGAAACCTGCGCCTATTTGGCCAAGCTGTGGAGCCTGACCCGGGCCGCCCTCAAGCGGGCCGATGCCCCCGTCTACGGCTTTCGGGTATGCGAACCGCATCACGACGGTACCCCACACTGGCACATGCTGCTCTTTATGCGCCCTACCAACAAATGGCGGGTGATCAGCACCCTGCAGCGCTATGCCCTCACCGATGATCATCAAGAGCTGGTGCGCGAGATCCAGGGGCGCCCGCCCTTCACTGACATCAAACCCCGCTTTGACTGGAAGGAGATAGACCCGGCCAAAGGGGATGCCACCGGCTACATCGCCGCCTATATCGCCAAGAACATCGACGGTGAGCATGTGGATGGTGATCAGGAGTCTGACACCCCTGCTGATCAAGGGGCCCAGCATGCATGCGCCTGGGCCAGTTGGTGGGGGATCCGCACCTTCCAGCAAATTGGTGGCGCCCCGGTCGGGGTCTGGCGCGAACTGCGCCGCATCAGCAACGCAAAGAAGCACGGCGACCTAGTGGGGCCACCCAAGCCGGTGTTGCAAGACCCGCGCTTTGAGGCCGCCCGCTTTGCCGCGGATAACGGCATCTTCCGCTGCTACCTGCACGCCATGGGCGGCGCCCTGGCGACCCGGGCCGAGCACCCCATCAAGTTGGCCCACCTCATCGAGGAGCAGGCCAACGCTTACGGCGAAGACATCAAGCGCCTGATGGGCCTGCACACCGCCCGCCTGGGTGTACGCACTCGTCTGACTGGGTGGGAAGTAGTGCCTGCCGGTACCTTTGAGGCCACCAAGGCCGCCGAGGGTTCGGCTTGGGGGGTTGGGGTTAAGACGGGCGACAGCCCGGCTCCTTGGAGCTCTGACAATAACTGTACGCGGCCGGATCCTGATGCCTTCGCAGACCAGATCATGAGGGAACAATGGGGGTTATCGCCCTTCTCCATCGACCGATTACGAGCTGGCGCCAGCGTCACGGCGGACGGTTTCACCCTCTGGCTTGAGAACGGCCAGGTGCAATCAAGCCGCTTGACCCCATCGAGCGATGACGGCCCCCTTATCGAGCTGGAATGGCTGCGTGCCATGGTTGGTATACCAGAGCTGGACGAACAGCCCGACGCCGTTCCCTCCGATGATGAACATTGGCCGACACTGGTGATGGATTGCTACGAGCTGTTCAACGCCTGCGGATTCGCGGCATGCCAGCAGTGGATCGCTGCGCTGCCCAATCCATATCGGTGTGAGCTCTGGCGCGTGCTGGATAAGTTGGACCGTGCCGAGCAACACGATGCGCCGAGCCCGCTGTTTGATGAACTGATGAGCGAGGTAGTGTGTGACTGATCTCTTTGCCAGGCTGGAAGCCCTGCAGGGCGAGCTGCCCACAACACCCCATATCTACAGGCCATTGACGGCGCCACAGTATGAGACACTGGAGGGTCAAATATACCGGATGGGGCCCCAGATTGACGGCACCCCGGCATGGTCGCCTGAGAAGATGTTTGAATGGCTGCAACAGCAACCGCCTCATATCAGAGGGGTGGCCATCACCATGATGCGTCGGGCATACCAGCTGGAACAAGTGGGGATCCCTCCCCTACCTCAAGCCATTCCCGGCCGCCAGAAAGCCCCCAAGCAGAAGGCTAAACGCCCCCTATCCCAGCCGATGCTCCCTGCTCTCCGCCGATGGCCGCCCAGTAGGCAAGCGCCACCTTGTAGATGGCCAGGAGCCGGTGAACGTCGACCAGAGCGGCACCATCCGTTGCGCCACCACTGGCCGCACCCTCTGGATAGCACCGGGTAGCGCAACTGACCGCGCCAACCCAGATGCCGCCGCACAGATCAATCCGACATACCAGCCAGCGCTGCATCAGGTTATTTCTGACCAGAGAGCGTAAAATGACCTCTGCTACACAAGGCTAGATTTAAAAAGTTTGTTGCTCATGGGAGTAAATGAAAAGGCTGGAATGAACAATGGGCATGACCTTTACTGGCCATGCCCATTAGCGTTACGGCGTTACGGCGTTACGATGTTGAACCAGAACTCGAAGTTGTCCATGTAACCCAGTACCTCCTTGAGCTTTTCGCTGTTGCCGCTCACCTTCACATCCCCCGCCGCAATGGCCTTATCCAGTGTGGTCTGCTTCAGGATCAGGTTGTTCAGGGTATCCCGCGACAGCGCGATCGTGGTATCGGCGTTGCTGGCCTCGGCATTCGCCGTGTGGTTCAGCACCCCATTCTCCAGCTCCACCTTGTACTTGCCACCGGTATCGCCGAAATCGAAGTTCAGCACCGCCTTGGCATCCCCGGACTTAGGCCCATTCAGACGCACCGCCAGGTAGTCGAAGAACATATCCAGCGACATGGCGCGCACCGTGTCCGGGCTAGCTGTGTTCGGGGTCGGTAACTGGGTCACGCCGCTGCGCAGCTCCTTGGCCCCGGTCAGGTAGAAGTTGCGCCACGGGCCGGATTCGGCCTGATAGCCCATCTGCTCGAGGGCATCGGCCTCCAGCTCACGGGCAGCCTTGTTGTTCGGATCGGCAAACACCACGTGTTTGACCACCTGAGCAACCCAACGGTACTCGCCCTTGTCATAGGAAGCCTTGGCTTTTTTCAGCACCTCGTCGGCACCCCCCATGAACTCCACATATTTCTTGGCCGACTCGGTTGGGCTCAGCTCGTTCAGGGTCGCCGGGTTACCGTCAAACCAGCCCAAGTAGAGCACATAAGTGGCCTTCACGTTGTGACTGATGGAGCCGTAGTAGCCGCGGTTGGCCCAGGTATTAGCCAAGGTATCCGGCAGCTTGAACTGCTCGGCGATCTCGTCACGGGTGTAACCCATGTTAGCCAGACGCAGGGTCTCATCGTTGATATAGCGATAAAGGTCGCGCTGGGATTTGAGCAAGGTAGTGACTTCCTTATTGCCCCAGGTTGGCCAGTGGTGCTGGGCAAACATGACCTCGGCTTTGTCACCCCACATGGAAAGCGCCTGGTTCAGGTACTTGGACCAGGGCAGCGGCTCGCGGATCTTGGCGCCGCGCAGGGAGTAGGTGTTGTGCAGTGTATGGGTCGCATCTTCGGCGGCGGAGATGGCCTTCTTTTCCTCGATGTACCACAGCATCTCGGACGGTGCTTCCGAGCCTGGCGCCATCATGAACTCATAAGTCAGCCCGTCGATGACCTCTTTCTGGCCCGTCTTGGTGATGATGTCGGTGGGGGCAATCAGGGTCACGGTCCCCGCCGAAGTAGTGGTGCCCAGGCCGGCGCCGACCTGGCCCTTCTCGTCGGCCGGCAGCAGGTTGCCATACATGTAGCTGGCACGGCGGCTCATGACGTTGCCCGCCATGATGTTCTCAGCGACCGCGGCTTCCATGAAGCCTTCCGGTGCATAGATCTTCACCTTGCCAGCCTTCACATCGGCCTCATCAACCACGCCACGCACCCCGCCATAGTGGTCAACGTGACTGTGGGTGTAGATGACAGCCTTGACCGGCTTCTTGCCCTGATGCTTGTAGTAGAGATCCAGGCCAATCTTGGCAGTTTCTGCCGACACCAGAGGATCGACGAGAGTGATACCCTCCTTGCCCTCTATGATGGTCATGTTGGAGAGATCTAAGTTACGGATCTGATAGATACCATCCGTTACCTTAAACAGGCCGCTGATGTTGATCAGCTGAGCTTGCCGCCACAGACTGGGGTTGACGGTAGCGGGCGCCTTCTCCCCTTCCTTGATGAAACCGTATTTCTGCGGATCCCAAATGAGATTGCCCGCTTCGCCCTTGATGGGAGCCGATGGTATGGCCGCGATGAAGCCCTTGTTGGCGTTCTCAAAATCGGTCTTGTCTGCGAAGGGTAACTGCTTGAGCAGTTGGTCATTGGCGCTCTGAGTTGCGGCAGCGGCATCTTTGCGTAAATCATCAGCAGCAAAACCGGGGGCAGATAAGCTAGTAATCAATCCAGCCAACACCAGTTGAGCAAAAATAGGTTTCATTTTACGTTGCATATCATCGTCCCTATTGTAATGACATCATCTAAGAGAGATTCAAAAAAACCCCTTTATCATCAATCACTTTTAAGTCTCATTCAAGACTTATCAACAATAGATTAAAACTTATTTTTTACAATTTATTAGAAGGGGAGCATCTAGTGCTCCCTTAATCCTTCCAGTATTAGCTGCCGCCCCTGCGGGGTCAGTCCCCTGACCAAGGCCAATGCTAACTGGTTGGTGGTTCTGGCCGAGGGGCTCAGGGTGTGTGCAAACGACAAGGTGGCCACCCAGCTGTGGCCACACTCGGCGTCGGTGCACTGGCAATACAGATCCGAGACATCATCGCTCAGCCGGTTGGTCTTGGTAATGCGGCCCCGCTGGCCACACACTTTGCAATAAACCCGCATCAGTTCCCCCCTTCCCCATAAAAATCAACGATCTATTTTGCCACAGTGATCACTGTTTGTTTATACAGTGGCGCCTACATTCTCCCGAAAATCGACCCAGAGGGAGCGAGGGAGTCCCGCGCTGTTGATGGCATCCTGGATAAGCTCGCAGAGCGGCAGTACCTCGTTCCTGGCATAGGTGGTGTCGTACTTCTCCGGATCCCCGAGCCCTCCCCCGCCATTGGTCGGGATAATGCCAGCCAGCGCCGCCGGGAAGCGATGGGATGTCAGCACATCCTGGGCGGTGATCCCCTTAATAGCCGCGAACTCATCCTTGGTCGCAATGTCCCCCACCGGGATCAGCTTGATGCCATCGGGCTTGCCGTCCGGGATGTTGACGAACATGGAGCGAAAGTTCCCCACGCCCTTGCTGCTCGCGATCATCTCCTTCATCTCCTCCTCGGTGTCATCGTCCATGTTCGGGTCGGTGGCATAGAAGATGAATCCCATGTGGGCGCCGTTGAGGAAGTATTTGCGCCGAAACAGGGTGGCGTCCTGGTTGAGCAGGGCCGACTGCAGGCCGCCCAGGTAATCGGGCATGCCATAGACCTGCTGCTCGGGATCGTACTGGGCCAGCCAGATGACATCCTCCGGGCGGTAGATCAGGTTCGGCTTCCCCTGCTGCAGGTAGACAAAACAGCCATCCTCGCGCCGGCGCAAGTAGACGCTGGAGAGCGGGTGCAGCCCCACCACCTGGCCAAAGCCGTTGCGAATTTTAAGCAGTCCCGCATCCCCAAACTGCAGGTAGTTGTGCACGAACGCTGTGATGGTGGCACGCTGATTGGTAAAGCGCCCCGCCACCATGTTGCGCCGCGCCATCAGGATGGCCCCATGGTGGGCGTTGGCCCTGGCCACCTTGGCCAGCCCCTTGCGCTCGATGGGGGGCTGGTAATATTCCCCATAGGGGTTGTAGAACACCCCTGTGTAATCAGTCATCCAGGCAGTGGGGTCGATAGCCTCCGGCATGCTGAAGGCCACGGCGCTACGGTTGGGTGAGGTGACCGCCTGGGCCGGTTGTTGTTTCTGTCGCTTGGTCATGCTGCCTTCTTCTCCTGGCTGGTTGCCCAGGTGGATTTGCGTTTGCGGTGGGTATCAAGGGGCTCGTTCGCCACGGCGTGGGCGATGGCAAAAAACACATCGGCGTGTCCGGTCACGTTGTCACGCGCCGCCCGGAACGTCATCTGGCCGCCGCCGGTGGTGTTGCGTTTGATGGCGAGGAAAGCGAGCGGGATATCCCTGTCCGAGCTGTCCCACTCGATGCGGTTCGCCTCCACCACGTCGATCATCTTGAGCACCAGCCGCGACTTGCTCTCGATGCTGTAGTTGATGGGGTGGCACACCCCTTTGAACACCGGCTTCAAGAGGTCAAACACCCCGACGCCGATGCCGGAGACGTCGACCCCGAGATAAGTGACCCGGAATTTCTTGGCGATGCGGGTGATCTCCTGCGCCTGGAACTGGAAGTTGAGCCCGCGCCAGTAGTGTTTTTCCAGCACCCGGAAGCGCTCGCCGGCGATGGTGGGCGGGGCGACCACCACCAGGGTGGCGTTGTCACGGGTGCGGCTCGGGTCATAACCCAGCCACACCTCGCGCCGGCCAAAAGGATCAGGCCGCCCGGGCTTGTAGTCCTCCCACCGGGTCGGGTCCACCCCTGCCCGCTCCATGTCCTGGAACTTGAACACCGACAGGGCATCGTCGATAAAGCGGCACATGTAGAGCCTGTCGAACACCTCCTCCGGGTACTCGTCCTTGAGCTCCTCAATGTCGATAAGGTGGCAGCCAAGACGAATGGCATCCTCGATGGTGATGACGTAGCGCCACTGCCGATCGGGGCAGATGCGGCCACCGTCGCGCAGGTCGTCCTCACCCGGGAAGTCGATGGCCACCCGGCTCGGGCGCTGTCCCTTCCAGCGATCCCCGGTCCAGAACCGGTACGCCTCGTGCACCTTGCTCGATGGCGTGGAGAAGTAGGTCTTGCGCCAGTGGCTCTGGGTGGCCATGGCGCTGGCCACGTCCGAGAGCTTCTCGAAGTTGGGGATCCAGAAGTATTCGTCGATGTAGACGTTGCCGGAGCGGGATTGGGCGCTGTTGGAGTTGGTCGAGCAAAAGTGCAGCTCGGCCCCGTTCGACAGCACGATGGGGTTGCCGGTCAGGGTGACGCCGAGGAAGGTCTGGGCGATCTTGCAGATGTAGGAGCGGAACACCTCCGCCTGGGCTCGGGTCGCGGACAGGAAGATCTGGTTGCCGCCGGTCAGAATGGCATCCTCCAGCGCCTCGCCGGCGAAGTAGTAGGTCATGCCGATCTGGCGGGACTTGAGGATGTTGCGGGTACGCGGCAGCGCCGGGTCGTTCTTGGCCTCCCGCACCCGCAACTGATAGCCAAACAGGGTGCCCAGCCATTCGGTGAAGTCGGCCTCGGTCAGGTGCCCGATCTCGTTCTTGGCCTTCTTGCCGCCCTTGCGACTGCCGCCTGCCTGGCGGCTTTGCTCACGCTTGCCACGGCTGGGCCCGGGCTCATTCCCCTGCTCACGCTGGACCTTGAGGGCCTGCTCTCGCTCGGCCCACTTGAGCGCCTTCTCCTTGAGGCTGACATGGTGGCCGATGAGCCGGTCCAGCTCCTCCTGCTCGCCCGGGGTTTTCTTCTCCCGGTGCAGCAACACCTGCACCCGGCGATTGATCGCATCCTCGACCGCTTCCTCGGTCAGCAGGTCGCGCCAGCCGAGCTTTTCGGCCCAGTAGTAGATGATGCGACAGGAGTTAAGCCCCAGTTCGTCCTTGATCTCCTGGGGTGTCCATCGTTTAAGGTAGAGTCCCTTCGCCGCATTGCGGATCTCTTCGGGGTACGCCACGGCGCCTCCATCCGGTGAATGATGGCGCCATCATAGCCAGCCCCCTCCCCCCACTTATCCCACTGATGTTCTGAGCAATTCGGATTTCCTGCTGGATCCGAATCCCGCCGAACACAACCAGATGAATAGCCCTTGCCGACCCGATAGCCTGAGCCCGCATCACTTGGAAGCAGGCATGAACGAATCAACCTTGAGAACTGGCTGGGTCTGTATCGCCACCGAAGGCAAAGCGGTGGACGGGCGGGACATTACCCGCGACTGGCTCACCGATATGGCCGAGACCTACGACCCCAACTACTACACCGCCGTCATCTGGCCGGAGCACGATCGCTGGTCCAGCTATGGCACCGTGCAGGCGCTCAAGACCGAAGAGGTGGATGGCAAATTCAAGTTGTTCGCCATCCTCTGCCCGAATCGGGATCTTATCTACTGGAACCAGAGCGGCCAGTATCAGTTCTGCTCCATCGAGCCCTTCGAGAATTTCGCCGATCTGGGCCGCACCTATCTGTTCGGCCTGGGTGTCACCGACCAGCCGGCCAGTACCGGTACCACCTATCTCAAGTTCAGTAAGGACAACAAGGGGCGCTGCCTCGGCACCAGCGAGCCGCTGGACCTCTCCATGTTCAAGCTGCCCAAGCACGAGAAGGCCGATGGCCTGATCGCCAAGTTTTTCAGCTTCCTGGCCAGCCACGGCGAGCAAGCCCCCCAACCCAACCCCAGCCAACCCGAGGATGAGGAAATGACCAAAGAACAGTTCGATCAGATGCTGGGGGCCCTCAATGGCCTTGGCACCAAGATCGATGGCTTCAGCGCCAAGCTGGAAGCCAAGCCGGACGCCAAGCCTGATCCGGCTCCTGAAGTGAACACCGATGGCGGCAAGACCGACATCACGGCCGAGCAGTTCAGCAAGCTGGAGCAGACCCTGGTCAGCCTGACCGACAAGTTCGGCGAGCTAAACGGCAAGATCGACCAGTTCTCCATCGAGAAGCCGGGCCAGCGCCCGGGCGCCCTCGGCGGTGACGATACCCCCGCAGTGTATTAAGGAGCGACCGTGAGCCAGACCCTTACCGTCCAGGCCATGCAGCGCCTGGAGCAATACAGCAATGCCCTGGCCAAGGCCTACGGCATCCCCGTCAACGCCCTGGCCAAGCAGTTCAGCGTCACCGGCCCGGTGGAAACCGGCCTGCGCGCCGCCCTGCTCGCCTCCGTCGAGTTCCTCGGCCTTATCACCTGCCTGGATGTGGACCAGATCAAGGGCCAGGTGGTGCAGGTCGGCATCGGCAAGCTGTTCACCGGCCGCAAGAAGAACGGCCGCTTCAACGGCAAGATCGGCGTCGATGGCAACACCTATGAACTGACCGAGACCGATTCGTGTGCCTCGCTGGACTGGGCGACCCTGTGCGTTTGGGCCAACGCCGGCAGCGAGGGCGAGTTCCTGCGCCTGGTGGGCGATTTCATCAACAAGGCGTTTGCCCTGGACATGCTGCGGGTCGGCTGGAACGGCGTGGACGCGGCCGCCGATACCGATCCCGACAAGCACCCGCTGGGGGAAGATGTCAACAAGGGCTGGCACCAGATCGCCCGCGAGTGGAACGACGGCAGCCAGATCATCAAGGCCAAGGCTGGCGAGAAGATCTATTTCGACCCGGACGGCAAGGGGGATTACAGGACCCTGGACGAGATGGCCTCCGACCTCATCAACACCACCATCGATCCGCTGTTCCGCCAAGACCCGCGTCTGGTTGTGCTGGTCGGTACCGACCTCATCGCCGCCGCCCAGGCCAAGCTCTACAGCGAGGCCACCAAGCCGAGCGAGCAGATCGCCGCACAGAAGCTGGCAGAGTCCATCGCCGGGCGCCGCGCCTACATCCCGCCCTTCTTCCCGGGCAGGCGGATGGTGGTCACCACCCTGGACAACCTGCACATCTACACCCAGCGCGGCACCCGCAAGCGCAAAGCAGACGATAACCAGGACAAGAAGTGCTTCGATAACCAGTACTGGCGCATGGAAGGCTATGCCCTCGGCGAGCACCTGGCCTATGGCGGCTTTGAAGAGGCCGACATCGAGATCGGCGCCGCGCCGGCGGCGCCCGAAGAGCAGCAGGACTAAGTCATGAGCTCACCCGGTCAACGCCACAAGCAACGTGTACTCGCCATGCAGGGGGCCGAGCAGGCCGCCTGCTCCGGCGTCGCCACCGGCGCGGTGGCCGACAGCCTGCACCTGCAACTGATTGCCCTGGAGCAGGACATGATCCGGCTGCGCAAGCTGGCCCGCATCGGGGATCGGGTGAACATGAAACGCGATGAGCTGATGCCCAAGTTCCGCCCCTATGTGGAGCGCTATCTGGCCGCCGTCGCTGAGTCCGGCCAGCCCTATCAAAACGAGCTGTTCCAGCGCCTCATCATCTGGGCCTTTGACGTCGGCGACTTCGACGCCGGGATCGCCTGGGCGGATCTCGCCATCGCCCAGGGCCAACGCACCCCGGCCAACATCAAGCGCGACTGGGCCCACTTCGTGGCCGACACCGTGCTGGAGTGGGCCGAGAAGCAGGCGGCCGAGGGGCATGCCGTCGAGCCCTGGTTCTCCCGGGTGTTCGACAAGGTGCGCAATGACTGGCGCCTCAACGAGCGGCTGACCGCCAAGTGGTTCAAGGCGGCAGGTTGCCTGCTGCTGCGCGACCACGACGGCCATCCCCGCCCGAGCGCCGTGGGGGACAGCGCCACCCTGGAGCAGGCCGACCACTGGCTGGCCCAGGCCGAGAAGCTGCACGGCAAGGTGGGCGTCGGCACCTTGCGCCAGAAGATTGCCATGCGCCTGCGGGCGCTCAATCCCGAATAACGAACCGACTCTCCGCGCCGTCGCACCCCGGCGCGAATGCCATGGACCGCCTTTGGCGAACCCAGCGGCAATTGCGTGGCTACAGGGGCGCACCTTTTCTCGCCGCGCCATCGGCGACCCGGACAACCGGGGCAGTGGTGTTCACATTGGCAAGCATCAACAGGGGACCAGACATGTTTGCAGGCAAGGACATCGACTACAGCGCCGCCACTATCCGCAATGACGGATTCTGGCCGGATGTGGCCGTCGCCGACTTCGAGCGCCGCCGCGCCCTGCCTGCCGATCTGGACCAGCAGACCACTGGCGCCGCCTTGCTGGCCGCCGTCTCTGAAATCAACCTGCAGCTCGCCAGCCACCAGGCCGCCCTGCAGGCCAAGGGCTATACCAGTGCCGCCGCCGTGCCGGGTCCGAGCCTTGACGATGGCGCTGACTCCGGCAGAAACGCCCTGACCGAGCAGTACCTGGCCGCCGTCTTTGCCCGGGCCAAGGCCGCCTTGCTGCCAGAGTTCGCCAGCGTCACCGAGCGGGCCACCGCCAACAACCAGGTGGAGCGATCCCCGGACCAGCGGGCCCAGTTACTGGCCGAAAGTCAGCAACTGGTGCGCAGCATCAAGGGCAAGCACCGGGCGGGGGTGTCGCTGATATGAGCGCAGCCATGAACGAGCAGCGGGCTCAGGGTTACTTCCTGCAGGCGCTCCATACCGAGTTACTGCGGGTGCTACCGGCCAAGTGTCACAAGCGCCTGGATAGCTGGATGGAGAACGGCACCATCAAGCTCGACCCCAAGAACATGGGGCCCACCGGGGTGGATGTGGCCTGGCTCAGCTATCAGGCGGTGTTCACCATCGAGCAACTGCCGTTTAGGGAGCTCGACCCGGCCATTCTACTGGCGGCCGTCGCCGCCTGGGTGCAGGAGCACGACGAGGTGCGCGAGCAGCTCGGCCTGCCCGATCCCGAGTACGCCGTCACCCCGAACGACGAGCAGACCGCCGATCTCGAGATCCAGCTCCCCTTCGCCGAGCCGCTGCGCCTTATCGAGCACCCGCAAGGGCCCATTAACTGGCTCGGCAAGTGCTGGAACGTGGCCCCCTATGACATCTGGGTGGCCGAGCAGATTGACCTGAACGTGGGTGATTCCGGCGCTCACCAGGTAGGCGGCCTCTAATGATCACCATCACCCTGGACACCCGTCGCGGCAAAGACCAGCTCAACCTGCTGGCCCTGCCGCCCAAGCAGCGCAAGCGCCTGGTATGGCGCGCCGCCAACGAGATGAAGAAGCTGGCCGCCCGCAACGTGCGCCAGCAGCAAGATCCCAACGGCAATGCCTGGGCCCCTCGCAAGCGAGGCAAGCGCAAGATGTTGCGCGGCCTGCCCAAGTTGCTGGTGATACACGAGCCGCGACAGGACGTGGCAGAGCTTGGGTTCAAGAAAGGCACCATGAGCGCCCACGCCGGGGTCATCGCGGGCACCCACCAGAAGGGGCACACCTACAAGGTGACCGCCGCCAGTCGCCGGCGTATCGCCCCCAGTGAAGGCGGCAAGCACAAGCAGGCCAGCAAGGCCCAGGCCCGCAAGCTTCGCGAGCTAGGGTTCAAGCGCCCGGGCAAGCGCAAGCGCTCATACCGCTCGGCTTCACTCGGTTGGATCACTAGCCACCTCAACTACGCCCAGGCGGGGTTGCTCATCAAGAAGCTCAAGGACGAACCAGTAGCCCAGAGCTGGGAAATCCATCTGCCGGCGCGCCCGTTCCTGGGCGCCAATGCCCGGCAGCGGCAAGAGGCCTTCGCTCGCGCCCTGCAGAGCATCGATTACGGCTGGGACGTCAAAAAGCAAGACATGAAGGGGAAATAACGGCATGTGGCCTTACGTACAAATCAACAACTTGAACCAGATGCAGGGGCCCGTGACGGAAGTCGAGCGCCACCTGCTGTTCATCGGCAGCGCCGCCAGCAACACCGGCAAGCTGCTCTCCCTCAACGCCCAGTCCGACGTCGATCAGTTGTTCGGCGCCGCAAGCAGCGAGCTCAAAGCCAACCTGCTGGCCGCCCGGGACAACGCCGGCCAGAACTGGACCGCCGCCGCCTTCGTGCTGCCCACCGACATGGATTGGCGGGACGCCGCCCGCGCCGCCCAGCAGACCCAGTCGTTTGAGGGGGTCGTCGTGCTGGGGCAAGAGTGGGACCAGGCGGCCATCAACGCCGCCCACGCCCTCAACCAGGAACTCATCGCCAAATGGGGGCGCTGGCAGTTCATGCTGCTGGCCGTGCCAGGCATTGCCGAAGAACAGGACTGGACCACCTACGAGGCCGAGCTGGCCGACCTACAGGATGACATCAAGGCTGACTCGGTCAGCCTGGTGCCCCAGCTCTGGCCGACCCTGGCCGGTGCCTACGCGGGTCGCCTGTGCAACCGGGCGGTGAGCATCGCCGACAGTCCCTGCCGGGTGAAGACCGGCGCCCTGGTGGGCCTTGGCAACAAGCCGGTGGACAAGGACGGGATCCTGCTGCCGCTGGCCACTTTGCAGGCCCTGGAAGACAACCGCTATTCGGTGCCGATGTGGTACCCGGACTATGACGGGATCTACTGGGCCGATGGCCGCACCCTGGACGCCGAGGGCGGCGACTACCAGGTGATCGAAAACCTGCGGGTGGCCTACAAGGTGGCGCGCCGGATGCGCCTGCGCGCCATCGCCCGCATCGGGGATCGCTCGTTCAACTCCACCCCGGGCAGCACCGCCGCCGCCATCACCTACTTCGGCAAGGATCTGCGGGAGATGGCCAAGGCCGCCACCATCAACGGCCAGCCGTTCCCGGGCGACATCGCCTCCCCCCTGGATGGCGACATCAGCATCCAGTGGACGGACAAGAATCGGGTCTCCATCTATGTGGTAGTGCGCACCGTGGACTGCCCCAAGGGGATCACCGTCAACATCATGCTCGATTTGAGCCTCAACAATGGGGAGGGCTAACTCATGACCCGTCGAATCTCCGGTGCCAGCTTTGACACCACCCTCCTGGGTGCCATGGTCCACGTCGAAAAGGCCAGCCTCACCATCACCGACAACAGCGCCGTGGCGCAAACCCGGGGGATCCCGGACGGCTTCGTCGATGGCGATGTCGCCGCCGAGCTGGAGTTAGAGCTCGATACCAAGAACTTCTCGCAGTTGGCCGATGCCGCCAGACGGGCAGGGAGCTGGCGCGGGATGGAGCCGGACGATGTGCTGTTCTACGCCGACACCGGCAGCGACAAGATGAAGGTGGAGGCCTTCGGCGTGAAGCTGCTGGTCTCAGACCTGCTCGACATCGACCCCAAGGGGGGCAGCAAGAGCGTGCACAAGGTGAAAGGCTTTGTGACCTCCCCCGACTTCGTTCACCTCAACGGCGTGCCTTACCTCTCCAAGGAAGACACCCGCCACCTGCTGGGTTAAGGGGGACGCTTGGACGACATCGACCGCGCCACCCGCCACGCCGCCCGCATGCTGGCAGTCCACCTGGCCAACCAGGTGGGCAAAAGCCAGGCCAGGGGCCCAAGCCTGCATCAGTGCGAAGAGTGCGACGACGACATCCCAGAGGGGCGCCGCCGTCATGTGCCGGGAGTGCGTCTGTGTGTCCCCTGCCAGACCCGCCTCGAACGGTTGGCCCGCTAACCAGAGCAACGGACATGAACCACATGCCAAACAAAGACACAACCCTCGCCACGGTCCTGCTGGCCTGGCTGATGGAAAACTGGCCCGCCGTCTATGGGGCTCTGCTGGCGCTGGCCATCGCCTTCCTGCGCATCACCTACACCGGCGGGCGGGGTCGTCGTCGGCTGATCGAATCCCTGCTGTGCGGCCTTATTACCCTGGCGGCCGCCACCGGGATCCACCTGATCGGGATCCCCCAGGAGGCCACCCCCTTCCTGGGTGGAATGGTGGGTCTTATCGGGGTAGAGACCATTCGCGGCTTGGCCGAACGATGGCTCAACACAAAGTTACCGAAGGAATAAACAGTTGTGACTACTGATCGAATGCGTATCCACAAAATCAACGACCGCATCAAGCTAGTGAATGCGGATTCGCTGGTTTACCTGAAAACCATGCCATCTAACAGCTTGGATCTGGTCGCGGTAGACCCGCCCTACTTCCGAGTCAAAGACCTGGACTGGGATAACCAGTGGCCAGACGTTTCCGCCTTTTTGAACTGGCTGGAACAGTGTGTGATCGAGTATGCCCGCATCCTCAAACCGAATGGGTCGCTCTATCTGTTTTGCAGCCCCGGACTCAATGCCGATATCGAGCTGCTGGTGCGCAAGCACTTTAAGGTTCTGAGCCACATCGTCTGGGCCAAACCCTCTGGCGTGTGGAACCGGGCGGATAAGTCTACCTTGCGCAATTTCTGGCCCGCCAGTGAACGCATCATTTTTGCGGAACAACTGGACTCCCATGGCATGGCGCAAAACAGCGGCTATCACCAAGCCTGTCAGGCGCTCCGTGGCCAGGTGATGCAACCGCTGATCGACTACTTCCAACAAGCCAAAGCAGCCTGTGGCATCTCCAACAAGGAGATCGACCAGGCAATGGGGTGCCAGATGGCTGGGCATTGGTTCGGTCGCAGCCAGTGGAGCCTGCCAAGTGAAACACAGTACGCCCGCTTGCAAGCCCTGTTCGCCAAGAAAGCTGACGCCCTTTGCCAGCCCCATCATCAGCTCAAAGAAGCCTATCAGGGATTACATCGCACCTATCAAACCCTGGTGGCCAGTTATGACGAACTGAAGGCCGAGTATGAACGACTGCGCCGCCCCTTCAGCGTCACCAAGGATGTCCCGTTTACGGATGTCTGGTCTTACCCCTCGGTGCAGGCTTACCCAGGCAAACACCCCTGCGAAAAACCCGCAGCCATGATGGAACACATTGTGCGTACCAGCAGCCGGCCAGGTGATGTGGTCGGTGACTTCTTTATGGGATCAGGTGCCACCGGCAAGGCTGCCTGGCGGCTTGGCCGCAGCTTCGTTGGAGTGGAGCTGGAGCTCCCTCGGTTTTCCCAAACATGCCAGGAATTTCAGACACTTGTCAGTCAGGAGGAAAAACATCATGCCACGCAGTAACTGCCACCCGCAGGTGGCCGCGTTTCTCGACATGCTCGCCTTTGCCGAAGGCACCAAGGGGCTGGGCGACGATGGTTACGACAAGCTGGTCAACCCGGCCGGGTTCTTCCAGGACTACCGCGAGCACCCCGATGTGTTGGTGCGGGTCAACCCGACTCTGCACAGCACCGCCGCCGGGCGCTATCAGTTCCTGTCCCGCCATTGGCGCCACTACCAGGCGGCGCTCGGCCTGCCAGACTTTGGCCCCGAGTCCCAAGACACCTGGGCCATCCAGCTTATCCGTGAGCGCAAGGCGCTGGACGATGTGATCAAGGGACGCATCCCCCAAGCCATCGCCAAGTGCGCCAACATCTGGGCCAGCCTGCCCGGCGCCGGCTACGGCCAGCGCGAGCACAAGCTGGCAGATCTGCTGGCCAAGTTCACCGAATTTGGCGGTGTGCTGGCATGAGCACGGTCATCCGGTGGTTGCCGACCCTGATCGGACTGGTGATCGGCAGTTTGCTGTTTGCCCAGGGGGAACGGCTCACCCAGCGCACCCGGGAGCTCGCCACCGCCAACGACACCATCAACATCCTGCAGGCAGTCAACAACCAGCAAGCGACCGCTTTCCAGGAACTGCTGATGCAGGCAAAGGGGTTGCGTTTGCTGCTCAACGACCAGAACGCGGCCTTGGCCAAGCTCGACAACCAGAACAGGAAAACCGCCGATGAACTGCAACAAGCCCTGGTCACACCGCCGGCAGGCCGCCCAGATTGCGCTCGCGAGCCTTTGCCTGCTGGCGCTCTGCGCCTGCTCCAGTCAGCCGTTGAGCGTGGTGCAAACCCGGGTGGTGAAGTGGCTGCCACCGCCGGGGCTAGTGCCCCACTGCCCGGAGCCTGATTTCACGGGGAGCACCTACGGCGATGCCGTGCGGTTTATCCCCACCCTGCAGACGGCGCTGCGCCGCTGCCAAACCCAGATCAACACCCTGATCCATTGGATTGAACAAGAGGAAAACGCCCCATGAGCACACCCATCATCACCCTGGACGTCGCCGGTAAAGAGCTGAAATTTGCCCCTACCATGACCGCATACAACGGCTTCATCAACGACATGATGCCGAGCGACAAGGTGGCTCCTGCCCACAACTACCTGCGCAAGATTGTCTGCCCCGAGAGTAAAGAGGCCTTAGACGATCTGCTCAAGCGTCCGGGCGCCGCCCTGCAGTTGGCGGGCGCCATTAACGAGCAGTTCGCCCCCACCCTGGAGATCACCGTAAAAAACTGACCGCGCGTGCCGAGGCTATCGAGCGCAATCAACTGGAGCAGGTGCTGGCGCTGCGGCGCTACTACCTGCCCCATGAGGAGGACGACCTCGACAGCCTGGCTCGCGCCATCTGGTTAGACAAACAACACCGAGAGTCCAACGCCGCCGCTGTGGCCGAGGGCATTGCCAAAGCACTGAACGGGTAACGACTGATGGCCTGGATGGAAAAATTGATGATGCAGGTGGCCCTGGTTGACCAGGTCACCAAGCCCCTTGCCGGCATCAATGCCCAGATGGACAAGGTCAGCAAGGCGGGCCGCCAGGGCTGGCGCAACATGGCCATGGGGGCTACCACCCTGGCCGCCGGCGGGCTGGCGGTGCAGGCAGCCCTCGGCCCAGCCATCGAGATGGACCGGGCACTGGGAGAAGTTGCATCCCTCGATGTGCAAAAGGACGTGCTCGGGGCGCTCGGCCGTGAAGCCCTCAAGCTGTCCGTGCAGTATGGCAACTCGGCCTCCGAAATTGTCCGCTCCTCCTACGACATCCAGTCCGCCATCGCCGGGCTGGAGGGCAACGAGCTGCCCGCCTTCACCCGCGCCTCGACCGTCCTGGCCAAAGCCACCAAGGCCGACACCGCCACCATCACCAACTACATGGGCACCATGTACGGCATCTTCGAGCAGCAGGCCAAGCGAATAGGCAAGGCCAACTGGGTGGAAGATGTGGCCGGCAAGAGTGCGCTGGCGGTGCAGATGTTCAAAACCACCGGCCAGGGCATGGCCGATGCCTTCGGGGCCCTCGGTGCCAACGCCACGGCGGCCGGGGTGTCAATGGATGAACAGTTTGCCGTGCTGGGCCAACTGCAGGCCACCATGGGCGGTGGCGAGGCCGGGACCAAGTTCAAGGCCTTCCTGGCTGGGGTGGGCAATGCCCAGAAGGCGCTCGGCATGCAGTTCACCGACTCGGCGGGCAACATGCTGCCGGTGCTCACCATCCTCGACAAACTCAAGGCGCGCTATGGCGAGACCCTGAGCGTTGCCGAGGGGGACGAGCTCAAAAAGGCGTTTGGCTCCAATGAAGCGGTCGCCATGATCAAACTCTTGATGACCAACACCAAGGGATTGGCCACCAATATCAACGCCCTGGCCAACACCCATGGCATGGGCAAGGCCGAGCAGATGGCCGCGTCAATGACGGATCAATGGCAGCGTGTCGAATCTGCCTGGTTTGCCATTCGGGCTGCCGCCTTCGGAGCCATCTTGCCAGCAGTCAACGACGTGGTGGGCACCTTCGCCGATGGCGCCGACACCGTGCTGCGCTGGACCCACCTCTTCCCGAACCTCACCCGGGTGGTGAGCTATGCCCTGCTCGCCGTGGTGGGGTTGGGCATGGTGACCGGTGCCTGGCTGCTGCTCGCCGGGGTGGCCAAGCTGACCACCCTGGGGCTCGGGATCGCCTGGTCGCTTCTGATCGCCCCGCTCAACCTGCTCAAGGCCGGTCTGGTTGCCTTTCGCGCCATCCTGCTCGCCGTCAACATCATGATGGCCGCGAACCCGGCCGTACTACTGGCCTATGTGGTCGGCGGCCTGCTCGTCGGCGCCATTGGACTGGCGATCTACTACTGGGATGACCTGAAAAAAACCTTCTCCGATTGGAGTGTGTTCCAGTGGCTCGGCAAGTCCATCGACTGGCTGATCGACAAGCTCAACCTGATCCCGGGGGTCAATATCCAGGGAGGGTCAATGCCTGATCTCAACCTACCGAACCCAGAGAATATCAATGCCCCACTCGCTCGTTATCGCCAGGGCGGTCAGAGCAGCATCCCATCCGGTGGTATTGGCCAGCAGTTGATCCAGGCAAACGCAGCTGCGACCACGGCGAACCAGAAGCCAGTCAAGGCCATGCACATCGGCGAGGTGCATAACCACTTCCAAAGCCCAATGACACCGGGGGAGATGGAGCAAGAAATGTGGATAACCACCCCATGAGCGAACCCAAGTACATCGACATCCTGGTGGTGAACGGCGCCTGGCAGCTCGATGCCGGCGGCCAGCCCCGCACCACCCAGGACCGGCACAGCATCGGTCAGGACATCAAGCACCGCATCATGGAATCTGGGCTCGCCCGCAAGCTCATCGGCGAACGCAGCCCAACCTTGCGCAGCGATGTGATGACCGAGATTGAGCTGCTGGTTGAAGACGACGAGCGGCTGGTGCCCGGCACCATCTTCATCAATGAAGAGGCCCCCGACCGGGTGCTGGTCACCGCCCGAACCTATGAATTTGGCGAACTGGAGGTAACCCTGTGAACCTGCGCCCAACCATGGATTTTATGGCCCTGCTGGCCGAGGCTGGCGTGCCGACCACCGAGGCGGCCATGGAAGCCGAGCTCAAGAAGGAGGTGGTGGCCGCGGGCTCCCTCATCACCAACGACAGCGATGTGAGCCCGTTCTGGCGGCTGGTGCGCGGCGTGGTCATCACCCCGACCATCTGGCTTATCCGCACTCTGTTGGCGGGCCATGTGCTGCCCAACACCTTCGCGGCCACCGCCACAGATGCCTATCTCGATCTCAAGGCCTGGGATGTGGATCTCACCCGCAAGGCGGCCCAGAAGACCCGGGGCCTGGTCAATTTCGTGAAAGCCAACCCGAGCGAAGCCGTCACCATCCCGGCCGACATCTGGGTCACCACCGAGCGCATCAACGGCACCATCTATCGCCTGCGCCCCCTGCAGGCGGTAGTGAGCCCGGCCGGGGAAGCGGTGGCCCGGGTGGTGTGCGAGGCCGAGCTCGCCGGCGCAGCCTGGAACCTGGCCCCGGGGTATTACAACCTGCTGAGCGAACCGGTGACCGGCATCCTCTCGGCCCGCAACGACGACAAGGAGTGGATCACCACCCAGGGCAGCGACGCCGAGAGCAACGATGCGCTCGGCCTGCGCATCCAGAACCAGTTCTCGGCGGTGGGTCGCTACCACATCGACGCGATTTACCGCTCCATGCTGGCGAGCGTCGCGGGGATCCGCGCCGATCACATCTTCTTCGAGCACGACGCCCCACGGGGGCCCGGTACCGCCAACGCTTACATTCTGCTGGAGGTGGGAGCCACCCCGGCCAGCCTCATCAATCAGCTCAACGACTACGTGGGCCGCCAGGGCAACCATGGCCATGGGGATGACCTGTTCGTGATGAGCATCCCTGAAACCCAGCACAGCCTCACTCTGGAGCTATGGCCACAGGCCAACCTCACTGAAGACCAAAGAGCCGAGCTCAAAGTGGGCGCCGATACCCTAGTCAGGGCGGCGTTTCGCCAGTCGGCAGACTTCCCGGCCGTCACCCGCACCTGGCCGCGCTCGCGCTTCTCGCTCTCCCAGCTTGCGGGCGAACTGCACAGCCAGTTCCCGCAGCTCCTGAGCCTGCGCTTTGGCGAGAGTGACATCATTGCGGGGCTCGCCATCCCTCGCCTGATTTCGCTGGAGGTGACCCTGCATGACTGACCAAACCACGCTTGAGCACGAGCTGCATGCACCGCTGCTACCTGATGCCAGCGCTCCCTGGTGGGAAGATGGCTACACCATCAGCCCGTCCCATGCCGAACCGGGATTTCTGACCAAAGGCATCAACGCCTTCTGGCAACGGGTCAAAGGCTGGCTGCTGCTGCCGCTGGCCCAGCAAGATCCGCTGACCTGCTCGGAGTCCTTACTGGCCCTGCTGGCCTGGGAGAGGGACATCACCCGTTTCAATGGCGAGCCGCTGCCGCTCTTTCGCAAGCGGGTCAAGTTCGCTTTTGTGAACGCCCGGGACGCCGGCGAAGTGGCGGGCTTCAAGCGCATCTTCGAGCGCCTTGACATCGGCTGGTGCGACATCCACGAACGCCAGGCCGGCACGCCCTGGGACGTCATCACCATCGAGGTGACCGACGGCGCCATCTCGATCAACCAGCAACTGATGGAAACCCTCATCCAACACTACGGCCGCACCTGCCGCCGCTACCGCTTCCAGGTGGTTTACCCGCTCACCGCCACCCTGCGCCCCGGTCGCATCGACATGGGGCAGCAGGTGTTCGGCGCGACACTCAAGAGGAACCCATGAGCCAGATCATTACCAACGCTTTCGCCAGCTACCTGCAGGCGAGCCTCGCCAACGAGACGCCGGTGGTGCTCGATGAGTTCGTGCTGGCCAACATCCCGGACCTGGACCCGAACCAACCGATCAGCCCGGATCTGGGCTTGCCACCGGCGGGCCAGATCGTGCATCGCCACGCCGTCGATCAGCGCGGCCGCATCAACAACGACGCGGTGGCTTACACCATCGTGATGGATACCACGGTCGGCGATTTCAGCTTCAACGCCATGTACCTCATCAACAAGGCCAGCGGCATGGTGGGGATGATCGTGCACAAGGGGCTGGAGACCAAACTCAAGACCATTGAGGACACCGGCCAGACCGGCAACAGCCTGGTCAAGTCCATGCTGATGGAGTATGACCGGGCAAGCGAGGCAACCGCCACCCACGTGGATGCCAGCACCTGGCAGATTGACTATGCCGCCCGCCTGCGCGGGATGGACGACGACCTGCGCCTGCAGGCCCTTCAGTTCTTCGGGCCGGCCACCTTCTACGGCGACGGCTTCAAGCTGGTGAACGAGGCCGGTGTCTACAAGGTGCAGCCCGGGGTGGCCTATGTAGGCGGCCTGCGCGCCCAGCTCGATGGCACCATGACAGTCACCCCCAGCGCCAAGCCCGTGGGGCTCTGGCTCGACATCTACCGGGCGGGCTCCCTGCTCAATGCCTGGGTGAATCACTTCACCCTCACCCTGAGCGTGCCGGCCCTTACCGACTATGTGGATGACAACGGCTATCAGCACCACGTGACCCAGGTCGCCGCCATCAATAGCGATGACAGCGTCACCGACCTGCGCCGCAAGCGCACCATCGAGCTCTCCGGGGATGTCGCTGGCCAGGGGATCCTGGAGGATGCCCAGGGCGTCAATATCACCGTGGAGGTCAAGGACAACAGCCACCGCCACCAATGGGACAACCTGACTCAGGTACCTGAGACAGCTAACAGATGGCCGATATGGGATGAAATCTCCGAAAAACCAGATTTAGCCGTGTCAGGTCATCACCACACAGCAGCTCTTGGCAATGCGGATATCGTTGCCGGTGATTGGGGGCAAATAGGGACATATGCACTGTTGATAGTCATTGATCCAGATGCACCGCCAACCCCCATTGGAAATATCTACGCAGGCAGTCAGTTAAAAACAACCAACTTGGATGGAAATTCAATACTTGGGACCCAACCGCCAGGGAGCTGGAAAGCTCTTTGCCTGCTCATGGGTGGCTCTGCGATCGCGACTACAAAAGCTGCGGGTCTGTTCATTAGAACAGCATGAGGAGAAAAACATGGGACAAGAAATAACAATTATCAGTGCCTCTAACCCACGCTGTTACCAATCGGATGGCGAGGCCATTACTCTGGATGTGAGGTTTTCTCATATACCGTCCCCCATCCCCTTTACCGCTAAACGGGATGATGTCGAGTTACACGGGCGCGAACTCTACAGCAGAGCGGCATTTGGCGAGTTTGGCGACATCACCGTACTCACCCCACCGACTTCGAGCGAGGATGATCAGCGGGCTCGCCTGGATGAAGCGTTGAAGCAGGCGGCCGCCGCCATGGCGCCGTTGGAAGATGCCGACGAGCTCGGTGTTATCCGCGAGAGTGAAAAAATCCAGCTCATCGCCTTGCGGCACTACCGGGTTGCCCTCTTCCGCCTGCCCGAGAGCGAGGGCTGGCCAACCGCCATCACCTGGCCGGAGATGCCCCAATGAGTTGGGCCCAAGGGGGGCTGCGCTGGCCCGCAAGCGCTGACACCTTACACACCCGCGCCCGGGAGGTCCTGGGGCAGCTCCCGGCGAGCCAGGCGAGCGTCATGGACCGACTGCAGGGACTGGCCGCACGCGCCCAATATCCGCGCCACCCGCTTAGCGAGGCGGCTGAGAACTTGGCCGGTCTGCGGGCCGAGCTCGATAAGTTGATGGTGAATGGCCATTGCCTCACCGTCACCCCCTATCAGCATGGGGTGGGTCAACAGCAGGGCAACCAACACCATTTATCCGCCCCCAACGCGGTGGCTGCCATGTCCGCCAAGCTGCAAGATGGCGCCGACCCACGCCTGCCCATCGGGCAGCAGCATGCCCTCGCCTGGCTGGTCACCGGTAGCAGCGCCGAGGACCTGGCCAAGCAACTGGCCATCCTCTGCACCCTGCTGCCGCTGCCGGAGTGGTGCGCCACCCTGCGCCGCCTCACGGCCAGTAACGACACCATGCACCAGTCCACCGCCGCCAAGGTGCCACGCTGGCGCGCCGATGAGCCCCTTTGCTGGGCACCACTGCGCCCTGCCAGGGCTGCCCTTGGCGCAGAGCTGGCGCAACTGGAGAGCCTCGCCCGGGATAGCCAGAGCCCCATCGACAGGCTGCAGGCGTTGGCGAACCGTCGCGCCGCCCGCCTCGATGCCCTGGCCACCGCCCTGGCCGAGCTGGGCAAGCTCTCCGGCACGCTCTGGCACTGGCAAGGCCAGGGAGATGCGGCAAGCCTCGCCACCCAACTCGGGCAGAGCACGCCCCCCGACCACAGCATGAGCATGACGGTCGGCGCCCTGCTGCTCTCCCCTTCCCCGCTCACCTTCTGGCAGGAGTTGACCCCATGAGCCAGGCCATGCTGACCCTGGATGGCGAGCCCATCATCATGAAGTCGATGCGGGTCTCCGCATCGATGCAGTTTCAGGACAAAGACCAAAGCGGCCAAACCAGCTCGACCAGCAGCGCCGAGCAGGGCGCCAAGGCCAAGGAGCTAGACGTTTCGGGCCTGATCCCGTTCAAGGAGGAGCGCATGCTGAGTCGGTTGTTTGAGCTGGCCGATGCCAAGGACAGCGGCGGCCAGCGCCACATCTACCGGGTCGGGTCGCTGTTGGCCAAGTCGGTGAAGGTTCGCCAGGCGCGGTTCGCCGGGCGCATCACCGCCAGCGAACAGGAGGGGCTGCTGGCCTGGCAGGTGCTGTTCACCTTGAAGGAGTTCAACTCGGTACCGGAGAAGCGCGAGCAGCGCTTGCCCCAACAAGCCCCGACCGTGGGACAGGGTACTGACAACACCACCGCCGCCAAGCCAGGCAGTCAAGGAACGGGGGACGATGCGCCGGAGCTAAGTAGCTTCGAGCGCTTTGTGCTGAAACCACTGGATGACATTCTGGCATGAAACTAACCACCTCACTGACCATCGCCGGCCAACCGGTGCACCTCATCGACCATGACCTGGTGCTGGACCTCAATGCCGGCGGCCGCGCCGCCCTCACCATCACAGGAACCGCCAGCAAGGGGCAGACCTTCACCCTGGACACTGGCTATAACGGCGACTTGCGCCGCTGGTTCACGGGCTACGTGTACGATGTCCAACCTGCCGCCACCGGTACCAGCAAACTGCTGTGCCGAGAGCTCGCCGGCGCCTTGGGAACGCGCCTGCCCGTCAGCCAGCAGCATGCCACCCTGCGCGGCCTGTTGGCCTGGCTGAGTGACCAATGCGGGCTCACCTTCCTGCTGCCCCAGGGGGCGGACTACACCGACCGGCCGATCCCGAACTTCACCAGTGCGGGCACCGGCTATCAGTTGCTCGATAACGCCGGGCGCGCCTTCGAGGTGCCGGACTTTGTCTGGTACCAGCAACCGGATGGCGCCATCTACGTGGGGAGCCACGCTCATAGCCGCTGGCATGGCAAGGAGGCGTCACTCGATCCCGCCTGGTCAGAGCGCCAGGCGGGCGATACCCTCACTTTGTCGCCGGTGCCATCCATTCGCCCCGGAGCCATCCTCAACGGCAAGCGGGTGATGCGGGTGCGCCTCAAGGGCGATGAAATGACCCTGACCACGGCCACCCCCGGCAAATCGGTGAAGTCGCCGGAGCGGCGCAAGGTCGAAGGAGAGTTCCCCGAGCTGGCGGACAAGATGCACCTGCCCAAGTTCGGGCGGATCGAGGCAGTGAGCGATCAGGCCACTGCCGGCCAGCTCAATGACCCCTATCGCCCCCGTTATGCGGCCGATGTGCAACTGCTGGGTGAGGATGGCCAGCCTGACAAGGCGGCCCCGCTGTATCGGGCGGTGCCGCTGCCGGTGATGTTCGGCGGGCCCGAGCAGGGCCTGCTGCAGTTCCCCATCGAGGGGAGCCTGGTCGAGCTGGGGTTTGCCTTCGGACGAGCCGACCGGCCCTTTATCCGCACCGTGCTCGGCAGTGGTTGGTCCTTGCCCGACATCGCCCCAGGCGAGCAGTTGCAGCAGCAACGGGCCGAGGTGGCCAGCCGTACCGACACCGTGGGGAACCTGACCCGGCACACCGACCGTCGCCTGCACGACCAGGCCCTGCAGATGCACCACCAAAGCGATGACTACCTGGGGGAGCATGGTCAGCATCGGCTGCAGGTGGCGCAGCACAGCGTCGAGGAGGTGGGCGGGTTCAAGCTCATTGAGGCGCTGGGGGCCATCGAGCTGCTGGCCGGTGACGATCTCACCCTGGGGAGCCTGGGCAACCTGAGCCAGACCACGGCCGGGGATCTGGTCGAGGTGGTGGGACAACTGCGCCGGACGGTCGCCGGCGAGCTGCAACACCTGGAGGCGCCCCGTTCGTGGATGGGGACCGACAGCGTGAACATCTTCCGGCTGCTGCTGCAACTGATGAACGTGGTGGAGCATCTGGCCGCCGCCACGGCTGGTCATACCCACGGCAGCGGACCCGCACCAGGGAACAGCGCGGCCATGACGGAACACGGCCAGCAAGCCGGGCAACTGGCCAGACAGCTCTCCCCCATCATCGAATAAAACAAAGGGCCTTTAAGGCCCTTTCTCATTTTTGCTCAAACATCTCTTTGTTTAACTTCTCTTTCAGTGCTTCCAAAGAAAGTCTGTCTAACGCATGGTCCCGTTTCATAAGACCATGAGCTTCACAATTTTGAGAATAGATCTCCTTGCCAAATCGCCAGCTCGTCTGTTTGACGTAGCACTGCTCCCATCCCAAACGTTCAATATTCGATATGCTGACTTTTTGTGTCAGCAGTCCCAAACCAGCAGCAATAACAATTAGGGTGACAACGAAGATCACACGCCGCTTAACCGCTTTTGAGGAAAGGTCTGGCTCAGGCATGCCCCGAGAAAATATCAGCTTTCCACCGGCATATAGCATGAAAGGGGCCGCTAGTAGACTAACGAAGATAGCGAACCATCCCCGCCAGTCATTCATTCGCAATGGATCTGCCGGTGTAAGTGCTTGTAGGTCCATGAATTCAGAACCAAACACAATAGCCATCCAAAGGCCACCTATTCCGAGTAATGCGACAACCAATCCACTGGCCCGCATCTGCCATGAGATCTGCCCAGTCATTCAAACTTTTCCTTAACCGCTTGTTTCATCATCTCTGAAAGCTCTGCCTCTTCGTCAACAAAGTCGATAATCTTACCAGCAGCAATCGTTGCCAAGGCAAAAACCGTCCCGGTTAACAAGATCCCAGGGCCGAACACGGTCGCAACAACTCCCGCAGCAATAATTCCAACTCCATTAGCAAGTGTGCCTTTGACAAGGTCTATGCCCACATTGCTGAAGAGATCTACCATCGTCGTCTCATCCCGTAAGATGTAGTCGATGACGTTTACCGAAACGGAGAAGACGAAATCAGCCAAGAATCCCATCTTGACCAAGTGGGCATTCGCCTTTGCGCCTATACCCAACCTGAGAATCTTGGGATTGCTGGCTTTCCAGATATTCCCAGGGATCGTTTTGTGAACCTGCTTATAGTTCTTGATGATCGTATAGGGTTCACCATCGATAATCTTGGTGTACGCAATTACCCCCATACCGCCTAGCGCTTTCGCTGTGGATTGGGCAAGGCGAATCCTTTCACCGGCATCTTTGATGGACTTGGCATCTCCCAGACGGTCTTTAGCATTCAGCTCTTTCCAAAGCGCTTGTAGTTCTTCAAAGGTCAGTACAGCGACTGTTTGAGCCGGTTGTGTATAGACGACATCAAGGTACTCACCAGTCAGAGGATTAAAGGGAGGCCAATAACCTGGTGATGATGCCGGAATTTCCACGGGACTGGGCGCCGATGCCATAGCCGCGGCGCGTGCGGAGGGAGCACCATCACCCACAGTGACAGTTCCCCCACCAATGATGACTCCACCACAAGAAACCCCCTTCCCTGTAAACGCTAGCGGCTGACCGTTCACAAAGACAGTTGCAGAACCCGCGGCGATAGACCTTGGATGTGGTGGATTATTGGGTTTGTCATGAGGTTCGAGAGGGTCGCCGACACGAGCGGCAGGGAGACCATCAATAAATACATCTGGAGAGCCGGAGATAATCTTGGTTGGTGGGAACCCATCATGATCAGTTCCAATATCGCCAACCCTTGCTGCATTACCCATAGCAAGTACTCGTTCTGTGATTCAAGAACCGAGCACTTTAAGGAGTCACTGGAGGCTTGGTCAAAGTCATAAACCAAAAGTTAAGAAGCGAGTCTCAAAATGAACTGCCATGCGACAGGACATGGCCAAACGGCCAAGACTGCCTGACAGCCCGAAGATGGCCAGGGAAAGGTGCCGCATCTAGAGGGCCATCAGGCAGGAGTGCATCATACGTGAAGCCAGCGAACGCTCACAGCCTCCAGTGTACGCTGGCGACGCCCACCGCCGCGTCTACGCCACGGAATCCGCGCTCATCCGCTCCCGCCTGCGCGCCGCATCAATAAAATTTTTTGCAAAAGTGGATTACCGCAAAACCATAGGCCCAGACCGCGCCAGATAAAGGATCTGCGGCTTGGTGAGGATCTGAAAGGATCGATAGAAATTGCAGGGTTTTACAGTTTAAAAGGGTGCTGGCTCGCGGCGTCGAAAACGTAAGTCGTTGAATGTATTGGGAGGGCCGTACTTTCCGTGGGGATTTGAATGATCAAGGTGGATCTGCGAGGTTGCTTGGAGCTGGCAGGAAGGCATTTAGTTTCAGTTGGTTAGGTGTGTTAAGGGCTGATCTGAGAACTGAAATTTTGAAAGGGCGCTGTAGTCTTCTGCGCTGGTTGGCCTTACTCACGGAAAACGGGAACAGGTGAGATGTTTCCGCCGTATTGATGTGGCCACATTGTCAGAGCTGTGGACATATGGTGGACACGTAAACCATAAAACCCTTTTAAATCATAAACTTATAGATACAAAAAAGGAGGCCTGAGCCTCCTTTTATCTTTCATAACAGAACCGGATTAAAC
>RCUR01000074.1_pt1 | contig 30521 bp, 32 predicted proteins | sample 2166151 | NCBI WGS metagenome assembly RCUR01 (sample SAMN09932785, study PRJNA488358) | compost metagenome | isolation source: compost soil in an enriched community | place: Germany: Experimental Botanical Garden
GTGACAAAGCGGGTATAATTTCTATCCGAATATTGGTATTCTATCGAAATTCGCATTTCAGAAGTAATGGTGAAAAGTGAAGTGAAAATAATTTCTCCAGCATTATAATCAATTATATAATCATGATTTTCGCCGCGCCTTAGTAGAATTCCGTTAACATAAACCCGTTCCGAACCGGAAATTACCAAGACATACAACTCTCCATTTTGTCCTTTTAATTTGTAAGGCCCCTGATTGCCTTCCTGACCGGCGAAATCGCTTTTGGCATATTGCCCTTTGACCAATGCCACAGATGCAAAAACGTTAGTGCTGTTGTTTTCTGTTCCAAAGTCAAAATTTGTTGAGAGGCCTTGTACCTTTTTATTGAAATTGAGGAATTGCGTTTTTTTATTTTCAAGGAAAACATCACCAGCCCGGATATTCCAGTCATCGCTAAAAACTTCCATGAATATATTGTCAAATTGATCCAGTTTTTGCGAATAGCCACCATCTTGCAAAGGAATATTATTGTCTTGGATGGAGGCCCGTAAACTTACTTTTTCAGATATTTTTCCGGTGATTTGCAAATCCAGATTAGAGTTTAAAACGGTGTTTTGATTATTCCCCACAGTGACACCACGGGTAATGCTTCCGGAAGTATTTAATCCGTCAAATGGAATGTTTTTTTTAGGATTGTCTGTTCGTATCTGATATAAATTTTCCGATGTTGCCTTATTACTCACAACACGGCTTGGGTCGTAAATGTGGTATTCTTTGGTTAAATAATCTGGTAGTTTTAAATATTGAACCGTAACGGAGTCGGATGTAAGCGTCGTATTTTCTTTAAAGAGTAAGGTTCCTTTTTGGAAATCTATTTTGTAGAAGGTAGTGTCAACAAGGTTGTTTTTGGCGTCAAGCAATTTAAAAAAATCGGAATTGATGCTTTTGTTTTCGAGATGAATGGTGTCCTTTGAAAAGGGAATTTTTTTGGTTTGGTATAACGGACTATTTTCCTGCGCCTGTAGCCCAGAAAAATACCCGATTACTATCCAAAAAAGTAATTTTTTCAACATAAATGTTATAACTCGAAAGTCCCAAAAGTAGTATTTATAATCGGAAAATTGGTTGCTGCGTATTTTTTGCTTTTTTGAAGGAGTAAGTTTTTTTGCCTTTTGAAGAAAACAAAAAAAGGAAGCCAAATGAATGACCTCCTTTCTTTCAAATTAACAATTTTTATAACTTATTCTTTAGTCACCACCTGCATGGTTTCACGACTCACTTGTTTCAATAAAACTATTTTGTTTTTCTCAACGGTCTGAGCTGCATTTTCATTGAAATGTCGGATAGTGTATAAGGTTACATTTTCATCAAATTCGACTTTGAATTTCTTTGAAAGAATTGCATTCAATTCATTGAAATTGTCAAATTTGTCTTCAACGCAAACAGAAAAACTAATCGCAGAATTCTGAATCAGGTTTACTTTTATTTTAAATTGATGAAATAAGGCAAAGATTTCGCTGATGTTTTCTTCCATGATAAATGAAAAGTCAATAGAAGAAAGTGAAATCAATAGTTGGTTTCTTTTTACAATAAAACAAGGTAAATAAGGTTCTAAATCGACTCCTTTTGAAACGCTGGTTCCTTTTAGTAACGGATTGATAAACGATTTTACATATAAAGGAATTTCCTTTTTTTGTAGCGGCTGTAAAGTTTTTGGGTGAATTACAGTTGCGCCATAAAAAGCTAACTCGATCGCCTCACGATAGGAAATCTGATTTAATAAACTGGCATTTTCAAAATAACGTGGATCAGCGTTCATCACCCCAGGTACATCTTTCCAGATGGTTACGCTTTCTGCATTCAAACAATAAGCAAAAATGGCAGCGGTATAATCAGAACCTTCACGACCTAAAGTTGTGGTAAAATTATTTTCGTCAGAACCCAAGAAACCTTGTGTAATATTTAATATTTTGCCTTTCACGTTATTGGCAATATTTTTCTGGGTCAATTCCCAATCGACTTCAGCGTCTCTGTAATTAGCATTGGTTTTAACGAAATTACGAACATCCAACCATTGGGTTTTTATTCCCATGAAACTCATGAAATGACTTAAAATGGTGGTTGAAATTAATTCACCATAGCTTACAATTTGATCGTACACAAAATTGTAATTTGGTGATTTGTTGTGTGCCAGAAAATATTCTAAATCTGTGAATAAGGTATTTACAGCGGCGAAAACTTCATTTTTTTCGTCTTCAAACAAATCCAACAAAATTTGATTGTGGTATTTTTTCACTTCTTGTACGGAAGAATTTAATTCGGCCGATTTCTCGAAATAGTTCTTTATAACCAGTTCCAGTGCATTTGTGGTTTTTCCCATTGCGGAAACCACTAATAAGACATCTTCGTAACCTACTTTTTGTAAAACGTCATATACGTTTTTAATCCCATCGGCATCTTTTACAGAAGCACCGCCAAATTTGAATACTCTCATATTTTTTAAAAAATGTATTTTTTATTCTATTTATTTTAATTTGTTTTCAACGAAATAGTTGATAGCTTCCTCGCTCATTTGCGCCACTTTCCAGTCATCTAATACGACGGCCCCTGATTTTTCGTAAAATTCGATGGCTGGTGTATTCCAATCCAGGACATTCCATTCAATTCTTCTCACTTTGTCCTTCTTGCCTTGTTTGATGATTTCAGAATATAAGGCATAACCCAATCCTGATCCTCGCATTTTATCTTTTACCACTAAGTCTTCTAAATGAATAGTTTTTCCTTTCCAGGTAGAAAATCTATAGTAGTACAATGCAATACCAACAATTTCCTTCGTCGCTTCACTATCGTTCTGGTCATTGTCAACTTCAGCTACAAAAACATGAAACAGAGGATTTGGACCAAAACCATCCCGAACTAAATCGTCAACAGTTACTAAGACTGCATCCGGTTCTTTTTCAAATTCAGCCAACTCTTTTATAAGTCCTAAAACGGCTTGCATGTCTTCCGGAGTTCCTTTTCTGATATTCATAATTTTTGATTTTTAATGGTTTTTTATTATGCTAAATTGCGATTTAAGGCACTAAAATACCACTTTAAATAGCAAATATACAATACTGCTAAACTAAATAAATAGTATTCAATTTGTTTTCACAAAAAAACCGATATTTGTGACTTCAAAACAACTACAACGATTTCGTAATGGAAGAACGCAACAAAACCTTAGGTGAATTTATCATCGAAAATCAAAATGCCTTTCAATATTCGTCAGGCGAATTATCCCGAATTATCAACTCTATTCGACTGGCGGCAAAAGTGGTCAATCATAAAGTGAATCAAGCAGGATTGGTAGACATCGTTGGTGCAGCCGGAGAACAAAACATTCAAGGGGAAGACCAACAAAAATTAGATGTTTACGCTAATGAAATTTTTATTCAAACTTTAATTAATCGTGAAATTGTATGCGGAATTGCTTCCGAAGAAAATGACGATTTTATTACCGTGCAAGGTTCAGATAACAACCACAATAACAAGTATGTGGTTTTAATGGATCCCTTGGATGGTTCATCTAATATTGATGTGAATGTTTCGGTAGGAACAATTTTTTCTGTTTTCAGAAGAATCACGCCTATAGGAACTCCGGTTACTCTTGAAGATTTTTTACAACCCGGCATCAATCAAGTGGCAGCGGGATACGTGATTTATGGGACTTCAACCATGTTGGTTTATACAACCGGTCACGGGGTAAACGGATTTACTTTAAATCCTGCAATCGGAACTTTCTATTTATCACACCCAAAAATGAGATTTCCTGAAGATGGAGTTATTTACTCGATTAATGAAGGGAACTATGTTCATTTTCCTCAAGGTGTAAAAGATTATATCAAATATTGTCAGTTGGAAGAAGGAGACAGGCCATATACCTCACGTTACATCGGAAGTTTAGTGTCCGATTTTCATCGTAATATGATTAAAGGCGGGATTTATTTGTATCCAACGAGTTCCAAAGCGCCTAAAGGAAAATTGCGATTGTTGTATGAATGCAATCCTATGGCTTTTATTGCTGAACAAGCAGGAGGAAAAGCTTCTGATGGATTTAATCGAATTATGGAAATTCAGCCGACAGAATTACATGAAAGAGTTCCGTTCTTTTGCGGAAGCTTTAACATGGTAGAAAAGGCTGAAGAATTTATGCATAAAGCTAAGTTAAGTAAATATTAGAATTAAAAAGGCTTCCAGATTTTGGAAGCCTTTTTTTAGTTTTTTAGTTTTTTTTTTTCGAAAAAGTGAGTGCTTTATTTGTACATGTTTTTCATTTCATAAATGAAAGTTTCCAAATCTACTTTTTTGTCTACCAATGCCAGTGCTTTGTGTACAATGTAACCTGCGTTACTTGGAGTGAAACCCAATGCAACCGCAAATTTGGTTAACAGATGTTCTTGCTTGTCTCCCAGTTGATGATCTCTATGTACAATTCGCGACAAAGTGTATAAGGCCTCTAGTCTTTCAAGGTATAAATAAGGAGGATCTATGGGATATTTTGTAGGGTCTTTTAAGATCTCCTCATATTCTTCTTTTGAAATTTCAAGGTCAATGGCTAATTTGTCCAAGAACTTTCTTTCTTCTTCTGAAATGTGTCCATTGGCATAAGCCACATTGACAACTGCGGAAAATTTCCCTCTGTTTCTTTGGTTGAATTCGCTGCTGAATAAGTCTGAAAATGGCATAATAGTTAGTTTTATATAACATAAAGATAATTCTTTTTTGATAATTGGTCTCAATTTTCCTCCTAAATTTTGTTTGATTTGAGTCTTTTTTAACAAATGATTTGTTCTGTTCTAAATCATCATTTTCAAAATTAATCGTAAGTTTACGACCCCATAATCAATTTAATAAATTAGCTTTCTATGTCAGAATTTTGGATTTACTTTCAAATAGGATTAAAACATGTTTTGGATATCCATGCCTACGATCATGTATTGTTTTTAATAGCATTAGCCGTTCCGTTTTCTTTTAGTGATTGGAAACGAATAGTACTTTTGGTAACACTTTTTACAGTAGGTCATACGATGGCATTGTTGCTTTCTGTATATGGTATTGTAGCGATTAAAGTAAATGTTGTAGAGTTGTTAATTCCGATAACGATATTAATAACAGCTTTGTTTAATCTTTTTAATGCGGGTAAATCAAGTAAAAAAGAAAGCATAAATTTAATATTCTTTGTTACCCTGTTTTTTGGGATTATTCATGGATTAGGGTTTTCAAATTATTTTAAAACAATTCTTGGAGGGAGTGCCAATTCAAAATTAATACCCTTGGCAGAATTTGCATTGGGAATCGAGGCTGCCCAAATTGTGGTGGTATTTGTGGTTTTGGTTTTGTCGTATATTGTGCAAACCGTTTTTAGATTTTCGAAGCGGGATTGGACTTTGGTGATGTCTTCGTTTATAATAGGAGTAGTTTTACCAATGATTATTGAAAGTGAAATTTGGAACAGATAAAATAAAATGGAGATAGAAAAAATAAATAAATACGATAAAGCCTACCTTAGAATTGCTAAAGAATGGAGTCTTTTGTCGTACTGCAAACGCAAACAGGTTGGTGCTATTATCGTAAGAGATCGAATGATTATTTCAGATGGTTATAACGGAACACCATCAGGTTTTGAAAATTGCTGTGAAGATGAAGAAGGATTAACCCGTTGGGATGTTTTACACGCTGAGGCAAATGCTATTCTAAAAGTGGCTAAATCTACACAGTCTTGTGAAGGGGCTACTTTGTATATCACTCTTTCGCCTTGTAAAGAATGTAGTAAATTGATTCATCAATCAGGAATAAAAAGAGTGGTTTATCATAATGGATATCGTGATGATTCAGGAATCCAGTTTTTAATTAAAGCGGGGATAGATGTAATGCATATTCCAGTATTAGAAGAATAATGAAGTTTAATGCGAAATATTTGCCTATTGTTATCGGAGCTTCCCTGGCGGTGGGAATACTTCTTGGCGGGCTATTGAATTTTCCTGATCAAAATCAATTTTTCGCAAAAAACAATTCTAAAACTAAGCTTAATAAACTTATTGATTTTATTGATAAAGAGTATGTTGACGATGTAAATACGGATTCGATAGTGAATCTTACGGTAGATAATATTTTGGCAAAATTAGACCCGCATTCTGTTTATATTCCACCAAGCGAACAAGCAGGTGTCATTGAAAATATGAAAGGGAATTTTGTAGGGATTGGGGTGAACTTTTATATGTACAATGATTCGGTTGCAGTCATAAAACCGGTTGATAATGGTCCTTCGGCAAAAGCGGGTATAAAAGCGGGAGACCGAATTTTGTATGCCGATAAAACCAAGTTGTTTGGACGAAAATTGCCAAATGACAGTTTGTTTTCTAAATTAAAAGGAACTGTCGGTTCAGAGTTAGTAGTGACGGTTTACAGAAAATCGGAACGTAAAAAATTAAAAATAAAAATAAAGAGAGACGTTATTCCGATAAAAAGCGTCGATGTTGCCTTGCTTTTGAATGCAACAACAGCTTATATAAAAATCAATCGTTTTGCCGAAACTACTTATGAGGAATTCAAAAAAGGTCTCGATAAGTTACAAAAACAGGGCGCAAAATCACTTGTTATTGATGTTCGGGATAATGGTGGAGGTTATATGGAAGAAGCGATCGCTATTGCAGATGAATTGTTGAAAGACAAGCAATTGATTGTTTTTACCAAAAATAAAAATGGCAACATTGACAAAACATTTGCTACTGAAAAAGGTAGTTTTGAAAACGGAAATGTATTTGTGTTAATCAATGAAAACAGTGCTTCTGCCAGTGAAATCCTTGCTGGGGCAATTCAGGATAACGACAGGGGGACAATTGTGGGTCGTCGTTCTTTTGGTAAAGGGCTGGTGCAGCGCGAAATGGATTTTCAGGACGGTTCAGCTGTTCGATTGACTATTGCCAGATATTATACGCCAACAGGACGTTCCATTCAAAAACCATATTCAAAAGGAAATGAAAGTTATTTTAAAGAATCAGATTCCCGTTTTGAAAATGGCGAATTATACGAAAAGGACAGTATAAAAGTTAGTGATACCTTGAAGTTTAAAACTAAGAAAGGAAAAATCGTTTACGGTGGCGGGGGTATTGTTCCTGATGTTTTTGTTCCGCTAGAGGTGGAGCATGGTAATGAAAGTACTGCTTATATAATGCAATCAGGTGTTGTAGGTCATTTTGTATTCGAGCAATTAGATAAAAACAGAGATGCATTCAAAGGACTGACTTTTGAGCAATTTAAATCCAAAATGAATGCAACTGATTTGTATTTCAATGCGTTTCAAAAGTATATTTTTGAGAATGGCTTGGATTTGAAATTTAAAACAAGTAAATCGTTGGTGAAGCGTTACCTTAATGCGGAATTTGCCCGACAATTGTATGGTGAAAATTACTACTATGAACTTATAGTAAAAGACGATGCAATGATAAAAACGGTTTTAGGAAAAGTTAGTTCTAAATAGGATGCCTCCGCAATTAGAATTGGAGTAGTTTTATCTAATACTATCGTGAGCATGAGTCTGTACTCCGCCATTCCATAAAGTAAGAATGTCTGTGGCAACGGCAGCGCCACTTCCTGCTGCAATAGCCAGTTGGCTTCTCCATCCCGCCAATGTTCCAATTACATAGATACCATCAGCAACTTTGTGGTCATTATTTCGCAATTGAATGCGTTGTTTTTCGGGTAGAGATTTTTGATGTGGTTCTACAAATTGCATCAAGCCTTCGATGGCGAAAGTATTTGCAGAGCCAATTCCTACGACAAGAGCTTTGGTGGTATAGGAATTTTTAGTTGTAATTACTGTAAATTTTGGGTATTCCCCTTCGATTCGTATTACTTTTTCGTTGGGAATTTGTGTAATATGAGGATAAGTATCTGATAAATGGGAAATACTTTCCGTTAGTAAGTTGGAGCCTAATGTGCCGGGAGTAATTCCATACGCATTGTTGAATAATGCTTCCTGAAGAGCAGAAGTCTTTTGATGGGTAAAAACACCTATTTTTTTGTCAGTAACAAAGGATTTGTTTTTTGCCGAGCCTAAAACAAGTGCACAAGACATTCCTGAAACGCCTCCTCCAATTATCAGAACATCAAACATTATTATAGCTCGTCATTCATTTTCTCTTCTATCTTTTTAGACATTCTAAAAATCAAAAGAATTAAAACGGCACAGAAAGAAGCTGCGATTCCAATAAAAGCAACTACGCTGTCTCCTTGAAATGGATTTTTGAAGTCAAGCAGGGTAATGTTGAATACAATTAACGCCAATGCTAAAACAACCAAAACGCTAGTAAAGATTTTCATAATATGATTATTTTTTGTTTTTTATTGTAAAAAGAATAGTTCAGGAAATTTGTCAACATATAAGGTGTTTTCGAAAATCGGAACTACTTTATAAAGAACATCGGGGGTAAATTTATGAAAATTTATTTTAGACGAACAAACCTTTAACATTAGCAGCGAATAATTTAACAGCAATAGCAAGGAGTACTACGCCAAAAGCCTTGCGAATAACGCCAAGACCGTTCTCTCCTAGCATTTTTTCCAGCTTAGAAGATGATTTTAAAACGATATAAACCAAGATGATATTCAGGATAATCGCAATAACGATGTTTATAGTGTGAAATTGAGAACGCAAAGAAAGTAAAGTAGTCATTGTTCCTGCTCCTGCAATGAGGGGGAAAGCAAGTGGAACAATCGAGGCAGAATTGGCTTCTTCGTCACGATAAAGTCGAATTCCTAAAATCATTTCCAATGCCAGAAAGAACAATACAAACGAACCAGCCACGGCAAAAGAATGAACATCAATGCCAATTAAGCTTAAAAATTGTTCACCGATAAACAAGAAAACAATCATTATGATACCGGCAACAACAGAAGCTTTCTCAGATTCGATATGACCATGTTTTGCTCTTAAATCAACAATAATGGGAATAGTTCCCACGATATCAATTACAGCAAAAAGTACCATTCCAACGGTGATTATTTCTCTAAAGTCTATTTCTAACATACCTTTTTTTATTTGCAAAGGTAAACTTTTTGTTACATTTTTATGTAAAACAGGTAGGAGATGTGATAAATTACGGTTATTTCAGTTGTTCTTGAATTTGGATTTATAGTGTCTGGATTTTTTGTATGTTATTTATTACTAGTTTTTTATATTTATTTAAGGTGTTTTTTATCTTTCTGAAAAGCGACTAATATCCTTTTTTATATGAAGTAGAATCAAAGACTTTGATTACCTTTGCACTTTATAATCACAGTACTTTATATAATGTTTCAATTAGGAAAAACCATAGTTTCAGAGGATATCCTCGAAAAAGAATTTGTTTGTAATTTATCAGCCTGTAAAGGCGCTTGTTGTATTGATGGTGATGCAGGTGCTCCCTTAAATGATGAAGAAACTAAAATTTTAGAGGCTATTTATCCGAAAGTGAAACCTTTTCTGCGTAAAGAGGGTATTGCTGCTATTGAAGCACAAGGAACCTGGGTTAAAGGTGTAGATGGTGATCTCGAAACGCCATTGATTGATAATAAAGATTGTGCCTATGTGATTTTTGACGGTAAAACGGCGCTTTGTGGTATTGAACAAGCTTACAATCAAGGAATAGTCGACTGGAAGAAACCTGTTTCCTGTCATTTGTATCCGATAAGAGTGAAAGACTTTACTGAATTTGTTGCTGTTAATTATGATAAATGGGACATTTGTGATGATGCCTGTTCTTTAGGAAAAGAGCTTGAAGTGCCTGTATATAAATTTGTCAAGGAAGCTTTGATTAGAAAGTTTGGTGAAGACTGGTATGCAGAACTCGAAAAAGTGGCTCAGGAAATGAAAAAACCGTAACTCAAAGAGCGGTAAATAATCTTATATTTTTCGAAGCAATTGCAGTTGATTTAAATCAAAAAAAAATGCGGAAGAGAAGCAAAAAAAAATTTCGATTAAAATGAAATTTTACTTGTTTCTTATTTCTGAAATCCTATATTTTACGGTGCTTTAGAGGTTTTTTAAATTTTTTAAAATATTGATTTTCAGTTTTTTAAAAAAATGTATGAAAAATATTTAAAACAGAGGCTTTGTTAAAAACTAGAGCGGATTGTGAATAAGTTTGACTTTTATTAACCGCAATATTTCGCAATCTTTGTAACTCTCAAAAAGCATAAAAATTCAAAAAAAATAAAAGCATAATGACTCAAGTTGAACCAATTTTACAAGAAAACAAAAACCGTTTCGTTATTTTTCCGATAAAACATCATGATATCTGGGAATGGTATAAAAAAATGGAAGCCAGTTTCTGGACTGCTGAGGAAATTGATTTGTCTCAGGATTTAAATGATTGGAACAATAAATTGAATGATGATGAGAAATATTTCATCAAACATATTCTTGCTTTTTTTGCGGCTTCAGATGGAATTGTAAATGAAAATCTTGCTGAGAATTTTGTGAATGAGGTACAGTATGCTGAAGCTAAATTCTTTTATGGTTTTCAAATCATGATGGAAAATATTCATAGTGAAACGTATTCGCTTTTGATTGATACCTATGTGAAAGATGAGACAGAAAAAGACGATTTATTCAATGCTTTAGATGTTTTTCCTGCGATTAGAAAAAAAGCGGATTGGGCATTGAGATGGATTGAGTCAGATTCTTTTGCTGAAAGATTAATTGCTTTTGCAGCAGTGGAAGGGATTTTCTTTTCAGGTGCATTCTGTTCTATTTATTGGTTGAAAAAACGTGGTTTGATGCCAGGTTTAACATTTTCTAACGAGTTGATTTCCCGTGACGAAGGTGTTCATTGTGACTTTGCAGTGCATTTGCATAACCACCACTTGGTGAATAAAGTGCCAAAAGAAAGAATTAGAGAAATTATTGTTGACGCGTTAAATATTGAAAGAGAATTTATTACAGAATCACTTCCTGTGAGTTTGATCGGGATGAATGCGGTATTAATGACTCAGTACCTAGAATTTGTTGCGGATAGATTATTAGTAGAATTAGGTTGTGACAGAGAATACAATACCACAAATCCATTTGATTTTATGGACATGATTTCACTTCAGGGAAAAACAAATTTCTTTGAGAAAAAAGTTGCAGAATATCAAAAGTCCGGTGTGATGAATACGGATGGTGACGCTCAGAAAATATCTTTCGATGCTGATTTTTGATTTGAAATAAGGTCAAAGGCCTTTTCGGGTTTCGAGCCCGGATAAACAAAGTTTTCATTAAAGCCCAAATTATTATATAGGTTAATGCCACTCTGGTAGTTATCAGAAGCAGTCTTATTTTTTTGTGTGTGAATCTGAAGTGAAGAATCATACACAAAAAGGTATAAGTGAACAGCGGTATTAGTCACAAAGAAACATTCATTGTTATGAATTCCTACGTTCGTAACTAATAACTTATAATTCGAAATTGTATGTATGTAGTAAAAAGAGATGGTCACAAAGAACCAGTAATGTTTGACAAGATTACCGACAGAATTAAAAAATTATGTTACGGCTTGAACGAATTGGTGGATCCCGTTAAAGTAGCGATGCGTGTTATTGAAGGTTTGTATGATGGTGTTTCAACCTCTGAACTGGATAATCTTGCTGCCGAAACTGCTGCCTCGATGACGATTGCCCATCCGGATTATGCACAATTAGCTGCCCGTATTGCTATTTCTAATTTACATAAAAACACCAACAAATCATTCTCAGAAACGATGAATGAAATGTACCATTATATCAATCCAAGAAACGGTCAGGAGGCACCTTTGCTTTCTGAAGAAGTGCATAAAGTGATTATGGATAATGCAGAATACTTGAATTCGCACATTATTTATAACCGAGATTTTAATTATGATTATTTTGGTTTCAAAACATTGGAACGTTCTTATTTGTTAAAAATAAACGGAAAAATTGTTGAAAGACCACAACATATGTTGATGCGTGTTTCTGTTGGAATTCACTTAGATGATTTGGCATCAGTAATTGAGACTTACGATTTAATGTCGAAAAAGTTCTTTACACATGCTACGCCAACTTTGTTTAATGCCGGAACACCAAAAGCGCAAATGTCTTCTTGTTTCCTTTTGGCTATGCAGGATGACAGTATCGATGGTATTTATGATACCTTGAAACAAACAGCAAAAATTTCACAATCAGCGGGAGGAATTGGTCTTTCTATTCACAATGTAAGAGCAACCGGTTCTTATATTCGTGGTACCAATGGTACTTCTAACGGAATTGTTCCAATGTTACGTGTATTCAATGATACGGCACGTTACGTAGATCAAGGTGGAGGAAAACGTAAAGGTAGTTTTGCGATTTATATTGAAACTTGGCATGCAGATATTTTTGAGTTTTTGGACTTGAAAAAGAATACCGGAAAAGAAGAAATGCGTGCAAGAGACTTGTTCTTTGCGATGTGGACTTCCGATTTATTCATGAAGCGTGTTCAGGAAGACGGTTATTGGACTTTGATGTGTCCTAACGAATGTCCAGGATTGTACGATGTGTACGGAGAAGAATTTGAGGCCTTGTACACCAGTTATGAGAAACAAGGAAAAGGAAGAAAAACCATCAAAGCACATGAATTGTGGGAGAAAATCTTGGAATCACAAATTGAAACCGGAACACCATACATGTTGTATAAAGATGCAGCCAACAGAAAATCCAACCAGAAAAATTTAGGTACTCTTCGTTCATCGAATTTATGTACTGAGATTATGGAGTTTACATCCAAAGATGAAATTGCGGTTTGTAACCTGGCTTCACTTTCATTACCAATGTTTGTTGAAAATAAAAAATTCAATCACGAATTGTTGTTTACTGTTACCAAACGCGTAACCAGAAACCTGAATAAAGTGATTGACAGAAATTATTATCCGGTAAAAGAAGCTGAAAATTCTAATATGCGTCACAGACCAGTTGGTCTTGGAGTGCAAGGATTAGCCGATGCTTTTATTATGTTGCGTATGCCTTTTACAAGTGATGAGGCTAAAAAATTAAACCAGGAGATATTCGAAACTTTATATTTTGCAGCTGTTACCGCTTCGATGGAAATGGCTAAAGAAGAAGGACCGTATTCTACTTTCAAAGGTTCACCAATTTCGCAAGGAGAATTCCAATACAATTTATGGGGACTGAAAGATGAAGAATTATCAGGACGTTGGGACTGGGCTTCATTGAGAAAAGAAGTAATGGAGCACGGAGTAAGAAACTCGTTATTGGTGGCGCCAATGCCAACCGCTTCAACTTCTCAAATTTTGGGTAACAACGAAGCTTTCGAACCTTACACTTCAAACATTTATACCAGAAGAGTACTTTCTGGTGAATTTATCGTAGTGAACAAACATTTGTTACACGATTTAGTAGAACGTGGTTTATGGAACGAAACCTTGAAGCAGGAATTAATGAGAAATAATGGTTCTGTTCAAGACTTGGATATTCCGCAAGATTTGAAAGAACTGTATAAAACTGTTTGGGAAATGTCGATGAAAGACATTATCGATATGTCACGTCAACGTGGTTATTTTGTTGATCAATCACAATCATTGAATTTGTTTATGCAAAATGCCAATTATTCAAAACTGACTTCAATGCATTTTTATGCATGGCAATCGGGCTTGAAAACGGGAATGTACTATTTAAGAACAAAAGCGGCAGTTGATGCGATTAAATTTACATTGAACAACGATAAAAAAGTGGAACCGGTTGAAATTAAAGCGGCACCTGTTGCTGCAGCGGTAGAAGCAACAGTAGAACCAGCGGTAGAAATGACTGCTGAAGAATATAGAGCGATGATTGAATTAGCTAAAAACGCAGGACCAGACGAATGTGAAATGTGTGGTTCTTAAAAAGTTTTGGATTAATAATTTATAATAGGAACAGCCGTCAATTTTGATGGCTGTTTTTTTTTAAATAGATCCAATTTAAAAGTGTATCTTAATCGCTACAAAAAATATAAATTTAAAAATAATTATTAGTAGCGTATGGAAGCAAGAGAATTTAGAATTACGGATGAAATGTTGGCAACACAGGGACAAAGATTTTTAAATTATGTTATAGATTTAATAATCCAATATGTTATAATTTTTGCTTTAGGAACTCTTTTCTCCATACTTTCCTTGTTGACAGGATATACAGGGATATTAGAATGGATAGGTTCAATGGGGGATTTAGAAGGTTATCTGGTTTTCTTTTTCATCATGATTTTGTACTATACTTTGTTCGAAAGTTTATGCTCACGGACTATTGGGAAATTTATAACCAAAACTATTGTGGTTAATGAGGACGGCTCAAAACCGGACAGTCAGATTATTTTGAGACGCACTTTATGCCGCTTAATTCCTTTTGATGGTCTTTCTTTTTTAGGGTCGGGTAGAGGTTGGCATGATAGTATTACAGATACTTATGTAGTTGATAAAAGATTATTGGATGAAAAGATGCAATTGCTTTCTGCCTTTGACCAAATTGGTAAAGATTCTGAAGTTTAAAAAAGTGTTTTTTAGGATGTGTTGATGTATTATAGTGATTATAAAAACAAAACCTTACGCTTCTTTTTAAATACTGCTTTCAGGCTGAAAATATTTTTCTATTTTTACTTTATAAGAAACTTGAATGAACTTTTTTAGGATATTCTTAAAAGAAAAAGACTCATTCTGATAGCCGATTTAATGTATTACTTATCTAAAACACTGTTCTTTCCTCCTGTTTCCGAGGCTGATTCTGATGGAATTCTAGCTGTTGGCGGGGATTTGTCGCCGGAACGCTTACAACTCGCTTATAACAACGGAATTTTTCCTTGGTTTGAAGAAGATGATCCGATACTTTGGTGGTCTCCGAATCCGAGAATGGTTCTATTCCTGGATGAATTGATTGTTTCGAAAAGTATGCGAAATATTCTGAATCGGAATATTTTTAAAGTGACGTTCAACCAGAACTTCAGGGATGTTATTTCGAATTGTCAAAACATAAAGCGAGACGGTCAAAATGGGACTTGGATTACCAATGACATGATTGAGGCCTATTGTAAATTACATGAATTGGGCATAGCCAAATCGGTTGAAGTTTGGCAGGATAATGAATTGGTCGGTGGTTTATACGGGATTGATTTGGGTCATGTTTTTTGTGGTGAAAGCATGTTTTCCAAAGTCTCCAATGCTTCTAAAGTGGCTTTTATCGCTTTGGTCAACCAATTAAAAGCAGCGAATTACAAACTATTGGATTGCCAAGTTTATAATCCGCATCTCGAAAGTTTGGGCTGCCGTGAAATTGACAGGGAAGCTTTTATGACAATTTTGAAGAGGAAATAGTTGTCCAAAAGACACAGCCTGATTTTTACTTCAATAGTAGTAGCCCGCTGATTTTGCGGATTGAACGAATTTACACGGATTTTTATATAGATTTTAATCAGTGTAAATCCGTTCAATCGGTGTTATCCGTCTGCCATTTTTTTAGATAATACTGCGAACTATGCATCTTTCTAAAATGTCAACTTTGTAAAACTCCAATTCAAAGTGTTAAAGAGTACCAATTCATTTTCTAATGTTGGTAAATCCATTATCAGTTTTAAGGTTTCGTGGGCCATCATGGTCCCAATAATTCCAGGTAAGGTTCCCATAACGCCATTCAGATTGCAATTGGGGACATCTTTCGGATTTGGTGGTTCCGGAAACAGATGCCGAAGGTTTTTAGTTCCATTATGATTAAAAACTGCCATCTGACCTTCAAATTTCAAGATGCTGCCATAAATCAATGATTTTTGCAATGCTACACAGGTATCGTTCACCAAATAACGGGTAGCAAAATTATCAGAACCATCTACAATCACATCAAAATTCTGAATGATTTGAACGGCGTTTTCAATACTTAGTTTTTCTTCAATAGCAAGTACCTCAATTAATGGATTCAATGTTTCTAAAACCGATTTTGCGGTGCTTGCTTTGGTTTGTCCGACTTGGTTTTCAGTATATAAAATTTGACGGTGTAAGTTGTGCAATTCAATTTTGTCAAAATCAACAATTCCGATAGTCCCAACTCCTGCGGTGGCGAGGTATTGTAAAATTGGACAACCCAAACCGCCTGCCCCAATGACTAAAACTTTTGCTTTTTTTAGTTTTTCCTGACCCATATCACCTATTTCGGGTAACATCATCTGGCGGTTGTAACGTAAATAATCCTGAATAACGCTCATTTTTTTGAAATCTAAAATATTAATCTATTGTTGTATAACTCCTGTCCCAATCTTTCCAGACAGCTTCATAGCCACTTTTTGAAATAATCGCAGCAATCTCTGAAGCCGTACGCTCATCGCTGATTTCAAATTGTTCCAGAGATTGCGGGTCAACCACATAACCTCCGGGATTGGTTTTAGAACCGGCACTCATGCTGGTAATCCCTAACGGAATGATATTATCACGGAATTTTTCGTTTTCGCGGGTAGACATCGATATCTCCAGATCTTCATTCCACAAACGATAGGCGCAGATAAGTTGGGCCAGATCTTTGTCATCCATTATGAAGTTGGGTTCAATAACCCCTTCAGCAGGGCGTAACCTCGGAAAAGAAACTGTGTATTTTGTTTGCCAATAAGTTTTTTGTAAATAATCTAGATGCAAGGCATTAAAAAAACTGTCGGTACGCCAATCTTCTAATCCTAATAAAACACCCAGGCCAATTTTATGAATTCCTGCAGTTCCCACTCGATCCGGTGTTTCTAAACGGAAATCGAAATTGGATTTTTTGCCTTTGGTATGGTATTGTTTGTAAACATCACGATGATAGGTTTCCTGATACACCAAAACAGAATAGACGCCAGCCATGTGTAATTGCTCATATTCATCTGTTGATAAAGGTTGTACTTCAACCGAAATGGTCGAAAAATCATTTTTTATCTGAGCGATAGTCTTTAAGAAATAATGAATATTGACAGTGTAATTGGCTTCGCCTGTGACCAGCAAAACATGATCGAATCCTGCTTTTTTTAAAGCTTCGGCTTCTAATGTGATTTCACTTTCAGTAAGTGTTTTTCGTTTGATTTTATTGTCCAAACTAAAACCACAGTAGGTGCAAATGTTCTGGCATTCGTTGCTTAAATACAAAGGGGCATACATCTGTATGGTTTTGCCAAAACGTTTTTTGGTTAATTCGTGGCTTAGTTGTGCCATTTGCTCCAAATAGGGTTGAGCGGCCGGTGAAATCAATGCCAGAAAATCATCAAGATTACGTTTGTTTTTGGCTAGTGCATATTCGACTTCTTGTGCTGAAGTCTGGTATATTTTGGTTTGAATGGTGCTCCAATCGTACTGTTTAAAAACCGATTTAAATGTGCTCATTTTTTTTCTTTTTTTAACCGCAAGGTTTGCAAAGGTTTACGCAAGGTTCGCGAAGTTTGATTTTAGTGTTTTGGCGCAAAGTCCGCAGAGCTTTGCGAACTTTGCGCATTCTTTGTGTTCTTGACGGTTAAGTAAACTACTCGTGCAAAAAGGCAGTCAACGGGCTTGACGCTACTGCTTGTTTGTATTGTTGTCCTAGTCTTGCTTCGTAGGCTTTTCGACCGGCAATTACCGCTTCCTTGAAAGCTTCCGCCATCAGTTTCGGATGGCCGGCAACAGCAATGGCTGTATTGACCAAAACAGCATCGGCTCCCAGTTCCATCGCTTTTGCGGCATCAGATGGTGCGCCAATTCCAGCATCAATTATTACCGGAACTTTGCTTTGCTCGATGATGATTTCCAGAAAATCAATGGTTTTTAGTCCTTTATTACTTCCAATCGGAGAACCCAATGGCATTACTGCAGCTGTTCCTGCGTCTTCCAGACGTTTGCATAATACGGGATCAGCATGGATGTAAGGCAATACGATAAAACCCAACTTAGTTAATTCTTCGGTTGCCTTTAAGGTTTCGATTGCATCAGGCATTAAGTATTTCGGGTCGGGATGAATTTCGAGTTTGAGCCAATTGGTTTCTAAAGCTTCCCGGGATAATTGTGCTGCAAAAATGGCTTCTTTAGCATTTCGGGCTCCTGAAGTATTAGGCAATAGATTAATATGCGGGTGTTTAAGGTGTGCTAAAATAGCGTCGGTTTCAGTTTCTAAATCGATGCGTTTCAGAGCGACGGTAACTAATTCACTTTGCGATGCCAGAATCGCTTCTTCCATTTGTTGGTTGGAACCAAATTTCCCTGTTCCTAAAAACAAGCGTGACTCAAAGCTTTTGCCGCCTATTTTAAATAATGACGTTGCCATATAATTTTTCGTTAAGTTGTGTAATGAGCTTGTTTTTTTGATTGCTTTCGCTAATGATTCCCGAAACGGCGATGCCATGAACACCTGTTGTCATTAGGTCATTTACATCTTCTAATGTAATCCCTCCAATGGCATAAATTGGTATTTCAATTTGAGATTCCTTCATTTGGGTTATTATGGAATGGTAACCTTCAAGTCCCAGTATTGGACTTAAATTATTTTTGGTTTTTGTATATCGGAAAGGCCCCAAACCGATATAGTCACATCCATTGTTTATTTGTTGGACAATATCTTCAAAAGTATTGGCTGTCGCTCCAATGATTTTGGTTTTACCCAGAATAGCTCGTGCTTCTGCTACTGTCATATCCGAGAGTCCCAGATGAACTCCATCAGCAGCAATTTGTTCGGCTAAATGGACATCGTCGTTGATGATGAAATTAGCGAGATATTCTTCGCATAAAAATTTTACGGCTTCCGCCAAAGCAAAAGTTTTTTTCGGCTTTTGATTCTTGAAGCGCATCTGTATCCAATCGCATCCATTGTCTAGGGCTTGGTGGATATTAAACAGTTGTTCTTCGACGCTGTGTCCTTGCGATATATATTGTAGTTTATTATACATAATGGAATCCGAGTTTAGTTGAGTTGGTCAATAAGTAATTTTCTGTGTATTTTTTGGCATTGGTACAAGCTGTTCTAAAGTCTAGTCCTAAAGCGATATTTGCGGTGATTGCGGAAGATAATACGCATCCGGACCCATGTTTTTCGTGGACTGAATTGTGGTTTGGGGCGAGCCTGAAAACAGATTGTTCAGTATATAAATAATCGAAGCCGGTTTCCTCGGGATTATGCCCTCCTTTAAGTAGTACGGAACAGTAGTTTGATAGTTCTTGTGCAATGAGCTGCGGATTTTTTTTAGTTGATGATAATTGCAAAATCTCATTGTAATTGGGTGTGATGATGGCAATGGGTTTCAGTATTTCAATCAAAGCAGATTGATTTTTTATGCTGATGAAATTGAATTCGGTCGTGGATTTCAAAACCGTATCCCAGACGATTTTTGTTTTTGGCGAAAGACTTTTTACAGTGAAAATTATTTCTTTTAAATATTCCAATGATGGAACAATTCCAATTTTGACTGCTTCAATGGGATAGTTTTTGAATAATTTTTCCAATGCTGTCAAAACGAAATCCAGATCCGTCCAGTTTATTTTGTAGAACTTCTCTTCCGTTTGAATCGTATTGCCAGTATTGACGGCAAGACCATACACACGGTGTTGTTCAAATGTTTTTGCATCCGCCAAAACGCCGGCGCCTCCTGTTGGGTCGAAACCCGCAATGGTTAATACGAAAGGTCTAGGTTTTGACATAGTTTGAAATTTTCGATTGGGTTGACGCTATTCCAAATGGTGCCTAAAAGAGCTACATCATCAAAACCGGTTTTTAATGTGTCGGCTGTGTTTTTTGAATCCATTCCGCCTAAAGCGATGAGTTGGGTCGTATAATTAGTTCTCTTCTTCATGTCTTCGAGCAAGTTTGTTTTTGGGGAATAATTTTCCTTGGATATACTTGGATAAAGGGGACTCAAAAAAGCATAGCCAAAAGCAATGTCCAAAGCATTAAAATCTTCAATAGTATGAACGGAAGTCGATAGATGAAGCCCTTTTTTAACCATTTTTTGAAATGTGTTTTTTGTTGGTCTGGTTAGTTTTGCAACTGGATTTAGAATTGCTATTCTTTCTTTTTCTGTAAAATGAATACGATTAATTCTAAATTCGGCTGCTAAGTGATGATGATTATGTAAAACCAACTGTGATCTGAAATCTATTTTTATGTCCGATAGATAAGTTTTCATTTCCTTTTCGGAATAATCGGGTTTTCGAACATGGAATAACGATAACCCTTGCTCGAAAAGGGAGTGAATTATATCAATTTCGTTATTGATTTTTATTGGATTTGAAATGACTATCATTTTTCAACTATTTTGAAATTAGAAGAAAGAGGATAGAAAATATTGTAGCGATCTATCATCTTTCTTCTATTGTTTTTTAGATATAAATTTCTTTTCCGCTTTCTACAAATTCTTCTGATTTGGCGGCCATGCCTTTCTCGGCTTCGGCAACATCCCGGATTTCCTGAGAAATTTTCATTGAACAGAATTTTGGACCACACATCGAACAGAAATGAGCTACTTTGGCTCCGTCAGCAGGAAGGGTCTCGTCATGGAATTCCCGAGCGGTGTCAGGATCTAAGGATAAGTTGAATTGGTCTTCCCAACGGAATTCGAAACGGGCTTTGCTTAAGGCATTGTCGCGGTATTGTGCGCCTGGATGGCCTTTGGCTAAGTCAGCAGCATGAGCTGAAATCTTATAGGTGATAACGCCATCCTTCACGTCTTTTTTGTTAGGTAATCCCAGATGTTCTTTTGGAGTCACATAGCACAACATGGCACAACCGTACCAACCTATCATTGCTGCACCAATGGCTGAAGTGATGTGGTCATAACCTGGAGCAATATCTGTTGTTAACGGACCTAAAGTATAGAAAGGGGCCTCATCACAATGCTCTAATTGTTTCTCCATGTTTTCTTTAATCATGTGCATCGGTACATGGCCAGGACCTTCAATAAAAACTTGAACATCGTGTTTCCAGGCTATTTTTGTCAGTTCGCCCAAAGTTTCCAATTCTGCAAACTGAGCGGTATCATTGGCATCAGCAATCGAACCCGGACGTAAACCATCTCCTAAAGAAAAGGCTACATCGTATTGTTTCATGATTTCGCAGATTTCTTCGAAATGCGTGTAGAGGAAGTTTTCTTTATGGTGAAACAAGCACCATTTTGCCATGATAGAACCGCCACGGGAAACAATGCCGGTAACTCGTTCAGCAGTTAAATGTATGTAACGTAATAAAACACCAGCATGGATTGTGAAATAGGAAACCCCTTGTTCAGCTTGTTCAATTAAGGTATCGCGGTACACTTCCCATGTTAAATCTTCGGCGATACCATTTACTTTTTCTAAGGCTTGGTAAATAGGCACGGTTCCAATTGGCACCGGTGAATTTCGAATAATCCATTCTCTGGTTTCGTGAATGTTTTTTCCAGTGGATAAATCCATAATTGTGTCGGCTCCCCAACGACAGGCCCAAACCGCTTTTTCTACTTCTTCTTCGATGCTGGAAGTAACGGCACTGTTTCCTATATTGGCATTGATTTTTACCAAAAAATTACGTCCTACAATCATCGGTTCACTCTCGGGATGGTTGATGTTGTTTGGGATAATTGCCCGACCGGAGGCAACTTCAGAACGAACGAATTCAGGAGTTATTTTGGATTTTGGTGTATTCGCCCCAAAACTGTTTCCTTGATGTTGGCATTGCATGGCTTTGGTTTGCTCATTCAATTGTTCAATGCGTTGGTTTTCGCGTATGGCAATGTATTCCATTTCGGGAGTGATAATGCCCTGTTTTGCGTAATACAATTGGGAGACATTGGCTCCTTTTTTGGCACGCATGGGTTTATGTAAATATTCGAAACGAAGGTGATTTAGTTTTTCATCATTCAGGCGTTCTTTGCCATAATTTGATGATATTTCGGTCAGCTCTTCGACATCATTACGGTCCAAAATCCATTGTTCACGGAGGCGTGGCAATCCTTTGCGGATATCAATTTCAATATTCGGATCGGTGTAAGGTCCTGAGGTGTCATAAACGGTTATTGATGGATTTTTTTCTATTCTCCCATTGGATAGTTTGGTGTCGTGTAAGGCAATTTCGCGCATGGCTACTTTTATGGGATGAATTTCTCCTTCTACATAGATTTTCGTGGAGTTTGGAAAGGGAGTTCTGGATATTTTTTCTTCCTGATTCATGGTTTTGTTGGTTTAGTTTCCGACAGTTATAACTGCAGGTTTTGATTTTTATAGTAAATGTTGTTGATAGTCGTGACTGCTAGGGATAGAAGTGCAAAGCCCGTAAAGAGGGAAACCAAATAAAACAAAGAATAGTGAAGCGACCGTAAGGAAGCTTTGACTATGACTATGTTTTATAGGTTTGTAACTGCGGACTTGAAACGGATAGCCCGCTCGAGCAGCTCAATTAACCGCCTTGTGTCGCGGAAATAATTAGGATGTCGTCGGTTTCTTGTATAGGATGGGAATTCCAAAGGGATTTTGGAATAACGGTATTGTTGATGGCTAGGGCAATTCCGTTTTGTTTGGCGGGAATTTCCAAGTCAAGCAGTTCCTGAACAGTAAGACTGTCGGTTGAAAAATGTTTCGTCTGATTGTTGATTTTAAGCTCCATTCCTTTTAAATTTAATTTATGGTGAAGATTCACTGCGGTGAATCTCTACCTTAGGAATGGCTACAACTGCACATGAATGTGCGTGGAAGTCATCTTACTTTTCCCTACGCTAGTATGAACTAGATCAGGTTCAGAGGGTAAAATCTCAGCCTACAAAGTTGTAGACACCCCTAAAGTGTGAAGCAAAAGTAATTAAAAAAAGTTTAGAAGTTTTAAGTTTAGAGTTTAAACTTATTGTGGCTTAGATGTTTTTTGTGATATTTCTATAAACTGAAACTACGACCAATTACTTATTTTGGGTCCAGCAATCCTGTACATGATCATTGACCATTCCGGTGGCCTGCATATGGGCGTAGACTACGGTAGATCCCACAAATTTAAAACCGCGTTTTTTTAAATCTTTACTGATTGCGTCAGAAAGAGGAGTGGTGGCTGGAACATCTTTTAAAGTTTTTGGCTTGTTTACAATTGGCTTTCCTTCTGTGAATTCCCAAATGTAAGCGCTGAAAGTTCCAAATTCTTCTTGCACTTTCATAAAAGCTACAGCATTAGAAACAGCCGCCCGAATCTTTAGTTGATTGCGTATGATTCCTGAATCCAGCATTAATTCCTGAACCTTATCTTCAGGATAAAGTGCAATTTTCTTATAGTCAAAATCATCAAATGCCAGTCTGAAATTTTCACGTTTGCGTAGAATTGTAATCCAGCTCAGACCTGCCTGAAAGGTTTCGAGAATGAGAAATTCAAATAATTTTTGATCTTCATAAACGGGTACGCCCCATTCTTCGTCATGGTATTTTTGATATAAAGAATCTGTTCCGCACCACGCACATCGTATAAGTTCTGTTTTCATTATTTTCTGATTTCCCAATGGTAACCCTTTACTGACGGGATGTATGCCGAACCATTTTTGAGTATTAAATTGTTGTAGGTTTTATTGTTGTAATTGATGCCAATGGCGTCACCGGAAATATACATGTTATTTTGGCGGAATTCAATCTTTAATACAGCATCTTGAAATTCGGCATCAGAGACTTTTTCTACCATCCATGTCGATTTCCATTTAAAAGCAAGTTCATTTTCAGAAACTTTAACAATGCTTTTTATCAGTTTAATTCCATCTGCCGGCATGTGGTATTTATTCTTAAGATCATCTTGGGTGATTGTTTCCCCTACTTTGGATTGCGTCAGTAGTTTTTTAAAATTTAAGAAAGTGATATCGTATTTGATTTGAGGTTTTTTTGCTTGGGGAGTATTTAAAATGACGGCTGTTCCGGTTACTTGAGGCTCTTTGGCCACAGTCGTTTTATTTTTTTTAATTTGTGGTTTACTTTTTTTTGTTTCTTTAATTTCCGTAGCGATAGGGGAAGTGATAGTTTCTGGTTTTACGGCATCGTTTTTAACGGGTAAGGAGCTTTGATTTTTAACAACAGTTATCTGACTGACCTTTGTGTCTGTTTCTTTTTTGTTGTTTTTTCCGCAGCTTGTAAAAAGAATTAATATGGAAATCACAACGATAATTTTGTAATGTTTCATGTTCATTCGTAGAGAGAGTTAGGTTTTATTGTGTCTTATGTTTCGCTAGTTGATGACATCTAATTTTAGTTTGCTGGAAAAAGAATGTTCTTCGTTGCAGTTGAAAATTACGATAACTTTTTTGAAACCACAATAGTATCGATTTATATTTTTATTCTGCCAAATATTTTTTTATCAGATGATGTCCCAAATAAATCAATGGGGTCAACAAGATGGCAACTCCTAATTTAAAAGTGTAGCCTGTAAGTGCTGAGCTGATAAAAGTGTCAAAGTTGATTTTGCCGGGTAACCAAAAAGCAATTCCCAAAACGATGAAAGAATCAAATAATTGGGAGATAATTGTGGATCCGGTAGTTCTCAGCCAAATTTTGGTATCACCTGTCCGGTTTTTAAAAAACCAAAATACCGTCACATCTATTAATTGAGAAACCAAAAATGCGGTAATACTTCCAACAATAATCCACATACTTTGTCCAAAAACAGCAAAGAATTGGTCGTCGTTAACGGGGCTGATTCCTTTTGCTGCCGGGATGTTAATGGCTAATAGTAAAATGAGAAAGGAATAAGCAATTAAAGCAGCAGTGATAAAGGATAATTTTCTAACGCCCTTTTCGCCAAAGTATTCGTTAATTAAATCGGTAGTCAAAAAAACTATGGGCCATGGTATAATTCCCATGCTCATAACGAAAGGTCCCATCTGGATTAATTTGCCGCCAATCAATTCGGCAACAATGGCATTAGAAATAAAAATACCGGCAAGGATAATAAAGACTAACTCTTTCTTGGTTTTAAACATATAATAAGGGTTGTTTTTTCAAATTTAGTATTTTAATTTGAGATACTGTTTTTTTAGAAAAGTGAACAGTTGTTAAATGTTTATAAAGAAAAATCCCATTCGTGGAGACGGATGGGATTTTATATTTGGTTTAGAAACCTTCTAAAATAAATTATAAATTTCTAGAAACATGTTTAGAATGGATTATCCTAAAGTAACTCTTTTGAAACCTGTAATTTCAACATTGAATCCTTTAACGTAATCGCCTACTTTTTTACTGTCATCTTTGATGAAGTTTTGATCTAATAAGGCTTTCTCTTGATCTAAAGTAGTGTTGTCAGAGATGAAACGTTGAACTTTTCCTGGAATAATTTTATCCCAAATTTGTTCTGGTTTACCTTCAGCTTTTAATTCAGCTTTAGCATCTTCTTCAGCTTGTTTGATAACTTCTTCAGTTAATTGAGAGTAAGAAATATATTTAGGAACATTTTTTAAAGTTTTTCCTAAACGTTTTGCTTCTTCATTTTCTTTTTCGATTATAGCAATACGAGCAGCAAGTTCAGAATCAACGAAAGCTGGATCAAAATCTTTGTAAGATAATGTATCAGCTCCCATAGAAGCAACTTGCATAGAGATGTCTTTAGTTAAAACGTCGCCATTAGCAATTGGTGCAGAAATTGCAGTCAATGCAGCAATTTTGTTAACGTGAACGTAAGATCCAACGAAAGCACCTTCTAAAATTTCAAAACCACCGATTTCAATTTTTTCACCGATAACACCGGTTTGCTCGATTAATTTTTCAGCAACAGTAATTCCGTTGAAATCTGAAGCTAAAAATTCTTCTTTAGAAGAGAAGTTAATAGCTCTTTCTACTAATTCTTTAGCCAAAGTTACGAAAGCCTCATTTTTACCTACGAAATCTGTTTCGCAGTTTAAAGTAATAATAGCTCCTTTAGTTTTGTCTGCATTAATAAAAGAAACAGCAGCTCCTTCAGAAGACTCACGGTCAGAACGGTTAGCAGCAACTTTTTGTCCTTTTTCTCTAAGGTTTTGTATAGCTTTATCGAAATCTCCTTCAGCTTCAACTAAAGCTTTTTTACAGTCCATCATTCCGGCACCTGTAGTTTGTCTTAATTTATTTACGTCTGCAGCAGTAATTGTTGCCATAATTTTTTTAATTTAAAGATTAAAAGATTGAAAAATTTAAAAATTTAAAAGGGTTACTAATTTTAAAATCAATAATCTTTCAATTCTTAAATCTTTCAATCTTTAAATTGTTTTGTTATTCTTCAGTTGCAGGAGCTACTTCAGCTTCAGCAGTAGGAGCTGCTTCAACAGGAGCTTCAGCTTCTTTTTCAGATCCTCTATCAGAAAGACCTTCAACGATTGAAGCGGTAACTAAAGTTAAAATTTTATCGATTGATTTAGAAGCATCATCATTTGCTGGAATTACGTAATCAACCTCTCTTGGGTCAGAATTCGTATCAACCATTGCAAAAACTGGAATGTTTAATTTTTGAGCTTCTTTTATTGCGATGTGTTCTGCTTTGATATCAACTACGAACAATGCTGCAGGAAGTCTAGACATATCTGCGATTGAACCTAAGTTTTTCTCTAATTTAGCACGAAGACGATCAACTTGTAAACGCTCTTTTTTAGAAAGAGTCATGAATGTACCATCTTTCTTCATTTTATCGATAGTAGCCATTTTTTTAACAGCTTTACGGATAGTTACGAAGTTAGTTAGCATTCCACCAGGCCATCTTTCAGTGATGTAAGGCATGTTTGCAGCTTTTGCTTTATCAGCAACGATGTCTTTTGCTTGTTTTTTGGTAGCAACGAATAATATTTTTCTACCTGATGCAGCGATTTTTTTCAAAGCTTCATTAGCTTCTTCGATTTTTGCTGCAGTTTTATATAGATTGATAATGTGAATACCATTACGCTCCATATATATGTAAGGAGCCATGTTTGGATCCCATTTTCTAGTCATGTGTCCGAAGTGAACACCTGCTTCTAGTAATTCTTTTACTTCTACTTTGTTTGCCATTTTTGTACTAGTTTACGTTCTGTTGATTAGCAATGTATAAATGGCGGTTTCCCAGGCTTTATACATTTAGATGCTAAACTATTTCCTACCTCGATAGGAGAGCAACAACAACTGTGTTTTTTAATTTCAATAAATAATTGATCATGTCTTGTACCATGTGTACAAGACAGGTAATATTAACGTTTAGAGAATTGGAATCTCTTACGAGCTTTCTTCTGACCGAATTTCTTACGTTCAACCATTCTTGGATCTCTTGTTAATAAACCTTCTGGTTTTAAGATAGCTCTGTTTTCAGCATTTACTTCACACATAACACGTGCCAATGCCATTCTTACAGCTTCTGCCTGACCAGTTGAACCACCTCCGTAAACGTTTACTTTTACGTCAAAATTGTTAGCGTTCTCTGTCATAGACATTGGTTGTAACACTTTGTACTGTAAAGTTGCAGTTGGAAAGTAAGTTGCGAATTCTTTTTTGTTTACAGTGATTACTCCTGTTCCTTCAGAAACATAAACACGTGCAACAGCGGTTTTTCTTCTACCGATTTTGTGAATAACTCCCATTACTTAAGATCGTTTAGGTTAACAGTTCTAGGTTTTTGAGCTCCTTGTTTGTGCTCTGGTCCTACAACAACATTTAAATTTCTAAAAAGCTCAGCTCCTAATTTGTTTTTAGGTAACATCCCTTTTATTGCTTTTTCTACTAGTAATGCAGGGTTTTTTGCTTGCAATACTTTAGCAGATAAAGTTCTTTGACCTCCTGGGTAACCAGTGTGACGGATGTATGTTTTTTCATCCAATTTGTTACCTGTAAGGTTAATTTTTTCTGAGTTGATAACAATTACGTTATCTCCACAGTCCACGTGCGGTGTGTAACTTGGCTTGTACTTACCTCTTAAAATCATAGCGACTTTTGAAGCAAGACGACCTAAGTTATGACCGTCAGCATCTACAACAATCCATTCTTTTGTAGAATTGGCTTTTGTTGCCGAAATAGTCTTGTAGCTTAATGCGTTCACAATAATATATTTTAATTAAACATTCCATACCCAATAAAGGGGTTGCAAAAGTACAATTAATTATTTTAAATACAAATACCTTAAAAGATTATTTTTTTTATGTTTCTGAGCTGATTATCAAATGTATATTTGAATAAAAAATGAAGACGTCTCTTTTTGAATTGCACTTACTTTAACTTTCGCACTATTTGTTTTACTTTTGCAATCAAATTATTTGTATATTACACACTTTTCTGTATTAAAATGGCGTTACAAATGAATATTTTTCAGGTATAGCGTAAAATCAAGAAATTTTTTTTATCTTTTCTACGTTTTTCTACGACCATAAAAAGACAATAAATACCAACTTATGAAAGCTAAAGCAACTCTTAAACAAATTGCAAAAGAACTTAATGTTTCTGTTTCCACTGTTTCAAAAGCACTTAATGACAGTCCTGAAATTAGTGAACAAACCAAAATAAAAATCAAGGAATACGCTAAACTAAAAAATTACAAACCTAATATAATAGGTCTGAACCTTAAGAATCGAAAAACTAAAACGATTGGTGTGATCATTCCTAATATTCTTAATTCTTTTTTTGCTAAAGTATTTAGTGGTATAGAAAAAGTTGCTGATTCAAAAGGATATAATGTGATTACCTGTATTTCAAATGAATCTTTAGAAAAGGAGATTAATACTATGGAGATGTTGAGTAACGGTACCATTGATGGCTTTATATTATCTATTTCAGAAGAAGCTCAGAAAGAACATGAATACAATCATTTTAAAGATATCATAAACGACGGTACACCAATTGTCATGTTTGACAGGATTGCCGATGACGTAGAATGCGACAAGGTAGTGGTTGATGATTTTGATTCGGCCTTGAATGCTACACAACATTTGATTGATTTAGGGTGTAAAAATATTGCCCTGGTGTCCTCTGTGGATAATCTGAGTGTTGGTAAATTGAGAGCTGAAGGATATTTAAAAGCTTTAGAAATCAATAAAATCCCGGTGAATGAGGATATTATTATAAGAACGGATTCTGAAGATGACTTAAAAGAAAAGATTGAGTATGTTTTGGATAATAATAAAGTAGATGGAATGTTTGCTTTAGAAGAAAATGATTCGGTAGCAGCTTTAAGAATCGGATTAAAAAAAGGATATAGAATTCCAGAAGATATTTCTATTATTGGTTTTGCGGATGGAATCCTTGCTTCAAGAAGATTGTCTCCGAGTTTAACCACTGTTAGTCAGCACGGAATTGAAATTGGAGAAGAAGCTGCGAAACTTCTTATTGACAGATTAGAACATAAAGAGGAGAATAAACCCTATGAAACTATTGTGATAAAAACGATATTGAAAGAACGGGAGTCTACTCGCAAATTATAAAAATAAAAAAATCCATTCAGCGTTGAATGGATTTTTTTTAGGTGAAAAATAGAATGTTATTTTAAAAATTATTATTTATTCTTTTTTCCGTTACTCTTATTACTAGTATTTGATTTTGAATCGTATGTTTTTTCGATCTTTTTTACATCGCTGGTTTTAACTGGTTTTGATGGTTTGTATTGCGTTTTGTGTTTTGAATTTTCTTTCCAAGGATCGTCTCCATCGAAGTCAAAGTCATTAAAACTTCCTGTTAATTTTATAGTAGAGGGTAAATTGATAGTGGTATTCCATTTGCCACCGCTCAGATAGGTGTATCTCTTGGTTACAGGATTAAAATACACATTAGCATTGGGGTAGTATCTGTATTTCTTTTTTACCCCGTGTGCTTGCGCATGAGAAGGTGGGTTTTGGGCGCTAACGGCATAGGTGCCAGCTCCAATAATAAATACAAAAAACAAAATAATCGTTTTGATCGTTCTTTTCATAATAAGATTTTTTGGTTGATACAATGGTTTAGAAATCAAAGTCTTAAAATTAGTAAATTAGTTACAAATATTGGTTTTTTTATAAGGAAATTTCGTAACGCTATTTTTTGGTATATTGAATAGGAAAGGAAAGTGCTCTGTATAATTTTTCGGGTCTCTAATCCAGTCTTATCAATTTTCAGATTTGAGAATATTGAAAAGAATGGGTCTATTTTTTTACAAACGATTGCAAGAAATTAATTGTTGATGTACTGTAAAGTCGTCCAATGGGTAAAACTTTATTTTTAATAGTCACTGAACGACTGTTGAATTGGGTGACTTTTTTCAATGGAATCAAAAAGGAGCGGTGGATTCTGTAAAACAATCCTTCGGGTAATTTCTCGATCATTTCCGTAATGGATTGATGCGTTTTAAAACAATCGCTTTCGGTATGGATGAGCAGATAATTGCCTTGCGATTCAAAATAATCTATTTCATCCAGATACAATTTAAGTGTTTTTCTTTCGCACTTTACAAATATAAAGGGACGTTCCGTTTCTGCTTGCGCTAATTGTTCAAATTCTTGATTCGTTTTCTGAATTTTGCAGTATTTCTGAATTGCTTTTGAAAACCGTTCGAATGAAATGGGTTTTAATAAATAATCAATTGCTTCCAACTCGAATCCTTCTACGGCATATTGTGGATTGGCAGTCGTAAAAATGATTTCGATA
>RCUR01000076.1_pt1 | contig 30416 bp, 23 predicted proteins | sample 2166151 | NCBI WGS metagenome assembly RCUR01 (sample SAMN09932785, study PRJNA488358) | compost metagenome | isolation source: compost soil in an enriched community | place: Germany: Experimental Botanical Garden
TCGCCAAGACCCGCTTCCTGTCGAGCATGAGCCACGAGCTGCGCACCCCGCTCAACGCCGTGCAGGGCTTTGCCCAGATGATCCAGCTGGAGCTGCTCGACCGCCCGGAAGAGGCCGGCCTGAGCCAGTACGCCGGCGAAATCCTCGGCGCCAGCAACCACCTGTGCATGCTGGTCGACGACATCCTCGATCTGGCCCACATCGAAGCGCAGAAGACCAGCGTGAGCCTGGAAACCGTCGACGCCCGGCAGATCATGAGCGAGTGCATCGAACTGGTCCGCCCTCAGGCCCGGGAACACCACCTGCACCTGGAAACCCACCTGCCCGAAGGCAGCCTGCTGGTTCGCGCAGAGCCGCGCCGGCTGCGCCAGACCCTGCTCAACCTGCTGAGCAATGCGGTGAAATACAACCGTCCGCACGGCCACATCTCGCTCAGCTACAAGACCACCCCGACCAGCCTGCGGCTGATCGTCGAGGACACCGGTTTCGGCATCAGCGAAGACAAACAGGCCCTGCTGTTCAAGCCGTTCCAGCGCCTCGGCCATGAAAACAGCACGATCAAGGGCACCGGCATCGGCCTGGTCCTCAGCCGCGAACTGGCCGAACTGATGAACGGCAAGCTCGGCTTCAGCAGCGAGCCGGGTATCGGCAGCACCTTCTGGATCGAACTCCCGTTCAGCCCGACCCTGCAAAGGGAAACGACCCAAGGGAGCCCCGCACAAAACCATGGCGCCCCGCCGCTGCGCATCCTCTACGTGGAGGACGACCACGCCAGCCAGGTCCTGGTGCAAAAGGCCCTGGCGGACATCGGCGATGTCGACGTGATGGAAAACGGCCTAGAGGCCCTGCACTGGGTCACCGAGAACCCGCCGGAACTGCTGCTGCTCGACATCGACCTGCCGGACCTGCAGGGCGACAGCCTGCTGCGCAGCCTGCGCAAGCATGCCCGCACCAGCGAGCTGCCGGTAATCATCATCAGCGCCGGGGCGCTGCCGGAAGACCTGGCCATGGTCAGCGACCTCAACGTCGCCAGCTACCTGACCAAGCCGCTGAAGATCCAGCTCCTGCGGGATGCGGTGTTGCGGATCGGCATTCAGCGCCATATCCCCACCAGCATCCAGTAGCGGTTTACCGGCACAAGCTCCGAGGGATACCTGCCATTGGTGAAAGAACGAATGCTATATGCCAAGGCACATAGCATTCCATTTTGTATGCTTGGCGAGACTGAAACGCACATGGGCGATGCCACTACAACATAAGCTCCACATACTCATGACACGCGATACGACTTTATTTTTTCAAGCCAATCAACAGCTTGAGTGCGCATCTAAAAAATTGCCCGCGCCGCGCAGCGATCACCAGACCAAAGACAAAATCAACACCAGAAGATAATGAAAAATAAACAAGCCCCTTACAGCAACCCACAGCAAAGGGCCGAAACCAACAAATCTCAGCCACAAAAAATCAATCAAAAAAACAACGCAATCAACAATACGGTGAAAACACCAAACAACCCACACCATAAAGCCGTATCACTTGAAAACAAAAAACCAGAACTCCATCCATACTTTATTCTATAAAAAACATATCCAAGACAAAGTCATCCGCACAATTCGCCGAGTGCACGACGAATGCACAAGCGCAAACAAGCCTTGCGCCAGTGCAGCGGCCAACCTCTGGTTTTCAATGCAAAAAACCGGATACGCAGGCGCAACTACCCCACCTATTCAAAGCTCATCCCTGAAGCCTGATCGGAAGTCCAGGCAGACTTCATTGCCCCTCGAGCGACACCCTCATCCCCTTCCCCTCACATATCCGTGCGTCCAAACAGAATAGCCCACTGCGCGTCAAAAAATGGACCAATCGTCAGCTCAAGCACAAAACCCAAACACAGCAACGTCGACTTTACGACTCAAAAAGCCGCACTACACTCCGTCCATAGGCACACCACCCACTATTCCCTGATGGGCAAGTCGTCCAACCCAAATAACTCTCGCACTCAAGAAACAGCGAAAAATCTTGTGGCGGTAGCGTGCCTGAATGACGTTGTCAAATAGCAACCACCGGGTAACCGACCAAGTGCAGCGCCTCATTCGAGTCATGACCATCGCCCGCTGCCGACATACATCACGGCCCGCGCCCATACCGCTTGTCGCGTGTTATCTAGCGCGCCAGCAGCGCATGAGAATTGATGATCTAGCCTTCAGATGACCGTCTGGTTTGCTCGCGAGGACATTCGATATGCGCAAGACTCTGAACACTCTATCCCTGGCACTGGCGCTGACCGCACCCTTGGCGCTTGCGGCCCCTGCAGCGCCGAGCGACCTGACGGCAGCGGGCAGTTTCCTCCTCGCCGCCAACAACGAGAAGGCCAATACCCAAACGAGCCAAGGCACGCCGGCAACACCAGCCACGCCAGCCAATCCGGCTACACCGGCGAGTCCGGGCTCACAAGGCACTCCCGCGACTCCCGCGACTCCGGCCACCCCGGCGACTCCGGCAATGCCCAAAGCAAGCCGAAGCTGACGTGGACAACCGTAGAGTTGATGGCCACAGGGGCGGCCAGTAAAGCTGGCAGCCCCCCACTCCCACAGACGAATGCAAAGCGAGGACGATATCGACAAGATCAGCTCCACCTGCTTCAGACCACATCGTATTGAGATCACCAGCAATTCCGGCCAGTAACTCCAGCAGTCGATGCAGCAAGTTTTCGGGAGCTGACGACAGCTCTGTTCACGACCTGGCTTCAACAGGGAGACCGTGCCTCATGATTCTCCGCCATTACATTCTGACTCTGTGCCTGAGCCTGCTCCTTCCGCTCAGCAGCGGCGTGCTGGCCGAAACCGACTCCACCTACAAGTTGGCCTCGGGTGATGTCATCAGCATCAGTGTCTTCGGCGAGCCAGACCTGAGCTTCGCAGAGGTCCGCCTCAACGATGCGGGCATCTTCTCCTACCCATTCCTCGGCGACGTGCGGGCTGGAGGCAAGATGGCTTCCGAGATCGAGCGCACCCTCACGGAGCGTCTCAAGGGTAGCTATCTGATCGATCCCCGGGTGTCGGTCAGCATTCTCAAATACCGCGAGTTCTTCATCAGCGGCGAAGTGAAAACCCCTGGTGGCTATGCCTTCCAACCAGGTCTGACCCTTCGCCGTGCCGTGGCGCTGGCAGGCGGCCTGACCGAACGCGCGTCGGAAAACCGCATCACCATCATCCGCGACCAAGACCCCGAGCGCAGGCCGGAACCCGCCACACTCGACACCTTGGTGATGCCGGGCGACACCATCACCATCGACCAGGGTTTCTTCTGATTCTTTTGAGCAGGGGCTCCCAGAAATGGACATGACTGTCAGTGCCAGAGAACGCAACTGGATTGCCCAGCGTCTGGCAAATGACGCTCCAGACATACTGCAGATATGGCAGATCCTCTGGCGGCGCAAGTGGAGCATTCTCGCACTGGTGCTCATCGTCATGATGGTGACTGCGTTGGGGACCTTCGTCATAACCCCAACCTACCGCGCCACCAGCACCCTGCTGATCGAGCACAAATCAGCCAACGTTGTCTCCATCGAACAAGTCTACGACCCCGAAGGTATGGGTAACGAATATCTGCTGACCCAGTTCGAGCTGCTCAAGTCTCGCGCCCTCGCTGAGCGCGTGGTCAAGAAATTGAACCTGACCACACATCCCGAATTCGACCCACGCCAGCAGCCAGAACCACTAATCGACATTGGCGGCCTGCTGGCCAGCTTCAGCATCGGCGAGGCCATTCCAGTCATCCTGCCGGAAGACCTGGAAGAAGGTGTCGACCCGACCGAAGCGAAGATTTTCGACGAGGTCACCAAGACCTTCATGAAGCGCGTCAGCATTGCACCACTCGGCAAGAGCCAGCTGGTCCAGTTGCAGGTCGAAATGGCCGACCCGCGCATGGCAGCCAAAGCTGCCAACGCCATGGCCAACGGCTTCATCGAGGGCCAGCTGGACGCGACCATGGAGATGTCCATGACCGCTACCAACTGGATGAACACCCGCATGCTGGAGCTGCGCACCAAGCTGAAGGAGGCCGAAGACAAGCTGCAGGCATTCCGTGAGAAGGAGAACCTGGTGGACATTGGCGGCGTCTCGACGATCAACGCCGCAGAACTGTCGGCCACCAGCGACCGCATGATTGACGCCCGCCGCCAGCGCGCCGAAGCGCAGAGTCAATACCGTCAGGTGGAGTCCATGCGCCGTGGTGGCTGGGCAAAGCTTGCCACCATCCCGGCAGTCCTCGGCCACCCGCTCATCCAACAGTTCAAGGCCGATGAAGCGAGGGCCCGCGCCAAGGTCGATGAGCTCTCCAAACGCTACGGTGACCGCCATCCGGCACTTGAGGCCGCGCGCTCAGACCTCAAAGCAGCCTCAGCCAGTCTGCGCGGCCAGGTCGAACAGATCGTCGCCGGCATTGAGCGCAACTACCAGCTGGCGGTAGCCAACGAGAACTCGCTGCAGGCCTCGGTAGATGCCAACAAGGCACAGATCCAGAAGATCTCCCGCAAGGAGTTCCAGATCCGCGAATTGCAGCGCGAAGTGGAGGCCAACCGCGCCCTGTACGACACCTTCATGACTCGCCTGAAGGAAACGGCAGCCACCTCCGACCTGGAAACCGCCAACGCCCGAGTGGTTGACCAGTCCGTCGTGCCTACCCAGCCCATCAAGCCGCAGAAGAGCCTGATAATTTCCATGGCCGGCATCCTCGCCCTGATGGCCGGTATCGGCCTCAGCCTGCTGCTGGAGATGCTCAACAACACTTTCAAGGGTGCCGAGGAAGTCGAAGCCAAGCTCAACCTGCCGGTACTGGGCATCCTGCCGCTGGTCAAGAACAAGCATCGTAGCCAGATCGCCAGCCTGTTCAGCAGCAACGAGGACAAGAGCTTCAGCGAGTCTATCCGCACCATCCGCACCAGCCTGGTGCTGTCCGGGATGAGCGACCCTCACCGCATTCTGGTGGTCACTTCCTCCATCCCCGGCGAAGGCAAGAGCACAGTGGCCGCCAACCTGGCCTACGCCTTCGGCCAGATGGAGAAGGTGCTGCTGGTCGACGCCGACCTGCGCCGCCCGACCCTGGCCAAGAATTTCAAGTTTCCAGTCGGCACCCCAGGTCTGGCCAACCTGATCGCCGGCACCGCCAAGGTCGATGAATGCATCAAGACCATCGAAGGCATCGACATGCTGTGCGCCGGCGCCGTGCCACCGAACCCGTTGGAGCTGTTGTCCTCGGAGCGCTTCACCAAGCTTATCGAGCAGCTGAAGGACAGCTACGACCGGGTAATCATCGACTCGCCACCGATTCAGGCCGTCAGCGACGCCACAATTCTGGCCATCCATGCCGACGCGCAGATCTACGTGATCAAGTCCGAGTCGACTTCAGTACCGCTGGCCAGGAGAGGCGTCGGCCAGTTGCTGCAGAGCAACTCTCCAGTGACCGGTGTGGTTCTCAACCAGGTGGACATCAAGAAAGCACAGAAGCATGGCTATCACTACGGCGGCTACTACGACTACTACGGTTACACCAACCCGCAGAAAACGGATGCACAGACCACCCAAGGATCAAAAGCCTAGCCCGGTGTTCGGGCCCTGAAAATCCAGGATCAGTCCCATGATCGACCTGCACAACCACCTGCTGCCCGGCATCGACGACGGGGCACCCGACCTCGAAACGGCGTTGCAACTGGCACGCATGGCCGTCGAGCAGGGCATAACCCACCTGGTCTGCACCCCGCACATACATCCCGGCCGCTACGACAACACCATCGCCAGCATCGCAGCCGCTCGGGAGCTGCTGGTGACCGGCCTGCAGGAGGCCGGCATCCCGCTTCAGATCGCCGCCGCCGCCGAAGTGCGCTACGGCACGGAACTGATGCTCGGCATCGAGCAGGGCACCCTGCCCTTCCTGGGAACATGGCACGGCAAGCGGGTGATGCTGCTCGAGCTGCCCCACAGCGAGGTGCCTTTCGGCGCCGAGCGCCTGACCGAGTGGTTGCTGCAGCATGACGTCATGCCGATGATCGCCCACCCAGAGCGCAACAAGGGTGTCATGGCCTGTCCGCGAAAGCTGAAGCCGTTCCTCGAACAGGGCTGCCTGCTGCAGGTGACCGCCGGCGCAGTAGCCGGCCACTTCGGCGAGCCCGCGCGGCTCATCGCCCATGCCCTGCTCGAATACGGGCTGGTCACCATCCTCGCCAGCGATGCCCACAACATCCAGCATCGCCCTCCCGCGCTAGCCGAGGGCATGGAGCACGCTGCACGCATCGTCGGCGATATCCAGGCCGAACGCCTGGTTATCGATACCCCGTGGAAGATCGCCCACGAACATTTCTCCTGAACCGCACACGCGCAGCTGTCCAGGCGAAAACCGAGAGAGCACGGACGACGCGTCACCAAGACACGCGAACCAAGGATGGTCCCAGACCCACCACAGGCCCCTATCTGGACGACCACCATGCATACGCCGGACGACATCAAACTCGCCATCATCGGCCTCGGCTACGTCGGCTTGCCGCTCGCCGTTGAATTCAGCAAGCATCGCCCGGTGACGGGCTTCGACATCAGCCAGGAGCGCATCGCCGCGCTCAGGGCCGGTCACGATGCCACCCTGGAGGTCTGCAACGAAGAGCTGAAGGACGCCCGCAGGCTGACCTATAGCGCGGACCTCGACGACCTTGCCGCCTGCAATGCGTTCATCGTCACCGTGCCGACCCCGATCGACGAGCACAAGCAGCCCGACCTCACCCCGCTGGTGAAGGCCTCGCAGACCATCGGCAAGGTGCTCAAGCAGGGCGATATCGTCATCTACGAATCCACCGTTTACCCCGGCGCCACCGAGGAAGTCTGCGTGCCGGTGCTCGAGCAGGTGTCTGGCCTGCGCTTCAATATCGACTTCTTCGCCGGCTACAGCCCCGAGCGCATCAATCCTGGCGACAAGGAGCACCGCGTCACCACGATAAAGAAGGTCACCTCCGGCTCGACTCCCGAAGTCGCCGACCTGGTCGACGCGCTATACAGCCAGATCATCAGCGCCGGCACCCACAAGGCCAGCAGCATCAAGGTCGCCGAGGCCGCCAAGGTCATCGAGAACACCCAGCGCGACCTCAACATCGCCCTGATCAACGAACTGGCGATCATCTTCAACAAGATGGGCATCGACACCGAAGAGGTGCTCAAGGCCGCCGGCACCAAGTGGAACTTCCTGCCCTTCCGCCCGGGTTTGGTCGGAGGACACTGCATCGGCGTGGACCCTTACTACCTGACCCACAAGGCGCAGAGCATCGGCTACCACCCCGAGATCATCCTCGCCGGCCGCCGCCTCAACGACGGCATGGGTGCCTATGTGGTGTCGCAGTTGATCAAGGCCATGCTCACGCGACGGATCTGCGTCGAGGGAGCCCGCGTGTTGGTCCTCGGCCTCGCCTTCAAGGAAAACTGCCCGGACCTGCGCAACACCAAGGTGGTCGACATCATTCGCGAGCTGGGCGAATACCACATCAATGCCGACGTCTACGACCCCTGGGTCAGCATCGAGGAGGCCCGGCACGAATACGGCATCACCCCGATTGCCGAGCCGGCCATCGAGGCCTATGACGGGATCATCCTTGCCGTTGCCCACGGCGAATTCCGCAGCCTGGGGGCCGCCAACATCCGCAAGTACGGCAAGGCCGAGCATGTGCTCTACGACCTCAAGTACCTGCTGGCCCCGCAAGAGTCGGACTTGCGTCTGTAACCGCCCTGCGCCTGGATGCCACGGAGCAGCCAATATGACCAGCTACCCAACCCTACAGCACAAGCTCACCACGGCCCCACGAACCTGGCTTATCACCGGGGTAGCCGGCTTCATAGGCTCCAATCTGCTGGAAGCCCTGCTCGGGCTCGACCAGCGGGTGGTGGGACTCGACAACTTCGCTACCGGCCATCAGCGCAATCTCGACGAAGTACGGCTCGGGGTAACCGCCGAGCAATGGGCGCGCTTCCGCTTCATCGCAGGTGATATCCGCAACCCGTCAGACTGCCGGATGGCCTGCGAAGGTGTTGATCACGTGCTGCACCAGGCGGCTCTCGGCTCGGTGCCCCGCTCGATAGATGATCCTGCCGCGACCAACGCCACCAATATCGGCGGCCATCTCAACATGCTGATTGCCGCACGCGACTGTCGGGTGAAAAGTTTCGTCTATGCCGCCAGCAGCTCCACCTACGGAGACCACCCCGGACTGCCCAAGGTGGAGGATGTGATCGGCAGACCCTTGTCGCCCTATGCCGTCACCAAGTACGTCAACGAGCTGTATGCCGAGGTATTCGCCCGGACCTACGGCTTCGCCAGCATCGGACTGCGCTATTTCAACGTGTTCGGAAAACGCCAGGATCCGAACGGCGCCTATGCCGCAGTGATCCCGAGGTGGACCGCGGCAATGATCAATGGCGAGGATGTCTTCATCAATGGCGATGGCGAGAGCAGTCGCGACTTCTGCTTCATCGAGAACACGGTGCAGGCCAACCTGCTGGCCGCCACGACCACGGACGAATCCGCCCGCAATCAGGTATACAACATCGCCGTTGGCGAGAGGACGACACTCAACCAGCTGTTTGCCGCCCTGAGGGACAGCCTGAGGAACAGCGGCATCACCTATTCCAGCACTCCCATCTACCGGGATTTTCGCCCTGGCGACGTCCGGCACTCGCTGGCGGACATAGACAAGGCCCGCAAGCTGCTCGCCTACGCGCCCCAGTTCGACATTCGGGCCGGCATCGAAAGGGCAATGCCTTGGTACGTGAACTTCCTCCGCGCCACCCAGCCGCTGAAAAGGCACACGGCATGAGTCTGAAGAGGGAAGCACTCTTCCACATCTGCGGATCGATCGCCTATGCCCTGGCGCAGTGGTCGGTGCTGGTGCTGCTGTCCCGGCTGATCTCCATCGAGGCCGCCGGCGAGTACGCCTATTACCTGGCGCTGTTCACCCCGGCAGCCATCCTGACCACCTTCGGGATCAGGAACTCGGTCGCCTCCGACCGGGAGCGGGAGCACTCCCTCAGTAGCTACAGGCGCGCCCAGCATGCGGGCCTGCTGCTGCTGAGCGCCTACTACCTGGTCATCCTGCTGGCCACCGACGGCGATGCCGCGATAGCCAGTCTGGTCTTCCTGATCAAGCTGGCGGACAACCTCTCGGAACTCTCCTACGGCACCTGGGTGAGAACGGGCGGGCTGCACCGCTATGGCATCTCCAAGATCGCCAAGCTGGCGCTGTTCGCCGCCCTGTTCCTCGCGCTCCTGGCGCTGGGCATCCGCGACCGGGCCATGCTCTTCGCCTACCCGGCGGCGACGCTGATCGTCTACTTTCTCTACGACAGGCGCCAGGAGGAAGTGGAGGATCCGCGCGACACGGGGCTGCTGAACATCATCAGGACCGGCACACCGCTGGCGCTCGGCTCGTTCGTCGTCAGCCTGAACTCGAGCATCCCGCGGATATCCATCAACCACATCCTCGACGAACAGGCACTCGCCGAGTTCGTGATGCTGACCTACTTCATCGCCTTCGCGACCCTGCCGATCACCTCGCTCTGCCAGGCGATCATCCCGCGGATCACCACGCAGGGCGCGCCGAAACGGGTCTGGTGGTTCCTCATCGCCTACTCGAGCGGCTACCTGGCCTTCATGATGCTGCTTGCCAACCCGCTGATCGACTTCATCTACAAGACGCGCATCGAGTACCCCTATCACGTGCTGGCCATGATCGGTATCGCCGGCGGGCTGCACTTCATGTCCACCCTGTCGAATGCGGTCCTGGTGGCCAATCGGCAGTTCCAGCAGATCCTCGTGGCCGCCCTGCTGTCGACCCTCGCGGCGCTGATCGCGAGCCCGCTGCTGATCATGCAGTTCGCCCAGACCGGCGCCGCAGCAGCCTACCTGGCATCATCGCTGACCCTGTTCATCTTCAATGCACTGTACGCCAGCCGGCAGCAGCGCAAGCCTTCCGCGCCGCTGGACTCACCGGCCTGAAACGCCCTGACTCGAACCTCGCACAGGGATGCCGAAATTGAAAACGAACCCCATCAACCAGGCGATTTTTGCCGGACTGGCGACGACCACCGCCTGCCTGCTGTACGGCGGGCTGCAGGCAGTCAACTTCTTCCCGCAGATCGCCATTACCAGCACGATCCTGTTCTTCATCATCTTCCGCAGCGTGGCGCAGGGCGGTTCCATCTTCCATCCCGCGCCGCTGGTAGCGCTGGTCCTGCTGTGGGGCCTGGCCATCTCGCCGCTGGCCAGCATCGTGTGGGAGAAGTTCATCCTCTACGCGCCGAAGAACATCGAGTGGGAGCCCTGGCTGATCCATACGTCCTGGATCTATACCGCCTGCGCCATCGCCCTGCTGACCGGCATCCTGCTGGGCTCCGACAACAATCTCGAGCCACTGCCGGCCTGGGAGATCAACCGGAGCATGCTCCCCGTCGTCTCGCTAGCCTTCCTCACCTTCACCCTGCTGGTCCAGGCATACATCTTCGTCAGCTTCGGCGGCGTATATGGCTACCTCGTCGAGTGGACCGAACAGAAAGAGTCCTTCAAGGGGCTGGGCTCGATATTCATGCTGGCCGAAGCCTTTCCAATCCTGCTGCTCATCTCGTTCGTGCTCTTCACCGACCGGGAGAAGGTGCGCGAGAGAATATGGCTGGTGTATGGCCTGCTGATCGCCTTCTTCCTGCTCAAGCTGCTCTTCGGCGGCTTCCGCGGCAGCCGCAGCAACACCATCTGGGGCATATTCTGGGCGGCCGGGATCATCCACCTGGTCTACTTCAAGCTCAAGCTCAGGCACTATCTGATCGGCACGGCCTTCCTGATGGCCTTCATGGTCAGCTATGCGGTGTACAAGAGCTTCGGCGTCGAAGCGTTCAGCGGCGAGTACACGGTCGAGGATTCTGGGAGATTCGATGGCAACCCCATCGCAAGCATACTCCTCGAAGACTTCTCTAGATCCACGGTACACGCCTACATCCTCCACGAGTACTTCGACTCGGACAGCTACAACGTCAAGCTGGGCGCCACCTACCTGAACTCGCTGTTCAAGGTGATGCCATGGATGGACAACCCATTCCCGGATTCGAAGAATACGGCGGGGGCCGAGCTTTTCTACGGCAGAACCATCGACCCGGTACTGTCCTACGGGCGAATACGCAACAGCCGCGTGTTCGGACTCTACGGCGAAGGGCTGCTCAACTTCGGCCCGGCCCTGCCCATCCTGCTGTTCATCGGCGCCGGCATGCTGATCGGCAAGATCGACAGCTTCTGCCTGCGGCTCAAGGCCGAGGATCCGCGAACCCTGCTGATCCCCTTCATCGCCAACGGCTGCCTTGTGCTGATACTTTCCGACTCCGACAACCTGGTCTTCTTCATCATGAAGAACGGCTTCATGGCCTTCCTGATGATCTTCCTGATTTCCATAAGACCGAAGCCCATCACAAGCATGACTCCGTCATGAAAAAACTATCGCGCGTTGTCTTTGCCTATGACGGCGGATTCGCCAAAGCTGCCGACGGCAAGGTTTACTCCCAGGGAGGCTTCCCGGCCGAGAACTGGGGCCGCTACCTCGAGTTTGCCGAAGAGCTCATCGTCACCGCACGCATGCATGATGAAGAGTCGGCTTCCGGCGTGCTTTCTTCGCGTGATCGGGTTGCCTTCGTCAGGGTGCCCAGCATCTCCTCGCCGACACATGTCCTGACCAACAGACCCCTGGCCCGGGAAATACTCGAGCGCGAGATAGGCCTGGCGGACCATTTGATCGTCAGGCTGCCCAGCGAAATCGGCCTGCTGGCCATCAGGATCGCCAGAAGGCTTGGCAAGAAGTTTTCCATCGAACTGGTTGGCGACCCACTGACCGCCCTGGCCCATCACAAGAAGCTCTATGCAAGACTGTATGCGCCGCTGCTTTCCCTGAGAGTCAGGCGGGCCATAGCCCGATCGCAAGCCTGCATATACGTCACCCGAAGAACGCTCCAGGCACTCTACCCATGCACCGGCCTGTCCGCTTCGGCATCGAACGTGAATATAACCCTTGCCCCCTGGTCGGACGTTCAGGAAGTCCTGCGAATAAAGCTCAACAAGCAGAGGAAGAGCTTCGGCCTGATCGGCTCGATGGTGACCAACTACAAGGGCGTCGACATTGCCATAAGAGCCCTGAGCCTGCTGATCGGCAAGGGCCATGACTGCGAGCTGCACATACTCGGATCCGGCGATCACGCCCACCTTGAGGATCTGGCAGGCAGCCTGGGAGTAGCGGAAAAGGTCTACTTCGATGGCACCAGAAATTCGTCGCCCGAGGTTCTCGAATGGCTCGATCAGCAAACTTTCTATCTCCAGCCGAGCCGCTCGGAAGGATTGCCCCGCTCGCTGATCGAAGCCATGTCGCGGGGACTGCCATCGGCCGGTAGTGACAGGGGCGGGATTCCGGAACTTCTACCCGAGTCGTTCATCTTCGCGAACATGGAGCACACCGGGCTGAGCGCCATAATGGAAAGACTGCTCGAACTCCAGCCAGACGAATACCTGAAGGCAGGACGAAACGCCTATGAAACTGCAGCAATCTACGAAAGAAAAAACCTTGACGAGATAAGGTACAACTTCTGGAAAGAATCACTGATCTAACAGGTGAATCATGACAGCGCAAGAAATCATCCAGCAAATCCTTCCGATGCCGATCCAGAATATCGCCATCAGCCTCTACAATACCAACCTGTACCGCAAGCGCCATGCTGGCATATACGCCAGCATGCGCGAATTTTATGAAAACTGCTCAAGACTCAGCGCGAGCGAGATCCATGCAGAACAGCAAAGGAAGCTTGCGGCCTTTCTGAAATATGCTACGGAAAGCTCCGCATGGTACGCCCCCTGCAAGGGACTGGAATTGAAGGACTTCCCGATACTGGAAAAACGGGATGTCATGGAGAATCTCGACAGGATAGCGACCATCAAGGAAAGCCAGGCCATCGTCAACCTGACCGGCGGAACCACCGGCTCATCGATGAAGGTGCTATACACCCACGCCGACATGCAGGAGCGCTTTGCCCTCATCGACACCTTCCGGGCAACCTACGGATATTCGCTTGGAAAAAGGGTAGCGTGGTTCAGCGGAAAGAATTTGATCCAGGAAAGAGATCTGACTCGCGGCACATTTTTCCGCGACGACCATATCAACAGGATCCGCTTCTTCTCCACCTTCCACATCTCCGAAAAGAATTTCGATGCCTACTGGCGAGCTCTCACGGAGTTCGATCCGGAATACATAGTCGGCATCACCACCTGCGTCTACGATCTGTGCCGAATGGCATTGGAGCGCAACCTCGAGTTCAAGGGTCATCTGAAAGCCTACTTCTCTACCGCGGAAACAGTCTTGGACGTGCAGAAAGAAGTCCTGGAGAAGACTTTTGGCTGCCCGCTGGTCGACCAGTACGCCTCATCCGAGGGAGCACCTTTCATATTCCAGTGCCTTCACGGCTCCATGCATATCCACCCGCTTTCGGGGATCTTCGAGGTCATCGACGAGAACATGCGCCCCGCCCGCGAGGGCGAAATCCTGGTGACCTCGTTCACCACCCATGGCACACCGCTGATCCGCTATCGAATCAAGGACAGGATCAGGCTTGCCCCGGATGACTTCGCCTGTTCCTGCGGGTCGTGCTTCCCGGTGGTCGAACACATCGACGGCCGCTCAACCGATTTCGTTCTCTCCGTTGATGGCGGTCGCATTGCCTCCGGCAACATCAGCAACTGCACAAAAGGCGTCGAAGGCATTCAGTGCTTCCAGCTCTTGCAGGAAAGGCAAGACGAAGTAACCGTCAAGATGGTCTGCTCAAACCGTTTCGATACGCTTCAGGAGGCGAAATTCACGAACGCGCTCCATCAGCGCCTGGGCGCAGACATGAAGATCGTCATCGTCCGGGTTCCGGAAATCCCCAGGGAACGTAGTGGGAAGTTCAGGATACTGAAGAACTCCATGGCCATCTGAGCCAAACAAGATCGACACCGTACTCAGCAGCTTCATCGCATCTTTTTTTCCCCCTAAAAATCACTCGAGTCCGCCAGACAAGCCACGGTGACTTGAATTTCAGTCATTGGGACCGGCTTGGCTATGCCTCGGCCCCCAAACGGTCTGAACGCGCATGAAATTCCTCCTGCTCGCCAGCTACCCCGAATCGCTGCTCTCCTTTCGCGGCCCGCTACTGGATGCCTTGCTCGCCCAAGGCCATAACGTGCATGTGGGAGCTCCGGAACTGAGGCTGGGAAGCCCGATCGTCCAGAAGCTGGAGGCCCGGGGCCTGCAGATTCACAGCATCCCCATGCAGCGCACCGGCACCAATCCGCTCACCGACCTGGTCACCCTCCTCCACCTGCACCGGTTGATGCGGCAAATACACCCGGATTGTGTGCTGGGCTACACCATCAAGCCCGTGATCTACGGCTCACTGGCGGCCTGGCTGGCCAGCGTTCCCAATCGTTTTGCCCTGATAACCGGGCTGGGTTACAGCTTCCAGGGACAGGGCAACGACGCTGATGAACGGGCACTACTGCGCTCGCTGGTGCAATGGCTCTACGGGTTGGCGCTGAACCATTCGCACAAGGTGTTCTTCCAGAACCCGGATGATCAGGCCCTGTTCCGCATGCAGCAGATTCTCTCCCCCACGGTCCCGTCGTTCGTGGTCAACGGCTCCGGCGTAGATATCGACGAGTACACCCCCGCCCCGCTGCCGCCAACCCCGCGTTTTCTCATGATCGCCAGGCTGCTGGCTGACAAGGGCGTGCGTGAGTACGTTGCCGCGGCACGTCTGGTGCGCGCCCGGCATCCCGAGGCCCTGTTCAGCCTGGTTGGCTGGATCGACGAAAACCCGAGCGCCATCGCACAGGCGGAGCTCGACGCCTGGCAGGCGGAGGGCGTCATCCGTTACCTGGGCAAGCTCGACGATGTGCGCCCCATCATCGCCGACTGCAACGTCTACGTTCTCCCCTCTTACCGCGAAGGCACTCCGCGCACGGTGCTGGAGGCCATGGCCATGGGACGCGCGATCATCACCACCGACGCCCCCGGCTGCCGCGAGACGGTGATCGACGGAGACAACGGCTTCCTTGTGCCGGTGAAGGCAGTAAGCGAGCTGGCCGCGGTGATGATGCGCCTTGTCGAAGATCCGGACCTTGCCGCGAGAATGGGTCGTCGCTCGCGGCTGATCGCCGAGGAAAAATACGACGTGCGCCGCGTCAACGCGGTGATGCTGCGGGAGATGGGCATCCGATGAGCAAGCGCCTGTTCGACATTGTCGCCGCCGCCTGCGGCCTGCTGCTGCTCGCACCGGTCATGGCCATCATCGCCTGGCAGATCCGCCACCGGCTCGGCTCGCCGGTGCTGTTCCGCCAGTGGCGCCCGGGGCGCAACGGCGTGCCCTTCGAGATCATCAAGTTTCGCACCATGCGCGATGCCGTGGATGGGCGCGGCGAGCCGCTGCCGGATGGCGAGCGCATGACGCCCTTCGGCAGCTTCCTGCGCGCCAGCAGCCTGGATGAACTGCCGGAGCTGTGGAACGTGCTGAGGGGCGACATGAGCCTGGTCGGCCCTCGGCCCCTGCTGATGGAGTACCTGCCGCTCTATAGCCAGGAGCAGTTTCGCCGCCACAGTGTCCGCCCCGGCGTCACCGGCTGGGCCCAGGTCAACGGCCGCAATGCCCTGAGCTGGGAGGAGAAGTTCCACCTGGATGTCTGGTACGTCGACCACCAGTCGTTCTGGCTGGACCTGAAGATCCTCGGCCTGACACTGCACAAGGTCCTGGCGCGCGAGGGCATCAGCGCCCAAGGCGAAGCGACCATGCCGAAGTTCACCGGCTCCAAATGACACAGCCCGCAGAACGTGGGCGCTCTGAAATCTCAGCCTGGAACCACCACGCAATGAAGATCAACGAGCTCACCGGCAAGAACGAGTGGGAGGAAGCGCTATTGAAGGCATCCCGCCACGACTTCTATCACACCTGGGATTTCCACCAGATCTCTCGCCAGAATGGCGAAGGCGATCCGCGGCTGTTCGAGGTGCGCGCACAACATGGCGGCATTCTTTTCCCCCTGCTGTCGCGCCCTATTGCGGGCTCGTCGCTGCGCGACCTGAGCTCGGTCTACGGCTACCCCTCGCCGCTGACCTACGGGCTGATCAACCGCGATGAGGTGCCTGGCCTCTGGGATGCCCTGCTCTCGCACCTGTTCCAGCGGGGCTATGTCAGCCTGTTCTCCCGATGCCACCCCTTCCTTACCCCCGAGATCCTCGGCGAGGACGCCTACTCCCACTGCGGTCGTGTCGTCGTCATCTCCCTCGACCGCTCCGAGCAGGAGCAGCGCAACGAGTACCGTACCAACCACAGGCGGGACATCAGCAGGCTGGAACAGCTCGGGGTGGTCTGCCAGCCGGAAAGTTCGGCGCGCAGCCTGGCCGACTTCATGGCCAACTACGAGGCGACCATGCGCTCGGTTGAAGCCGCACCCTATTACTTCTTCCCGAAGAGCTACTACCAGGGGCTGCTGGCGGCAAGATCCTTCGATACCCGCGTCTATTCCTGCACCCTCGGGGACAGGGTGATCTGCAGCGGCATATTCGTGTTCTGCGGGCAATTCGTGCAATACCACCTCGGCGGCACGGCTCCGGGCTTCGCCCATCTGGCGCCAACCAAGCTGATGTTCGACACGGTGCGAAAGGATGCCTGCCGCATGGGCTACAGGCATTTCTGCCTCGGTGGCGGCCATGGCAGCCAGGAGGACTCCCTGTTCCGCTTCAAGGCCGGCTTCTCCAGCGAGACCTGCGACTTTCGCGTGATCCGCAAGGTCATCAACCCCGACGAATACCAGCGGCTCTCCGCCAGTGTCGCCATCGAAACCAGCTATTTCCCCAGATACCGGGCTGCACTTCACTGAACCCGCCAGGGCGGACATGCAGGCGATTGACAGCGGCATCTACAAGGCCTGGGCCTGCAAGACCGGGAGACTGCCATGCCAGAAGGAATCTTCACCGTGTCACTCGACTTCGAGCTGTACTGGGGCGTCAGGGACAAGCGGAGCATCGAGCAATATCGGCGCAACCTGCTCGGCGTAAGGCAGGCCGTGCCCGCGATGCTGGGGGTGTTCCGCGAGCACGACGTCCACGCGACCTGGGCAGCGGTGGGCTTCCTGTTTTTCGACAGCAGGGAAAACCTGACGCAGAACCTGCCCCACCTCCTGCCCAGCTACGCGCAGAACGTGCTCTCACCCTATCCCTACATCCAGTCGAGCGACTGCCTGGAAGCAGCCTACCATTTCGCTCCCGACCTGCTGGACATGATCGCAGCCTGTGCCGGACAGGAGATCGGAACCCACACCTTCTCCCACTATTACTGCCTGGAGCAGGGCCAGACCCTCGAGCAGTTCGCCGCGGACATCAGCGCCGCCGTCGCCACAGCTCGGGCCAGGGGGCTGCCCACGACAAGCATCGTTTTCCCCCGCAACCAGTGGAACCCGAGTTATCTGGCCACCCTGAACCAGTTTGGCATCCGTTGTTACCGCGGCAACGAACAGAGCTGGATCTACCAGGCCAGCGCAGACGCACAGGAAACCCGCCTGCAACGCGCCCTTCGTCTGCTCGATGCCTACCTGAACCTGTCAGGGCACAATACCTATCAACTCGCCGAGTGCATGAGGGCCCCCCCTTTCAACTTGCCGGCCAGCCGCTTTCTGCGCCCCTACTCGAAGCATCTGGCAAAGTTCGAATGGCTGCGTCTGCGCCGCATCAAGGCAGCCATGAACGATGCGGCCATCAACGGCAAGCTGTTCCATCTGTGGTGGCACCCCCACAATTTCGGCACCAATACCGCCCAGAATATCCATTTCCTGACCCGGATCGCCGAACACTACCGCGACCTTAACTGCAGATACGGAATGCGTTCGCTGAACATGGGCGAGATTTGCCGGCTAGGGAGCAACTCTTGATGGAAAACCCACATGTCCGGGTCACCATGCTGTGCGGCAACGGACGCTCCTCGCGAATCCTCTACAACAGCCTGGCAAAACTCCCCGGCGTGCGGATCGAGCGCATCATTCTCGAGGACAGCCCCTCAGCGCTCGCACTGCTGCGCGGCAGGATTAGAAAGCTGGGCGCCGCCAAGGTAGTCGGACAACTGCTGTTCATGGCCTACAACAGGCTGCTCAGTCGGGCCTCCACCGAACGCATCCACCAACTGATGGCCGATTACGGAATCAGCGATGCAGCCTTTCCCGCCGAAGTCCTCAGCAGGGTCGACAGCATCAATAATCCCAGAACCATCGAACTACTGGAGGCGGCCAGGCCCGACGTGGTGATCGTCAACGGCACCCGCATCATCTCGGCCAGCATCCTGGCAGCCATCTCATGCCCAGTGATCAATACCCACATGGGCATCACCCCTCGCTATCGCGGGGTGCATGGTGGTTACTGGGCACTGGCCCGGGGCGACCGGGAAAACTGCGGAGTTACCGTGCACCTGATCGACCCGGGCATAGATACCGGAGGAGTGCTCTACCAGGACATCATTCACCCGGAAAGCCGCGACAACTTCAACACCTATCCCATTCACCAGTTGGCCAAGGCAATCCCCCTCGTCAAGGCAGCCCTCGACGATATTCGGCACAACCAGATACAGGTCAAACCGGGCGTTCTTCCCTCCATGCTGTGGTCGCATCCGACGCTGCTCGAATACCTCGGCAACTGGGTCAGGAGCGGGGCGAAATAACCAGTCCCCCGCCTCAGCCCCACCCTCGCCTTGTCTGGCGAAGCAATTTTCCCTCCATAAGCACTCGCCGCCATAGGCAAAGCAACCAACCGAGAGGAGCACCATCAGGGTTTCAGCATCATTATTCGAAAAAAACCACGAACAAGGACTCAGCACAGCGTTCAATTGAATATTGCGGAGCAGGTCATCATGTTGAATACCAGCTTTTCACCATGGCCATGCTTCACGGAAGAAGAGGCAAATGCGGTACGCGATGTCATCCTGTCCAACAGGGTCAACTACTGGACCGGCGAGGAATGCCACCAATTCGAGAAGGAATTTGCCGAATGGGCCGGTGCCGAATACGCCATCGCCCTGGAGAACGGCACCGTAGCGCTGGACGTGGCGCTCAAGGGACTGGGGATAGGCACGGGCGACGAGGTGGTGGTGACGCCCCGCACCTTCCTCGCCTCGGTATCCAGCATCGTCAATGCCGGAGCGGTACCGGTGTTCGCCGAGGTAGACCGCGAATCGCAGAACATTACCGCGGAAACCATCCGCGCCGTGCTGACACCGCGCACCCGTGCAGTGATCTGCGTGCACCTGGCCGGTTGGCCGTGCGACATGGACTCGATCATGACGCTGGCCGCCGAGCACGACCTCAAGGTGATAGAGGACTGCGCCCAGGCCCATGGTGCCCAGTACAAGGGCCGCTCGGTCGGTACGATCGGCCATGTCGGCGCCTGGTCGTTCTGCCAGGACAAGATCATCAGCACCGGCGGCGAAGGCGGCATGGTCACCACCAACAGCCGCGAGCTGTGGTCGACCATGTGGTCGCTCAAGGACCACGGCAAGAGTTGGGAGGCGGTGCACCAGCCCCATTCCACCCCGGGCTTTCGCTGGCTGCACGAACGCTTCGGCACCAACTGGCGGATGATGGAGGTGCAGGCGGTGATCGGCCGCATCCAGCTGCGCCGCCTCGACGCCTGGCATGCACGGCGCCTGGCCAACGCCGAGCGCATCTGGAACTGCGCCCGTCAGCTGCGCGGCCTGCGTACCCCCAGCGTTCCCGCCGACCTCGTCCACGCGGCCTACAAGTGCTACCTGTTCGTCGAACCGGGGCAGTTGGCCGTCGGCTGGGACCGCGACCGCATCCTCGGCGAGATCAATGCGCGCGGCGTGCCATGCTTCTACGGCTCCTGCTCCGAGGTCTACCTGGAAAAGGCCTTCGACAACACCAACCTGCGCCCGACCGAACGCCTGCCGGTGGCCCGCGAACTGGGCGAGACCAGTCTGATGTTCCTCGTCCACCCGACACTGACCAACGCGGAAATCGACAAGACCTGCGCGGTGCTCACCGCAGTCATGGACGAAGCCGCCTACTGACCGCATCGTGCGCCGAGTAGGCGGTCTGGCGCACTCCTGCCGCTCCTGCGAAAGTCAACCCAGAGGTTAGCCATGCTCAAGAGCAGACCCAGCGCAACGATGAAATGGACCGGAGACAGCGATGCGCGCGCCAGCGCCTCCACGCAGAATGCCTACCGCGACGACATCCAGGGCATCCGGGCGATCAGCGCGATTCTGATCGCCGTTTACCATATCTGGATCAACAAGGTGTCCGGAGGCGTGGATGTGTTCTTCGTGATCTCCGGCTTCCTGATGGCCGGCGTGCTGATCCGCCAGATCCAACAACACGACCGGATCAGGCCGCTGATCTTCTGGGGCAACCTGATCAAGCGCATTGCCCCTTGCGCCTGCACGGTACTGCTGACCACGCTGGCCATCGGCTACTTCATTGTCCCCGAACCGCTATGGAGTCAGCTGATCCGGGAAATCCTGTTCAGCGCGCTAAACCTGGAGAACATCGCCCTGATGCACTCTTCGGTCGACTATCTGGCTCGCGAGCTTCCGCCCAGCCCGGTCCAACAATTCTGGGCGCTGTCCACCCAGGTGCAGTTCTATGCACTGTTGCCGCCGGTGCTGATGCTGGCTTTCTGGATCGCCCGGAAGACAAGCCCGGCCTCGCGCACGCCGCTACTCCTGACAGTCGGACTGGTGATCCTGGCTTCCCTGCTCTACTCGATCGTGACGACCGCCCGCGAGCCGGTATCCTCCTACTTCAACCCGGCAGCACGGGTCTGGGAGTTCTTCGCTGGCGTGCTGCTCGCCCTGCTACTGCCGCGCATCCGCATCGCCGACGGGCTACGCCACCTGTTCGGCCTGCTCGGGCTGGCTACCCTGCTGCTGTTCGGCTTCCTGGCCCCCCATGATGCCCAGTTCCCCGGCTACATCGCGCTGATCCCGGTGGCCGCCGCCGTCGCGCTGATCATCACCGGCAGCGGCCCGGTCCAGTCCGTCGCCAACCGCTGGCTGGCCAGCCGTCACCTGTCCGGCCTCGGCAAGATTTCCTTCGGCATCTACCTCTGGCACTGGCCGCTGCTGGCCTTTTCCCTGGAATACACGGGCACCAGCCGCCTCGGCCTGCTCCACGGCCTGCTTATCATTGCACTGGCGATAGTACTGGCGATGGCGACCCACAGGTTCGTCGAGGAGCCGATCCGCAACCACCGATACGCCTCGCGTCGGGTGTGGGTGCCCTATTTCATCGGCCTGCTGCTGCTCAGCCCGGTACTGGCCAGCGCCGCCACCTGGAATTACTACATTCGCAACGTTGTGGCCGAGGAGAAAGGCAGCAACGCCCGGCTGATCGGACCCGAGGACTTCGCCCCAGCGCAGGTGCAAGCCAGGACCGGCCAGCTATCCGAAGCGCACCTGATCACCGCCAAGATGATCCTGCCAGCCTCCTATCAGGGTAACTGCCATCAGGAGATCACCCGCCCCGAGGTGGTCTCCTGCGCCTACGGCGACACCCAAGCCACGACCACCGTGGCGCTGGTTGGCGGCTCGCATGCCACCCAGTGGCTACCGGCCCTTGACCGCATCGGCAAATCCAACGGCTTGAGGGTTCTCAACATCACCAAGAAGGAATGCCCGTTTGGCGCCACCGAGGGCGGCCATCCCTCGTGTGCCGAGTGGAACCGCCGCCTGATCGAAACCCTCGCCGACCTCCGCCCGCAGGTGGTGATCACCAACTCGACCAGCACCACCAACCCGAAGATCCTCGAGTACGTGCCACCGACCTACCTGGAACAGTGGCAACGCCTTGAGCAACTGGGCATCCCGGTGATCGGCATACGCGACAACCCCTCGCTCGGCTTTGACCCGTCGACCTGTGTGGCTCGCCACCGGGATGACCTGCTGACCTGCAGCAAGCCGCGCGCCAAGTCGCTGGCCGAGCGCGACCCGGCGCTCGAGTACCTGGATGAAATCGGCAACTTGCATACAGTGGACATGAGCGAGTTCCTGTGCACCGCTGAGCAGTGCCTGACCGTCACCCATGACTTCCTCATGTACCGTGACGGACATCACCTCAACCCGCGCTACGTGCTCGCCCTGACTGGCCGGCTGCAGGAGCGACTGGCCCAAGCGGTGCCGGAACTCTTCACGCGCTGAAGTCTGCGGATTCCACGCTGATCCGGATGCCGATTCAAACGAAACGAGCGGGAAGCTGCATTCAGCTTTCGAGGCGCTGTCTTGGCCTGTCGGGGAAGATCCGATCAAGGGCAGTGTCGGATAGGTTGAAGCAGTCCTGCATTGTGCTGGACAACGCATCTCTCCAGTCGAGAAGCACCGGGAGATCACGGTCCTCTTGCAAATGGGCGGCGCCCAAGCCATCGAAGCCAGACAGCATGCGGCCACCGCGCACTGCGCCACCGGCCAGCAGCAGCAGGCCGCCATGGCCATGATCGGTGCCGCCAGTTCCGTTTTCACGCACTGTGCGACCAAACTCACTGCAGACCAGGACGCGTGTTTTTCGCCACTCGCTGGCCCCCAGCTCTTGGCGCAGGGCGACAATCCCCTCGCCCAAGGAGGCCAGTGCACGGGCCAGAAGGTCCTCCTGGTCGGCGTGGGTATCGAATCCGGCCACATCGACGAAGGCCAGGCGCAAACGCGGATTGTGGCGCAGAACTCGAGCCATGTTTCGCGCCATCCGCGCAAAGCGGGAAACAGCTGCGGCCCCTCGGCCTGCGGAGCGCTCCATGCTGCCGTCGGCCAGAGCGGAGGCAACGGTCGCTTCGGTAGCGATCGCCTGCTCCAAGGCCTCGCCAGTAGGTTCACCCGCATGCGCCTGGCGAAGAGCCTCGAGAAGGCGACCGGAGGGCAGGTTGAAGCTGCTCGACTCGAGCGGTGCAATTTCCGGCATCGCCACGCCCTGGAAAGCCAGGGGTATTCCGCTGGTGAAGCTGATGGCGTCGTGCTTTTCGCCCAGCTCGCTGGCGGCACGCGACATGAAGCCGGATGGGCCTCGAGTGCGTCCGGTGCCCAGCTCGAAGATATCCTGCGCCTGGAAATGGCTGCGGCTCTGATCGATGGTGCCGGCACAAGGTGAGAAAGCCAGCTCGCCCGCCTGGAAGAGTTCGGCCAAGGCGGTACAGGAGGGATGCGCCGCGAAGCCGCTATCCCCCAATGGAACTCCCTGGGCCAGCACGGCACGGGTCAAGGTTGGGCGCAGCAAGGCCAGCTGCGGATCCGCTACGGGAGAAAAGGCGAACAGCCCATCGAGGCCGCCACGCAGGAAGATGACCAACAGGCGGCCCGTGTCTTCGCTCCCCCCCTGCCAAGCCCAGGCACGTCCCAGCGACAAGCCGCCGCAGGCCAACGCTGCCTTCAGGAAATCGCGTCGATCGATTGGCATATCAACGCCTCATGAACTCGGGAGAAGACAGCAGCAAGGTGCTCTTCTCGACAGAAGTCAGCCCGCGGAGCGAGCGCTGTGTCATCACGCGAGGTTCCCCGATCGCCTGCTCGATCCGCAGTCGATCGGCCGTGCAACCCGATGGTTGTTCAAGTTGTCGACGGGAGGGACTGCCGGTCGTCCCCGGCTGTTCGAACTGCACCCGTCCCCGGGCTACGTCTCTGGCGAAGCGGATACGTTGCGCCACTGTCAGCGGAGACAACCAATCCTTTTCCTGCGTCCCGTAGCCATCGGGCGTGGTACGTCGCATCGGCAGTTGGTCCATCTTGCTGACTGCGGCGAACAGCGCCTGAGAGTTGCTGACGGGCAGATCCCCACACACCGCACGGGCCACCGACAGCACATAGTCGATGGGCTCCTTGAACTTGTTCGGAGCCTGTAGAGAGGCACGGAACGCTGGCGACTCGAATAGCGCGAAGAGGGTTGCCGAGATCCGACCGCCGCTGTTGCGGAAGGCATCGGTCATGGCTACCACGACCTCCACTGGCGGAGAATCGTCGAGAAAGCGTTGGGCCAGCTTGGTGGCGACGTGCCGGGCAGTCGACGGATGCTCGGTCATCAGCTGCAAGGCACGATCTATTTCCGCCAGACCTTCGCCGGCCGGAAAATCCTTGCCCAGAAAGCGCTTGGTGCCGAAATCATGGCGGCGAGGGTCGAACAGGAAATAACCGCGGCGCACTGCACCCACTTGTGCCAGCTCCTGCGCAGAGACATCGGCGCGATAGACATCCGAGCCGGTGATGATACGGGCCAGGGCCTGTACGTCTCGCTGGTCATAGCCGCCGTCGACCCCCAGGGTGTGCAGTTCCAGCAGCTCGCGGGCCAGGTTTTCGTTGATGCCGATCCGTTTGCCGCGGCTAATTGCGTGGCGACCAAGCCTGGAGTCCGGGGCCAGCGATTGATCATTGTCGAGATAGATCTGCATCGCGGGGTGGAAGAAGCTGGCGCGCAGCAAGGCCTCGAAGGAATCGGCCTGCATTGCATCGGCCATGCTGCGGATATAGTCGCCTACCAGCAGTTTGTTCCGCCCTTTACCGGCAAACACCGAAAAATGATTGAGCCAGAACGACAGCAACGCCTCATGTCCCGGATTGTCGCTGTTGGCCATCACCAGCAGACGACGCTCGACCTGCAGGCGGCCATAGTCGCTGAAACGCTGGTTCATCGCCAGGCGACCCGGGATATCCCCCGCAGGGGGGATCGCGTTGCCACCAGGACCGTAGCGGCTCCAGACGGTATCGAAGGGATCCCCGGCCAGTTCGTCCGCCAGTGCGTCGACTGGCGCGGGCAGCGCCGATGTCTCGCGAATCGCTCGCATCAGGTATTGGCGAGGCGTCTGCCCGGTTGTCGCGGCAAGCGTGAGCGGTGTCGGGCCATAGCCGAAGCGGGAGAGCATGGCTCTGGCCTGCACTTCGCTCATCGGCTGGTCCAATGCGACGGGGGCGGCAGCCAGCTCCAACGCCTGCAAGCCAATCAGGGCAAGCAATAGCTGAAGGAAGTGCAGGAGGTTTTTGCCCATCGCAACCGCTCTCTCCGTCAGCCTCGGTTTTCAGAGATGTCCATCAGGGGCGATTGCCGCTCACCAACATGGCCGCCCTGCGCACTTCGGGCGCCGCCGGTTCGTTCACCTCGTCCTGGCAGTGCAGCCAGTCGACATTGGCATCCGGGGTATAGCCGCTGACGATCCGGCACAGCAGTTCACGCACGTGCGGGTAGTCGTCCACGCGGATCGCCTGGACCATCTCGACCATCAGCGCCTTGAGCTCCTCCCACGGCATGCAGGCCTCGTTGGCACGCATGATCATCGGATGCTCGGTAGGCAACACGTTGTCACCGATCAACAACTCCTCGTACAACTTCTCCCCTGGGCGCAGGCCGCAGAACTCGATGTCGATGTCGCCATTCGGGTTCTCCGCCGAGCGCACCGTCAAACCGGAAAGATGCACCATCTTCTCCGCCAGCTGCGCAATCTTCACCGGCTCGCCCATATCCAGCACGAACACGTCTCCGCTTTCCCCCATCGAGCCCGCCTGGATCACCAGCTGCGCCGCCTCCGGAATGGTCATGAAGTAACGGGTCATTTCCGGATGCGTCACGGTAATCGGCCCGCCGCGCTTGAGCTGCTCGCGGAACAGAGGAATCACCGATCCGGATGACCCCAGTACGTTGCCGAAGCGCACCATGATGAAACGGGTGCGATTGGGCTGCGCCGGCAGGCCCGGTTCGCCGTACAACGCCACCGACGCTTCGTGGGCCAGGCCCTGCAGCACCAGCTCGGCCATGCGCTTGGTGCTGCCCATCACATTGGTCGGACGCACCGCCTTGTCGGTGGAAATCAGCACGAAGTTGCGCACCCCGGCACGCAGAGCCGACTGGGCGGCATACAACGTCCCCAACGTGTTGTTGAGCACCCCTTCGGCCACATTGTGCTCGACCATCGGTACATGCTTGTAGGCCGCGGCATGATAGACGGTGTCCACTTTCCAGCTCTGCATCACCTCGAGCATACGTACCGGATAGCGAACCGAGCCGAGGGTCGCCACCAGCTGCACCGGCAGGTTGGCCTGACGGATACGCTGCTCCAGCTCGAGCTGGATGCTGTACAGGTTGAACTCCGAATGATCGAAGAGGATCAGCACCGTGGGCTCGCCATCGAGGATCTGCCGGCACAGCTCGGCACCGATCGAGCCGCCAGCGCCGGTCACCATCACCACCTGGCCTCGGATACACCGCTCCAGCAGTTCGGTCTTGGGCGCCACCGGATCGCGACCGAGCAGATCGGCGATGTCGACGTCCTTCAGGTCCTCGACCTTGACCCGACCGCTGGCCAGATCCGCGATATCCGGCATCGAGCGCACCGCCAGGGGATAAGACTGGAGCATGTTCAGAATCTCGCGGCGACGCGCACGGGAAGCCGATGGAATCGCCAGCAGGACCTCCTCGGCGCCGGTTTCCTTCAGGATGCGTTCGAGCAGGCTCGGCGGATACACCGGCAGGCCGGCAATCACCCGATGGGCCAGTTGCGGGTCATCATCGATGAAGGCCACCGGGCGCCGGGCACGCCCCATGCTCAGCGCATGGGCCAGCTGGTTGCCAGCCAGACCGGCCCCATAGATCGCCACCTTGGGCAAGCCGGCATGGCTCTTGTACGAGCGACTCCGCAGGTTGTACCAGTCCCCCGTGAAGTACTGACGCATGGCGATGCGCAAGCCACCGATCAGCAGCAGACTCAGCAACCAATAGTTGAAGATCACCGCAGGCGGAATCACCCCACCCGTGATGCCACCGAGGAAGACCAGCAAGACCAGCAGCAACGCAGAAAGGGTCACCGCCTTGGTGATCGTCAACAGCGCCGCGTTGCCGAGGCGGCGCATCACTGCCCGGTACATCCCCAGGCGAATGAACAATGGCAAGGCCACCGCCGGTGCGGCCAGAAACAACCAGACATGGCTGGTGAACGGTTGAATCAGGCGCGCGTCATCCAGGCGCACATAGAAGGCAAGCCACAAAGCCAGCCATATCAGCGGGACATCCACCGCAACTTGCAACAAACGCTTCCTGGCAGGGGATAGCGTCAACAGACGCTGGCGTAGCGAACTCCGATTCCCGCTCATGAAAACCACCTTTGCCCACACAGAGGAGAAGCCTCCAAGGGAACGGTAGCCCACCTGAAGTCATTTTGCCGCCACGCACAGCAAAACCAAAACCAGCAAAAACAACATACGTCAACAAACCGACAAAGGATGCACTGGATGGCACAATCCTTGAAAATGATGCAGATTGAGCCAGACGGCGCATATCAGAGCGCCGCCATCAACCCGAAAGGCAAAGGCAAGGACGGAAAGATCGCATGAGCAGCAGCCTCACGCCGGAACAGCCACAGAATCGACAGCCGCACGCCTGGTATCTGGTCCAGTGCAAGCCGCGCCAGGACGAGCGCGCCGAGGAAAACCTGCTCCGCCAGGGCTACACCTGCTACCGCCCGCGGCACAGTCGCGAACGCCTGCTGCGGGGGCAAAAGCAGCTGGTCGAGGAATCCCTGTTCCCCGGTTACCTGTTCATCCAGCTCAGCCAGCTGGACAACTGGGCCCCGCTGCGCTCCACCCGCGGCGTCAGCCGGGTGGTCGGCTTCGGCAACCAGCCGCTGGCCGTCAGCCCAGAGCTGATCGAACGCCTGCAGCAACGCTGCAGCGCCCCCACCCCCAGCCCGCTGCTCGAGTCCGGCGACAAGGTACGCCTCAACAACGGCCCTTTCGCCGAGCTGGAGGCCATATTCCTGTCGATGGATGGTAACGAAAGGGTGGTATTGCTGATGAACATCCTGCACCGCGAACAGAAAGTCCGCGTGCCGCTGTCAAGCATCCAGAAGGCTGAATAAAGGGAAAAATGCTTACAGACAAAAGATTGTCACACACGGCACAATAATAGAGATTTTGAATATAGACCCAGGGACCGGGCGCACCAGCAAGTCCCTTTACAACATCTGCCCTCAGCCCTGTGCCCGCCCAGCGCACACAGGGCTGAGCTGTGTACGCGAAAAACACGTTCTCAGGATCCGACGGAAAATCCTGGGGCGGTAGCGTGCCTGAAAAAAACTGCGGCACCACTGGACACTGTTAACGGACTGACACCATGGCCTACCCGCAAATCCTGCATCACGGTGCCGCCCACGGCGTTACCGGCTCCTGCCACCAGCTGCTGATGGATCAACAGCATAGCCTGCTGATCGACTGCGGGCTGTTCCAGGGCGCGGAAACCTCGTCCGACGGCCTCAGCAATGCCAGCCAGCTACAGGTCGACTTCGATACCAGCAACATCAGGGCGCTGATCGCCACCCATGTGCACGTCGATCACATCGGCCGACTACCCCAGCTGCTCGCAGCCGGCTTCAAGGGGCCGATCCTGTGCAGCGAGCCCTCGGCCAAGCTGCTGCCGCTGGTGCTGGAAGACGCCTTCCGGCTCGGCATCAGCCGCGACGCCAAACTGCTCGAGCGCTACCTCAAGCTGATCGAAACACGCACCATTGCCCTGCCGTACAAGACCTGGTTCAAGATAGTCGACAATCCGCAACTGCACGCACGCATCCGCCTGCAACGTGCCGGGCACATCCTCGGCTCGGCCTACGTCGAATGCGACCTGCACTATCGTCAGAGCGGCGAGAAAAAACGCATCGTCTTCTCCGGCGACCTCGGCTCGACCCACACCCCGCTACTGCCGGCGCCGAAGTCGCCCTGGCAGGCCGACACTCTGATCCTGGAGAGCACCTACGGCGATCGCGCCCACGAGTCTCGCGCCACCCGCCGCAAGCGGCTGCAGGGCGTGCTCGAAAAAGCCCTGGCCGACAACGGCACCGTGTTGATCCCGGCCTTCAGCATCGGCCGCACCCAGGAGTTGCTGTACGAACTGGAAGACATCATCCATCGGATGAAGTTCGATAGCGCAGACTCCCCAGCGCCGCTGACGGAACAGGCGACAAGCTCAAAAACAACCCACTGGCCCAATCTGCCGATCATCCTCGACTCGCCGCTGGCCAGCCGCTTCACCGAGGTCTACCAGCAGTTGCAGCCGTTCTGGGACAAGGAAGCACTCAAGCGCGTCGGCCAGGGTCGCAACCCGCTCAAGTTCACCAACCTGCTCACCGTCGACAGCCACAGCGATCACCTGAGCATGGTCCGCCACCTGGCACAGAGCGCCCGCCCGGCCATCGTCATCGCCGCCAGCGGCATGTGCAGCGGCGGGCGCATTGTCGATTACCTCAAGGCCATGCTCGGCGACCCGCGCCACAACGTGCTGTTCGTCGGTTACCAGGCCAAGGGCACGCCCGGCCAGATCATCCAGCAGTACGGCCCGCGCGGCGGCTACGTCGACCTGGATGGCGAGCGCATCGACATCCGCGCCGGCATCGAAACCCTCGGCGGTTATTCGGCACACGCCGACCAGCAGGGTCTGGTCAACTTCGTGACCCGCATGCGCCACTGGCCCAGCGAAATTCGCCTGGTGCATGGCGAGGATGGCGCCAAGGTGCAACTGGCCCAGGCTTTGCAACAGCGTTACCACCACCATGAGCGGAGCCTGACGATTCATACCGGTCTGTAGAAAAAAACCTTCAAGCCGATAAGTCATCTCAGCCGCACTGAACAACCATGAAACACCCCCCTTGCCAGAACTACGGCAAGGTCAACTGCTGCAAATAACGAGGACGTTAAACATGCGCAAAACCCTTACTGCACTTTCCATCGCCCTGGCGCTGGCTTCCGGCCAGGTCATGGCCGACCAGAACACCGTCGGCGCCATGCGCTCGGCCGGCATCGCCCTGACCCCGGCACAGACCCAAGCCCTGGCCACCGCTGAGGGCGAAGCCCTGGTAGCAGCCATTGCCGCCGTGGTCGCCGCCAATCCGGAAGCTGCTGCTGCCATCGTCGCCGCTGCCGTTGCCGCCAACCCGACCCAGGCTGCCGCCATCACTGGCGCCGCCGTTGCCGCTGCTCCGGCTCAGGCCGCTGCCGTAACCTCCGCTGCCGTAGCTGCCGCTCCGGCACAGGCTGCTGCCATTACCACCGCTGCCGTAACCGCAGCCCCGGCCCAAGCTGCCGCCATCACCAGCGCCGCCGTAACCGCGGCTCCGGCCCAAGCTGCCGCCATCACCAGCGCCGCCGTTGCCGCGGCTCCGGCCCAAGCTGCCGCCGTTACCGCTGCCGCTACCACTGCAGCTCCGGCACAAGCCGCAGCCATCAGTGCCGCCGCTGCAGCCGCATCCACTGCCTCCACCGGCGGCGCTGAAGGCGGTGGCGCAGGTGGTACCACCACTACCACCAACACCTCCAGCACCCCGT
>RCUR01000078.1_pt1 | contig 30248 bp, 41 predicted proteins | sample 2166151 | NCBI WGS metagenome assembly RCUR01 (sample SAMN09932785, study PRJNA488358) | compost metagenome | isolation source: compost soil in an enriched community | place: Germany: Experimental Botanical Garden
TACCGAGGATGTAGTAATTTTGGACGGGGGTTCAAATCCCCCCAGCTCCACCAAATACCGGTCCAACAGTGACCAACGAAGTCCAAGAAACCCGCACAGCGTAAGGCTCTGCGGGTTTTTTGTTGTCCAACGCATTCCAAAGATATTCACTGCCATCCAGCAAAATTGGTAACATCTATCGTAACACCTGCGTTTGACACCATTTTTAGGTGTTACTGTTGAGAGGATGTCATGAGCAAAGACAAGCTAACCGATTCCAAGTTGCGAGCCGCTAAGCCAGCAGAGAAGGAATACAACCTTGGTGATGGTAGTGGGTTAAGCCTTAGGGTTAGGCCAGACGGGGTTAGACTCTGGTTATTCAACTACTACAGGCCTGCGGACAAGAAGCGAGCAAACATCAGCTTTGGACCCTACCCTGATGTCTCATTGGCTGCTGCTAGACAAAAACGCAGTGATGCTCGAACCCTGCTTGCTCAGGGAGTGGATCCCAAGGTTTACCAGCAAGAGCAGACTGCCATCAAACAAGCTGAGCAAGTTGCCAATGAAAACACTTTTGAGCGTATGGCTAAGCAATGGTTGGAGCTGAAACGACACGATGTGAGCGAAGCTTATGCCGCTGATTCGTGGCGTTCCCTTGAGCTGTATGTGCTGCCATTCATAGGGGCTATCCCTATCGACCAGATCCGTGCCCCCAAGGTGATCGAGTTACTGCGCCCCCTTGAAGCCGATGGCAAGCTGGAGACCGTGCGTCGCTTGTGCCAACGCATCAACGAGATTCTCGACTACAGCGTCAATCATGGTCTGCTCGACGCCAATCCCTGCGCAGCTGTCCGCAAGGTGTTCAAGAAACCAGCCAAAAAACACATGCCGACCCTCAAGCCTGATGAGCTGCCGTTATTGATGACCGATATTGCTAATGGGCGGCTAGACCCCACCACCCGCAGCCAGATTGAATGGAGCCTTCATACCCTCGTGCGCCCAGGTGAATCAGCGGGTACTCGTTGGGATGAGATCGACTTCGAGAACAAGGTATGGAACATCCCCGCGGAACGTATGAAGATGGATCGCCCACATCGTGTACCACTGACTCGTCAAGCACTCGCACTGTTACAACACATGAAGCCAATCAGTGGTCACCGCCCATTCGTGTTCCCAGGTCGACGTGATCCACTTGGCCATGTTAACGAGCAAAGTGCTAATGCAGCACTGAAACGACTTGGTTATGGTGGGCGACTGGTTGCACATGGCCTGCGTTCACTAGGCAGTACCACGCTAAACGAGCAGGGCTTTAACCCAGATGCCATTGAAGCTGCATTATCCCATGCCGACGAAAATGAGATCCGCCGTGCTTACAACCGTTCAGATTATTTCGAACAGCGCGTGAAGATGATGCAGTGGTGGAGTGATCATATCGAACAGGCAAGCCAAGGAAACATTTCTATGGCCACTGGCAATAGAGGGCTACGAATGGTGGGAAAATAGGGGAAAATAAATTTCTCTATGTAAGCGCCGGATAATCTGTAGAAGTTCAGACTTGATCTGACAGTGACCCGCTTTACGGATGCAGAGCGGTCAGATCAGTCTTATCAACCACCGATTAGATGAGGAAGTCATCCAGCTGACGACCTTGCTCAAGTTGTTCACCCAAGAACTTGGGTGTCCGGCCCTGACCGGTCCAGGTTTTCTCTACGCCATTTTCAACATAACGGTATTTCGGGGGACGAGGCGCTCGTTTAGCTTTGGCTGCATTCGCAGCGACCGGAGTACTGCCTACCAACTCAGCCGGGTCAATACCAGCCTGAGCCAGCATCTCCTGAAACTCAGCCAGCTTTTGCAGATGCTCAGCATTGGCGGCTTGTTCTTTCTGTGCCAACTCTAACCTCTCCAGATAAATCATTTCGATTTTCTCGTGGGCTTCCTTGACTTGCTCCAAAGACAAATCACGAAGGGTGGCTCGCAGGCTCCGAATGTTCAACAGCACTTTCAAAAACTCACTCATTAGATGCTCCAATTCACGTTTTAAATAAATTATATGTAGGTTTTAAGTCAGACGTTAATACACAACCTATCTTCGCATTCTCCTGTCGTATTCAGCATTAATTAAATCTTCAATAACTTTATTGAACTTTTTATTGTCAATTTCTGCCAATGCGGACAACCGTTGTTTAACTTTAGTGCTGAGCAGGTAAGATGACGGTGTTCGATCTTTCTGCTTCTCTAAAAACCTTTTTTTTGCGCAGGCACGAGATAGGTTTGCCATCAATGATTCTTTTATTAAATCGTTCTGTAACAAATCATAAAACAATACCAACGCATCACTGTGAATACCATTCAAGTCATCTGAGGACTTACCTCCAAGACTTATCCATTCAGGCTTTTTCCCTTCTAGATATTTTCTTTCCAGATATCCCCAAGCCCATACCACCTTATCGTCATTTCGACGGACCCAATCAATCATTTTATAATCACGCTCTACGATTTTCCAACGGACTAGATGAGCTGAAAATGTAGCTTTTGGGAATACGCCGATGTCAGCACAGCGTTCGATATATTTTGTCAGTTCTGCCTTGGATAGACGGCTGTCAAGATCGTCTCGGAATGAACCATTTTTCACATCGTTGAAAAAAGCCCCTCCAAATATCTCATTGTGAGGAGGTTGCTCATTCGACTTAATTGCAGCACGCATCGATGCAAAGGTGTAGCGCCTTGCTCTCTTATCTTTGAGCAATAATGACATTATTTTGCCATCTATAACAACTTTGTTATAGAAAGCCAACATAAACTTTCTGATGCGAGAGGGCGTGCTGAGTTCGACCTCATCAAATTCAATGCACTGAGAATGCATGAGCTCACGAAATAAAACCCTCCCTCCGTGAGTATCTCTTGCGATATTGGATACGAGTATATCCAATGCAGCTCTCATCTCATCGAGAGATATTCTTATTGCATCCTTACACCTTATAAACGGAAAAATAAATTCATTAACAATTAACGCATTGTAAAGAAAAAATGCCTCTCTACCACTCCAGCTATAGCCACTCATTCTTATTTACCAGTCACCAAAAGTTCTCGTAACAACTACAGCCAGTGGAAATAAAAGTCAATATAAAATCGATCAATTATTAATGAATCTCATTCAATTTAAGATTCTTTTGTCATGGAATTCTTAGGGTGTTTTTTTGGTGCTATGGAGCGCTCATTACTCGAGCAGAATGGGTTTGGTAATCAGCAGTCATGCACCCTCTTTTATGCAGGGGCTATGCCTCAGTTTCTATTGTCTAATGGCCCTATTAGGCCATACTTGCTCACTCTAACTACACGCACATCCAATAACCTCTTGGTATCGTAAAGAGGCATGCAGCTAAAAAATTACTACGTGGATTATCTACTGAGCAAAACCCAACCCTCAGGAGTACATCCATGAACAACCCCATCAAAGTCCTGCGCATTAAAGACCTCATTAGCAAAGTCGGCATGGCTCGTTCGACCATATACGACCGTGTCAACCCAAAGTCGCCTCGCTATGACAGCACCTTTCCCAAACCCATCAAACTGGGGTTATCTGCTGTCGGTTGGCTAGAGCATGAAATTGATGCTTGGGTCGAAAACCTGATAAACCAAAGAGAAGCCTAATTTACACCTTCATTACCTCCATAACTTGCAACCATCAAAAAGAGCATATTAATACATTGAAGGAGGCAATAATGTATTTTCTGCTTATATATGGAAATCCAAGTTTCAACACATACTTCGGGTGACTGACCATTAAGGTATATTTATTATTGGTCATTACACTCTGTTGAACACTACACCAATATCATGACATTCGAGTCATTACTACATATCCATCCCATTAGTTACTACAATCATCTAATACATCGTTATAGCTTCACTACCTCAGTGAAACTACTCAACTAAGCAATCCAATAAACATCCCATCACCCACCATTAGGTGGTGATATTAACCGTCACCATTTGATCGCTCCCCCTGATATACGCGAGTGTCTATCACATCGCGTAGGGGCAACCTTGCCTAAAAGAGAATCGCTATGTTTAATTCAACCCAACTGACACACATCATTGAACTTGTAGAAAACATGAGCATTGACACCGTACCAATGGTCACCGTGATAAAATCTCGTCGAGAAGGGGTTTACTTGACCAGTAAAACTAAAGGCCTGCTTGATGCCTTGGATGCTGTGGGTGACTATTTCTGTAGTCACACATATATTTCATCCGCGCATCCCACTGTGGCACTATTCCTAAGCCATATGCAACATGTGCATGGGCTAGCTCGTATCAATCGGAGGACGTTAAATGAAAACACAGCTAACGAACTGGCCAAGAATATCAACGACGCATTGAATCCATTCCACCAAGAGCTGTATGGAAAGCAACACCAGAAAAAGTTGAGTAACCTGTTGCGTGTTGCCCCCCGCAACAGCCAGAGTATCGACAAGTATATTCCAATCCTGTTTCTTAAATATGCCAAACTACTGTTTGTTCGCTTGGATATTGGATATAGAGAAGATATTTATTATCGTCTTTCCGCCGATGATGCCATTGATGATCGCAGACGTTATCTGACCCTCATCAAGAAGCGCTTCCCGCACATGGTGGGGTATATCTGGAAGATGGAGTATGGCAAGGACCGTCGCTTCCACAGCCACCTGACATTGATCTTCAACGGTGCCTATCATCAGCAGGATGGCTCACTGGGCCTATTACTAGGGAAGTATTGGGAAGATTGCACCCATGGTCTTGGCACCTATTACAACTGCGCCAACCGGCGGCGGCAGTATCAAGAGTGGGACACTGATGGGATAGGCATGGTGCATTGGGATGATGAAAAAAAACAGGAGAAGCTGTTCAAGGCGCTCGAGTATCTGACCAAGCCTGATGAGTTGATGTTAGCTACTCTCCCGTCCCCGCGTCGTACCTTCGGTCGCATGGAGATCCCCGAAGCAAGTCGCCGTCGGGGCCGCCCACGCATCAACCGTTCAGGGTTGCCGGTGCTGATCTAGTTCGATTGAAAAGGATCTCAGATAGATATTATCAAGGGAGAGTAAACAGATATCGCTGTGAAGCTGCTTGGGAGCGCCATTACGGCCTCCCAAGTTATCGACCCTGGCATCGGCTGTCAGTGAGTCACTGATGCTCACAGAGAGGTATTAAGGTGCTAATCGCGCCACCAGTTTATCAACCACCTCAATCACCAGCTCTCTGTCAGCTGTATCGAGTTTGGCTAACTGCTGGCTGAGCACTATGCCCTGTTCGGTAGGGCGGTTGCTGGTTTCACGCAGGAAGTCTGCCAGCTCACACTCAAACAGCTGGGCGAGCTCTGCCAACCGCACCACGGTCGGCACCACTTTTCCCCGCTCCATCCGGGAAACCGCTTCCATCCCGATATCCAGGTGCTCTGCGACTTGATCCTGGGTCAGCCCCGCTTGTTGGCGTTGCCGTCCAATCGCTTTACCGACGCTCTTGGCCAGTTCTTCAAAGTTGACGTCTGTCATAAGTCCTCCAGTCAGCACGTATGCTTGACCATGGACTCGTTGACATTAAGGGCGTTTTGAGTTGAGACTGGGCACCACGGGTTGAATTTGTTTGAATATATAGATTGAAACTGGAAAGGAGAGTCTTCTACACGGCATAAATTCCAACCCACTTTCTTCAGTGGCGCTTGGCTAGCTGCCAGCGCACTCGCTGACATTACCTGTATGACCCCGCTTACCCGAGAGGCCTGCCTCATCGGTCAGGCACCCTTTTGTCCTTTTCATGTTACAGGAGACCACACATGAAACGCTATCTTATCGCTGCTGCAGTGCTTGCTGCCTCAGCGGTTATCTATACCAGTGCCTCTGACGGCGCCAAGGCGTCACCACCAGAATTCAAACTCGATCTGTTCTACAACTCACTGGGCCGTCCCCAGTTACAGGTAACGTCCCTCAATGATGCAGTCACCATCAAGAAGATCCTCATCAACCGAGGAAAGTGTGTGGCAGTCGGTCCCTACGGGGTAGACCGCACGTTCCCTGTATCACTCAAATACAGCCAGCGAACCCAGTTCTCCCTTATTCCGGGTACCTGCAACTTGCTCGAAGCCACCGTATTCACCAACCAGGGTGAAGCGGCTTACACATTCCAGTAGGAGGTTCATCCATGCCATTAATTCTGCTGTGGGTAGGGCTGGCGTTACTGCTGGGGTTTGTTGCTGCTGGTAACGGCCGCTCTTTTTGGGGCTGGTTCATTCTCGGGTTAATTATCGACCCCATTCTGGCCGGACTGCTGTACTGGCTTATTAGTAAAGACTGATGGAGAGACACATGACGACACTGTTCACCCAGGCATTACGAGCAGCCACGCTGGGGCTGCTGCTCAGCTGTTCGATGGCAACCTTCGCTGCCGATGGCGCGCTGGAGATTGAGACAAAGGTGCCTGCCAGCCTGAGCGGGAAGCTTAGCTACGCCAGCATGAAGTACTGGGTCGAGGTGCCAGGACAAGGGGATGTTGAGATATGGACCGATGATGAGGCTTACACCGCCTTGATTGACCTGGTAGGAACACAAGTGTCGCTTGAGGGAGCCATGGTGACCTTCACCGATGGCAGCGTCTATTTTCAGCCCAAGCTGACGAAGCCCTCGACCGGATTCACGGTGCGCAAAAATGACGAGGTAAACTTCGATGTGCTGCTCGATGGTGAGCTACTGACTCATCACGACAGTTATGCTGGTGTCGATGTGGCCCACCAGTTCGCCATACCCGATGGTCAGGTCGCGCTGATTGAACTGTTCAGTGGTGGCGTGGGCTGCCCCGTGCTCTACCAGTTAGTTGTGGCCAGACAAGATTCACCCACCATGATATCAAGCGAGTTTGGGACCTGTAGTGACCAAGGCAAGCTGAGCCCAGACACCAACGGCTTTACCCTCAACCTGCCTGGCAATCCTAGCGAGCGCTGGGCATGGGATGCCAGTAGCCTGACGCTGCGCAAGCAATCCTGACCACCACCCACTCACCACCATCAGGGCACCTTCGGGTGCCCTGTGTGTTTATGCCGCATCTCGTTTAAGGAACTGTCCATGCCATTACTACAACCGGGGGACCACCTCGTTTCCCCCCATACCGGCTACCAACACCACGGCCTCTATCTGGGAGACCATCAGGTCATCCACTATCTAGGCTTCAGTGCCGGTGAACAGTCTGGCCAGATAACCATCACCTCTTTGTCTGAGTTTTGCCAGGAGTACGATTACTACATCCAGCACCATGGGGCGCGTGCCTACAACCGGGAGGAGAGCATGGACCGTGCCTATTCTCGCCTCGGGGAGGCGCACTACAGCACCCTCTTTAATAACTGCGAGCACTTCGTGCTCTGGTGCATTGAGGGCTTTCACTACAGCAAGCAGATTAACCAGCTGATTGCGACCGGGTGGATGGCCCATCAGGCGCTGCACACCGTGGCGATTCAGCCCACCACCTCAACACTCGCAGGGCTGGCCACCAGCACCATGCTAAGTACGTCTACTCGTACAGTGCTCGCGGCAACAGCGAGTTCGCTGCTGAGCACCACTGCGGTCCCTATCACGCTTTCCCTCGCCGCTACCTACGGCCTCTACCGCGCCTGGCGTTGGCTCAGGGATTAATGCTCCTCACTCTCGATACAAAAAGGACACACCATGATGACCATGCCATTTCACTTGGCAGGGATGGCCCTGCCGATTTCCCCCGCGCTACCTGACTTGCTGCGCAGCGTTGTGCGAGAACAACCGCTTGACCTCACCCACCTCTCGACCCTGACTTTTAACTTTCGCAGCCCCGGCTACAGTGCCGAAATGGGAGGTGTCCATCCCGTAGAGCTGCGACTGATTCGGGGATTGTACGGCTGGGTTTTCGATTACATCACCGACTTCAGTTATCAGGGGCTCGGCCAGGATGCCGAGCTCGGCAAGGAACTCGACTTCAACCTCTCCTGCGACGAGCACTATCTGCAGGGCTGGGGGCCACAGCCCGGCGTGGAAGCGCGGGAACTGTTCGCAATGTGGCAGAGCAATTTCATTAGCTACGCCCGGTTGGGGTATTTCACCGTCACGGTCAGCGGGGATTAGGAGGTGTGTGATGACTAACGAACTGCCGCTCTCCCACACCTCACGCCAGTGGCTGGGGCTGGTCGCGGCCAAAGCCAAGCTGCAGCCAACTCGCCGGGGTGAGCGCTGGTTGCTGCACCTGACCTCTGGTAGCCCGAACGCCCGCACCGTCACGCTGCATCTGCGCTGGTCTGGTGTGCAGTGGCAACTGCTCTCCCTCACCAATGCCGAGGACTGGCACACCATGAGCCAGCTGGTGGATGAGCTTTGCGTTGACCCTAAGCGCAGGTGTTTCTGGCGCAGCCAAGCAGGTCCCGTTCCACTCTCGGAACAACCCCGTGTACTGGGGAGCTTTCTGAGCGGCCTGCAGCGTACCTGCATCCATCACGGCTATCACGTGGAGAGTGACCCCTTACCCCAAGAGGAGGCACAAGATGCCAAAACAACCGGTAGCCGTTGAACTTGAAGCCATCAATCGTAATGGCGAGACGCAGGTGGTGCGTGACAGTGGCCTGACCGTACAGGGCTACAGCGTCTACCTGCGGGCGGTAGAGGCCAGTGGCCTTGCTCTGGCCACCTGGGTGGCTGACTATGACACCATAGGACCGGCCTACCAACTGGCTGAACGGCTGAACGGCTGAGTATTGCGTTAGCTATCCCGCTGAACGTATTGGTACCGGAAAACCTGATACCAGTGCAGTGTGGACTCGCAGCGACAACAGTAGCCCCAGCAGGCCCCACCACCACGGCCAACTGAACACCCCTCAAAGGGTACCAACAACAACCTCTCTACCTTTGACCCCGACATGCTTTCTGCGTGCCGGGGTTTTGTTTATTTGGAGAACCCCACATGCGTTACCACAAACTCAAAGCAGGGGAATGCCCCGGCACTTATGTCGTCACCGAACCGGTGACCGAGCAAGACCTGCTGCGCATCGCCAACCAGATTGCCCGCAAAGGCCTGACCAAAGGCACTGCCATCACCAGTACCACAGAGGCCGCCGAGCGGCTGCAAACCTTGCTGCAGGACCGGGAGCATGAAGTGTTTGGCGCACTGTTCCTCGACTCCCAACATCGTGTACTGGCCTTTGAGGAGCTGTTTCGCGGCACTCTCGATAGCGCAAGCATCTATCCACGGGAAGTGGTCAAGCGGGCCCTGATACTCAATTGCGGGGCCATCATCGCGGTGCACAATCACCCCAGCGGTGACCCTGAACCCAGCCACTCAGACCGGGTCTTTACCCAGGCCCTCAAAGAGGCATTGGCGCTGGTGGATGTGCGACTGCTCGACCATCTGGTAGTTGGCGCTGAGGGCGTAGTCTCGCTGGCTGAGCGGGGTCAGCTATGAACCTTCCCCCAGGCAAAGGACACCTCACCACCCTCGATATCCTCATCGAGCTGCGTGGCTGGCTCTCAGACAACGTCGAGATGCAAGCAGAGCCCACTATCGTGGCTCACCTGCCCAATGGCTAACAGTTCACCCTGGCCAATTGTGTCGAGGCCATTGATGCACTGCTCCATCAGCTACGCCATTAGCTAACCCAAGCAGGGGCAAGCACCATGCGATTACTTAACCCCTATTCCCTGGAGGCAACCCTGGGCAAGCTGCGTGATGGCCTGATAGCTGCCTGCAACGAGGATGCGCTGGCATTGTTGGAGAAGGCCGTCACCAAGGCCCATGATGACAGTACCTATGCCACCCTGTTTGAAGAGGCCTTGCTGCTGGGCTCCACCGTCGAGATACGCGAGAGTCTCAGCGTCTTTGGTGACTACTTCGAACGATCCAGAGACGCATCGCCCTATTACCCGCATCACGATGCCGTCAACGGCATTGATTCCACGCTCTACGCCATCCTGTTCGCGCTGGCTCACCCAGACGCAGAGTAGGCGCACGAATAACGCCAGCATCCCCAAACCCGGATCATCAGGTCCAACACCATGATCCGGATATCCCGACATCACCCACAGGGCCACCTCACTGCAGGTGGCCCTGTGGATTTCAAGGAGTCATCCCTATGTCTGCCTTCATGATTGACCGCAAGGATTACCTTACCTTTACCGTGCTGTTGCATCGCTTTTGCAATGCCCCCATGCCACCGCACTACACCCTTGAGCTGCTGCGATCCCTCTGGTCGATAGCACCAGCGGATGTCACCAGCACCTGGGCGTGGCGGGTTGATCGGTTAGCACGACTGATGATGCTCGCCAATCGGCGGGCGGTCTGGCATCGCTATCAGCTGGGACGTCAGCAGGACCACAAGGAACCACGCCAGCGTGGCTCGACCAAACTGAGTCCGCTTAAACCTGCCCATCGTTACCACCAGGCACCACTCACCGATAGCGAGCTGGTGGCCCTCTACAAATTCACCTGCTGCGCCCTGTACCAGTCGAGCGAATGGAGTGGGAGTCCTGAGCAGGCTCCCCGGCTGGTGAAGGTGATACAGCAGTTGCAGCAAGCGCTGGCGCAAGACGTGCTGACCCGACTGTCACTGTGGGAACAAGCCCGTTGGGGAGAGATGTGATGAATCTCTTCATTACCCTAACGATGACGAGTTCACCGCAGGACGGTACAGCCCAGTTAGCCCAACGTATCTCTGATGACATGGCACACCTGCATCATCGTCTAGGGGATGGGGTCAGTGATGAACTAGGCATAAGTGTCAGCTATCTGGTCGAACAATTTGCGCAACTGGCAGCGGCTTACCGTTCACCGGAGGAAATGGAGAAACGTCAATGATTGAGTTCAACGACAGCTTTAGCCAGGCCGCCGTGGCGGAGGCCATGTGTGCCCATCCAGCACTTACCAAACTAATCAGTCAGCAGTTGATGCTACCGAGCTTCGCCTATGCCCACGATGTGGAGGGGCGGCGTATCAGCGGCCCACTGGTAGCACCCAACCCGGTGCTGCACAAGACCACGTTCTTTGTCAGTCCACGGGATATGCGTGAACACCTGCCGCGAGAGATTAACTTCGCTCGCTTTCGCTGTGCTTGTAATGCAGTGGGTCAGCCGGTCGGCGAGTGGCAGCGGGTGATTGTCGGGGCCTACGTCAACCATGGCAGCAACGACGCGCCAGATTGGAGCAGCCATACATGACAACGCCCACGGCATTACCAATGGCGCCAGAGGCTGCTATCGCCAGATTCCGAGCCCAAAGCAAGGAGTTCATTGCACTGGAGCTGGCCCACAAGCTAGACACGCAGTTGGCCAGTCTGGTGCGCTCCGGCGTGCTGACTCTCGATAACTGGGATGGGGCAAATCTGGTCCTGCCTCGCACCGTGACCACCGCACTGCTGGAGGCTGCTGCCGAGCGGGTGATGTGGCATAGCCACCGTCGCAGCTATCAGCAGACATCAACCGCCTCAAGCAATGCCTGTAAGCCATCAGTCACCATTCGACTGGTTTTGAGAGGACAACAATTCCCCTCCCTAGGTAATTGACGCAGAGGCCTTGTGCTCACTCCAGTCGTTATCCCGAACACAACCACCGAGACTCAACACAGCCCCTCACACCGAGGGGCTGTTTGCATTTTAAGGAACCCAACCATGCATGACTTGCGTGATTACAAGACCCTATCCGCTCGGCATATAACCGCCGCTATTGGCCAGCTCAACCACAACACCGAGCCGAAGATAATGACCCACCTTGCATTGCGGGCAACACAGCCCCATCCGCTCGGTAATTGTCGCAGCAGAGCCAAGGCCCTCAAGCTGCTGTGCCGAGTCAAGAAAGCCCACAAGGCGGGACGTATCCCGCTTGAGCTCACCGTGACGGGCTGCCGCATCGACCGAGGCAGCCATCAAGCAGACCGTTACTACTACGACCGGACGCTACTGGTCCAAGGCTGGCAGCAGTACGACACCGAGGAAGATGCATGGTATTTCGGCATCTGGATTAACACAGAGAAGATGGAGACCTTTACCTACGCCGAGGGGGATACCCACCATGTGATTGCGCCAAACGTCGAAGCGTTTCGCTCTGAACTGGCGCGACTCTACCAGTACCACCCGCAAGCCCCTGCGTTTATCAGCATCGACCCGGAGGCGGGCGTTGTGACCCGCCACTTTGAAAGCAAACCGGAGGTGTGAAATGGCCAAACACATCACCATCAGAGTGCCCGGCAAACAGCCACAAACTGGCGAGTTCACCACCTTCGAGCTCAAGGGCCAGCGCATCGATATCAACATCGGCGGGCAGGCCGTGCCTTTCCTCATTCATGGAAGGGGCATCGGCACCTCGCTCACCCACATCCCGAGCGGCTATCGCATCGCGCTGCTCGGTGGCCGGCTCACAGCTCGTTACGCAATACCGGAGAATAAGCCAAGCAGAACGGCCTGCGCCCAGATGGCCATAGACCGACTAGTAGCCCAGTACGGCTCGCTGCATTTATTGGACCGACTCAATTGCAAGCCGGTTATCAATGAGACGGTTTACTAAGTATGTTAACGCCCCACCGTCTAGCTCATCCACAGACAGCATAAAGGGCCAGCCCTCTCAGGCTGGCCCTTGGCATCATTGGAGTCACCGAACACGACCCGTCTTATCACCGGGATCGAGGTGCATCGCAATGCCCCTCGAGCTTAACAAACTGCATCTGCTGGAGTGGGTAACACCACGACAAAAGCACTGTTTTTCCTTACAGTGAAACTATACCTCTGGGTCAAATGAGTGATAGACTCCCCACAATTACTGGAGACTGGATTCGACCATGAACATTGCATTGCAGCCCAACTCTCTGGATGAAATCCAGAACTATCAAAATCCTAGCCTTAAAGATGACCGCCATCTAATGGAGATGGTCCTTGAAATCTATGATCAGAAACAAATCGCGGAGAAGCTACGTGAAATGGGCGACAGCGAGTGGACCCGAGAGGCACTCAATCGCTGGCTTAACGGAAAAGTTGAACAAAAGCCACTGACGCATAGCGAAACCGAGATGCTGAAAGGATTGTTGCCTTCACCACCCAAGCATCACGGAAACTATGATTTCAAGTTTATCGATCTATTTGCCGGCATTGGTGGCATTCGCAAAGGATTCGAGGACATTGGCGGCCAGTGTGTATTTACCAGTGAGTGGAACGAGCAGGCAGTCAGGACCTACAAGGCCAACTGGTATTGTGACAAAGAACATCACAAGTTCAACTCCGATATCCGTGAAATCACTATGCCGGATAATGAAAACCGTGACTTTGTTTATGCCCATATTGACAAGGAGATCCCGGATCATGATGTGCTGCTGGCTGGTTTCCCATGCCAGCCATTTTCCTTGGCCGGTGTATCCAAAAAGAACTCGCTTGGTCGTGCCCATGGTTTCGAGTGCGAGGCTCAAGGGACCCTGTTCTTCGATGTCGCACGGATCATCGATGCCAAGCGGCCAACTGCGTTCGTCCTAGAAAACGTCAAGAACCTTAAAAGTCATGATAAGGGCAACACCTTCAGAGTCATCAAGGAGGCTCTGACTGAACTGGGTTATTGGATTTCTGATCTTGATATAAATGGCCCAAATGACCCCAAAATAATCGATGGAAAACATTTTATTCCGCAACACCGAGAACGAATAGTTCTCGTAGGGTTCAGAAAGGATTTGAATCTGCACGAAGGTTTCTCACTGAAGGATATATCCAAGCTATTTCCTGCAAAGAGAATTACTTTTTCCGACTTGCTCGAACCAGTTGAGCGGCTTGACCCTAAATACATCCTGACACCCAAGCTGTGGTCATATCTTTATCAATACGCTAAGAAGCACCAAGCAAAAGGTAATGGCTTTGGCTATGGACTCGTCAATCCTGAGAATCCTACAACCGTTGCTAGAACTCTATCTGCCCGCTATCACAAGGATGGTTCAGAAATCTTGATTGATCGTGGCTGGGACATGCAGCTGGCAGAGGTAGACTTCAATAATGAACAAAACCAGCAAAATCGCCCACGTCGTCTGACACCTAGGGAATGTGCCAGATTGATGGGGTTTGAACAGCCGGGAGAATACAACTTCAGGATACCAGTCTCCGATACACAAGCATATCGGCAATTCGGCAATTCGGTAGTTGTCCCTGTGTTTGCTGCTGTGGCCAAGATGATGAAACCACTTTTATTAAAGTCTAAAGACGGGGCCTAATACAAGTCGTTATTTTATATCTATCGTGGTGCCCATCAACTTGATGATGGGCATTTCCTTGACTTTTATTAAACATTTAAAAATGATACCTGCTTGACATTTATTTACCATTAAATATGGTAATGGAGAAAATTATGGGAAAGTCAAAAATACTCAATACTTTAAATTCTCGTTTTCGTATGATCGGATTGTCAGCCGATTGGATTTATCAAGCGTGGCTAATAAAAGGTACTCTAACTAGAGGGACTGTTATTTTTGAAAACGAAGATAATGCTACATACGAGCTTGTTGATTTTTATTATGAAGACGAACAGCGTGTAGAGAACGTTTTATGCTCTGGCTCGCTAAGAGACGTTATAGAGTTTTCTTCTTGTTTAAAAGAAACAAGATGATAGGCAAGATCAACTCTGAAATACAGCGCCGCTCAAAAATCAGGCTGCCTAGCGTGGCTCATCAAACACCACCTAGGGCTGCCGAAATCCCAAGCATACGCTGAGCCTGAAACTTAACTACCGTTCGAAACCAAACAGAACGTTGAGCAGCACTAGGCTTTGCTCTCCGGCATACTGTCACGTCAAGCCATCATCGCAATCGTTCTCATGGGCAATATGAATGCGCACTGCCTTGCAATAGGTTGGCATACTGAAGATGACTGTCAGTCAGCAAGCTGACCAGTATGGTCACATTCCCCGAAAAAACCGAATTGATTGGGTGAACTCCTATGGGGTCTGTGTGGGCCAATACAAACAAGGAACAAACCCAGACAAAACCAAGCAAAAAAAAATAAAATCAATTAAATCAACACTTTAATTTTTTATGAGAATCTTTTTGTTGATTCATTACAGTTTATTGACCTACGATACTCCTACTTTTACAACGTGGGAGATCGGACATGTCTGCCAAAACTCACTTTCCATCAGCATTCGAACACTTCTTCACATCAGTGAAAGATTTGACTCTTATGTTGAAAAGCCTCGGCATCCAAAAAGCTATCCTTAAACCACTGCCGAAAAACGCAAATGACAAGAATCAAATTTATTTCGCCAGTGACTTCAGCGTGCTGTACAACCTTTTTGACATTACGCTGGCCGAACGCGGACCCAGTTTCAGTAGCACCAAGGACTCGTCCACTCCGGGTAGTCTGATCCCGGAAGGGTTGTTCAACGACTTCGCATGGTGCAAACGTGATGGAACTTTGGTTAAGGCCAAGAACGTCAAGGTTATTATCTATACGCAATATCCCGAGGCGCGCCTGTCAGGGTTCATCAGTGTAGAAAACGACATGCCCCAATCGCTGTCAGTTGGTTTCATGAAGGACAATCCGGAATGTAAACGCATTCTTGTTCTTGGCAGCCTACCAGGGGGGGCATGTATTGCACTTGTACTCATTCACTACACCGATAGTTTTGCGGCAGATGTGGCAGCCCTGCCGGGGATGGAAGGATCACGCATATGCAAACAGATAACAATCGAGCAGGACCACAGAAGTAATCTCCTCAAGCAATTATCAGGTGTAGTAAAAACGCCACGAAAGGGATGTCGACTCGATGCATACGGGAACACTCTCCCGTTCACTGGTACCCAAGTGTGTGGATATACTCTGGAACATGCCTTGGGCATTGTCCCCAACTCGGACAAAGATGGTGATATTAACGGGATCGAACTGAAAACCCATACTCAAGAAAAAGTAACGCTCTTCACGCCAGAGCCGGATTTTGGTCCATACACAGATGATTTTGCAAGGTTCATGATGATGTATGGCTATCAGCCGGCGGGGAAGAACGAATACCGGCTGACAGGTGTTCATCGTGCAAATGAGCGCAATAAAAAGACCGGCCTGACACTAAAAATTCGTGAATATCGCCCAGCCAACCCAGACGATAAAAAGTCAGACTGGGTGCGTGATGCCAATGGATATAAAGTAGCATTTCCATATGACGGCTCAACTTCATTGACATCCAAACTGAATGCTGTCGAAGTAGTTCTTGAAGATATCGACGGAAATGTTGCTGCAGGCTGGAGTCTGGCTCGTCTGATGAATACTTGGGGGGTAAAACACAATGACGCGGTGTATCTCTCGGCAAGCAAGACGGCGAATGAGGATAAAGCAGAGCGAGAACAGGGATATGCATTCAAGGTTAGCTTTGAGTCCAAGGTAATCTTGTGTCAGCGGACATCGGCGGAGCATCTTCTGAAAGCCATCAATGATGGTGTTATCTTCCTAGATCCTGCACCAAAATATGTACCTGATGATGTGTCAAAGAACAAGCGGCGTTCACAGTGGCGAGTTAACGATATCAGCAAGGCCGTCTATGCGCTGTATGATGATGTTAAACTGTTTGATCTTGCCGACGCATGATACTCAGTTAATTTGAATTGCCGTTGCTCTGACAGTCCAGCACCAGTAAAACGGGTAACTGTCAGAGCAAGTCTGAACTTCTATAGTCCAATATATCACCAGAACCCACCTAGTAGTGAACCGCCAATCCCGCCGAGCAATCCACCAATAACCGTTCCAATACCTGGACATAATAGCGATCCAAGCGCAGCTCCTCCCTCTGCGCCCGCCCACCCTCCTGCAGCCCGGCTCACACTTTTGGCTGCGCTCCTCACTGTCAGCTCGCCCGTGCAGGCATCAGAAACCACATCCACGACACAACCTGCGACAGCCATGGGCCCTGCACCGCGCAAAAGCGCACCGGCCGTCGCTTTTGATAACGATCTCTTTGCAGCGACCTTAACACCTTCAGCCACGACCGCCGTTGCCGCGCTACGTGTTCCCCCTTTAAGAGTTTCAACTGTTATCGTTTTCAAAGCACTCGTCGTCGACATTTCCCCTGTAGCCACTTTATAAGCCGAGGTTACCGTACTGATCCCTCCACTAAATGCAGCTCCGGCTTTGGCTCCATTGAACAGTGCAGAAGTCATGGTTTCTTGCACAATAGTGTTAGAAAGCCTCGAAGTATCTCCCTTGGCCATCTTGATAGATTCTTCATGGGAAACTGGTTGACTTTTGTGCCCTCCAGCATTTAGCTGTTCCGATACTTTGCCGGCAGCCTCTTGGCGTGCCGCACCAATCTCACGCATTCTGGAATTATGGGATGTTGCCTTTTTCTTGGCAGATTCGATCAATTTTTCCTGTATCTCTTTCCCTTGTCCTAAGGGAACCAGCCGGTCAGTTCCTTCGTATTTTGGCTTGGAGATTTGTATGGCTGTGCGGTCCGCATTGCGGCAACATTTGGCTTGCGCTTCGACAATTACCTTGCCGCCACGGGAAACTTGGATATCTACTCGTGGGTCTGACCCAAATCCGCCACGAGCTCCCGTTATGGCTGTGGTATCGAAGTCACCAGCTTTCCTTGCTGCTGCGTTGAAACTACCCGCATGCAGTTCTTCAAATATTAATCCAGCACGTTTGTCTGCGGATAATGCAGCCTTAGTCCGATTGATCTCCTTGATCACCTCTTTCGTCTTTTCCAACTCTGCGATACCGCCTTCACGATTTTTGCCGAGCATGTGCACTAGCTCGTTCAGTTCTGCACCTTGCGACTGGCTTGCGTTCTTTATTTGTTCTTTATCATTCTTCATTTTTTTGTTCCTCTTGATGGCTAAGGAATACGTGGACAGATTCCACATTGTGGATACTGACATAGTTAGAATAGCCTAGGATGCATGTACATCAAGAAGCGTTTTTTTGGGAATAATACTTTTTTGGGATTAGACTGATAGTAGTTATATGCAAGTTTATGGGGCGCGCGCGTAGCCAAACTATTAAACTACCTGCTATACAGCCCCCTCGAAGGAGATATCGAATGAATGACATCAAAAGTGTGATCAACGTTACTACCACGGGGGCAGTACTAGGTGCGGTGCTAGCTGAGCTGAGAACCAACGCTGGTATGAAACAGGCTGAGCTGGCAGCAAAGGTAGGGGTTGGATCTTCGACATGGTCTCGCATCGAGAAAGGTGAGAGCGGGATATCGATAGACCTGCTAAAGGCGGCTGCGAAGGTCTTAAGCACAACTGCTTGGGCCATTTTGGAAGTGGCAGACGCCGCAGAACAAGATGTTGCTGAACATGGAGTTAAAATTGAATCAACACCACTCCCACCAAAAATTCTTGCTGAGCAACAGACAAAAATGAATAACAAAAATGCCGCCACAGGTGCCGGTCTTGCTGTAGTTAGTACTCCTTTTGTTGGCGCCGCTTTAGGCAGCGTAGTAGCTGGCAGCGTAGTGGCGTGCATAGTCGGCGGTCTTTTGGGCGTCTTACATAATTCCAGCAAAAAATGATGGCGCTTCTGCGACAAAGTGGACCCAATAGAATCCATAAATAAAATAACTGCAACGTATTAAATTGTTACATTCAATGCGTATAGCATTGGGATCCAACAGATGGTGTGACGAATGGACATTGTTGATACAAAGACGCGCTCTAGTCTGATGTCTGGAATACGGAGCAAGAATACGAAGCCCGAGATGACACTCCGCCGGTTCTTGCATTCGAGAGGATTCAGATTCAGGCTACATGCACCCAGTCTTCCAGGAAAGCCAGATCTCGTGCTAGCAAAGTACAAGCTCTGCATTTTTGTGAATGGCTGTTTCTGGCATCGTCATCCAGGCTGCAAGTATGCAACCATGCCCAAAAGCAACTTTGCTTTCTGGCAGGAAAAACTCTCAACCAACGTTCGACGTGATACACAAGTGATGCTCCAGCTTCAGACTCAAGGGTGGAGAATATTCAGAATTTGGGAATGCGGGCTACGAAACGCTAATGCACCAGCATTAGAAATACTGGTACAACTCATTAAAAGTGACATAATTCAGTTAAATTGGCCAGATTAAAATTAGTATTTAGACATCTGAAGAAACCCAGGCTTGACCTGATAATAGGCCTTTTTCAACCTGACACTCCTCAGGACAAGATTATGAGCTATTAATATAACAATCCAAACGAAATAATTAACCATCAATTTCAATTTAAATAACTTTGATTGCTTTAACTTTGTTCATAACATCATACGTATACGATGAAAACTCAGCCCTTTAGCTCCTTATAAAATTAATTCCAACAAATTATCAACTCATGCTCTTGCCCTTCCACCCCATTTTCTCATGAGAATGTTGCATCATATTTTTTTGGAAAAAAATGCCCTTAAACGACGTCAATTTATGACGAGTCAATTATTTTTGGCCTATTAACTTAGATCGTACTACAAGGCCACCAGTTAAATGTCTTTTGTTATCCCCCCCCATCGATGGTAAAGACTGGCTATTTTTAGTGAATTCGTCGCCATGAAGACTTTATCTTAATACGAATAACATTCTCATATTTTGGTGAAGAATCTTCTATAACTGAGTGAGCATACTCCAGCTTCTTACGAACAATGCGAATTCTATACTTATTCTCATTCTCTATTTTTGATATTTCAAAGAAATCTCCCTCGCGAGCTACCGCCTCCTTGAAGTAACCCGTCATGTGAGTAATTCGATATTCGTTTCTGGTACCTTTTGGATCATGAAGCTTGTTATTGTAATAAATGAATCGAAATCGGCGCACTACATCATTTTCGTCCACACAGTCGAGCCATGCATCAGGGTTTTTAACCTGACTATCTAGTGGGGGGAGTATGCCCAGTAGATCATTTTCCGTCTTTGGGATAAGAATGCCTGCTTGGTGCCCACCAGTAGCACCTACGTCATTGGCACTTAATGTTTTGCTAAACGTCTTTTCCATCATGAATTCTCCGGCACGATCTCGAGTGCCCGTTTAATATCTGTCATGTCCCTTGATGAAACCGGAACACATTCATTTGCAAGTGCACTCTTCCAAAGTGACCGTTCAATCATAATTTCCTCGACTGTACCCTTGTAGAACAGACGATAAATAGTCACCGTGTTCGTTTGCCCACGGCGATAGGCTCGGGCGCTTGCTTGAGCTTCAAGTGCAGGATTCCAAACTGGAGTGAAATGGATCACCACAGTTGCTGCCGTGATGTTAAGGCCCGCACCGGCAGCCTTAGGATTTAGAACTAAACATCCAGGCCCAATATTGGTGGAAAATTCATCAATTATTCTCTGACGCTCCTCTTGCGGAGTCGAGCCATTAATAGCGCCCCAATAAACGTCAGGAAATCCCGAGAATGCCTCCTGCAGTAGTTCACCAACACGATTAAAGATAGAGAAGACAATAACTTTCTTCCCGTTGAAGCATGCCTCTCGAAGTAGAGCAACCGCTCGCTCCATCTTAGGAGTCATTAGGGGATGAATATTTGTGTACTGAATTCCTGCATCTTCACCATCAATGTCGCTTTCATCGATGCGACGCAACCAAGGATGTGCACAGACAAGCTGTAACTGAAGTGTGGCCACCAATGCCCCCGCGAACGGATACTTGGCAAGCGTAGCCTGACGAACATCTAGGTAGTGCTCTGCAAGTTGATGGCTCAGCTCAAGAGGCACGTCAATATCGATGCGCTCTGGCAGATCTCCAGCAACGTCAGCCACTCTACGCTTGAGGATCACGGGGTCAGTGAATTTAGCTACAGAGTTAGCCGAATCAAGGTTGTCGGGATACTTGGCATCAAAATCATGTCGAGAACCAAGCAATCCAGGGATAGCAAAGTCCGCTAATGACCATAGATCGAGAAGGCTGTTTTCTACAGGAGTTCCCGTCATCGGTATCGTTCTACGGCGTGGAATAGTAACAATCGCTCGTCGCCGATTTGAATCTGGATTCTTGATAGCCTGAGCTTCATCGCAAATGACCCACGACCATTCAAAAGAAGAGAAAATCGAGATGTCATTTACCATGGTGTCATAAGTGGTGATCACGACGCTGCTCTTCTGTAGCTCCCGATAAATACCAGCTCTTTCCGAGCCACGATGCACCATCACGGTTAGACTGGCAGCAAAGCGCTCAAACTCTCGTACCCAGTTAGCTATCAGGCTGGTAGGGCACACGATCAAAGCAGGTGAGTCGGCTGTAGGGGGTTCTAGTAGAAGCAAAGCAATGATCTGGATAGTCTTGCCAAGTCCCATCTCGTCGGCAAGAATCAGCCCACCCGTATGATTGATTGTTTCCCACATCCAGCCAACGCCCCTTGCTTGATAGGGAAAAAGTTCTGCTGTCAGTCCGGGAATGTTAATCTCGCCGTCTAAATCCTCGGCTGCAAATCGTCCTGCCTTGAGGAACATCTCATTGGGCTTTGCGGCCATGATAGGGGTTGAGTTTCTAATAAGTCCAATTGCTTCACTGTAAGAGAGGTTCTCCGAGTCTACCCCTCTCATCATTTCGAGGAAAAGGTTGGTGGCATCTTTGGGAAGGGGACGGATTGTGTGGCCATCAACTACCCACGCATGACGATTACTGGGCGCAAAATAAACCCCTTCCTCACCTCTACGTACATGAATACCAGCAAGGCGGGCTACTATGCACGCCCCAGTCTTGTCGATGACAATCATCGGATCAATGAGTCTCTCCGAAAGCATGAATCCTTCCGGCGTCTTATCACGGAGACTTTCAAATGTTTCAGGAAAGCTGGATAGGTCGATCACGGAGGGAGCTCCTTAATTCCTTGAGTTCTTCAATGCCATAGGGAATTGGGTGCCTTATATGGACGGCCCGATGACAGTTGGGACACAATGGAACCAGATCTGTACGCGGGTCATAAGGTCGAGGCTCTTTGAGCGACGCCAGCGGCTCTAGGTGATGGACCTCGATGATCGAACCAGCCTCGCCATATTCCAGCATGGGTTCCAAGCCACAGGCTGAACACTTCGCACCATGGATACGAATGCAAAGTAGGCGGTTGCGCGGGTTTCTTTCTCGCCTTTGTACAACTGATTGCAGGATGGCACCTTCAAAGGCAGGGGATTCGTCATCACATGGAGCTTCTGCGATGACGTCATACCCGATAAGCTCAGCCATAGCTGCCATCATCGGAACAATCACGTTACGACAGGTTGAGATAACTTCGGCATCATCATGCGGTTGATCAAGATTGCGAATCTTGGCCGTCATTTGAAATGAACCGTTTGTGATGGACCACAGAGATATATCCTGCCCAGGGATTACAATTTCAATATCATCTTGGATCGATGAAACAAGAGCACGAGCAAGCTGGACATCATCCGAAGATGCCTTCTTAATTTGCTTGATAACCTCTCCGGAAAAGTTTCCGAAGAAAAGTCTAACCAAATGCCCTTTTAACCCATAAGGACGGAGTTCGGTAACTGGTCCATGGTTTTCATCAAGATCGCTAAACCATATCCTAAGGCCTGACTGGAGGCCATTGCGAACAATCGCAGCCGAAATAGCAGCACCAGTCCCAGATTCAAGCTCTTGCAAAATAAGAATTTTCTTGCCCGCAATCATCTCAGGATTCTTCATCAGCGATCATTTCACATGGTTCAGGGTCTTTAATGTTACGAAGCAACTTGTGCAGGTTTCGAGATATTTCGTTGCGTATATCCTCGAAAACAGGTTCCATTTCTTCATTCGTATTGTTCTGTTCAGCAACGGCGAAAGCCCATAATAGCAGATCCATACCCTCAACCGCGAAACCATTGTCAGCTGCCCGTTTATAGATTTTTTGATAAAAATCATGATGCTTGTTCAACAATACCGCAGGAACATGGCCACTTTCACCAGTACTGCGAAGAGCTGGCTGCCATAGTTCACCAGTTGTAATATTCTCAACTGCTTCAACATAGATAGTGTCTGGACTAACATTACTTTGCACCGGAAGTTTTAGCTTTATCTTCTGGCCAAAGTTGTTAGAAACAGTTGCCGACTGTGTTTTTTGATCAACAGATGTTATCTGCGGCTTACTCGTATTTCCTGTTTCTGCAATGTTCTTGTTTGCGCTTGTGTGATCAATACTCCGAGTATTTCCATGCTCGCGATTCTGCCTGCGATAACGCTTGCCCGCCTCACGATAGATAGGTTGCAACAATTCGCGCAGGCCTTCCCCGAGATCTGGGTGGAAAAGAATCCGTGATTTCTTTACATCGATGCTGAAAGCATCATCAAGCTTATGACCGAAATCAAACTCTATACGCAGTAAGGATGTATGCGGCTCAGGAGACCCAAAAACATCCATCCAACTTCCATCTTGAATCAAACGCCCTTCCCGATACACATAAAAACCTTGTGCCCGGTTAGATATACGTGCATAAGTTTGTTCTTCTTCCTTACTCATATCACTGCGGTGTGGAAGGATCCATGCACAGATATTAGCAATTTCCTCCGTCCCATCAGGTAGTTCCACAATAAGCTTCTGCTTTGTCGGCGGTAATACTTGCTCTGATCGCTCGGGATAGAAAGGATTCCACGGTTGCACAGATTTTTTATTGATAAATATTTTTACATCATGCTCTCGTTTGTCTTTTTCATCAAGAAAGCGATGATAAACCAAGGAAATGTGTTTAGCCAAACTATCAGCAAGCCGATTAATTGCAGCTTTCTCTTTGGTTCCGCCAGGATCGTATTCCTTGGTTAAAATCCTGTCGCATTTCTCCCAGATGACAAGGGTTCCCTTTTCACCACAAAGTTCATCAAACATCTCAATTTCATCAGCTGTAACCGGCTCCTTGAGCATTTCCCACTGATCTTGTTCGGCAACATGATCCAAGTCCCAAGCCAGCTTCGTCAAACCATGATTCGGAGCCTTGCGTGAGACTAATGTGTATTTGAGGCAGACGGAACTAGATGCAGTTTTCAGACCTAAACCAAATTTTCCGAGACTTTCTGGATTTTCACGTGCAGGTGCTCCGTAACGCATCGCCTTATATACATCTTCGGCATCCATCCCATCCCCATTGTCGCCGAAATAGATAAATTTGCGCCCATCTGTATGCAGAACCATCTCGACATTGATCCTATCTGCCTTGGCTGCTATCGAGTTATCTATGATGTCTGCTGCAGCAGTCTTGACGTTATAGCCTGTATCCCTTAGGCCGAATATCAATCGCGCCGCATCAGGTTCATTTACAAGGTCATTATCCATCTTATTCATCGCTACATGCCTCTTGATGCTGACATTCCACTCCAAGTATTAAACCGTTGCTCCCCAGTGAAACGGCGCAATCAACCATGTTATCCATAATTACTTTTTCTCTTGTATTTTTTTGGCAAACCAACACAGGTCGTGGATCACGTTGAGCTCATTCAACCAAAAGACTCAATTTTACGCTGATCTTTGTTTGCAGGACTTGCGCGACTTCACGGTTTACACGCTATGATTTTTTTCGGCGCTGTTCCATTTACGTATTTGTGATTCGAGTGACTCCATACAACAGCCATGCTCGGGCCGTGTTTAGCTCCTGGTTTACGACTCGAAACCAAGCTAGGTAGTTTTCCATGTAAGCAGTGCCGACTCCGTGAAATTTTGCCGTCCATCCGCGCCAACGACTCACGTAGTTATTGAGGGTCTGGATGTGGAAAACATCCTCTTCTACTCGATGATGAGCGCTGGCGATCAACCGCTTATGGATCACTACCGGCACACTCTCCACGATCATGCTGTAACTGAACTTTTCTGTCACGAGCCGTCAGTGACTTTTCCAACTCCTCGTATGAATGCATTGAGTAGGCTATTGATCTGAATCGGCACCATATCGATCACTTGGCAGCGGCCTGTTTTGCCAGCCAAGGCACCGGTTCGTCAGAGTGGAGATGAGCCGTGAACACCTTTGCCCCGGCTATACCACCCGTTGGGAGGATTTACCGGTCGCGAAGTAGTAAAAAGCAAGATCATGTGTTCGGATTAAAGTATTCCAATCTCTTCCCAGTGGCAGGGAGCCTAGGAGCGATTATTGCTGTCAGGTGTTTACAAAATGAGCAATAGTGATAAGGGCTAGTACGCTGTACTATGCAAGTTGCAGGATGCCGATTCAAATCCTTTCAGCGGTCTAACATTACAATTAAGTGTAAGACGCTCTTCGAGGAAGAGTGGGTGATCCAACAGTAACACCTTTAGTAACACCAAGCTTCACACTGAATTTGGATAACTGATTAAAATCAATTTGTTAAGAAATGGATTAAGCCTCCCCCAGCCCAAACAATGTTCCGGCCGGGAACGAAGAAGTACAGAAACCCGCAGAGCGTAAGGCTTTGCGGGTTTTTTGTTGTCCGCAGTAGTCCGAGCAAGTCGCCTAAATCCAGCCATAAGAGTAACATCTACGGTCACATTGGTTTTGTAACACCGGTTTTGGTATTACTACTGGGGGGATGTGCCGTGAGTAAAGACAAGCTGACCGACTCAAAGCTGAGAACCGCCAAGCCTGAAGCCAAGGAATACAGCTTGGGTGACGGTGACGGGCTTTACCTAAGGGTTAATGTAGCCCGCCGCGAAAAATGAAAAACCATTCCGGGTAAAACGATAAACAGAGCTCAGGCCACATTTATCAAACTTGGCGAATTCAGAATCACCGAGTTTGAAAAACGTTTAACAGGGGGTTAAACCTCGATTTCATAAGTGGGTAGGTCCGGTGCAGGGCCCACTATCGCCCCCGCCTGGTAAAAGGCCTTCTGGCCGATGGCCACCCCTCCCCCTCGCACCACCACCACGCCACCACCCAACGCCTCCAACGTGGTGCTAGTACCGGACATCGCCGTGACGGTACCGACCAGCAGTGGGTCGGCGCTGGGCACCAGCTCCATGAATCGCTTAAACAGGTTCATACAAAACGCTCCACGCTCAGTTGCTGGCGCACCGTCATGGCCCTGTTCTGCAGCGCAGCAGAGACCCTGACGCCCCGGTTGTAGCCCTTCCAGCCATCCACCGCGAGCAGCGCCCCCGGCAGGATGAGACCCGTATCTGCCGACAGTGGCAGCTCGATGGTCTGGGTGCGCCTCGGCAGGGTCTTGGCCAGGGCCACCACGCCCTGGGCACGGGCCGCCAGCACATCGCACACCAGCGGATGGGTGATGGTCGGTGCCTGCCGCTCGCCCGCCGTACCCTGCCGCAGCACCCGCGCACTGATGCCCTGATGGCCACCGCTGACCCATATCCCGTTGGCTGCCTGCCCCGGTTGGAAGTCGCTGCCCAGCGTCGTGATGATGGCGCGGGGGATGGCCACATCGGCCAGGGCGGTATCGAGCAGCCAGGGCACGGTCGGATACCGTGATCCGCTCGGTCATATCAACGACCAGAGCGCGAATGCTGCCCTTAAGCGACTGGGCTACGGCGAGCGACTTGTGGCCCACGGCTTGCGCTCGCTAGGCAGTATCCTTCTGACTTTTCAAATAGTCCGATTCTTGGGGTATGTTCACCTGTTCTTGTGGGCTTGTGGAGGCAAGGAACTTTACAAACCATTGGTTACCCACCTTGGGATCCAGATCCCCCTTGCTGCTGACTCGCTGATGATGGCCATTCAGAACAACATCGTGGCCGCTCACCTGGAAAACGCCGGGGAGCAGCAGGAGCAGGCCTATGCCTTGCTGATGCTGCGGCACATGGTGGTGAACGGTGATGATCACTCCCTAGCCCATGAGCTGCGAGGCCACCATGAGCGCCGGCACCACATCGATACTCAATCACCTAAACGGCGAAATGGGTACTCCGCCTGTGAGTACCCTTGGTAGGACAGCCAAGAGTCATGACGAAACCAGCGAATCCCAAGCACCAGCCAGCAGACACCAAGAGGCACCCAGTGCGGCACCCTTTTATCTGATTCCCCCATGCGTAGGACTTTTTGAAAAGTCTCTCTACCTTGCCTACCTAAGGCTCTCAAAGCCTTGCTGTATAAGGGATACAGAGAGGTAGACAGTAATTATTTACTATCTACCCACTGTCTACCCTCTCTACCTCTTTTCATTCTTTCATCTTTGTTTGACGCTTGTTCCATCAATGCTTGCTCTACTCCAGTCGATGTGAGCCGCTTGGTGTAACTCGGTCAGCAAGGCTTCATGAAGGCGTCGCCAGCATGTCATGCCGCCTATGTTGGGGTTGGCATCATTCGAATCAACTCGGTTTTGTTAGCGGCTCTAAACAACCTGACAATGCCGGACGACGGTGGCAACTGAGTGTGCAATCCGGATATGGCACAGGGCGGGGCAGCCCATACCGGAGGTTGCTACACTGGCTGGAGAGATTCGTATGGGCACACAAACAAGGATATGGACGATGAGAGAGACTCCCAGCGCCCTCGCGGCACGGCTGCCCCCCAAAAAACCCAGCCCGGGGCATCTGCGCGCCGATCTGGATACCTGGCGGCAGCAGTTTTTTCGGGCGCTGCCCGACGCGCGGTGCCTCGAGACCCTGTTCGATCGGGCCCCGGACATTGTCTTCTCCATCAAGGACAGGGCCGGCCGCTATGTGAGCATCAGCGAGTCCTGTACTGAGCGCTGTGGCCTGGCGAGCCGGCATGACGCCATCGGCAAGACGGCCCACGAGATCTTCCCGCCCCACATGGCCGTGCGCTACCAGGCCCAGGACCTGCGTCTGTTCGACACCGGTGAGCCCGTAGTGGACAATCTCGATCTGACCCTGTTTAACGACCGCAGCCCCGGCTGGTGCCTGACCAACAAGGAGCCGCTGCGCGACTCCGGTGGCGCCATCATAGGCCTGGTATGCATGTCACGCGATCTGCACGAGCCGAGCCGGGCCGGATTCATCGACGCTCGCTTCGTCGAGGCGGTCGATCACATCCTGACCCATTATCCCGCCCCCTTGCGCATTGAATCGCTGGCACGACGGGCCGGAGTATCGGTCGCCCAGTTTGAGCGGCGCATGAAGCGAATCTTCCAGCTCTCCGCCGGCCAGTTCATCACCAAGACTCGCATCGACATCGCGATCAACTGGCTAAAGGGCAGCGATATAGCCATCGCTGACATCGCATTGCGGTGCGGTTTTTGCGATCAGAGCGCCCTGTCGCGGCAGTTTCGTGCCCTGACAGGCCTGTCTCCACGCCAGTACCGGCAGTTGCTGCGCCGGGGGAATTGACGCGCCGCCGGTGCGGCGCGTCGTACCCACCTATTGAGCCAACCCCACACTGAGGCTCAGATCCCGGTAGGGTGCAGCGGCGTCCACCGCTATGTGGTAGTAGGCGCCGCCCTCGGGTGCCTGGATGGTGACTGTCTCGTCGTTGCCGCCATTGGCCGAGCCCTGATCGTAGCTGTCCCGGTTCGGCCAGCCCCGGTGCATGACATAGAGGTTGGCATCGCCACTGCCACCTCGGGTCTGCACCGTCAGCAGTGTCGTCCCCTGGGGCACGAAGACGTAGAAGTAGCGGATGTCGTCCGAAGCGATACCGGTGCGGGCACAGGTCGCGTCGATGAGCTGATCGTCGGGAGAGCCGCAGTCCGGCTCGGGCGGCTGGCCGGCCGTGGTGGCCGTCTGCACCCAGGTGGCGAAGTCGTCGTCATGGGTCAGACCCTGCATGGTCGACCAGTAGCCCTCATAGTCGTCGGCGCGAAATCTGGTCACGGTATCGTCCACCCTGTCCCTGTGGTGTTCGAACATGTAGCGCACCGCCATATAGCCCCAGCGGTAGGCGCGGGTCCCATAGTCGTTCATGTCATAGGTGTTGCCGAAGATGGTCGACAGGGGATAGGTGCCGGCCTGGGCCGCCTCGATCGCCTTGGCGTTGTCGTTGCCAAGGGACAGATACTCGGCCAGACCTTCTATCCACCAGACGGTGGGCTGGCTGATGGCACGGGCGAAGTCGCCGGCCATGTTGAAACGGCCATCCAGATAGTGCACATATTCGTGCTCCAGATTCCACACCGAGAACAGGGGGCGCAGCCAGGAGGCCTCGTGGGCGATGAAACGTGCCTGGTTGCCGGGTTGGTCGGGATCACCTTCCAGATACATGCCGCCGTTGTCGGTGGCGATGCCGTAGATGAGGCCAGCGTAGCGGCTGTAGTTGGCGTAGTCGTCGAACACCACCACCTCCAGCGCGTCGTTGACGTCGCCCGGCAGTGGCCGGTTCTGGGTCTTCAGCATGCGGTGGAAGTATTGCTCCTCGTTGGCCAAGGCTGTGCAGCTCTCGGTCAGTTGCTGCTCTGTCATATCCTGGGCTCGGATGCGCAGTGTCGACCCGCACTCGTGGCGGATCGGCAGCACGACGTCGGCCAGCCGCTGCTCGAAGTCACAGGTGCCGTACTCGGCGCAATGGGCATTGTCATAGTATTTCACGGCACTGGCGGCCGCTAACCAGAGATCGGCGCCGGGACCATCCAGACTGCTCTTTGCCAGGATCTGCTCGATCCTGGCCCGCGATGCGGCGAAGTGGGCCGGATACTGCATGTAGCGCAGGGCCTCGTTCAGGCTGTCGGTGAGCTGGTAGGCGTAGCTGGTGCCGAGCAGGGCGGCCTGGTTGCCCTGCACGAAGGCGAACAGGGCCTCGGCGTAGCTGCCGTCTCGCTCGGCCAGGGCGCGCCCCTCAGCGCGGTAGTGGGACATGAACAGGACGGTCAGCAGGCCGGTGTAACCCGACCCCACCTCCCAGTGCTTGAGGGCATCGGCGGCATCCGGCTGTCCGTCTCGATTGGTGACACTGGCGATGAGGGGTTTGAGACGCGGCAGGTAATAGGCCTCATCATGGAGATTGGTCATCAGGGTGAAGCTCTCCCCGATAGTGCTGCCCGCGTCCGGATTGGGGATGAACAGGGCCGGGTTGTCCAGCAGTCGATCGAGGCCGACCCGGATCGCGTCGCGCACCGTGAGCGGTGGCTCCGGGTAGAGATCGCGGGCGATGGCGTTGTAATAGCCGGCGCGCAGATAGAGCACCAGATTGGCGAGGCCACGGCCGCTGCCCTGATAGTCGGCGGCGCGCGCCTGCAACCGTCCGGCCACCGCCAGCAGGTTGGCGGTGTCATAGATGCGGGCGCCGTCGTCCGCCGTCAGAGAGAAGAGGCCATAGGTACACGACACCTCGGGCAGACCCTCCAGGTAGTCGGCCAGCGCAGCACCGGATTTGTCGAGGAAGCCGGCCGGATCGCGACAATCGCCCCCCTCGGCCATCAGGCTCTGGGCCTGGACCTGGGTCTGGGCCTGGGCGCGCCAGTCGGGCTCTCGATCGCGCCGGACGTGGGGATCTTGC